>Ga0207897_100008_pt1 | contig 337421 bp, 286 predicted proteins | sample LinPmetageLP42_FD_184054 | JGI IMG/M metagenome (GOLD analysis project Ga0207897, IMG submission 184054) | Marine viral communities from the Pacific Ocean - LP-42 (SPAdes) | ecosystem: Environmental > Aquatic > Marine > Oceanic | place: Pacific Ocean | collected 2010-08-27
TGTTGGCTGTTGGCTGTTGGCTGTTGGCTGTTGGCTGGTGGCTGTTGGCTGTTGGCTGTTGGCTGTTGGCTGTTGGCTGTTGGCTAAAATTAAAAAAAATGTCAGTTCGAGTGGTTTTTAATTCAATATTTTCATTGAATTAAAAAATGTATCGAGAACCTTTTGGTACACGAAAGCTTCTCGATACTAATTTTCTCGTACCTCAAAAATTCACTCGAAGTGACAATTAAACACTTGTAATATTGATATAAGTCTTGCTTTAAACTTCATTAAGAATAATGCGGGGTTCATCTGAATTTCTTAGCGCTTTTTACCATATTACACAATTTACTTACAATCCTGAAATTCTTCATTATGAACCGAAATAACTATTATAGTTGTCATTATGTAAAGTTTTGTTTACTTTTAGGATATAATAATAGATTATGAGTTTACAAATACTACCCAATAGGTTTAAAATAGTTGGACTATTTACATTCTTTATTTTCTGTGGAATACCTTCAATTATTTCTTTTTTCATGGGATTTACCCAACCTTTTGAAAGCAATGAAAATTCACCATTTCTTCATGAATTATTGAATCCCACTATAATGAAATATGCAAATATTTTTACGATTCTAGGAATGTTGGTTTATATGTTATCAAAAGAAAAAGTAGAGGATGATTACATTACCAAATTAAGATTAGAATCATATCAACTAGCTACTATACTATGTTTAGCAATAACCTTCATTTTACATTTAATCAATTCTGAAATGATGTTTAATCTATCTTATCCCTTATATATCTTCATTACTATTTATCTTATCACATTTTATTTTAAAAAAAGACAAATACACTAATGAAAAATCTGGTAAAAGTAGAACGAGCTCGATTAGATCTTACTCAAGCAGATTTAGCAGAAAAACTAGGGGTTTCAAGACAAACTATTCATGCTATTGAAAAAAACAAATTTAACCCTTCAGTAATTTTAGCACTTAAAATGGCAAAATTATTCAGTCTAACAGTTGAAGAGTTATTCATTATAGAAGAAGAGTAAATCTTATAAAGCACATAAATATTACCCCAAAATCTTCCCCACCAATTTCTGCAATTCCCCAACAACCTCTTCTTCAAACCAAGGATTCTTTCTTCGCCAAAAATGATTCACCGGTGAGGGGTGTGGCAGCAAGAAAAACTTTGGCAAAAATTCTTTGTAGTGCAAAACATTTTCAGTCAGGTTCTTTTTAGCTTGTTCGCCCAAGTACTGGTCTTGAGCATATTTACCAATAAGTAAAATGAGTTTTACATTCTCAAATTCCTCCCACACCTTAGGGTGCCACAAAGGAGCACATTCTTTTCTGGGTGGTAAATCTCCTGTTTTTCCTTTGCCAGGATAGCAAAACCCCATGGGCAATACGGCAAAATTATCGGGATCATAAAATACTTCTTCATTGACACCTAGCCATTCCCGTAATTTTCTGCCACTGGGATCGTCCCACGCTTTGTTTTCCACATGCGCCTTTCTTCCCGGTGCCTGACTCACCAATATAATTTTAGAATTCTTATTACCGGCTACTATGGGTCTAGGGTCTAATGGCAAATGTGCTTCACAAACCTTGCAATTTCTTATCTCAGCTAGTAACTCTTGCATGGTTCAATACTATAGATTCTAAATTATTCGATAATTACCTAAGGATTTAATGGCAAAATTATGCTATAACAATTTTAGTGGTTCCCCATCAAAACTGAGACCTTCGAATCCGGTTTTCATGAAATTTCTAATATTCTGATGAGAGCTTCCCTTTAAATCCAATAAGACCTCATCAAAATAATATTGACCAAAACAAGCTAAGGTTTCTTCTTTAGAAAACCCCTCTTTAATGGCAAATGAAAACAACTTACACGAACCGGAATTTTGCCCCACTTCATTGCTTACTTCTCCATTAGTATATGCCGTAGGAGTAAAACTGTACTTGGAATCTATAACCACCATCGTGTCTGAAAACAAAATATCTTTGGGTGCAGCCGCTAGTTTTTTCTTAAACTCTTCTAAAGTCATGGTTAGTTGTTTAGGTATTTAATGGTTTATGAATCAGATATTAATGTTCAAATATAATGAAACCCTGTTTTTTACCTCCACTTTACCTTCATTCAAATTTTGTGATATTGGGAGCATGCTTGAAACACCCAATGCATACCTATTGTAATTTGCCTCTACCCCAACACGGGCAAAATATACATTGCCTCCCGTATCGGGAACCGAAAAACCAAACTCTTCGTTCTCTGCAAAAAACTCCCCTCCCAAACCTATTTGCGGAGTAATAGCTACAGACGAAGAAACATAATAGGTTTTATAAGTATTCAACGCTACATTCCATTGATTACCAAATAGGTAATTCTTATTGTTTTCGGTTTTTATGGTATAATTTAATAATGCGGACAATCCCCAATTTCTATGGGTAACACCATAATTAGCAGCCAAAATATAATCCCAGCTCCCGGTTCCCAATTGAAAACTTGGGTTAACACTTCCTTCTATATTTTCAGCATCAAAACTACCGGTAGGCAATTTCACACCCCCACCTATTTGCAAGGCATGTTCTGGTTTTATGGAAATAATACTATCTGGAGTTTGCCTCAACACATTGTAATATGCCAAAACGGTAGCGTCTCCAATACCATTTATGGTTTGTTCCGTAGCATCTGCAAAGGTTCTATTGTGCGAGTGGTAAGGAAGCAATGCATTGATCAAAACTCTTTTTCCCACAGGAAACTTACCCCACGCCTGTACGGTGTTGAAATTTTCGTTTATCCATGGGGAATTATCAAAAATACCGTCGCGAGAACGGTATTTCTGACCAATATATCTAAGACCCACGAAGTTATTATTCAATCCTGTACCAAAACCCATGCTTCCACCATTGCCTCCGCAACCGCAGGTATCACAGAAATACTCGTATGCCGTATTTTTCCAAATACACTTGTCCCCTTCCTTAGGCAAATTACTTGCTTGGGTCGTAAACAACCCCCCAAGCATCACTAAATACACTATAATCTTATTCATCATTTTAATATTCTGAAAATCGTTCGTCATTTATAAAAGTTTCATCTGTCAAAATTTCAAAAAAGGCCAACAATCCTTCTTTTTCTTCGTCGTTTAAAGCGATTCCTATTCCTTCTTCCGTTCTAAGAGAATCATCCAATGTTTCTGAATCTACCACGCCATTGGTATAAAAATTCAGTACGGATTCTAGGCTACCGAACCTACCATCGTGCATGTAAGGAGCCGTTAGCGCTACATTACGTAAACTGGGCACTTTAAACTTATAATTATCATGAACACTACCGCTGACCTCAGCCCTACCAACATCGTTCAATTGAGGATTGGGTGGCAAGCCATTGTTTCTAAAACTACCATCGGTAAATAAATCAGTAGCATGGCAAGTGGCACACTTTTGTTGAAAAACCGTTAAACCATATGCTTCAACTTCGGTTAATTCCCCGCCCTCTTCATTTCGTACAAACTTGTCATACTTAGAATTTGAGGAAATCATCATGACCATAAACTGGGATAAGGCCTTTAAAAAATTCTCGGCGTTTACACCACCTTCTTCAAAAGCATTTTCAAACTGTTGCTGATATTCACTGTCCGCTATGAGTTTATTGATGACTCCTGTCATGGTCTCCCCCATTTCTACCTCATTGGTTATAGGTATGATTGGAAAAAGGTCTAAATGCGATGTAGCTCCATCCCAAGCAAATTCATTAAAAAATGCCATGTTAGCAATGGTAGGCGTATTTCTTGTGCCTTCCAAATCATCTACACCATGACTAAATTGATGACCGTGGTGGGTGAACGCAAAATTTTGCTCATGGCAGAACCCGCAAGAGATAAACCCGTTGGAAGAGAGTTTGCCATCATAGAACAATTTTTTGCCCAACTCAAAACCTAATTGTGTTGGCGGGTTGGCTTCTATGTCATACACCAAATCAGGAAAATTCTCAGGAACTTCTACCGTCAACAAGGTATTCTCCAATGGTAGATATTCCTCATTATTGCAGGACACCAAACACACTAACAGCAATACCCAAAATAGATATTTCATCTGTTTTAATTTTAAAACAGGGCCGCTAAAACTAAGCGACCCCATATGTGATTAATGTGAGTGTTCTGATCCGTTATGTACGTGATCTACCGTAAACATACTTGCCGTATTTAAGGCCACCAATGGCGACTTTTCTTCGCTTACCATAATTACCGACTGTTCAGAAAGTGATAATTTATGCGCTCCGTCTAAAATAGCATTGGCATCTGCCACTAAATGAATAATGGGCGACATCTCATCACTTACTAAAGCATCCGTATCCAAGCTTAAGGTTACCTCTTTGTAGTTATCCAAACTAGAACCATGGCTACCCATATGTACTTTAAAGTCGGTTGCTTCGGTAACGGTCTCTGAAGTGAATGAACCCTCGTAGTTCAAGAATTTATACCCTGCTTGCCATGACCACATCATGTTGGTCTCTTCGGCTACGGTTAAAAAATCGCCCTGGCCTTCAGCACCTTGAAGGTACTTTTCTTGATCTACACCCACACCAAAAGTGATAGACACATAGGTTCCCGCAGGTATGTTCTCTAACACTACCTCTGTATTACCGGTTTCTTCACTGGTAACAAAATAGCTGTCATCTTTTTGATAAGTAAAGGTTTCACCTTGATCATTGGTTAAACGAAAATTACTGACAATATAATTGAGCCTTGTAATTGTCAATGTTTCATTTTGGGAATTGGTATAGCTAGATGTTGCCAGTAAAAGATCATCTGATCCCACACTGTTATCAAACTCAAGCGTTACACTGTTCTCGCCAGTTAATTCCGTAGCAGTATCATCATCGCTGCTACAACTAACAACTAGGGTTAATACTAACGTTATTGCTAAAATTTTATACATAAATTTCATCTGTTGATATATTATTTTGAATGCAGAAGCCATGTAAAATTGGCTTATTGCATTCTTGTCATTGTAATGGTTTCACCTTATGCACAGGCATAAGATATTTTTAAATAAAATAATTGATCAGTTACCCCCGACTTCAGGATTTGAGCCGTGGTAATAACACATAGCTGGGCATCACTTTAAATAAGCTTGCCTAATCTACAATGCTATTTAGGAGATGAAATTTGGTGGACGAAAAACAGTAGATATAAACTGTTGTTCGTTCAAGTTAGGATGCATTGAAACCAAAGCTGTTTTAATCAATACACTTTCAAAATCAACATCAAGAATATTTACAAAGCCAATAGGATATTCGCGAAGATCGGCAGAAGGTATATCTTGATGATCTTTTTCTTGTTGCTCTTTGATCATTTGTGCCAAGTAACATTTACCATCACAATTAAGCATGGGCTTGTCTTTATTGATACACAGTACTTCAGCAATATAATCTTGATTTATCACATATTCTAACACAGGCAATACTGGCTTTACCATTGCAGTGAGGTAAAGAAGAATAAAGGTATATGTGAGAATTTTTTTCATGCTAAACTGGAGTAAAGGTAATTCTCATTTTGAAAATTTCTTATTTATTTCTCCAAATTAACACTTAGGGCTATTGATTTTAAATGATTTAGGTAAACAGCGTTTTATGAGTATCAGAAAGTCAGAAAAGAAACGTTATATTTCAATATACAAACCCTTTTGCATTTATAATATGAGCAATAGACTCCTAAGGTTATCTTCGATTAAATTCACATTTTCATTCTTGTTTATCTTTATTATAGCCTGCTCTTCAAATGAGGACATCGTTATTGATAATGATGATGATCAAATAACCGAGGAGGTCGAAGAACCGGAAGAAGAAATTGTAGAACCTTTACCAGAAGGACCATCAGAGCAAGAAATATTGCAATCAAAGAATGATTTACTTCAGCTTTTAATTGAGAATACATTAAATAATGGAGTAAAAAAGACTTGGCACATTTCAAGCGCTTCATTAGTTAATGCTACGGGGACATTAGATGTTACCGCTAATAGCAACATTTTGGATGATGAGTTTATTTTTACGTCTTCTAATTCTTCCGATGAAGTATCAGGTATTTTAACCTGGAAAAAGAGAAAAGGTATAAACCATATTGCTGATGCAAATTCATCAGTCGCGAATGATAATTATTCGTCGCCTGTGGAGCTTGACTTTATAATTAATGATAATATAGAAATAGTACATCCAGAGTTTACACTGATCAAGGACACTGAAAATACAATTACCGGTGAAATTATAGTTGATGAAGCCACTAATTCCAAGTTAATGGTTTCATTGGTCCAAAAAACTAGTGACGATTATAAAATAGCTCCCACTAACATTAACTTTAAATCATTTGCAAATTTCAACAATATTACCAGCTATGGTAAAACTACTGGATTTGTAGGGAGCAATAACACCAACAGTTTATATCTATCTTACCGTGATGATAGCAGTTCCCCAAGAGTTAGAAGGGTCTACAAATATGATATTAATTCGCAGGTTCTGGATTCTACCGAAATAACGTATACTGGTTCCGAATTTACTTCAAGCAGATTACATTTAATTGATGATCAATTAGTGGTTGTGGGTTCAGGACGAGTATCAACAATGAAAAATACATTGGATTCTGAAATTAGTACCTACCCATATGCTTCTAATTTATCAAGAGCTGGTTCTGCAGCCGTTGATTCTCAAGTGTATTTACTTGGAGGAGATTTAACTGTTCTAGACAATCCAAAAGTTCCTTTCAAAATCCGAAGTTTAAACAATAGCACTTATGATTTACAAGATGTTTTTACCATAGAGGAATCAAGGACTATTGCAGAAGGAGAAATAGTTGATTCTGATTTATATGTTTTTGGCGGATTAGTTGAGAACTCAAATCCATATGAATTAATTAAAACCGGTTTTAAATACAACTTGGATAATGGCTCTTTAGATTATTTTGATTTACCTAAAGGAATATTTGAAACTACAGCTTGCAGATATGAGAATCTAATCTTTGTTTCTGGTAAATTACCTTTTGTGGAGAATGAGCCAAACTTCTTTTTTGGTGTCTTAAATGTAGAAACAAATTCTTTTGTAGAAACCTCTATCAATTTTGAAAGTATAGATCCGAGTTTAGTGGATATTGAAGGCTTAACTATTGTTAACGATACTTTATATATTGCTGTAGAAAATATTTCAAATTCTAAAATTGTTGTAGAATATGTAGATTTAAATTCACTTTAATTTAAGTGTAAAACTATTATTTATTCCCCCCAACAATAATAACAATTTCCCCTTTTGGCGGTTTTTCGGTAAAATGTTTTAAAACTTCTTCGGCAGTACCGCGAACGGTTTCTTCGTAGAGTTTGGTCAACTCTCTAGAAACAGAAATAGGTCTTTCTGCTCCAAAATATTCTACAAAATTGCCCAAGGTCTTTAAAAGTTTATGTGGAGATTCATAAAAGATTATAGTACGTGGTTCTTCAGCCAATAATTTTAAACGTGTTTGTCTTCCTTTTTTTACGGGTAAAAATCCTTCGAAAACAAACTTATCATTGGGTAAACCACTATTGACCAAGGCGGGTACAAAAGCTGTTGCCCCTGGTAAACATTCAACTTCAACGCCCGCTTCTACACATGCACGTGTTAACAAAAATCCAGGATCGGAAATTGCAGGTGTGCCTGCATCTGAAATCAATGCGATGTTCTCACCTCCTTTTAGCTTTCCCACTAAAAAATCGACCATTTTATGCTCATTATGCATGTGGTGACTTTTCATTTGAGTACCAATTTCAAAATGGTGCAAAAGCTTCCCACTGGTACGGGTATCTTCCGCCAAAATTAAATCTACCTCCTTTAATACCCGAATGGCCCTAAAGGTCATATCCTCTAAATTACCAATTGGTGTTGGCACCAAATACAGCTTTCCCATAATATTCTATCGTGAACAACCTTAAGGCACGACCTTAAAGCATTGAATTGCAAATTTAAATTAGAATTTTACGTAACGTAACAACTATTTAAATTTCCATTATCTATTAAAAAACCCAACACAAGTGCTGGGTCTACGTTACAAATATTGTAATTATTAAGAGAATCTACGCGAAACCAGTTCAACAAAGCGTTCTTCAAAAGCTTCTTTACCTACCCAATTATTATAATCGGGCTTAACCATATTCTTTATAAAAGCTATTGATCGTTCTTCGGTGTCTATCGTATTTAATTGAGATAGTACTCGGTTATAATCTTCCATACTATCATTAAATAAATGCTTAACAAATGCCAAGCGATCGTTTAAGTCAATTTTTACGTTACTCTTTGCCAAACGATCATTAAGAGACTTTGGCAATGCTTCCGCCTGTTTTAAATCTGCTTTGGTAGGGGTAAATAATTCTTTGTCATTCTTCATTAAATCTGGCTTTGACATAAACTCCGTCAAAACATCCTCTAATTCATCGCTGCTAGGCATTTCAGAAACAAATCCTTTAATAGTATCCATACCTGGGTACTGGATGATATCTTCTTCATGCGGGTTACTTTCCGGTACCGATTTATTTGAATCCAATACAGCGTTGGCCATCTCTTCAAATTTAGCCGCTATCGCATTTTTAGAAACATCAACTTCCATATCATTGAGCTCTACCTCAATAAACTTTAATACCGCTAATTTTTCATACAAGTTTTTAGAAATCTCATACAAACTTGTAACATCATCTAAGTTCTCTGCAGTCAAAATTTCTGTAGATAACTTTCTCAATTCCAGTTTCAACTTGTTTTTCATAGTACAATTTTTAGGGTCAAGACCTAAATAGCAGGATTTTTAAATACCTTTATCATCTTTAAAGAAAAAACGAAAATCCAGTTATTTTCGTCTAAAATTACAAAATGTTTCTTGAAAACACAGTTAATCATAAAGAACAATTCGGCTGGATAGAAGTCATTGCCGGCTCTATGTTTTCTGGAAAGACAGAAGAATTGATCCGTAGACTTAAGCGTGCCCAATTTGCCAAATTAAAGGTTGAAATCTTTAAGCCAATGGTAGATACCCGTTATGATGATGAAATGGTAGTATCGCACGATGCCAATGAAATTAGGTCTACACCTGTACCTGCAGCTGCCAATATTCGCATATTGGCAGATACTTGTGATGTTATTGGCATTGACGAAGCTCAATTCTTTGATGATGAAATAGTTACCGTTTGTAACGACTTGGCCAACAAAGGTGTTAGAGTAATCGTTGCAGGTCTGGATATGGATTTTAAAGGAAAACCATTCGGTCCCATGCCGGCACTTATGGCCACTGCAGAATATGTCACCAAAGTACACGCCATTTGTACCCGTACCGGAAATTTAGCCAATTATAGTTTTAGAAAATCCAGCAACGACAAACTGGTAATGCTAGGTGAGGTAAATGAATATGAACCTTTAAGCAGAGGTGCATTTTATAAGGCGATGCTCAAAGAGAAAGTAAAAACCATAGATGTAAATTCTGAAGAGGTCAATACCACCAAAAAAAGTAAAAATGGCTAAGGCAGAAGAGACCGTTTTAGAAATTGACCTAAATGCACTTGGTCATAATTACAACTTTTTACGATCCAAAATTAAGCCTGACACCAAATTTATGGCGGTTGTAAAAGCATACGCCTATGGTAGCGAGTCGATTGCCATAGCCAACTATTTGCAAGATTTGGGAGCCGACTATTTTGCCGTCGCATATGTCAACGAGGGCATAGCCCTTAGAGAAGGTGGTATAACCACACCTATTTTGGTCTTGCATCCACAAAAAATACATTTTGCAACGTTGATCGAACATCAGCTTGAACCAAGTATTTATTCGCTATCTATTTTATCGGATTTTATAGCAACGGCAAGTAGCTTGAATATACAAAAGTATCCGGTTCATTTGAAATTTAATACCGGACTTAATAGATTAGGTTTTTCTGCGGATGAACTGCCAGATATTTCAAACTTGATCCATCAACAAAAAGCAATTAAAGTCATTGCCGTTTTATCACATTTAGCAGCAACAGAAGACCACGAAGAAAAAGAATTCACCAACCTGCAATTGACCCGTTTCAGTGATATCTGTAAACAGGTAGATTCGCTATTTGAACATAGCATTCTTAAGCATGTTCTCAACACATCGGGTATCATTAATTACACTCATGCGCAATATGATATGGTACGAAGTGGTATAGGACTGTATGGCTATGGCAATGAACCTCATATTGATGAGCAATTACAGCCGGTGATGACCTTAAAAACTATCATTGCCCAAAAGCATATTATTCGTTCAGGAGAATCTGTTGGATATAATCGAAAATACACCTCCGAGAAAGATACGGTAACCGCTACCCTCCCTCTGGGCCACGCCGATGGCATCGGTAGAGAGTATGGTCATGGCAAAACCTATGTTAGCGTTCACGGTCAACTAGCACCAATTATCGGAAATGTGTGTATGGATATGATTATGATCGATGTTACCAACATAGCATGTGAAGAAGGAGATGAAGTAATTATTTTTGGTAAATCTTTACCAGCAAGCGAATTTGCCGAAACGGCACAAACCATTTCATATGAACTGTTAACGGGTCTTTCTCAGCGAATTAAAAGAACAATCGTTCATTGATTTGTTAACATTTATTTAAGGAATCGTTTTTTTTAGTAAATTGCTACACTTATTATATTAACCATTAATAAAAAACATTAGAAACATGTTAAAAGAATTTAAGGAGTTTATTATGACAGGTAATGTCATAGATTTAGCCGTAGCCGTATTACTTGCAGGTGCTATGGGATTAGTTGTTAGCGGATTCGTTGGCGATATCATGATGCCAATAGTTGGTCACTTTAGCGGAGGTGTAGATTTTGCTGATATGAAAGTTGTATTGGACGAAGCAGTTGTTGCTGCAGACGGGTCAGTAACAAAACCAGAAAATGCTATTCTTTACGGTAAGTGGATCAATGCTATTATCAACTTAATTATCGTTGGTTTTGTATTGTTTATGATTGTTAAAGCTTACAACAAAACAAAAACTCCACCAGCTCCAGTAGAAGAAGCTCCAAAAGGACCTACTGCTGAAGAATTATTGGCAGAAATTAGAGATGCTTTAAAAAAGTAATTTAAAATACACCCTTATTTAAGGGAGCCGTTGCACTGCAACATTTTTTAACTTAAACCGTCAACGCTGTTTCGCTAACAACGTTGACGGTTCTTTTTTTGATTATCCATTCCATAGAAGCAAAACAAACAATTGTTACAAAATAAACATTTTGTTATATTTTGATTATTCTTTTCTTTTTTGCTTGTGCAAGTATCAGTAATACGTATTTTTGCCGCTTAATATAATTGTTTTACAAATGAAAGTAGCTGTAATTGGTGCCACAGGCATGGTTGGCGATGTAATGTTGAAAGTATTGGCTGAGCGTAATTTCCCCTTAACGGAGTTACTACTGGTAGCCTCTGAACGTTCTGTAGGTAAAAAAATGACCTTTAAAGGAAATGAATATACGGTTATTGGTTTAGCAGATGCTGTTGCCGCAAGACCTAATATTGCCATATTTTCTGCAGGTGGAGATACATCTTTAGAATGGGCTCCAAAATTTGCCGAAGTAGGTACAACCGTAGTGGATAATTCTTCTGCTTGGAGAATGGACCCTACCAAAAAATTAGTGGTTCCAGAAATCAATGCTCATGAGCTTACCGCTGAAGATAAAATTATAGCCAACCCTAACTGTTCTACCATACAGTTGGTTATGGCCCTACACCCATTACACAAAAAGTATAAAATGAAACGGGTAGTTGTTTCTACCTACCAATCTGTATCCGGTACAGGGGTTAAAGCGGTAAAACAACTGGAAAATGAAATTGCGGGTGTACAAGGCGAAATGGCATATCCTTATCCTATCGGTAGAAATGCTTTACCTCATTGCGATGTTTTCTTAGAGAACGGTTATACTAAAGAAGAAATGAAACTGGCTCGTGAGCCACAGAAAATATTAGATGATCGTACATTTTCGGTGAGTGCAACTGCCGTACGTATTCCTACCGCTGGTGGTCACTCCGAATCCGTTAACGTTGAATTTGAAAATGACTTTGAACTGAACGAGGTACGCAAGTTGTTAAACGAAATGCCAGGTGTAACCGTACAAGACAACCCAGACACCAATACGTACCCAATGCCAATTTATGCTCATGATAAAGATGAAGTCTTTGTTGGGCGTTTACGTAGAGATGAAACACAAAGAAATACGTTGAACATGTGGATCGTTGCAGATAACCTTAGAAAAGGTGCTGCTACGAATGCAGTGCAAATTTCTGAATACCTAGTAGAAAAAGGACTGGTCTAAACCCTATCAATAGAACGTTAAAACCTTCAAAACTTCTCTGTTTTGAAGGTTTTTTTATGGTACTTTAGTGCAAACTCAACTACCATGAAAAACATTCTACCGGCGTTCATTACCCTCGCCCTAATTTCGTCTTGTACTAATACTTCTAAACCCGAAACTATAACCGTGAATTATCCTGTTACCGCAAAAGTTGATACCGTAGACAATTACTTTGGCACCGAAGTTAAAGACCCATATCGCTGGCTAGAAGATGATAGAAGTCCAGAAACGGAAGCATGGGTAAAAGATCAAAACAAAACTACTTTCGGTTATTTAGAAAAAATTCCATTTAGAAACGACCTGAAAAATAGATTGGAAAAACTATGGAACTACGAAAAACTAGGTTCTCCGTTTAAAAAAGGCGACTATACTTATTTCTATAAAAATGACGGATTACAAAATCAATATGTGGTCTATAGAGCCAAAGGTGATGAGGAGCCAGAAGTATTTTTAGATCCGAATACATTTTCTGAAGATGGCACAACTTCTCTAGCAGGTTTAAGTTTTACTAAAGATGGTTCGTTAGCGGCTTATCTAATTTCTGAAGGAGGCAGCGATTGGCGAAAAGCAATAATTTTAAATGCTGAGACCAAAGAAATAGTAGAAGACACATTAATTGATATTAAATTCAGCGGACTTTCATGGAAAGGGAACGATGGTTTTTACTATTCCAGTTATGATAAACCAAAAGGTAGCGAGCTTTCTGCCAAAACAGATCAACACAAAGTATACTATCATAAACTAGGTACTTCTCAAAAAGATGATGAACTTATATTTGGTGGTACACCCACAGAAAAACATCGTTATATAGGTGCAAATGTTACCGAAGACAATAAATACCTATTGATCAGTGCATCTGTTTCTACCTCTGGCAATAAACTATTCATCAGAAATTTAGAAGACCCTAACGGATTGCTTATCCCAATAGTAGAAGATACAGATTCTGACAACTATGTGATTGACAATGTTGGTTCTAAACTCTACATAGTTACGAATAGAAATGCTCCTAATAAGAAAATTGTAACCGTAGATGCCAGTAACCCTGAAGCTAAAAATTGGGTAGATTTTATACCGGAGACCGAAAATGTACTCAGCCCTAGCACAGGAGGGGGCTACTTCTTTACCGAGTACATGGTAGATGCCATTTCTAAGGTAAATCAATATGATTATGACGGTAAACTAATTCGTGAAGTTGCATTGCCAGGTATTGGTTCGGTCGGCGGATTTGGTGGTGAAAAAGAAGATAAAGAGCTATATTTTTCTTTCACCAACTACAACACACCCGGCTCTACCTACAAATACAATGTTGAAAACGGTGAATATGAACTGTACTGGAAACCAGATATAGATTTCAATCCCGAAAACTATACCTCTGAACAGGTATTCTATAATTCTAAGGACGGTACTAAAGTTCCCATGATCATTACCTATAAAAAGGGAACTGAATTAAATGGTAAAAACCCTACCATTCTTTATGCTTATGGCGGATTCAATGTAAGCTTAACTCCGTCGTTCAGTATCGGAAACGCTGTTTGGATGGAACAAGGCGGAATTTATGCGGTACCAAATCTTCGTGGTGGTGGTGAATATGGCAAAAAATGGCATGATGCGGGTATTAAGACCAAAAAGCAAAATGTATTCGATGACTTTATTGCCGCTGCAGAATACCTTGTTGAAAATAAATACACTTCAAAAGAGTACTTAGCTATTCGTGGAGGTTCTAATGGAGGTTTACTAGTTGGCGCAACAATGACGCAAAGACCCGACTTAATGCAAGTAGCTTTACCTGCAGTAGGTGTTATGGACATGTTACGCTACCATACCTTTACGGCTGGTGCGGGCTGGGCCTATGATTATGGAACTGCAGAAGACAGTGATGAAATGTTTAAGTACCTAAAAGGTTATTCTCCCGTGCATAACGTTAAAGCGGGCACTACATACCCAGCAACCTTGGTAACTACGGGCGACCATGATGACAGGGTTGTACCTGCCCACAGTTTTAAATTTGCGGCAGAACTTCAAGAAAAGCAAGATGGTACCAACCCAACATTAATTCGTATTGAAACCAATGCCGGGCATGGAGCGGGTACACCCGTTAGTAAAACCATTGAACAATATGCCGATATTTTTGGTTTTACTCTTTTTAATATGGGGTATACAGAGCTTCCTAACCAAAGCGTATTAAAAGAATTTAAAGAGTAATTATTTTTTTAAATCAATAAATTATCGAAAAATCCGTTTCAAATTGGAACGGATTTTTCATTTTTACAGTTCTAAGCACAAAAGCATGTTACGAGTAGAGAACCTATCATTTTCTTATGACAAACTTCCAGTACTAGAGTCTATTAACCTACGTATTCAACGTGGAGAACATGTGGCCATTATTGGAGAAAGTGGGTGCGGAAAAAGTACCTTACTTAAGATTTTATATGGATTGATGGACTTGGAACAAGGTGAAATCTTTTGGGAAGATGAACAAATTTTAGGTCCGGCTTACAACTTAGTGCCTGGTATGCCATTCATGAAATATCTTTCTCAAGATTTTGACCTCATGCCGTTTATCTCGGTGGCAGAAAATATAAGCCAATATCTTTCTGTTTTTTATCCTGATGAATTAAAGGAAAGAACTCAAGAGCTTTTAGAAATGATAGAGCTGACAGAGTACGCCGATAAAAAGGTAAAAACATTAAGCGGTGGCCAACAACAACGAGTTGCCTTAGCCAGGGTTTTAGCACAAAAACCCGAGGTATTACTGTTAGATGAACCATTTAGCCATATTGACAATTTTCTAAAGAATAGTTTACGACGCAATATGTTCAACTATTTAAAAGAGCATAGAATAACGACCATAGTTGCCACGCATGACGTCAACGATGTGCTACCTTTTGCCGATAGAGCGGTTGTACTGCGAGATAACGAAATTATAGCACGGGCAAGACCTATGGAATTATATAAAAACCCAAAAAGTTTATATGTTGCGTCATTATTTGGTGAAGCAAGTATGATTTCTATCGATGTTCTTAAAACATATGCGAATACCAAAAGAAAGATTATAGTGTATGCCCATGAGTTTCGTGTTTCACCTTCACAAGGATTTCATGTTACGGTAGAAAAAGCATACCCAATGGGCAGTCATTATCTAACTGAGAGTAAAAGTGATGATAATGAAACCATATATTTCAATGCAGACAAATTGTACCCTAAAGGGAAAGAGGTCTTTTTAAATGTTGCCATAGAAACCATAAACCAACGCATACAAGAAGCTGCATCTATTTAATAGATTACTTGTACTTCACTTTTTTAAATCTCTATTTTGCTTTAAAAAGTAAGACTTGCTTTTGCTTACATTTGATAAAAACCTGTTGTGAACCAAGAACAAATACTTACCGAGTTACAATTTAAGGGCATTAGAAGTAGTGGTCCGGGTGGTCAGCATGCAAATAAGGTGTCTTCAAAAGTTGAATTGTCATTTCACATAGAAGCTTCTGCAGGATTAACAGATAGAGAAAAAAAGCGGCTTATCCTTAAATTAGACAACAAACTCAGTAAAGAAGGTCTATTAATTTTACAGTGCGATGAATCTCGTAGTCAACACAAAAACAAAGAATTGGTTATCAAAAGGTTCTTGAAACTTATAGAAAAATCATTGGTCGTACCTAAAGCACGAAAGAAAAGTAAACCCACCAGATCGTCTATTGAAAAAAGATTGAAGAGCAAGAAAATTGCTTCTCTAAAAAAAATCAATAGAAGTAAGCCGGACTATTAACCCGTTTGTTTTAAGCAAAAATAGAATAGAATACAAAAACCGTAATTGCGCCGGTAAGCCCCAAAATTCCCGTACCCAGACCAAAGAGTCTATACCCTGTTTTTACGTTCATGCCACTCATTTGTGTCACTACCCAAAAGAAGCTGTCATTTGCATGGGAAATTACAGCAGAACCTGCGCCTATAACCACTACAACAAGAGCTTTCTGTATTTCTGTATCAAACCCTAACGATGACATCATAGGCATAATAATAGAGGCTGTTGTTACCAAAGCCACGGTAGAAGAGCCTTGTGCGGTTTTTAATGCGGCAGCCAAAACAAAAGGCAGAAAAATACCCATATTATAATCCGTTAAAGTTTGTCCTAAAATTTCTGCAATGCCCGAGTTCTGTAATATTTTACCAAAAATTCCCCCTGCCCCTGTTATTAATAGAATAGACGCGGCATCTTTTATTGCCTTACCTACCCAGCCAGCCGAAGAAAGCATATCATAGTCTAACTTTTTTGGTAAAAGCAGGCATAAAAAGACTCCTATCAATAATGATATGACAGGCTCACCTAAAAAATTGATTATATCTAACCATCCGTTTTCTTGTGCTATTTCCATAGAATTTAATACCGATTTTAGCACAATAAGAAAAATAGGAACCAAAATAGGAATAGATGATTTTAAGGCACTAGGTGAATCTTTAATTTCCTTTTCCGCTTCTAGCGCTACCTCAACATCTGGCGCTATCATTGTTTTAGAGGCATACTTTTTTGCGAAAATGATACCAACAACCAAAGCAACAATACTTGTTGGAAAACCGAAGGCGATGACCAAACCTAAATCTGCCCCAAGAATACCTGCTGCAGCTATAGGACCCGGAGTTGGTGGCACCATGGTGTGCGATGCCATTAAGCCCAAACCTAATGCTATTGCAGGACCCGCAATGGAGATTTTAGCTTTTTTTGAGAGACTTTTATTTAAAGGATGTAGCAGCATGAAACCACTATCTGCAAATACAGGAATAGAAACAATGTAACCAATAATGCCCATTGCCGTAGGTACACGTTTTCTACCAATTACCCCTAGAACTTTTTCGGCAATTGCAAATGCACCGCCCGTATGTTCTAAAAATGCTCCGATAATAACTCCGAGAACAATAATCAATCCTATTTTACCAAGCGTACCGCCAAATCCGTCATTAATAGAAACTATGATATCGCCATAGGGCATACCGGCAAAAATACCGTATAGAATTGAAATGATGAACAACGCCAAAAAAGCATGTACCTTAAGCCTAGTCGTCAATATTATTATGGCAATGACCGCAATAAGTAAGTAAAGTATTTCCATAATCAGTTTTACATAAATTTTCACCTAAGATTAATTGGTGACGAAATTTATTCTTCACCAAATATTGTATATACAAAGGCAGTATAAGTTAGCTAATTATTGAATACCAACTATCGTTAACTTCTTACCATTAAAACTTACGCTTTCCCCTACTTTTTTGCCAAAGACAAGTTTACCAATAGGCGTAGCCGCAGAAATACAATAGACCGACTTGGTATTATTCTTAAACTCACCTGCCGATATCGCTATGTAATAAATAAATGAATCAGTAACAACCAAACTACCCAACCCTACCGTGGGGGCGACTCTGTCTTTTGGTACTTTTGAAAGCAGTTGTTGCGTTTTTTCCAGTTCTGCCAGTTGCTGACCCATTTTTTCGCGCTCTAACTGGATCATGGCACGACCGGTTTCATGTTTATCGCCAGCACTGCTTTTTGTCTCTGAGGTTAAGGCAGACTCCAGTTCTTTAATTTGACCCTGTATTCTTGCCAACCTATCGTTAACGAATTGAACACAAAAATGGTAAGCGTCTTTTTTTAGAATGTCTAGTGAATCAATTTCCTTCAATGTGATACAGATCTGCCAGTTTATAGATCAAGTAATTTACAATTTGATTGTCACTTTCACCAGCACTTAGCATTTTTTGAATCTCTATTTCATTTTCAGCCTTAAAATACTCCAAATCACCAGAGCGGTCTTCGCTAAAAATATTCCATGATTTTAATCCGCTAAGCATGGCTTTATGAGCTTCGTAGCGTTTTGTAATTGCTTGTGCTCGTTTCTTGTCTATTTTAACATCTGTTTCATTATTGCGTAGCATTTTATAATCAGCCGTAATTTTTGCATCTGCTTTTTCAGCTTCGGTAATGATTTTAAAATATGCTTTAGAAACCAAAGCTTCGTATGTGGCATAAAATCCAGAGACCTTAGCTTCCTCTTCAGCCAAGGTCATTTCAGTATCTGTACTAGCGTAAAGATCATCTTTGGTATACGAATTATCTGCTATTAGCGATTGTTTCCAAGCCTCGCTTTTAATATGTTCTTTCCATACTCTTGCGTATTCTCGTTGATAACGATTTTTGGTCAATCCACAACTGGTTAGGCAAGCCATGCCAAGTACAACTGTTAGCACAGTTGTAGCAATTCTTTTAAATATTATGCTCATATAGTTTACATGCTATTACAAACCATCTTAACAGTTTACTGTTCTAAGGCAAACCGAAAGTGCATTTAGGGTAATAGATAAGCTGAGGGGGCGTACAATTTATAAATAAAATTAAGAGAACAACCCTCTTTTGGATAAGATTTAAAAAAACAGGATAAACGGGGTGAAATTCAATCAATTAAATTTGCTAATTTTTTACCGATCGTACTGCCAATGGCAATACCCATACCGCCTAAACGTACTCCGCAAAATACATTACCAGAGATCTGTTTTAATATCGGTTTCTTTTGTTGCCCAACTCCCATAATACCGCTCCAGCTATAATCTATCTCAAAATCGGTATTAGATAAAATGACGGACTTTAATAATTCTCGAAGTTTATTTTCCACAAGATCTGTAGTCCCCAACTTGGTAGTTTCCTCTGTTTTAAAATCTAAATTTCTACCACCACCCAATAATATTCGATTATCGATATTACGGAAATAATAATAGCCTTCTTCTAGGTGAAACGTTCCCTTTAAGTGAAGATCTTTAATTGGTTTTGTAATCAAAACCTGAGCTCTAGCAGGTTTCACATTTTCCGATACTAATTGAGAAGCGAAGCCATTAGTGGCGATCAACAACTTCTTTGTGGCGAAGTCCAATTCATCTGTTCTAACAACCACTTTCTCCAATAAGTCGTCATAAGCTTTTACTTCAGTAGCATTCAAAATCATAATTCCTTTTCGTTGTGCCAATTGCATTAAAGAAATCATCATTTTTCCGGTGTCGATCTGCCCTTCAAAAACTTGGGAAATGTAGTTTTTATTGATTCCTTTAAAACCAAAACCATTTGGCACAATTTTGAACGCATCATTCTTAAAAACCGAATGCAATAACACATTAATGGTTTTAACTTTCTCTAGACATTGCCCGTATAATGCTTTGTCTTTTTCCAGAAATAATTCATGCCCTCCATTATTCTCGAAACCTATGGTACCATCGCCTAACAGCTTACGAAGTGTTTGTATACCGATAAACCTATCTTGCACCAATTGCACTACTTCTTGTTCTGAATGTGTTTTAAGGTCGGATAAGATTTCTGAAATACTGCCAAAACAGGCGAACCCCGCATTTTTAGTACTGGCACCTTGGGGAAGCTTACCCTTTTCTAAAATTAATATGCGCGACTTAGGATGTTTTCTTCTTAATTCTAAAGCACAATTTAAACCCACAATACCACTACCAATAATGGTAAAATCGATATTTGAAAACCATGATTTACGTTCCCAGTAGCTTAGCTGCATAGTAGTATTTTGAATGTACTATAAGATAGAAAATCAATCTTAAAAAAAGGCATAAAAAAACTCCAACATTGCTGTTAGAGTTTTGCTTTTAATGTTCTGTCTCAGGATCCATTTTAAAATCATCCATAAAGGCCGTGGTATAATTACCCGCCAAATAATCTGGATGGTCCATTAACTGCCTGTGAAAAGGTATCGTAGTTTTTATTCCCTCAATTACGAATTCATCTAAGGCGCGTTTCATTTTATTGATTGCCTCTTCCCTAGTTTGGGCAGTGGTAATCAACTTAGCGATCATAGAATCATAATTTGGAGGAATACTGTACCCACTATACACGTGCGTATCCATTCGTACCCCATGACCACCTGGTGTATGTAAGGTAGTAATCTTACCTGGCGATGGTCTAAAATTGTTATAAGGATCCTCCGCATTAATTCTACACTCTATAGAATGTAATTTTGGAAGGTAGTTTTTACCTGAAATTGGCACACCTGCAGCTACCAATATTTGCTCACGAATTAAATCATAATCAATAACCTGCTCGGTAATAGGGTGCTCTACTTGAATACGGGTATTCATCTCCATAAAGTAGAATTTACGGTGTTTATCTACCAAAAATTCTATGGTACCCGCACCTTCATATTTTATGTATTCTGCAGCTTTAACCGCAGCTTCACCCATTGCTTCCCTTAATTTATCTGTCATAAATGGCGACGGAGTTTCCTCTGTCAACTTCTGGTGACGACGCTGTACGGAACAATCTCTTTCAGACAGGTGACATGCTTTACCGAATTGATCACCTACAATTTGAATTTCAATATGCCTTGGCTCTTCGATCAGCTTTTCCATGTACATACCACCATTACCAAATGCAGCGGTTGCTTCATTTACGGCGCTATCAAAAAGCTCTTCCATTTTGTCCTCAGACATCACGGCACGCATACCTTTACCACCACCACCGGCAGTAGCTTTGATCATTACAGGATAGCCCATTTTTTTGGCTACCTTCTTAGCATCGGCAACATCTTTTAAAAGACCCTCTGAACCAGGTACACAAGGCACACCGGCTTCTTTCATGGTTTGCTTGGCCGTGGCTTTATCGCCCATACGGTCAATTTGATCTCCAGATGCACCAATGAATTTTATATCGTGTTCTGCACAAATACGTGAGAATTTTGAGTTTTCAGAAAGAAAACCATACCCTGGGTGAATAGCATCTGCATTTGTAATCTCTGCAGCTGCAATTATGTTAGGGATCTTTAAATAAGATTCGCTACTAGCGGCAGGACCAATACATACGGCCTCATCTGCAAAACGTACATGCAAACTTTCTTCATCTGCCTTACTATATACGGCTACCGTTTTAATACCCATTTCTTTACAGGTACGGATAACACGCAAAGCGATTTCTCCTCTATTGGCAATCAGTATTTTTTTAAACATCTTTTAAATTTTAAGTTCTTGGTTCTACATGATTCTTACACACCGTTAATTAACGGTATCTAACAATTTCTACTCAAAATTTAGTTAAGAAGGGTCTACCAAAAATAATGGCTGATCGAACTCAACTGGAGAAGAGTCATCTACCAAAATCTTGACAATCTTACCAGAAACTTCAGACTCTATATCGTTGAACAATTTCATTGCTTCAATAACACAAAGTACATCTCCGGTTCCGATAGTATCTCCTACTTCTACAAACACAGGTTTGTCTGGAGATGGTTTTCTATAAAAAGTACCTATGATAGGAGACTTGATGGTAATATACTTATCATCATCAGCTTTTTTCTGCTCTGCTTCACTTGCAGGGGCTGCCGCTTGTTGTGGCTCTGCAGCTGCAGGTGCTACAGGTGCTGGCATTGCTGGCTGTGCCATTGGCATTGTATGTACATACGTTGGCTCAGAATTGCCCGATAAGCTTCCTGTACGAATGGTGATCTTGATATCATCAGTCTCGAGTTTTACCTCGCTAGCACCAGACTTAGCTACAAACTTGATAAGGCTTTGAATCTCTTTAATATCCATATTTCTCTAAGTTATAATTGGTAGTTGTTGTTAGTTAATATGCCCATTTAAGGTAGATAGAACCCCAAGTAAAACCACCACCAAAGGCAGCAAAAACTAGATTATCTCCTTTTTTAAGCTGTTTTTCGTAATCGAATAATAAAAGTGGTAATGTAGCAGAGGTAGTATTACCATAACGTTGTATGTTCATTAATACTTTAGAATCATCTACACCCATTCTTTTGGCAGTGGCATCAATGATTCGTTTGTTCGCTTGATGCGGCACTAACCAATTAACATCTTCTTCGGTAAGTTCATTTCTTTCCATAATCTTTGCCGCTACATTGGCCATATTGGAAACAGCGAACTTAAATACTGTTTTTCCTTCTTGAAAAATGAAATGCTTTTTATTGGTAACACTTTCTATAGTGGCCGGCATTAAAGAACCACCACCTTCCATACCGAGGTATTGTCGTCCAGAACCGTCTGCTCTAAGGTACTCATCTTGCAAACCAAATCCTTCTGTATTTGGTTCGAAAAGTACTGCACCGGCACCATCACCAAAAATAATACAGGTAGTTCTGTCTGTATAGTCAATTATAGATGACATTTTATCGGCACCTATTAATAATACTTTTTTATATCTGCCGGTCTCAATATGGCCCGCAACCGTTGACATTCCAAATAGAAAACTAGAACATGCCGCCAATAAATCATATGCAAAAGCATTTACCGCACCAATTTCAGATGCAACGAAAGCAGCTGTTGAAGCCACCATACTATCTGGGGTAGCAGTAGCTACGATTACCAAATCAATTTCAGCAGCATCAAGTCCTTTCTTTTCCATTAGGTCTTGGGCCGCTTTAATGGCCAAATACGAAGTACCTTCCCCTTCTTCCTTTTTTAACACCCTTCTTTCCTTAATACCTGTTCTGGTAGTAATCCATTCATCATTGGTGTCAACCATTTCCTCGAGCATTTTGTTCGTCATTACAAACTGGGGAACATAGCCTCCTACTGCGGTAATAGCTGCTGTAATTTTGGTCATACTTTATTTGCTTTCTTGTAAAAAACTTAAAAAACGAGTCAAAAGTGTTGAAAATTAGTCATTTTCAACGACTTTTCGCCTAAAGTTATCGGGTTTTTGAAAAATTGCAATTGATAGTACAAAGGCTATAACCTTTTAAATTATCTGAGTTACAAGGTGGTAAAATACAAATTGGACTAAAAAAAACTCCCTACTTCAAACGAAGTGGGAGCTTAGTATATTTTTAAAAAGTCTTAAGCTTCTGCTTCTTCGGTTTTATCAACCAAAACTTGACCTCTATAATGTAATTTACCTTCGTGCCAGTGTGCTCTATGGTAAAGGTGTGTTTCACCAGTAGTAGAATCTTTAGCTAAAGTAGGTGCTACTGCTTTATAATGAGTTCTTCTCTTGTCTCTCCTTGTTTTGGAAATTTTTCTTTTAGGATGTGCCATTTAAACCTTATTTATCCGTTAATAGTTTCTTTAATTCGTCCCAACGGGGATCGTTTTCTTCTTTGTTTGATCTTTTCTCTTTTGGTTGAAGCTCGTTTAACTTGTCTAACACTTCAGATTGTAAAGTGCCATCCTCAATACCAGGGTGAATTCTTTTTTGCGGAACCGCCAATACCAACATTTCGTACACATACTGTGCAATGTTCAATTGATGTTCGCCATGAGGAAGAATTAATATTTCATCATCTTCATCATTATATTCCTCACCGAATTTTACCACCAAATGTAAATCTCCACTTATAGGCTGATCATATGGTTCACTGGTAATATCACAAGCAACATTAACTGTTCCCGATGCTTCCATATCAACCTCCATCATTGTACTTGTTTTATGAAGTACAACATCTAAATTGATGCTGGCAGCGTTGAATTCATCGTATCCAAAAGAATCAAAGAACGTATTGTCAATCTGGTAATTAAAGTTGTGTTTTCCTTGCTTCAAACCTGAGAAAGGAATATTGAACTCCTTTTGCTTCATCACGTACACACTTAAATTAACACTAATCGCCCATAAAAGGCGGGTGCAAAGATACTATTATTTTAATAAAAGACAATAGTTATCAACTATTTATCTTTATAACTTTTTAATTGGGCCTAATTTTAACGTTCTCTCTTTAAACGCTGCTTTTTTAACACATCTTGGGTCAGCTCTTGATACTCTGTTCTATGCTTAAAAATATTCAGTGCCATGAACACAGCTTCTTTAAAAGAACTTTCATCTGCAACACCTTTACCCGCTATCTCATATGCCGTGCCGTGATCGGGCGATGTTCTTACCTTACTTAAGCCTGCTGTATAATTAACTCCCTGCCCAAATGATATTGTTTTAAAAGGTATTAAGCCCTGATCATGATATGCCGCTAATATGGCATCGAACTTTTTATAGCCATCAGACCCAAAAAAACTATCTGCCGAATAGGGTCCAAAAACCAAATGCCCCATGTCTGCCATTTCTTTAATAACCGGTTTTAATACCTCATCATCTTCTTTGCCTATTACACCATTATCTCCACTATGCGGATTAATGCCCAACAAAGCAATTTTTGGCTTACGAATACCGAAATCCATTTTCAAAGATTTCTCAATGGTATTGATCTTATCTCTTATTAACCTAGGTATGATGGCGGCAGACACATCTTTAACAGCCACATGATCGGTCAATAAGCCAACCTTTAAGGTCTCTGTGACCATAAACATTAAACTTTCCCCTTCTAGTTCCTGCGCTAAAAAATCTGTATGCCCAGGAAAATTAAAATCTTCAGATTGTATGTTGTTCTTATTGATAGGTGCTGTTACCAATACATCTATGTCACCTTTCTTTAAAGCTTCTACTGCAGCTTTTAATGATTTAATGGCATATTCGCCTCCCGCCTTGGTGGCTTGGCCAAAGTCAACTCTAGGCACCTCTTTCCAAACGTTGACGATATTAACTTTGTTATCTATTGCTTTTGAGGCATCTGGAATACCATTAAAGGTAACATTCAGTTTTAATTGTCTCATTTGAAAGGAAACAGTCTTGTTAGAGGCAAAAATAACCGGGGTGCAAAAATCTAACATTCTACTATCTTCAAATGTTTTCAACGCTACCTCACATCCTATTCCATTTAAGTCTCCTATAGAGATACCTAACCTTATTTTCCTGTTTTCGTCCATGATAATCTGTACCTTTGTACTCAATTTTGAATTTTCAAAATTACTTAAATTAAACGACACATGTTTACGGGAATTATTGAAACATTAGGTAAGGTTACCGCTCTTGAACCTAAAAGTGGCAACTTGGACATCACTATAGAATCTAGCTTAACACCTGAACTTAAAATTGACCAAAGTGTTGCACATAACGGGGTTTGCTTAACCGTTGTGAGCCTAACGGACACAACTTATACGGTGACCGCAATTGCCGAAACGTTGAGCAAAACCAATCTTGACACCCTTAAAGTAAACGATTCCGTTAACCTTGAGCGCGCTATGATTTTAGGGTCCAGGTTAGACGGACATATTGTACAGGGCCATGTTGACCAAACAGGGGAGTGTACCGGTGTTCGTGAAAATAATGGTAGTTGGATTTTCTCTTTCTCATATGATGCCACAACCGGAAACCCAACTATTGAAAAAGGCTCAATAACTATAGACGGCACGAGTTTAACCGTCGTAAATTCTGGCAAGAACACTTTTGAGGTCGCTATTATACCTTATACCTACGAGCATACCAGATTTAATACGTACAAGCCGGGAACGATTGTAAACCTAGAGTTTGATGTAATAGGAAAGTATGTAGCAAAATTGATGCTTACATAGCCTTATACCTTTATAAATATGTTTTTCTGATATAGAATGTAGCCAACTAGGCTATAGAAAAGCACTACACTTAGCCCGTATAATAAAGACGAGGATTCGAGTGCCAAAAAATCATGCACATATATTTTCTGAAACAACCAGCCATGTAATGAGGTATCACCTATTTTTATTTGACCCATTACCTTGCTTATAAAACTGGACAAGAAATATATTACAATAGCATTTGCGCCTGCATATCTAAAAATAGAACCGAACTCGATTTTCTTTACATCTGTCAAGTAATAAATCAATGCTAAAATAAGATTTGCCCATCCTGCTGTTACCAATACAAAACTGCTGGTCCAAAGTGCTTTGTTGATTGGAAATACGATATCCCACAAATGACCAATAATTAAAAAACTTCCACCAATACCCATTAAGATGGTGGCTTTCTTTTCTTGCTTAGCAGTTAATATCAAACCCGTAAAGACACCCAATAGAGCACTAGCAATAGCGGGAACAGTACTTAACAAGCCTTCTGGATCATAATCTGCTTTGTAATTATGCGAACCGAAAACTTTTACATCTATCCAATTGGCCAAATTATTAGGTGCTCTTTCTAATGTAGACGCCACACCTTCCACGGGAATAATTGTCATCAACAACCAATATCCAATCAGCAATACTGCCGTAACCCAGATCAATTTTTTCCAACTTAGGTTAATAAATAATATAGCTGTAAAAAAGAATACAACACCTATTCGTTGCAACACACCAGGAAAACGAATTTCACTAAAACTTTTAAAGAATGGATAGTGAATTAGAAATGCCCCCAAGAAAAGCCCTAGAGCTATTAACTTTAATGCCCTAATTGCAATTTTCTTATACGTTTTGGCATCTATGGCTCTGTTCTGGTACGAAAAAGCTATTGAAGTACCTACTATGAATAAAAAGAACGGAAAAACAAGATCCGTTGGTGTATACCCATGCCAATCAGCATGTAGAAACGGAGCATATACATTAGACCAAGTACCTGGTGTATTTACCAATACCATGAGCAAAATAGTCGCTCCCCTAAAAATATCAACCGAAATGATTCTGTCCTTTTTCATGCCGATATTATAAGATATTCCCTTTGAGTCGATTCCAAGCTTTTACCAGCAATACGCCCGCGATTATAGAAACTACAGATAAAACAATAGCTTGTGTAGTTCTACCATAAATCCAATATCCCGTTGCAAACATGATAGAATAAATCAACAATACACCCAACAACATGGCTGTAATGCCTGCCGGAACGCTCCACTTTTCTTTGTCCTTTACAATTTCAACTGCATCGGTTTTTGCTTCGTTAACCACTTTTGACCATCCTGGACCACCAGGCTGAATTTTTTTGTAAAAACTTCTCAGTGTTTCATTAGATTCCGGTTGTGTCATAAAAGTTGCCACTAACCATATGATTGTAGTTACTACAACAATAAATATGTATTCTGACCAATCTGGCAACAGTCCTGTTTCCGAAGCAAACAGATAAGCTCCTACCGGAGTAAGTTTTAAAATAATGGAAATTATACCCGATGCGAACATCGCCGTAATCTCACTCCATGCATTAATTCTCCACCAAAACCATCTTAGAATAAAAATTAATCCTGTACCTGCCCCAAAAGCCAATAGTACATCGAACAACTGTAGTGCATTTTGAAGCAATAATGCCAATGCAGCACTGAATATCATTAAAACTACCGTAGAAATTCTACCTACTGCAACCAATCTTTTTTCAGAGGCATCTGGATTGATCTGTTGTTTGTAAAAATCGTACACTATATATGAAGACCCCCAGTTTAATTGGGTACTAATGGTACTCATATATGCCGCTACCAAAGAAGCCAATACCACACCCAATAATCCACTAGGCAGTTTGGTCAACATTGCGGAATACGCTAGATCGTGCCCCAATTTATCTGCAGTTACATTTGGGAAAGCTTCTTGTATACTTGCTAAATCCGGGTATACCACTATAGAAGCCAGTGCGACCAAAATCCATGGCCATGGTCTTAAAGCATAGTGCATAATATTAAAGAAAAATGTTGCCCCAATTGCATGATTTTCATCTTTTGCCGCTAACATACGTTGTGCAATATAACCACCACCACCTGGCTCTGCACCCGGGTACCAAGAACTCCACCATTGTACTGCAAGGGGAATTATAAATAAAGTAATCAATGCTTTCTTGTTACTAAAATCTGGTAATATGTTCAGTTTCTCCGTAACATTTTCATTAGCCATTAAAGCTTCAATTCCACCTACCTCAGGAATATTCACTAAATAATATGCCGCACCTATGGCACCTGCCATTGCTACAAAAAACAATAGAAAATCTGTATAGACAACTCCCTTGAATCCGCCAAGGGCGCTAAACGTTACCGTTATAAGACCAGCACTTACAACCGTTTGCCAAGGCTCTAGCCCCAACATTATACTACCTATTTTTATTGCTGCCAAGGTTACTGCAGACATGGTTATTACATTAAAAATAACCCCCAAATAAACAGCCCTGAATTTTCTCAGAAAACTAGCCGGTTTACCACCATAGCGCATCTCATAAAACTCCAAATCTGTATTTACGTTAGATTTACGCCATAATTTAGCATAGACGAAAACGGTCAACATACCTGTAATCAAAAAACACCACCAAACCCAGTTACCAGACACTCCGTTAGTTCTTACAATATCGGTTACCAAATTGGGTGTATCTGTTGAAAAAGTAGTAGCTACCATAGAAAGACCAAGAAGCCACCATGGCATCGTACGACCTGAAAGAAAAAATTCTGAAGAGTTTTTACCTGATTTTTTTGATACGTATACTCCTATTCCTAAGACAAGAGAAAAGAAAACTATAATAAATGTATAGTCTAATGTACTGAGTTCCATAAGTTGGTTTTAGGTTGATTGTTAAAGATATATTATTTTAGGACATTTTTAAATCTAATACGCTAAACGTACTACGTGCTACTATCAATAACTTCTGAAATTACCCCAACAGCTTGGATTCTTGCTTCTATAGCTACTTTTATCATAGGATTGTCAAAAGCCGGTATTAAAGGTATTGCCGTTTTAAACGTTACGATTATGGCCTTGGCCTTTGGCGCAAGACAGTCTACGGGTATGGTAGTACCGTTACTGGTTCTCGCCGACATTTTTGCAGTAATATACTATAACCGATACACGCAATGGAAATATGTGTTTAAGGTATTACCATGGATGTTGGTCGGACTTTTAATCGGTGTGTTCATAGGCAATGAACTGCCTGAAAAGTTTTTTAAGATAGGTATGGCCATCATCATTATTATTACCGTAGGTATGATGTTCTATTGGGATCGTAAGAAAGATAAAAATGTACCCTCGCATTGGTCTTTTGCGGGCTCTATAGGTACCATTGCAGGTATTACCACTATGGTGGGTAATTTGGCGGGTGCATTTTCTAACATATATTTCCTTGCCATGCGCCTACCTAAAAATCATTTTATTGGTACCGCCGCTTGGTTGTTCTTGATTATAAACATTATTAAACTGCCCTTTCACTTTTTCGTTTGGAAAACCATTTCGTTAGAATCGTTACAATTAAACTTGATGCTCTTACCTGGTATTCTATTGGGTTTCTTCGTTGGTGTAAAGTTCATCAAATACATTAAAGAAGCATTTTTTAGAAAGATGATTCTGGTACTTACCGCTGTAGGTGCTGTGCTTATTATGTTTAGTTAGTGTTGCATTTCTTTCAGGATGAGCTTAATAAAGTCCACATATTTCAGATTAGGGTTAATCTTTACTTCGACCTAGAACTACCTTTATAGCCATTAATCTTGAAACACTTTTGGCACATGAATATCATAGGGAATTTTATAAAAGGGGTCATCAATGTTACCGATAAAATTACTGGTGATGACGACCCAATAGCCGACCAAAAAGCAGTTCTTCAAAATCTGTTGGAAACAGCAAAAGACACTTCTTTTGGTAAAGCCTATGAATTTGAAAATATTCTAAACAGTGATGATCAACATCAAGCATTTCGTAATGCTGTTCCTTATTTTGATTATAACCAGATTAATGAAGCTTGGTGGCACAAATTACATGAAGGGCAAACCGATGTAACATGGCCTGGCAGTCCAGATTATTTTGCACTGAGTTCTGGTACCACAGGAAAAACAAGTAAACGTATTCCTGTAACCGATGCTATGATCGATGCTATAAGACAAGCAGGAATAAAGCAAGTGTTAGCGATTTCAAACTTTGACCTTCCGGCAGATTTCTTTGAAACGGGAATTTTAATGTTAGGAAGTTCTACGGATTTAATAGAAAATGACGATCACCTAGAGGGTGAAATCAGCGGTATTAGCGCAAGCAATATCCCATCTTGGTTTAGCGGATATTATAAACCTGGAAAAGAAATTGCACAAATTGATGATTGGGACGAACGTGTCGCAAAAATTGCCGAAAAAGCGCCAGACTGGGATATAGGAGCTTTAAGCGGAATTCCTTCCTGGATAGAATTAATGCTAAAAGAAGTCATTAAAAAACATAACCTCAACAACATTCACGAGATTTGGCCCAACTTGCAGGTATATACTTCTGGTGGAGTAGCATTTGGACCATACGAAAAGAGTTTTAATGCCTTAATGGGTAAACCGGTAACGGTAATTGACACCTATTTAGCATCCGAAGGATTTATTGCCTTTCAAGCACGACCAGAAACCGATGCTATGAAATTGGTTACGGATAACGGAATTTACTTTGAGTTCGTTCCTTTTGATCCAGATTATATTCTAGAAGATGGTTCCCTTTCACAAGACGCTCCTTCATTAACACTTTCAGAAGTTGAAACCGGTCAAAATTACGTACTAATTATAAGTACCGTTAGTGGTGCTTGGCGCTACTTAATAGGCGACACCATAGAATTTACCGATGTGGAACGTGCCGAAATTAAAATTACAGGGCGTACCAAATTCTTCTTAAATACGGTAGGTTCACAATTATCTGTCAACAAATTGGATGATGCGTTACAAGAAATCATGGAATCTTTTGATATCGAAATACCCGAATATACCCTTTGTGCCAAAAAATATGAAGACGGTTTTTACCATACTTGGTATTTAGGCACTTCTGCTACACAAGACCCAAATGAAATCGCTGAAAAATTAGATGCTTCGTTGAAAGCCGCCAACAAAAATTATAAGGTAGCACGATCAAAAGCATTAAAAGGAGTAAAGGTATTTACCATAAACCCCGATGTTTTTTATAGCTGGAACGACAGTAATAAAAAGAAAGGCGGACAAGTGAAAATGGAACGGGTTATGAAAGAAGATAAATTTGCCGAGTGGGAAGCTTTCGTTGAAAAATACCAATAATATTCCCCTCTATTTATTAAGGGCTGCATCTCGCTCTTCTACTAAAAGCATAATTTCTTCTGGAGACAGATAATAGTTCTTTATTCTATCTACATACTTTTGGGTCAAGCCCGCTTTCTTTAAAATAAACTCTTTGGTGGCAAGAATATACGTTTCCATACCGTGGTTTACCGCATAAGAATCTGCACGGCGCTCTGCCTCACGTATATAATTTTTGGAGGTTATATATTTAAAACCAAAGCCTATTAAATTAAATCCACTTCGTTGTTGATAATCCATAACATGACCTAGCTCATGACCCAACCACCCAATCATAATTTCCGATGGAATATCTTTGGTAAAATAAACCGAATCGGCAATTTTTATTCTTTCACTAATCAATATTTTATAAGATCGATTTTTCTTCGACTTAAAGACACTCCAAAAAGAAGGTTGTGCCTGCATGGTAGACTTCTTTATATTCTTCTTGAACTTGAATTCTATAGCAACATCGGTAAGCTCTGGGTAATGTGACAAGGCAATTTTTGCCTCATTGGTAATTTCTGGTGGTATTGTATGCTGTGCAGATGCAACCATAGGGAAACTGAATATAAATAAGATTAAAAGATTTAAATTTTTACTGAAATTGAATGTTGTCATAATAACGGACTAAAGAATTTTGCAAGTCCTTCTAAAAACTTACTAAATGGCGACCTTTTCTTAAAGTCTTCCAAGTCTACTTTTGCATCTTCGGTACAGTGTTTTGTAAACAGTGCTTCTATGTGCGACGCCTTGTCTTTATCATACAGAATGGCATTGGTTTCAAAGTTGTGCTCAAAGCTTCTATAATCAAAATTGCCAGATCCTACAGATACAATTTCACTATCAATGATAATTACCTTACTATGCGAGAAATCTGGTCTTAAATAAATTTTGGCTCCTACTTCTAACAAGGCTTCGAAAGTGGAAAACATACTGTATTGAGCAAGTAACGAATCTGAAATTTTAGGGGTCAACAAGGTAACCTCTACACCACTTAAAGCCGCAATTCTAATAGCTTCCAAAACCGGTTCGCCAGGTATAAAATATGGGTTGGCAATGCAAATGCTTTTTGTTGCTATATTGATCATGGCAAGATACTGCTGCATAATTGCGGGGTATCTTGAATCTGGTCCGCTTGAAATTATCTGTGCTACCGTTTCACCGGCAGATTCTATTTTGGGGAAATATTTATCTTGAAGTAATAATTCTTCCTTTCCGGCAAAGTGATAGTCTTTTACGAATACACGCTGTAAGCTATTAACGGCAGGTCCTGTAATCTGTAAGTGTAAATCTTGCCAAATGCCTAAATCTGAATCGGGCTTCATGTATTTATCCGATACATTGAATCCGCCGGTAAAACCAATATTACCGTCAACAACGACTATTTTTCTGTGATTTCTATAATTAAGTGTAAACAAAAGATTTCCAAAGCGTATGGGCATAGTAGAATATGCCTTTACGCCGAGATCTTTAAAACGCTGAACTCTTTTTCCACGCATAGAATTGCTTCCAAAAGAATCATACAACATTCTAATTTCTACACCTTCTTTTACCTTTTTTTGAAATAGCTCATAAAACCTATCTAACAGCATACCATCTTCCAAAATATAATACTGGAGATGTATAAATTTTTTGGCGCCTTCAATGGCCTTGAATATGGCGTTAAAAGTTTCTTCTCCACTATTCAGTAAGGCGACACCATTACCTTTATAAGGGGCAAAATAGCTGTTCTTTCTTATTAGAGATGCTAATTTGTCTTGTTTGTAATCTTCAAATTCATGAACGCTTTGCTCACCGCCTTCGAGCTCTTTATAAGTTTCAGAGAACAGTTTTCTCTTTTCGTTTTGCTTTAATTTAAAAAGTTTAAACTTTCTTCTATTGATACCAAATAAATAGTATAATAACGGACCCAAAAATGGAAATATAATGACCGACAATGACCAACTAATCATCTTAGTCGCCCTTGATCCATTGAAAATAATATTGACGATACTCCACAGCGTTACCGCTACATAAGCAAGCCAAAAAATAGTATTTACCACCTTGTTAATTGTTTATCAACAATATACTATAATTTGATCCGACCATACCCCCAAAATTTCTTTTAAGACACTTTTAGTTTTAAACGAGTTAATTACTAGCCCTGGTTGTGAGTACTTTTAAAAAAAAGTGATGGGAGTAATTGCTATGGATAAAAAACAGATAACCCTTTATTACAGTTCGGAAAACTCAATAGGTAAACAATTGAATGCTTATGTAGAGTCTTCTGGGAAAGATCATTTGACTATTGATATTTCAAAAACAAACGTTACCGGTACACAATGGGCTGAATTAGCCGAAGGACTTGATAAAAATGTTTCGGATTTAGTAAATACAGATTTGCCCGATTTTAAGGAAACCTACGGTGAAAATTATGTTGATTTAGATAATGACGGATGGTTGAAAATTCTGGATAAAAACCCAAGATTCCTTAAAAATGCCATTGTTATAAAAGGGGATAAATATATTGAACTTACAAGCGCTTCCGATTATAAGCAATACATGGATCCAGATAGTGCGGGTATTGAAAAACCTTATAAATAAATCGCTATACTAACAGATAGTGTCTACTTCTAGACATAGGGTTTTTACACGTTTATAATTATATCCCATTAATTTACACCTTATGTCCAAAATCTTTAAATGGTTCATTGTTGTCCTTATTTTCTGTGCTGGCAGCTACATGCTTGCCGAATGGAAAATGAAGAAAGAGGTCATCAGTTTTTTGGAGCGTAAAGTGCCCAATCATATCGACTTCTCGTACGATAAGCTTACCATTAACCTGATCAAAGGAAATATCGCATTTTATGATGTTTCCGTAGTCAGTTTGGGCAGGCAAACATCTTCTTGTGAAATTAAGGTAAATGCCGATCAACTATCCATTAAAGGATTCAGTTATTGGCAAGTGCTTTTTGAAACCTCTATTTACATTAAAACACTTACACTCTCTAAACCTCATCTTCATTTTAAAACTTGTCCAAAAGACTCTGACAATGTAGTTGCCAATAAAAGCAACCCCATAAAATTATTGAAAGAGATATTTGTTGAAGAACTCATATTCGAATCTGGCATTGTTGAAATTTGGGATGCTGAAGAAGAGGTGGAGTTAATTTCTGTAGAGTCTATAGGGCTGCATTTAAACGATGTGGCAACCGACCCCGAGATCATTACCAAATACGTTCCATTTACCTTTTCAAAATACAACATTGAATTTCACAATTTCATAGCCCCGTTGGGTAAGTATGAAAAACTTAAATTGCAATCTATGGTAATGAACAATTCAACCATTGATATTACCGACATCTCTCTAGCTACCATATTTTCCAAATCTGAATTAAGTGAAAAAATTACGTACGAAAGAGATCATGTTGATCTAAATGTTCCAGCAATTACGGTTGAAAACCATACCTATTTAGCCAGTAATGACTCCCTTCAAATTCATTTCAAAAATCTTAAACTTTCTGAGCCTAAATTAGAAATGTACCGAGACAAATCTCAATTAGAGGATTTTAGAAAGAAGCCACTTTATGGCGAATTACTGCAAAAATTGCCTTTTAAAATTGCAATAGACTCCGTTTTAATCGAAAATGGAATAATTGTCTACGAAGAAGATATGCCCAATAATAGCAGAGCAGGTGCCCTAAATTTTAATAATATGGATGCTTCTATCAGTAATTTATCAAATATGGTCGCCATAAAAGACCCTGTTAATATAAAAATAGACGCCAATTTAATGGGTACGGGTAAATTTCATTTAGATTGGAAATTTGATGCGCATGATCCAAAAAATACATTTTTAATTTCCGGTCAATTATCACAATTTGAAACCGAGAGTTTAAATGAGTTTTTAGTGCCCAACCTTAGAACACAAACTACTGGTACCATAGACCAGCTTTATTTTACCATTTCTGGAGATGAATACACCTCAACAGGTGACATTAAAATGAGCTACGAAGATTTTAAATTTCAAGTACTAAATAAAGAAAGAAGTGGCGTTAAAAAAGTACTTTCATTTATAGGTAATTTGTTTGTAAATGATGGGTCTAAAGCAGATATTGAAGGATTTAGGTACGGAGACATGTCCGTTGAAAGGGTTAAACATAAATCTTTTTTCAATTATTTGTGGATCAACCTACAGGACGGGCTTTTAAGTGTACTAACAGGTAACGGTAAAAAAGACTAGGCTTAAACAAAAAAAGCCAGATAGTTAAACTATCTGGCTTTCCTTTTCATAGCAATATTTTATTCTAGTTGTCGTCAGTAGCATCTTCTACCGCGTCTTCAACTTCGTCAGCTCCTTCTTCGATATCATCACCAACTTCATCAATTCCTTCTTCCATTTTTTCTCCTGTAGATTTTTCATCTCTACAGCTTGTTGCAACACTTACAGTCATAAAAGCAAACAACAACATTAATAGTGACTTCTTCATAATATAGATTTTAATAATTAGGTTAATATTTTTATAGTTAGGTTTTGAAATTAGCTTGTTAACAAAGAAGCATCTCATAACCGTTGATACAAAAATGACACTATAAACCCACACCGCTTGGTTGTAAAAAATTTAATCTTAACTCATCTCACCAATGCATGGTAATCATCTATTATTTAATACATTACTCAAATTTTCGTGTTAATCTAAAAATTTTTCGAGCCTTATTTTCTACTGTATATTGCCTTATCTTGTACTTATAATCCAATATAGTTATGGGCGAGAAAAAAGAATTTAAGGAATTGAACGTGGTTGATGTTGTAAAAGATATTGCCCACAGACTAGAAGTGGATTTTAGGGAAGAAAACAATGAAATTTGTATGGATATCCCTAAAGAAGCAGGTTCAGGTCATGTAAAAGCCATTAGTTTTTCTCATGGCGTAGGTATTTTAGATGTGGATATAAACCTTAAAAAAGAGGTAAGGTTCGTACTTAACCAATCATTGATACAACCTTTAGAAATTGTATTCAATAGAGAAAAAAGTATTTGGCATGAATTTGAAGGACAAGAAAAACAAACAGAAATAAAGCATTTAGAAAGTGCCATTTTCTCATGTAATAGTAAATATGGAAATGTTCTTACACTAAAAGCCAATCAACCAATTTGTTTTTTTAGTCTTGAAATAAATAGAAAACTATTCGAAGAAAAAATTGAGTCGTTCTTACCAGAAATGAACGAAGACTTAGAAAGTCTATTTAGAGACGTTAACGGTATCAACCTCTTTTTTCATAAAGCTCATTATAGCTTGGATATTGCGAAATGTATTGATGAAATTAATGAAACCGAAGACGAAGGTTTTACTAAAAGTGTGTTCATAGAAGGAAAATGCTATGAAATATTGGCACATCACCTTAGACAATATGTAGATGATGCATCACCAAGTGAAAGCAGAACCATATTAAGACAGTCTACCGTAGTCAAAATAGAAGATGCGGCAAATATCATAGAGGAGACTCTAGACCAAGCGCCAGATGTTTCAACCCTTTCTAAAAAGGTAGGCCTAAATCAAAAGACATTACAAACCGGATTTCAAAGTTTATTTGGACTCTCGGTCAATGAATTTTCGCAAAACAAACGCATGGAAAAAGCCAGGCATTTAATGGAAAACACAGATTTGAACATTACTGAAATTACCTACAGAATAGGCATTAATTCTAGAAGTTACTTTTCTAAATTGTTCAAAGAACGCTATTCCATGTCTCCAAAACAGTATATGCAAAAGTTAGATGCCGCTAAAACTGTAAATGATAGTACTACAGTTTAAGCAATCATAAATTTTCTCTTCTGGTTATATGAATTAATTGATTATTTAACATTTTATGTGAATCAAAAGGTGCCCATTTGTGTTAATTAACATTTTAAAAGTGTTAATGTAATTCTCTTTTTTACAGTTCTTTTGCAGTATACAATAACCCTTGTATACCTATAGAACAATGAAAGAATTGATTATAAATAGTACTAAGTCACAAAATATCTTTGATCAGATACAAACCTGTTTACAGGGTGAATTTAAAGGTGACCGGGAAGAAAAGATCATAACTTTCAATAACGATATTGGTAAAGGTTCTTTAAGAACCTTAGATTTTAATTGGGGAATTTCTCTAATTGATTGTGATATTTATTTAAATGAGGACGTAAAAATGGTATTCGATACCGATGAGCTATCACCCATCGAATTCATTTTTATATCTAAAGGATATTTTGAATATAGCGAAAATGCCAACAACACGTATAACAAGTTTGTGCAATTTCAAAATACCATTATCTCGCATAAAAGAAATACCAAGAAGACATTTCTTTTTCCAAAGAACGAGCATTTAAAAATCAATTTTATACGAATTGAGCGAAAAGAGTACCTACATAAAAAGAACAATAATATTTCTCAGTTAAACCAATTACTGGTTTCATTATTCAATGATAACGAAGGTAAAATTGCTTTTCAACATGGCGGCAGCTACAGTTTAAGAATTGCAGAGGAAATAAAATTGCTTAATAAAGTTGATATAGATAATGAGATGTTAAGGACCATGTATTTAGAAGGCAGGGTGTACCTTATTCTATCTCTACAACTATTAGAACACAAAAAATTCGAAGAAAACATGAACTTACCCGAAGCTATTTCTAAAGAAGATATTCTTAAAATTCATAAGCTGACCACATATATCATTGAAAACATCTCTGAGAATATATCTGTTTCAGCCTTAAGCGAAGAATCTGGTTTAAGCCCCAAAAAATTACAATTAGGTTTTAAAATTTTATACTCTAAAACTGTAAATGAATATGTAAGATCCTTAAAACTTGAAATTTCGAAGAATTATTTGAAAAATTCAGACCTTTCAGTTTCAGAAATAGTCTATGCCATTGGTATAAAAAGTAGAAGTTATTACTCCAAAATATTTTTTGAAGCCTACGACATACTGCCAACCGAGTATAGAAAGCATATTAAAAACAAAAACTCTTCTATACGTTAATTTTCAGGATACTCACATGAATTAAGCATACTATCGTACGATATGTCTTGGTTAAAAAGGCTCTTAGCTATTGGTCTTACAGTTAAATCTGTTTTATGAGGTGGCTGTAATAGTGCTTTTGCACGTTCTACCGGGGTATTGCCAGATAACCATTCATCTTTGTCCTCATAATCTATAATGCTTGGCATATAGTCAACCAAATTTTGATAGTTTATCACTTCATTTTCCAATGGTCCTGTCAATAACGAGCACGTTATAAAGCCATCTTCTAAAATAGTATAGATACCTGCCAGGTAAATTAAATCGCCGTTTGTTCTACTAACATGATAAGGGTAAATTTCACCATTTCTAAGTACCGATGTAAAGAAACCCGTTATCGGCACTATACATCGTCTGTTTAAGAAAGAATCATGATACCAAATATCCGTATCCATTTTATGAGTAGGTATGGTAAGGGTATTCGTCAGTTTCTGAAACAGCTCCCAATCATCATTAAAACTACTGGGCAATAGGCCCCAAATAGCCAAAGACACCGCATTTGGTTCATCCATGGTAACAATAGGTATGGAAACCTCGGTTAATCCACTGATAACGACTTGTGGGGTATATAGGTTGGGGTATTTGAACATAGCATTTACATGCAGCTCTATCTCCTTCATTTTTGCTGTATTCGAAATTTTAAAATACATATAATCTTTTGCTTTAGTTGTAAAGTTCCCTTAATTATTAGGCTTCTCTTATTGCAGAAACAAAAAAAGATAACGCATTAAAACACAAGATTGTACAGCACATAAATACTTGAGGTCACGACATAAAAAAAGAGGCTTTAAAAGCCTCTTTTAACAAGTTTAGATAGTGTATATTATCGTACGTCTTCTAATATTTTAATATTGGCTAGACCGTTTTGTATCGCATCTTTTTGGCTTCTTAAAATTGTGGCCGTAGTAGATGGTAAAGAAGTATCTGATAATACATCTTCGTAATCATCAATGGCAGCTTTTTCTCCCCTTATAGCCTCTTCTAACATTGATTCTGCATTGTCTAACGAGAATAGTGCCTTAACATCCATCCAGGCTCTATGTGCTTTTCCGGTGAAACTGTCACCTTTATCCACTTCTTGTCCAAAAGACATGATCTCGGTCTTTAACTCATGTCCAAAATCGTAACGTTGTTTCGACTTAGACTCAAAATATGACTTTAATTGAGGATTATCCGTATTGTCTGCAGCCTTTTTAAAGCCTTTTTCAGCGTCATACGTTTTTTCCAATAACTCATTTAATTTATTTCCTACTTCTTCAGTATATGTACTCATTTTCTATAGTTTTAAATTATGCAATCCATTATTTAGAGATGTTGATTACAATTACATCTTATAAAATTTATTTCTGTTCTTAAAATCTTGCAACTTTCTTTTCAACTCGTTCAAATCTTTAGCTTGGTCTCGATCAGAATACATCAACATATGATCTACGTCTATGTCGCAAAACTCATCTATTTGATTTTTGTCCATATCATCAGCAGCTCTTTCATTTAAATATTCGTTTGCCACAAAACCTAAATAACCCAGACCTACCATAATGGCAATAGCTAAAACTAAATCCATCATTGTTTGTTTTCTTATCAAATATATATGTGATCATTGGTTCTTTTTGTCCTTAAAAAAAGTAGCATTGACTCCTTTCGATTGCGTTAATATTCAGGTGTTTAGAGTTAAAAATAAATATGCTATTTCACACAATAATTTCAAATAATACAGAAATTGCAGTATCAAATTTTAGTTCTCGTGTTTGTGCCCCTGAAAAGGTAATTTCCATCACTTGTTCTCCTATACTTTTGAAGTGATGGAAATGCACAAACAATAATTAATGGTTATGATCAGAAAAGGTACTACAGTAAAATGGTCTTGGGGAAACGGTACGGCAGAAGGTACTGTTGAAGAAACGTATACCTCAAAAACCACTAAAACCATAAAAGGGAACGAAGTAACCAGAAATGGTAGCGATGACGACAAAGCGCTATATATTAAACAAGAAGACGGTGATTTTGTTCTAAAAAGCGAAAGTGAGGTTGAACGTGCTGATTAGTTGAACACCATCAATAAATTATACGCTATTTCTTTTTTGACAGGTCTAGTAAAGGATTAAAATCGGATATCAATTTGATTAATGCCTTCTCTGCCGCTGTTTGGTATTCTGATGATGATTTATTCTCCAAATCTTTAAAAACCTCATCTAATTCACCTTTTTCATACGAACTGACCACAAATGGGTGTACATAATACTTTTTGCAAACATTTCTAGTATTACCCAGTGCTTTGGCAGTAGCATCATAGGCTTTTATAATATTCTTTTTTAGTTGGTTTTCGTCTTTAGTCGGCTCATTCTCCATTAATGATTCAAAGAATATAATTGTGCCAGACCAGGTTCTAAAATCTTTGGCGGTATACAGGTCTCCGCTGATCTCTTGTAAATATTCATTGACCATACCACTATCGACATTAGTTTTAACCCCATCTTCATCGTAAAACTGAAAAAGATTCCAGCCGGGTATTTCTTCGCACTGCAGTACTAACCTGCGTAATCGTCTATTATTTAGGGTGATGTTATGTTTCTTGCCCCGTTTACCCGTAAACTCAAATTTCAATTTATTCTTACTTACTTTTAAATGCTTGTTTCTAAGGGTAGACAAACCATATGTTTTGTTTCTCTTAGCGTACTGTTGATTTCCAATACGAATATGTGTTTCTTCCATTAATCGCACAATAAGAGCCAGAACTTTATTTTTTTGCCATCCTTTTAACTCTAAATCCTTATCGACCTGCTTGCGAATATTGGGTAATGCCTGCCCAAAATGATGCATTCTTAAGAACTTGGTGCGGTTTCTAACCTTCAACCATAAATCATGATACCTATATTGAAGTCTGTGCTTTAGATCATAACCCACAGCCTGTAAATGTGCATTAGCTATGGATGCAATTTTTACTTCTTGCCAGGCTGGTGGAATCACCAATTGTTTAATTCTACTTAATTCAGATTTTTTACGAAGCGGTTTATTCTTAAGCAAGTACAAGAATTTATCCTTTTCCTTAATTCTTTGAATGGTCAATGCCTCTCTGTCCACATACTTTAAATGCATGTGTGCCGCTACATCGTGTGGCTCGCTAGCCAATAATTCTGAATAATTCATTTTTTAGAATAGTGAAGTAATGACAATCAATTTTATGTTCATTCTTTTTAATATATTGTGAAACAAAAATAAGCATAGCACTAATTAATAGCGAGCCCAATAAAACTGTTTTGTAGCCTAAACCATTTGTACTGGGCAATATCCATATGTTATGCTTCGCTCGATTGTGATAGCATTTTAGTGAAACGAGGTCTTTTCGAACCTATAAGTTATCTACCTTTCCCCAATATTTTTAGACTATCGCTTATGAAAGGATCTCCCATGTTAATTTGTATACCAGACATTAGTGGCTTTACAGAATTTATGAGCGAAACAGATTTTGAGTTAAGTTCTAAAATTATTCCTGCCCTATTAAATCAGATTATTTACACCAATAAAATAGGATTAAAAGTTTCTGAAATTGAAGGTGATGCCGTGCTCTTTTTTAAAACCGGCAATATGCCATCATTACAAGAACTCATTGAGCAATGCAGAACATTCTACACAGAATTCTATAAAGAACTCGACGCGCTTAGAGAAAAATATAAAAAGAATAAAGATGCCGCGTCTATACCTGAAATATTGGGACTCAAAATAATTCTACATTACGGCAAAGAAATAGCCCTTACAAAGGTTGGCAATAGTATAAAACTCTTTGGCGAAGACCTCATTATAGCCCATAAGCTTTTGAAAAATAAAGTAAGAATGAACGAGTATTTGCTTTTTACCGAAGGGTTAACCAACTATTACAAGGAAAATAATTTAGACGATCAGTTTGATTGGGGTTCCCTAAAACAAAACGCCACTGAATATGACCACGTGGGCAAAATAAATTACTCGTACATCAACCTTAAACCACTTGTAAAAGAATAGGTTACAGCCAACGTTAAAGTTCGTTAAAGTGTTCATCAATAAGTTTTCTGAGTTAAGGTAACCTAGCGAATAATGTTAAATTTGTAGTATAAACAATTAAACAAAATTTTATGAGCTACTTAGATATTAAGTCAAAAGATATTGAGCCAATTGTTGATGAATTGAACACGCTATTGGCAGATTATAATTTATACTATCAAAATTTAAGAGGGTATCACTGGAATGTTTCCGGTAAGAACTTTTTTGACCTTCACATTAAATTTGAAGAACTATATACAGATGCTAGAATCAAAATAGATGAAATCGCTGAGCGTATCTTAACTTTAAGACACAACCCAACTAGCGAGTTTTCTAAATATTTTGAAATGTCTTCCATCAAAGAAACTCCTTCCCTAATTTCCGATACCAAAATGGTGAAAAACATTCTGGATCAACACGAAACGTTACTTAAACAAATGAGCAAAGTGGTTAAGGTAGCAGAAGCTGGTGGAGATGAAGGAACCATTGATATGATCGGTGGTTATATTGGCGAAATCGAAAAAGTAAGTTGGATGTTAGATGCCTGGACAAAGGAATAACACTTATCTAACTCACAGATATAAAAAAGCACCTCATAGAAATGAGGTGCTTTTTTATTTTATTCAACTGCTTAAAAGTTAAATGCTACTTGACCACTTTACGTACTAAATAGAGCATTCCGAATTTTTTGGCAGCAGAGATTGCTGTAGAGACCCAATTATACGGACTCAAATCTTGCTTTACATCATTTTTTATGCCTTTTAGCTCTTCTAAAGCAATTTCACGCTCTAATTTTAAGCGTTTTAAATGAAACTCTACTTCCTCAAAATTTTTATACATATCCCTATTTAATTAAAAAATTTTACCGAAAGCTTTTTAACCAATAGATTATCGATTTTGCTTCTAAATAAATATGCTAAAATCAATAATACAACAAAGAAAGCACCGGCAATTAGACAAGCGCCCACCATGCTATCGATTATTTTAGCTATGTAAACAACACCGGCAACCGTAATAAATACAAGTGCCATAAAACCAAGACCACCGAATACCGCTGTCTTTAACAGCATACCAGTGGTCATCGTTAACTGTTGAAACACTTTTAGCCTGTAGTACTCTTGGGTTTTTTTATAATAAACCTCTCCTACATCAATAGCCTTGTTAGACGTTTCGTTAAGTGAATCAATTACTCCCATTTATACTGTTTTCTGCAGTTTCTTATTTTTTGTTTTCAACTCTGCTAATTTTTTCTCCAAGGTTGAAATTACATCTTCGGTTTTGTAGCTAATATCAGAAACCAACGATTCTACTCTTGTATCCAATGTTTCTCTTTCGTCAGACATTTTAGATACTACTCTGTTCTTTAGATCTACCGCACTTTCAGTAAAATTATCTCTGGTCGATGCTGCTTGATCTGCAATTAATTTTCTTGTATTCTCACCTTTATCCGGTGCATAAAGAATTCCTAAGGCTGCACCAATGGCAGAACCCGCAATAATTGCTAATAATGTATTTCCACTATTGTTCATATTTCAAATTTTAGATTAAACGTTTTTATTATTAGATGATAATAGTTTTACCATCATCTTCTACAAAGTTCACTAATAACTAAACAATTACTTAACTCAAAACCTTATAATATTGACCTTAACAATAGCTAACTTAAAGGGTTAAGAATAATGTGATACGAATTAACATGCCCATTGGGTTAGACCTAAATTTGCAATTATGAAAGATTATCAATCAACGAATCCGTACAACGGTGAAATTCTAAAGAACTATACATTAGACTCTTCATCCGCTATACATAACAAATTACAGAAGGCATTAAAAATTGAGGCTTCATGGTCCACTCTGAAAATTGAAGATAGGTGCCAGCTATTGACCAAGGTGGCAGAGTTGCTTATTGACCGTAAGGAAGAATATGCAACACTAATGACAAAAGAAATGGGTAAACCTATATCACAAGGTATTGCCGAAATTGAAAAATGTGCCTGGGTATGCGATTTTTACGCATTGAACGCTGAAGATTTATTGGCAGATGAAATTATTGATACAGATGCCGATGAAAGTTTTATTAGCCACGACCCCTTAGGATGTGTTTTGGCGGTTATGCCATGGAACTACCCTTTTTGGCAAGTACTTAGGTTTGCAGCACCTACCTTAACTGCCGGTAATACCGCAATATTAAAACATGCAAAAAATGTAACCGGTTGTTCGATGGCTATTGAACAATTGTTTTTAGATGCAGGATATCCTGAAGGATGTTTTCAAAGCATAAAAGCAGGTCACGAAGAAATTGAAAAGCTAATTGCCGATGACGGTATTAAAGCGGTAACCCTAACCGGAAGTGAAAAAGCAGGAAAATCAATTGCAGCTACCGCGGGGTCGAACCTTAAAAAATCGGTTTTGGAACTTGGCGGCAACAATGCATGTATTGTTTGGGAAGATGCCGATTTAGATCAGTATATCTCCACCATGGCTACTGCCCGTATGCAAAATACAGGTCAAAGTTGTATTGCTGCAAAGAGATTTATTGTTTGCGCCGATATTTATGATGCATTTTTAGAAAACTTTACCAATCAAGTAACCTCCTTTAAAGTAGGTGACCCTATGAAAGAAGACACTTTTATAGGTGTCATGGCACGAGAAGATTTAGCACAAGAACTACAAAAACAAGTACAAGACTCCATAGACCTAGGTGCAAAAGTTATTCTGGGCAATGAGAGAAATGGCGCCTATTATTCCCCAACCATTCTAACGAATGTTACCGAAGACATGCCTGTTTTTAAAGAGGAGACATTTGGTCCTGTAGCAGCAATAATAAAAGTCGAAAATAGAGAAGAAGCTATAAAACTAGCCACAAATTCTAGATTCGGACTCGGTAGTATGCTTTTTACCCAAGATGTAGATAATGCCATGAACATGATATCGGATATACCAGATGGAGCATTCTTTATCAACGACATGGTGAAATCTGACCCAAGATTACCGTTTGGGGGAACCAAAGCATCAGGCTATGGTAGAGAACTTTCTAGAGAGGGTATATTAGAATTCGTAAATAAAAAAACAGTATACATTAAAAAATAAATAACATGAAACAGAATACACAGGAAACAAAATTTGTTAAGGAACCCGAAGAAGAAACAAGGGAATTCATTATTCAGAAAAACAAAAAAACAAAATTAGGTATCACTATCCTTATTGCATTTTTGGTTATTCTGATCATCGGTATCATAGTATCAAACGTGTTCTTTACCAATTAATAAGCGCGTTACTCGCCAAGTATTAACTTAAACTTTTATATGACCAACCCACTCTGCCAACAATGGGCAAACTTCTTTTCAGCAAGGTCCCTTAGCGTTCTAATTACTTTGTTGTTCATTTCCTCTTGTGCCACACATAAGGAACAAAGTATCGTAAATAGTGATAATAGTATCGCTAACGATGAGATAACCCATACCTTCTACATAGCCGGTGGTCTAGGCAATGCATCATCTGTTCCAAACAACGCTCTTTTACAGCGCTTTAAAAAAGAACTTGATCGTGCCACGGATAACAGTACATTAGTTTTTACAGGTGACAATATATCTCCCGATACCGAAAATTGGTTGGTTGACAGCCTCTTTATACAGCAACACCTAGATCTTTCTTCGAATTTTAAAGGGGAAACTATTTTTTTGCTCGGTAATAATGAGTGGAAAAGTTATCAGCTAGATAAAATTGAAAAAGTAGAGAATTCCCTTAAAAAGGTTGAAAGACCACATACCGCAGTGCTTCCTAACAACGGTTGCCCTATTGAGCACAGCGTCATAAACGACGATCTTGATCTTATTCTAATTGACTCGAAATGGTTTGTGTCCAACTGGTCTAGAGTCGAAGATATCAATAGAAAATGCACTGATATTATTACCCGTAGACGGTTTATGGAAGAGCTAGAAGGCTACATTGGTGACGGTCAAGGAAAGAACATTGTTATTGCCATGCATCATCCGGTTTTTACCAATGGTACTTATGCCGGTAAAACTACCATTAAAGACCACACTGTACTGCCGTTGGTAGGCACCATTAAAAATGCCGTTATGGACCTGGGCGCTTTTAATCCTGAGCATGTAAATTCAAGAAGATATAACTACCTGCGTATTGCGGTTAGTGCTTTGGCACAGGCTAATGACAGAATTACATTGATTTCCGGTCATGAAGAAAGTCTTCAATTATTAGAGGGTGGCGGTATTCATCAAATAGTAAGTGGTTCCCTTGGAAAAAAAACGGCCGCAAAATTAACTTCCGGTAGAATTACCGCTATTGGTGGCTCCATTGATTATCATGGGGAGTATGTTTACGGAGAGCGTGGCTTCGCGAGGTTAGACTATTTTAAGGATGGCAGCTCTAAGGTGACTTTTGTTTCCGAGAACGACCTTTCTTCTAGTAAAACCTTTGAAGTACTTGAGAAAAAAGAAGCTAAAAAAGAGTTCGATCAATTTACGGTGAACAGTAAGGAAATTGAACAAACCAACATTTTAGAAGACCCAAAAGATTACAATAAAAGCGGATTTTATAAATTTTTGTGGGGTGAGCGCTACCGCAAATACTACGGTCAACCCGTCGATGCTCCCATAGTACAGTTAGATACCCTATATGGTGGTCTTTCGGTAGTAAAAGAAGGTGGTGGGCATCAATCTTTCTCTTTGCGACTAGAAGATGAAAATGGTAAGCAATATGCCATGCGATCGTTAAAGAAAAGCGCGCTAAAATTCTTGAAATTTAAACTGCCGGGTATTTCATACAACACGCAAGATTATCAAGATACTTGGGCAGAAAAAGCAATTTCAGATTTCTTTACTACCGCTCATCCTTACATGCAGTTGGTCATTAATCCCTTGGCTAGATCAGTAGATATAAACCATTCTGACACCGATCTGTTTTATGTTCCTAAGCAAGACAGTTTAAAGCAATACAATGAAAATTATGGTGATGAATTATATTATATAGAACGAAGACCGTCTGAAGAACAAGCGCATTATAAAGGATACCGAAGAACTCTCAACCAAACATCGGGCGAGGTTACAGATTATGAGAGTACTACCGATATGCTTGAAAAAATAAAGAGCGATGAATCTTATTGGGTAGATGAAAGAAGCTTTATAAGAGCCCGTATTTTTGATATGTTGATCGGCGATTGGGACCGTCACCAAGATCAGTGGAGATGGATTGAGTATGAGAGTCCCGATGGTGAAAAAGAATTTATGCCCGTACCAAGAGATCGGGATAATGCCTTCCCTAGATTTGACGGTAAAGTTATTCCGTTTGTACAATGGTTCGTTCCGGGAACAAGAAATTGGGAATCTTATGATGAGGATGTAGACAATGTAAAATGGTTCAACCTATCGGGTAGAGGGTTAGATAGAACTTTGACCACCGCCTACGGGCCAGATGTATGGGTAGAGGAAGCCAAGGCAATTCAAAAAGGGATGACCGCAGAAGTCATAGAAAATGCCTTCAAACGATTACCCCTTGCAGTACAAGACGAAACCGCTGAACATATTAAAGAGAGTTTAAAACAACGTTTGGTATCCTTACCGGAAACAGCTAAAGATTATGCAACCTATCTCAATAAAATTGTTGCGGTCATTGGCACAGAAAAAGATGATATTTTCACTATGACCCGTTTAAAAAACGGAGATACAAAAGTGGAGGTAAAACGTATTTTTACAGATAAAAAGAACGAACTCATTTATTCAAGAACATTCAATGACAGCCTTACCAAAGAGGTATGGATATATGGGTTGGGAGATGATGATAAATTTGTAGTTGATGGTGAAGAAAGCCCCAAAACCAAATTAAGGATTATTGGCGGATATGGTGATGATGCCTATACTATAAACAATAAGAAAAAAGTAAAGCTTTATGACTGGGAGCATGAGAAGATCGTTATCGATGATCTTAAACCAAAAACCCTATTAACGGATAATTATAAGACCAATACCTTTCATTTTAGATATTTTGAGCCCAATACGAATGTTCTCGTGCCATCGGTAGGGTTTAGAACAGATGATGGATTTTTCTTGGGAGCTTCTAACACATATACTCAAAAAGGCATTGATGGCAATTCCTTTAGACAGCAACATAAAATCAGTGCCAACTATTATTTTAAATTCAAGGCAGCCGAGCTTTCTTACTCCGGTATTTACGGTAGTGTTTTTCCTGGGTGGAATTTTGAAACCGATGCGTACTTCGCCAATGATCGGTACGTAAAAAACTTCTTTGGCTTTGGTAATGAAACTATAAACAATGAAGATGCCCTGGATCGAGATTATTACAGGGGTAGAATAAGAATGTTTAAGGCTAGTGCCGGTTTAGCGTACTATAGCCTGCGTATAAAAGGTCTGTTCGAGTCGTTTAAAGTTGACGATAACCTTGATCGTTTATTCAATAGCAGTAATTTGGATGAAGAAATTTTTGAGACCCAAAATTATGGGGGAGTAGAGTTGACCGGGGAATATGATCGTGATGATGCCGGAGATTTTCCTTCTAAGGCTATTTACTTCGGATTTTCGGCAGGCTATAAAATGAACATAAACAATAATGCCAATAAATTTGGATATGCTTCTTTAAAAGTCGGATTTGACCATAAATTAGAACATACGGGAAGCCTTGTGTATAGTACAACGGCAGAATACAAAGGGCTGTTTGACTACAACGATGTCTATTTTTACCATACACCTTCAATTGGTGGCGGTAATGGCTTAAGAGGGTTTAGAGATGAACGTTTTACCGGAAAGTCCTATTTCTACCAATCTTCTGATCTAAAACTTAAGCTTAAACGTTACGTAACCGCTGTGTCTCCCGTAACCATTGGTATGTACGGCGGGTTCGATTATGGTAGGGTATGGATGCCCAATGAAAATTCTAACGTTTGGCATACTTCCCAAGGTGGTGGTTTCTGGATTAGCAGTTTAAAAGCGCTTTCATTTAATATTGGATATTTCAATTCTAAGGAAAGTAACCTTATTCAAGTGGGTTTCGGACTATCTATTTAACATAAGCGGATAATTTTTGTACTTTTCAAACCTATTACCTATTCAATAAACTCATGTCTACCCTAGTCAACAAAGCTGAAGTATTTGCCACTGATCTATTAACCGGCAATATTGACCCAAGATTTTTATATCATAATCTTAGGCATACCCAGCGTGTTGTAGAAAGTACGAAAGAGTTGATCGAAGGTGAAAACATTTCAGATAGAGAAAGCGAATTACTTTTGGTCGCCGCTTGGTTTCATGACCTTGGCTATACAAAATCATACAATGATCATGAAGAGCATAGCTACCATTTAGCTAAAGACTTTTTAAAAGAGCAGCACCTGCCTAGTTCTTTTTCAGAGAATGTATGCCAACTCATAATGGCCACCAAAAGAAACTATGAGCCAGAAAATGAATTGGAGAAAATTATACGCGATGCAGATTCGTCGCATTTTCATATTAAAAACTTCATAGCCACCACAGAGCTATTGCGAGAAGAGCTCTCGCTTATAGGTAAGCAAAGTAACTCCTCTGCAGATTGGCGTGAAGAAAATATTCAATTATTACGCACCAAACATCGCTTTTATACAGATTACGCCATTCAAAACTGGCAAAAGGGAAAAGACAAAAATATTAAGAGGCTCATAAAGGCAAGAAAGAAGCATAAGGAGCTGGTTAAAAAAGAAAGTTTAAAAGCTAAATTTAAAGGAGAATTACCAGACAGAGGTATACAAACATTGTACAGGGTAACCCTTCAAAATCATTTAAAATTAAGTGATATTGCCGATACCAAAGCCAATATTCTACTTTCTGTAAATGCCATAATCATATCTATGGCTCTTGCTAATCTGGTTCCTAAATTGGACAACCCAACCAACGATTATTTATTTTACCCGACATTTTTGTTCATCATATTCAGTGTAGTATCTATGGTAATGTCAATTATTGCCACAAAGCCCAATGTAACTACCGGGCAGTTTACAGAAGAAGAAGTTACCACTAAAAAAGTCAATTTATTGTTCTTCGGTAATTTTCATAAAATGAAGCTAGAACAGTATAACTGGGCAATGAAAGAACTTATAAAAGACAAGGATTACATTTATAGTTCTTTAACGAAAGACTTATATTTTCTAGGAGTAGTTTTAGAAAGAAAGTATAGAATTCTAAGGTGGACCTATACCATTTTTATGACTGGTATGATTATATCGGTAATCGTATTTGGTATTGCATTAAAATTCTACGGACCGGAAAGGGTGCTTGAGCTTCCCGTAATGCAACCATAGCAGAAGTTGGCAAGGTTGAATAAGGTACTTACTCAATATACAACTATATATCAAATGCCATAAAAAGTACACAAAGTAATATACCTATAACGGCAACGACAATAGTGAACTTTAGTGCTTTGGCCAATACTGGTTCTTTTCGGTTTTCATTTACGTTTACCCTGGTCATGAGTGTTGGTTTATTTAGTACTGCCACAAAATTATGGAAAGACATTTTTAAGTTTTAACTCCAAAAACCATTTTATTGCCTCCATTAATATACACTAACTTATTGACAGTAGGGTAAATACAAGGTTAACATTACTATCCCAATTGTATCATCGTTTCTTTAAATTTAGATTTAGGGGCAGAACAGACCGGGCACTCATAATGTTCATCTATATCTTGAAATTTTGTTCCGGCAGCAATGTGTAAATCTTCATCACCATAAGACTCATCGTAAACCGTAAAACAATCTTGACATTGAAATAGTCGTTGTTTCGTCTCCACTACTTCAATATTATTTGCTTTTTCAATATCCTCTACGCGACCTAATTGATCAAAATACATTTTACTCAACTCCATCAACAGTCCTGGCAGCTCTATTTTATCAATATCTTGAGCGTAGGTAATATACTTTTGGCTATTGGGGTCAAAATGTTCAAAATGTAGTACGTTGTAGGTAGGGCGAACTTCAAATTCTTTCACAATGGTGGGCAAACTATTCTTTTCAATAATCACCGAGGCAAAGTGAGAACGTTTACCCACTTCATTGCTAATACCAAAAGTAAGACCATAGGTGCTTATATCATTTTGATCGAAACTACGCACCAAATATTTTTTTAGCTCAAGGGCTTCTCCATCATCAATAGGTACATGCCAGTTCATCTCTAACTGAGAGTGCCTAACATTAATTCCTCTTTTGCCCAAAAACCTTTCTAACTCTGGCCTACTAGATTTTTTTATGCCTTTTACCACAAAAGATTTCCAAGGTGTAATACAGATTTTACCAATACTGTTATCCAGGCAAAAACCACAGAACTCCTTAAGAAATGACAGGTCATATTTATTGTTTCTCCAATAAAGCCCCAACCAATACAAATCTGACCCTAAACGGTTCATGCCTTCGTAATAGGGGAATGTTTGAAAAGGAACCTTTAATTCCTTCTCCATGGTCTTATTGTTCGTTTCTAAATTCTTGTTCATAATAAAGAACAATTCATCAATATCTGAAATATCTTCATGTATTTCCTCTATCTGTTTTGATATGGAATTTATATCCCAACTATAAATAAGAACTGGATAAAATGCAGATGATTTCCAGTGTGGTAGTTTTATATTTAAATACCAATAATCTTCTTGATCTGAGGCTATAAAGTTAAGATTGCCACTAAAAATGGGCACTAATCGCTGTTTTGGATCGGTAACATTGATTTTTAGTTTTGGTAAAAAATCAAAGCCTTCTAAAATATATAAATACGTAGAACCTTTTAACCAATGTGTCATGTCAAAAATATCTGCCGATACATATGAGCTAACTATATTCTGATAAGATCTATTAGCAATAATATCGGTATTGAATTTTGATATGCTTTCCAGTTGTTCTTCTTTAGCATCTTTCAGCGGAAACAAAATATCTTGCCTTGAACCAAAATTTACACTTTTAAGTCCGGCAGACTCCAACATGGCAATTATATCTTTCAATTCACCAGGCGAGGTCACACCGCCTTTTATCAATATTCTATGAAGATCATCGTTCATATCTATTATTTTTAATTTGCCAATACCAGCTGGTTCTTTAATAATTCCTTAATTTCTGGCTTACAACTACCACAGCCTAAACCTGCACCCGTTTCTGAGCATAGTTTGTTGAAATCTGAACATCCTGCTTTAATGGCATCAACCACATTACCTTCTCCTACTTGACTGCAGGAACATATCAATTTCCCTTTCATAGATACAGAAGTGGAAGCTCCCCTTAGTAATTCATTACGCTTTTCAGAGAGTTCTATTTCTTCTTCAATCAACCTTTTAAACTCTGCGAATTCATTTTTATCGCCCAACAGAATAGCCCCTTTAAGGGTGTCGTCCTTTACGATACATTTTTTATAGAATCGTTTACTAACATCCATTAAAATGATTTCTTCATAAGACGAATCTCCTAATGGCGAGTTGACCATACCTATACTGCACAGATCCAAGTTCTCGAACTTTAGAATATTCATTAATACCGAACCATTGTAGATGCTACTAAAGTCACCTAGAATAAAGTTAGCGGCAATATCAGCTTGTTGCTCTGCTGCCGATGTAATTCCGAAAAGCGAATTTTTATACTCGGCTATTTCGCCAAGTGCAAAGATTGATGGGTCGCTACTTTGTAAGTATGAATTAACAACGACACCTCTACGGGTATGCACCCCGGTCTGTTTTGCCAATTCTATATTAGGTCTGGTACCTATGGCATACACAATGGCATTACACTGAATGGTTCTGCCCGTTTTTAGGTTTACCAAAAGACTATGCTTCTGTTCCTTGTCTTCAAAAACGGTACTGACCTCATTATCAAAATATAAGTTTATGCCACGTTCCATAACATCTTCTGCCAACAACCTACTGGCAACGCTATCTAACTGACGCTCCATTAAACGTGGTGCCCGCTGTATAATACTAATGTTGATGTTAATCTTTTTCAATGCCGCGGCAAGCTCCAACCCTAAAAGTCCGCCACCTACAATGACTACGTTCTGGTCTTTAGCCTTGAGTCCGGTTTCCGCTAAATATTTTCTGAGTTTATCGGCATCTCCCCTTTCACGCATGGTAAACCTGCCAGGTAATTTTATTTGTACATCGCTAGGTATAAATGCCCTACTACCCGTTGCCATAATTAGCAGATCGTAACTATGCCTAATTCCTTTAGCATCTACAACCGTTTTATCATCGGTATTAATATTGTCGATACAAATACCCGAGTGTAAGGTTACATCTAACTTTTGTAATTCTCCTTCCTTCAATTTTTCCAAAGCTTCCCATGAAAGTTCATCACTAACATATTCAGGAAGCAAAACCCTATTATAAAACGGATCTTTTTCCTTTGAAAACACATGAAGTTCATCTACGGTATTCTTCTCCCTGTATGATTGTATAAAGCGATACGCCGCGGCACCTGCTCCAACGACAACAACTTTCTGTTTCTCCTTTACAAACTTGGTGACCTCAACGGCACAGTACTTAAAATCTGGTTCTTTAGACACGGGGTCAACCAAATCATTGGTGAGGTTATTTGCCCTACCAAAATCATTGTTCAATACTTTACCCCAATGCATTGGTAAGAATACGACCGACTCCCTAATATCGTAATTGAGCTGTACTTTCACTTGTACTTGACCACGTCTACTTTTGACCACCGCAATATCGCCATCTTTTATTTTCCTTAAATAGGCATCTACAGCATTCATTTCTAAATAAGGCTGTGGTATATGGGTCAACAATCTTTTTACTTTACCTGTCTTGGTGCGGGTATGCCATTGATCGCGAACCCTACCAGAATTTAATATTAATGGATATTCGTTATCTGTTTCCTCCGATTTGTTATAAAGTGTAGCAGGGGCGTTAAAGTGTGCCTTTTTATCATTGGTGAAAAACTTACGGTCTGTAAATAGCCTAGGCGTACCTTTATGAGTTTTATGTGGTACGGGCCATTGAAAACTACCTTCATTCTTCAATCGATCATACGACAAACCTGAAATATCTATTTCAGTGCCTTTAGTCAAAAGGCAATGTTCATCATAAACCTCGCTACTATTTGCATAATCAAAACCTGTATAACCCATTGCCTGTGCAAAGCGCCAAATTATTTCTGCATCTGGCAATGCCTCGCCGGGGGCGTCTATAACTTTTGGTAAATAACTAATTCTTCTCTCAGAATTGGTCATTGTACCTTCTTTCTCTAGCCAACCCGCTGCAGGTAATAGTAAATCGGCAAATTTTGTGGTCTCCGAATTATGGGAAATATCTTGTACCACTACAAATTTTGCCTTTTTTAAGGCTCTTTCAACCTTATTTACATTAGGCATACTAACTGCCGGATTGGTACAGATTATCCAAATTGCCTTTAATTTTCCTTCATCAAGGGCATCGAACATTTCTGTTGCCGTGTACCCTGGTTCTGCCTGTATTTCTCCGCCTCCCCAAAAATCTGATACTTCTTTTCTATGCTTGGGATTGCCTAAGTTTTTATGGGCTGCCAATAAACTTGCCATGCCACCTACTTCTCTACCACCCATGGCATTTGGTTGTCCTGTCAATGAAAAAGGACCTGAACCAGGTTTTCCTATTTGACCGGTTAATAGGGAAAGATTCAATAACGATACATTTTTAGCAACACCAATAACACTTTGATTGAGCCCCATGGTCCACATGCTTATGAACTTTTTGGCATTGCCAATATACTCCGCTGCCTTGCGAATATCGGCAACGGGAATACCGCATTTTTTAGCCGCTTCTTTAAGAGATAAGCTATAAGCCATTTCTTTGCAAGCTTCAAAATTGGCGGTATGCTTTTTTATAAAAGCGGTATCTATTTTTCTTTTTTCTATTAACCTTCTTGCTATGGCATTAAAGAGAACAACATCTGTACCTGGTAAAATTTGCAAATGTAAATCTGCCCCGGCACAAGTCTGTGTTTTACGAGGGTCAACTACAATTATCTTTACATTAGGATTCTCTTCTTTATGCTTTTCCAATCTTCTATACAAGATAGGGTGGCACCATGCTGGGTTGGCCCCTGCAATTAAAAAACAATCTGCCAGTTCTATATCATCGTATGAAATGGGTACAGAATCTTCACCCAATGTTTTTTTATAACCCACTACGGCAGAACTCATGCATAATCTAGAGTTGGTATCTATATTATTTGTGCCAATAAATCCTTTGGTTAGCTTGTTTATCAAATAGTATTCTTCGGTTAAGCATTGCCCAGAAACATAAAAACCTACGCTATCGGGACCATGTTTTGCTATGATACTTTTAAACACTGCCGCAGCACGTTCAAAAGCGGTATCCCATGAAACCCGTTGTAAGGGATGGTTACGGCTCCATTTCATTTCTGGGTATAAAACTCTATCTGAAGTATCTTGAGCTACATAATTTAAATTTCGTCCTTTTGAACATAGCATGCCCTTGTTGGATGGATAATCTGGATTACCATCTACGGTAATAGTTCCTTTTGCATCTACATCTACCAATATACCACAGCCTACACCGCAATAAGAACATATGGTTTTATGAGTTTTGTTGCTATTCATTTTATCAATGATAAAGAATGGGTTAGAAGTACACTGCAAATTATAAAAAGTACGTATAAATACGTACTTTTTTATGATAAATGTTTTGCCTAAAAACTAGTGATTCTAAATTAATACGGACAAATACTGAGAATAAATCAAAGAATAGCAAACTACGGCACATACTTGTTAAAACAAGCTGCCTGCTTTAATTAGTGAAAATGGATAAATGTATCTCAGTATTAAGCTTATCCCATTACTAATCAGATCATAAAGCTGAATACGAGTTTGGTTAAATAAGATTATACTTCTGCGACTTTTTAGAAAGGTCTATTAGATTCTTTACGTCCATCTTACGCATTAGATTAAATCGATGCGTTTCTATGGTTCGCTTACTGTTTTGAAGTTTTTCTGAAATCTGTTGATTGGTTAAACCAGATAGCACCAATTCTAAAACCTTTAATTCCTTATTGGTAAGATCAAATACATTTTCACCCGCCTTTTTAGGTGTGTCTTCTTTTACCACCTCTTTTTTGGCACCCAATAGGTTATTTACAAGAACGTTGCTTATGTCTCCACTAAAGTATTTACCGCCTTCCCTAACGGTGTGTATTGCCTTTATAAATTCTGATTTATCGGTATCCTTTAGCAAATATCCATTGGCACCAGAGCTAATAGATTTTAAGATATACTCTTCAGAATCATGCATAGAAAGTATAATGGTCTTTACAGGCGATTTACTTTTGGTGAGTTCTGCCACGGCATCAATACCGTTCATAACGGGCATTCTAATATCGATAATCAAAATGTCTGGGTCAACTTCTGCAACCAAATCAATAGCCTCCTTGCCATTTGATGCTTCCCCTATCACTTCTAGATCAGACTCGGTTTCCAATAAAGAACGTATACCGTCCCTTACCAAAGCGTGATCATCTGCCAATACTATTCTTGTTGTTTCACTCAAAATATAGGTAATTATACGTACGACGCTAAATTACATATAATTTTAAAAAAACACGGTCTATACATAATGTGCTGTATAGACCGTAGAACCAAACTAATTTAAATACAAATACTATTCTTTTTTGGTGTTCAGAAATTGAGGTTTGATGGTCAACTGTACCCATGCCCAATTTTGGCTACTTGCCGCAAGGTCTTCTGTAATTCCCTTTAGCTCGTACATACCGTCTGCAGCGAACATTTGAGAATAGCCAATTGCTAGTCCGTAGCCTTTGAATTTTTTAGCGAATACCAAATCAACTTCGGTACCCAATGATTTTTCTCCACTTGGTAATTCTTGCTCTCCACTAAAGTTCAATACTTTTACCAATAAGCTCGACTGGTTTCCTAAGCTGAATTTTGCACTTGCGTGAATATCAAACAGCCCTACAGAATTGGCATGGTTACCTACGTAGAAATAATCCATGAATCCGTTAAACTTATGGTTAGTTCCGTACAGTGGGAAAAAAGCTTCGGTCTTATCTGTGGTATCGGCCTTGTTACCGCTTATTACTTCTGTACCAATGCCCAATGCTACCTTATCGCTGGCTTTATAGCCCAATTCAAGACCCAATAAATATGCACCACCAACTTTTACTTCATTCTGTCTTTCGCCCGTTTGTAAAAATATATTGGCATTTGCGCTAAAGCTTCCTGCCTTATACCCTAAATGTGTACCTATGGTCTGCAAACTACTTATACCATCGGCAGCGCCATCAGTATCAAAATTTTGGAAACCGTTGTTCAATGCCAAAAAGCTACCAGAGAATTTATCCCATTGTTGTTTTGCATATACATATTGCATGGTCTTATAGGTAAAAAAACCAGATGTATTATATGCCGTACCTACAGACTGAAACCCTGTAGGATTATCAAAATCTTGACTAAAAGCAAGACCTATGTCTAACATAAACTTGTCTTTTTTGTACTTTAAAAGTCCGGCATCATGGTTTCTACCTTGCTGTGCCCAATCTAACCCACCAAAAATACGTTGGTCATCATAAGCAATAGATTGTCTACCCAATTTAGTGGACCAACCTTTTCCTAAATTTATATTGGCCCAAGCTTCAAAAACGGCAAAAGAATCGTTTTGATCGTCTGGCAATATTTGTCTGTTTTCACCCCAAACCAATACATCTTGTATGCTTAGATAAAACTGGTAGGCTTCCGTTGAGTACTTTGCGTTTAATCGTGCTCGGGTAGATATTGCAAAGCCAGCATCTGCCGCATCTGGTATAATATTACCAAAACCATGTCTATATTCGGTTCTTGGTCTAAATTGACCGTCGAGCGTAAATTGTGCCCACATTGCATTACCGGTCAAAAATAACAGGGTGATAATTAGGTATTGTTTTTTCATAATAGTTACTGTTTAAATACTGAGTTAGTTAATGGTTAGTGTTCAAGAAAATCTATCAAATGTTTTCTGTAAGTGTAATAATCATCGCTCTCCAATACAGATTTGCGAGTTCGTGGCCGTTCAAAATCAATAGAGAGAATATCTCCTATTTTTGCCTTTGGTCCACTGGTCATCATTATAACGCGATCGGCTAAAAAGATGGCTTCATCAACATCATGGGTAATCATGACCGCTGTAATTTTTTCTTTGTTCCAAATTTCAATGAGAATATCCTGTAATTCTCCCCTGGTCAAAGAATCTAGCATACCAAAAGGTTCATCTAACAACAATACTTTGGGTTTAATGGCAAATGCCCTTGCGATACCCACACGTTGTTGCATACCCTGTGATAATTCTGATGCCTTTTTATGAAATGCATTTTCAAGTCCTACTTTGTGCAAATAATATTTTGCTATGTCTTGTCGCTGCCCTTTGGTCGCCTGTGGAAAAACTTGATTGACCCCTAGCAAAACATTTTGTAAAGCAGTCATCCACGGCATTAAGCTAGGAGATTGAAAAATAACGCCCCTATCTGGACCTGGACCTTTTACCGGGTTGCCCAACACAGAAATATTACCTCCAGAAATCGGATTAAGACCAGCGATCATTGAAAGCATTGTGGTTTTGCCACAACCTGAATGACCAATAATGGTTACGAATTCTTCTTTTAAGATCTGTAAATTCAAATCTTCAAGAACCACATAATCCCCCTTTGGTGTAGGATATACTTTCTTTAATTTAGAAAGGTCTAGCATTATGTTTGAAGGATAAACAATGCCGTTCTCTGAATATACTTCGTTAGATTGTTGTACTGTATTCATTTTTTCCAATTCTTTAGGCCACAAAACTTTTTGGGGTAAGCTCTGGCAATTTATATTCTACATCAGATACCGTTTTTCTCTCATCACCTATATCCATTAGGTATTCTATAATCGCATTTCTGGTTTTCTTGTATACAGGATTATCGTTCATAGCCGTTTTATCCCTTGGTCTTTCAATGTCTATTTTAAACTCTGGCCCTAACGTTGCATTTGGTCCTGGCTTTAGAGGGATAATCCGATCTGCCATATAAATACCTTCATCGACATCATTGGTAATCAATAAAGCAGTACGTTTATCTTGGCTCCAGATATTTAAAATTTCATCTTGTAAATTTCCACGGGTCAAAGCATCTAAAGCTCCTAAGGGCTCGTCCATAATGATCATCTCAGGATTCATGGCCAAGGCACGGGCAACCGCAACCCTTTGGCGCATTCCGCCAGAAAGCTCTTTTGGTCTTTTATTTATTGCCGGACTCAGACTTACCATTGACACATAGTCTTTAACCCTTTCCATTAGAACTTTCTTACTTTCTTTTGGAAAAGCTTCTTTTACCGCCATGTAAATATTCTGCCCAACCGTTAACCAAGGTAATAGGGAATAATTTTGAAAAATTACACCACGTTCATGACTGGTATCCGTTACCGGTTTCCCTTTAAAAAGAACCTCGCCACTAGTGGGTTGCAACAAGCCGTTGATCAAGTTTACCAAGGTGGTTTTACCGCTACCGGTAAAGCCTACGATCGCTACAAATTCTCCTTCATCCATAGTAAGGTTAATGTTAGACAGTACTTCTGTACTACCATCGCCCTCACCATAGGTTTTATAAATATTATTTAGTTCTAAGTATGCCATGTGCTTCTTTTTATAAATTATGCCATCTCATTTTTGTTGAAAGAAACCATGTTCTGTACCGTCAACATCAATCTATCTAACAAGAAACCAATAATACCTATGACGAACATGGCCACGATGATTTTGGAGTTAGAGTCGTTTGCACCATTTTGGAATTCTTCCCAAACAAAAAGTCCTAAACCTTGACTTTGTGCCAGTAGTTCAATAGCGATCAATACCATCCATGCTACCGAAAGGGTAATACGTAATCCTGTAAAAATTAACGGTAGTGATGATGGTAGAATTACCTTGAATACTTTTTGGAACGTACCCAATTTCAAAACTTTGGCAACATTGATATAATCTTTATCAACCGATGATACTCCCATAGCCGTGTTGACCAAAGTTGCCCACATGGCACAAAGCCCAACACTAATAAAAGAGATGACAAAGGCATTGTCTGAGCTATCGCCGATATATAACGTTTTTACGATCATAAAAACCAGTAAGTACCAAACTACGGGCGACACAGGTTTAAATACTTGAATAAACCAATTAAACGCACTGCGTAAAGACGGACTAAGACCGATCACTATTCCAATAGGCACGGCAATTAACAATGCTAAAAGAAAACCGGCAAAAACCGTTTTTATACTTGTAAGCACAATGTCTATAAACGAAGCTCTACCGGTGTAGACTATTGGATCTTTTCCTTGTGCAATCAATTTTTCATTGGTTGCGGACAATTTTTCTGCAAAAGCGGCCTTATCCGCTTTAATTACTTGGTGATCGGCAACCAAAGACTTTAAGGACGCCCAAACCTGTGAAGGAGAAGGCAAGGTATTGGGCTGGCAGCTACTATCTCCCGATTCTATACATGCACGCTCGGCAGCAGCAGCTTCTTCCCCTCGTTCTTGTAATGCTTTTTCTATCTTATAATTTGCCTCTTTATTGTAAAGGGCTTTTGACCCCATGTGCCATAAACCTATAAACAATAAAATGGATAGAAGTGTTATACCGGCATTCTTCAAAGATTTTAGAATACCATCCTTTTTTACACTAGGTGTAAGTTTTAAAAGCAGCTGTTTTATGCTTGCAGACAAACTTTTTTCATTTTTTAAGACCATTTCTTGCTCCATAATAATTTGTTTAAAGTCAATGAATATGTGTGCTTACTTTTTATCCTTGTTTCCGATAGAAAAACTGTTGATGTACCCAATAGGGTCTTTTGCGTCAAAGCTGGTACCATCAATAAAGTCTGATGTAGGTGCTTTATAACCATCGGTTGCAGGTATATCTGCTGCAGGTATTTGTCCTTCAGCTACCAAAAGATCTGCCGCTTTTTTCCAGATATCAGGTCTGTAGATATCTTTAATGGTACTAGCATACCAGTCTGAAGATTTAGCTTCAGGAATTTGTCCCCATCTACGCATTTGTGTCAAGAACCAAATACCGTCAGAATAGAATGGATATGTTGCGTTGTACTTGTAGAATACATTAAAATCTGGCATTTCGCGCTTGTCTCCTTTTTCAAATTCAAAGGTTCCTGTCATTGAATTTGCCAATACCTCTTTTGGTGCGCCCACATATTGTGACATGGACAATATCTCAACCGCTTCTGCTCTATTAGAAGGTTCATCTAACCATTTACCAGCTCTGATCAATGCTTTTGTAACCGCAATGGCCGTATTAGGATTTTGCTCTACAAATTGCTTTGTCATTACAAATACTTTTTCAGGATTGTTTTTCCAGATATCATAATTTGTAGTTACTGGAACACCGATTCCTTTAAAAACCGCTTGTTGGTTCCAAGGTTCACCTACACAGTATCCGTAAATAGTACCAGACTCTAATGTTGCCGGCATTTGTGGCGGAGGAGTTACCGATAACAACACCTCAGCATCTATTTGCCCTTGCACGTTATCTGCAGTATACATACCTGGGTGAATTCCTGCTGCCGCTAGCCAATAGCGCAATTCATAATTGTGTGTAGATACTGGGAAAACCATTCCCATTTTAAAAGGCTTCCCTTCATTTTTATAAGATGTAATTACCGGTTTTAAAGCATCTGCCTTAATAGGGTGAATTGGCTTACCATCAGAATCAGCAGGTACATTTGGTTTCATTTTTGACCAGACATCATTAGATACGGTTATTCCGTTACCATTTAAATCCATTGAAAAAGGAGTGACCAATTCTGCTTGTCTGCCAAAACCTGCACCTGCAGCAATTGGCTGACCTGCCAACATATGCGAACCATCTAATTGCCCATCGATTACACGATCTAATACGTTTTTCCAGTTACTCTGTGCCTCTACAGAAACAAAAAGTCCTTCTTCTTCAAAAAAGCCTTTTTCTTTAGCAATCGCCAAAGGAGCCATATCGGTCAGTTTAATAAAACCGAAGGTTAACTGTGGCTTTTCAATATCTAGCATTTTAGTTTTAGAAGCTACCGCCTCTTCAGTAACCGATTCGGTTTTCTTACTTTTTGTATCTCCACAAGCCGTAAAGACCAAGGCTAGGGAAAAGGTTAAAATAGATGAAGTAAAAATGTTTTTCATAATCCTATTATTTAGTTTTCTACGTATTTATACTTATTTCTACAAATATATACGTAACAACAATTTTCATTAATGCGATTAGGAATGTTTAAACCTCTTTTTATACCCTATTATAAACCCTTCTAAAACCATATTAAAATCTGCGAAAAAGCAGGTTTTATTATTAAAACGCTGTTAATTAACCTTTTACTTCTGATAAAAGAAATTGTGACAACTACGTAAGTATGTGTGATTAGATAGTACGTACTATTAACTATCCAAGTAGAAATTATGCTCTGAAATTTCTTTTTTAAGAAGTGTGATATTTGAAATGCCAATTCTTTTGCCTTTGGTGGTCAACAAACCCTCTTTTTTAAGGATGGAGAACATTCTTATGACCTGCTCTTCGGTAGTGCCCGCATAATCTGCATATTCACGTCTGCTTAATAAGAGGGAGAAATAGCCGTTGGTTTGCCCAAACTTGCGGTTAATATATAATAAGGTATCTATGACACGTTCCCTAACCGTCATTTGAGATAAAGACTTCACTCTAATTTCACTGCGATTAAGTTCGTTGGCATAAAACAACATAAAGTCATAAGTAAGACTGGGTGTTTCTCTTAATGTTTCTTGAAGTAGTTCTTTTGAGAAGTAACACAATGTGCAATCTACCAAAGCAATGGCACTAATAGGGTAGGTCTCTTCTGTACCAAAACCTCTGTGCCCTATTATTTCACCCGGGGTGGCAAAGCGCACTATTTGTTCTTTACCATGAAGACCGGTTCTTAAAACTTTTACTTTGCCACTTAATAGAAAAAATAGACCTGTAACCGAAGCGCCCTCCATAATGAACTGCTGTCCCTTTTTACACTTTATTTCCTTTCTAGCTTTTACTAGCTTGCCAATATTAGGAGTGTTGATGTTCTTTTGAATAAGGCAATTTTGATTCGTACAGTTACCACAGGCACTATCAAGCAGCTTATCTTGCTGTTCAGTATAGGTCGATATGTGATTTGTGCCTTCTCGCATAGGTTTACGAACTTATATTGAACTTGGTGATAATTTGACCACAGAGGTATCTGCTTTTTGCAATTCTTCTTTCACCTGTTTTTCATCTTCGGCAGAGAATTTAATAGCAAGTGTGGTTAGTGCCGTAACAATAACAAAGCCTCCAATTATTAAATACCCGCTTGAAACCGCACCCGACGCTGCAGCAGATTGAGCCGCTTTCATTGCTTCTTCTCCTAAATTAGCATTTGCAGCCAACGCGTTGGTCTCAGCCATTGCCGATTTTGATTTCAGTAAAAGTGCCGCTAAAAATGCCCCAACATTGCCACCCGCACCAACAATGCCCGATATAGAACCAATTGCTTTTTTGTTGATAAATGGCACAACCGAGAAGGTGGCCCCTTCTGCCATTTGAACCGTTAAGCTAAAGGCTATTAAAAATATGATACCCATTGCAAAACTTGTGGCCAATGAAAAGGTAGAAAGCATAACGCCTTCTAGCGCAAGTATTACGGTCAAGAAAAGCACCCTTCCGCGCAATCCTCTTAACCTTCCAAAACGATCACCGAAAAAGCCGCCCAAGGTTCTTGCAAAAATGTTCATGAGCGCAAATGAAAGTACTAGATTACCCGCGGTGGATCTTGTTAATCCGAATGTATTTTGTAAATAATCGTCCATAGTACCATACACGGTAAGCTCCATTCCAAAAGAAGCTGCGTATACAATGAAAAGGATCCAAACCCTATAATCTTTTAATACACTTAAAAATGATTCTTCATCTTTTTTAAGCTTTGGCATTTTACCAGCCTCTTTTAATTCTTTGAAGTTTCCCTCTGGAGTATCTTGGGTAAAAAAGTAATATACAACACCCATTAACATGGCAATAATACCAGCGATAATCATAGAATATCTCCAAGCAATTTCATCGGCAACACCAAAGCTTACCACTGCTGCAGCAATTAATGGCATACCTAAACGATTGGCACCACCACCTAAATTTCCCCATCCGGCAGAGGTAGCGTTCGCTGTACCTACAATATTTGGAGCGAACATTATTGAAGTATGAAATTGGGTGATAACAAACGATGCACCTATAAAACCAATAAACAACCTACATATTAAAAACTGTAACGGCGTTTGCACAAAACCAATAAGAATTACAGGAATGGAACCTAATATCAATAAATAAGTATAACATAACCTAGGGCCATATTTATCACAAAGCTTACCAATTAATAGTCTAGCGAAAACAGTACCTGTAACCGCTAATATGATAGAATTCCATTTTTGATCTGGGGTCAAACCTAAATCCTTTACCACATCTGGCATAAATGGTACAATACCGAACCAAGCAAAGAAACATATGAAAAATGCAATTGAGGTTATCCAAAAGGTACGAATGGGTAAACTTTTTACATTCGTTAATTTTAGGGTAGTAGATTTTTTAGTTTGACTTTCCATTATATAGCAGATTCTGTTATTGAATGAATACAAACCTACTATAAAAAATACGTAATAATACGTAGTTTTGAATATAATTTTATTTTACTACGTATTTTTAAAGAATCGAAGAAATAGGTTAACTCCTATTATTTAATTCTGAATTTAACGCAAGAAATATTTAAGATACATCAATATTTGCCACTGACCCGCATACTCTTTTTGGCAATGACTAGAATATAGTTAGTAATATAATGTCTTTTAACGGTTAAATGGCATGGTGAAGAATACGCTGTACTTCTTCTTCAAAAAATGATGGATGATCAGCTACCACATCACCAATAACAATAATACCAGGCTGTGTAATATCCATTTCTCCTAAAATAGTGTTCAGCGTATCTAAAGTAGCTACATAACATTTTTCATGCGTAGTAGTTCCGTTTTGAATTATAGCAATAGGTGTCATCAATCCCCTATATTTACTAACTTCTTTAACTATTTCTTTCAACTTTCTAATCCCCATTAATATAACCATAGTGGTAGATGATTTGGCAGCAAACTGTAAATCTTGAGAAAACGAACCATCTCTTTTTGTTGCCGTCATAACCCAAAAACTACTACTTACCCCTCGTTTGGTCATAGGTATACCTTGACCAGATGGTGCTGCTATTGCACTAGTAATGCCAGGCACTACACTTACCGGTATACCAAATGATTCTACATATTCTATCTCCTCGTTCGCTCTACCAAAAACAAAAGGGTCACCTCCTTTTAGGCGTACCACATGGCCGTACTTAAAGGCATATCTTACTATAAGTTCATTGATTTCATCTTGTGTGTGCGAATGTTTTCCACATCTTTTACCTGTAAACACCCTAGGTATATCGGTACGTATTTCAGATAATAGCTCATCACTGATCAACGCATCGTATAAAATAATATCGGCTTGGTTCAAAACCTTCATAGCCCTTATTGTTATTAGGTCTTTAGCCCCAGGACCCGCACCTACCAAACTTACTTTTGCTGTTTTTTCCAATTCCATCTTCATAGTATTTAGCATTGTTAATTATGGATTCTTCAACAAGAATACGTAATTATTTTCATAAAATCAGTATTTATATACGTATTTATACGTATTATTGCTAAGTAGCTAAACAATATGGGTATGAAAACAATAATTGTTGTCGGTAACGGAATGGTAGGTTATAAATTTTGTGAGAAATTTGCCGCACGTGAAGAAAGTAAGCATTTTAAACTGATTGTTTTTGGTGAGGAGCCACGCGCTGCCTATGACAGGGTGCACTTAAGCGAATTCTTTGAAAATAGAGACGCCAAAGCATTAGAAATGGCACCTTTGGAATGGTATGCCGATAATGATATAGAATTGATAGTTAATGAAAGGGTTACCGATATCCATAGAAGTAAAAAGACCATTACTACCGCTAGTGAAAAAGAATTTATTTATGATTACTTAGTTTTGGCTACAGGATCGGCACCATTTGTTCCTCCTATTCAAGGTGTAGAAAAAAAGGGTGTCTTTGTCTATAGAACCATTGAAGATCTAGAGGCGATGTTATCATACGCCGAAGAAATAAAAAAATCAAAGCCAGACGGCAAAGCGGCAATACTTGGTGGCGGACTCCTTGGTCTTGAAGCAGGTAAGGCGGTTATGGACATGGGTCTAGAACCACATGTAGTGGAGTTTGCCCCAAAATTGATGCCCCGGCAATTAGATGCTAGAAGTAGCAACGTATTACAACTAACCCTAGAATCTATAGGTATATCGATACATACCGGAAAAGCTACCAACAGTATTATGGGCAATGGCGCAATTACAGGAATGGATTTTGGCGAAGATGACAAATTAGATGTGGATATGTTGGTCATTTCAGCAGGTATACGACCAAGGGATGAACTAGGAAAAACCTGTAATCTAGAAATGGGCGTACGTGGCGGTATTGTGGTAAATGATAAAATGCAAACTTCCGATCCAACCATTTTTGCCATAGGCGAAGTAGCATTGTATAACCAAATGATCTACGGTTTGGTTGCACCAGGTTATGAAATGGCAGAGGTTGCGGTTAATCAAATTCTTGAACAAAGTGACGTGGTCATGAAGTCTGAAATTGATATGTCTACTAAACTGAAATTGATAGGGGTTGATGTTGCCAGTTTTGGTATTCCTTATATGCCAGCCGAGAAAGGACTTTCCATTATCTATGAAAACAAAACAAAGGGAATCTACAAAAGAATAAATGTTAGCCATGACGGGAAAACATTATTAGGCGGAATTATGGTTGGTGATGCCGAAGATTATAGCATTCTTCATCAAATGTACCTCAACAATATGCCCTTGCCAGATAATGCCGAAGAACTGATCGTTGGCTCTAGAGGTGAAGGGGGTTCTGCTTTTGGAAACGCCATGGACCTACCCGATACAGCAGTAATCTGTTCTTGCGAAGCTGTTACCAAAGGTGATGTTTGCTGCTCTGTTTTAGATAATGGCAACGAAACCATAAAAGATGTAGCCAAAGCCACAAAGGCAACTACCGGTTGTGGTGGTTGTAAACCTATGGTGACCGACTTAATAAAGGAAAGTTTAAAAACGTTAGGTAAAACGGTAAAAGAACGTTTATGCGAACATTTCGATTATTCTCGTCAAGAACTTTTTGATCTCGCAAAACTAAAAGGTATTACTGATTACGACACACTTTTAGATGAAGTGGGTTCTGGTAATGGTTGCGAAGTTTGCAAGCCGGCTGTTGCTGCAATATTTGCCAGTTTATACAACGAAACAGCCAATAAACAAGAAACCATACAAGATAGTAACGACCGCTATTTAGCCAATATTCAACGTAACGGAACTTATTCGGTAGTACCAAGGGTAGCCGGTGGAGAAATTACACCAAAACAATTAATGGCCATTGGTAGAATAGCGCAAAAATATGACCTGTATACCAAAATTACCGGTGGACAACGTATTGATATGTTTGGAGCAAAACTACATGAACTTCCCATGATTTGGGAAGAATTGATTGCAGAAGGTTTTGAAACGGGTCAAGCCTATGGTAAATCTTTACGTACCGTAAAAAGTTGCGTAGGCTCTACCTGGTGCCGCTATGGTATGGATGAAAGTGTAAGTTTTGCCATTGAAATAGAGCACCGTTACAAAGGCATACGTTCTCCTCATAAATTCAAAGGTGGTGTCTCTGGTTGTATTCGCGAATGTGCAGAAGCAAGAGGTAAAGATTTCGGGTTTATAGCAGTTGAAGGTGGATGGAATGTATATTTAGGCGGCAATGGTGGCGCTACACCTAAACACGCGCTATTACTAGCAGAAAAAGTTGATAAGGAAACAGCAATAAAATATGTAGACCGTTTTATCATGTTCTACATAAAAACCGCACAACCTTTGCAAAGAACTGCCCCATGGTTAGAGAAATTAGAAGGTGGTATTACCTATTTACAAAACGTTGTTATCAACGACTCTTTGGGCATTGTTGATGAATTGGATGCCGAAATGCAAGCCTTGGTAGATTCTTATGTATGCGAATGGAAAGAGGCAGTGGAAACCCCAGAAATTAGAGCGCGTTATACGCACTTTGTTAATTCTGAAGAAACGGATAACAATATTGAATTTGTGTCTTTAAGAGAACAAAAAATGCCTAAAGAGTGGGCGTAAAAGAAGTACAAAGTTTAATGTCCGGTCTAGCACAGTCGAGACCAATAAATACACTATAATTATGATAGCAAATCTAGATACATATGAATCAGTTTCCCTTGCAGAAGTTAAAGTTTGGTATAAAGCTGCACCTATTTCTAAGTTTCCTAAAAACGGTGGTGCTTGCATAAAATACAAGGACAAACAAATTTCTGTATTTAATTTTACAAGAGAAGGTACCTGGTATGCCTGCCAAAATCTTTGTCCGCATAAAATGGAAATGGTACTTTCTAGAGGTATGATAGGGGAAGAAAATATGGAAGCTAAAGTGGCCTGCCCGCTTCATAAAAATACATTTTCTTTAAAAACAGGTGAAAACTTAAATGGCTCGTTGGATGCAATTGCCACTTATCCCGTAAAAATAGAGTCGGACTTTGTGTATGTTGGGTTTTCTGAATAGCTTTGAGTAAACTTAAGACTTATGGCGACCACGGATAAATTACTACTTGCATTTAAATATTTTGACGAAGCCAATAAGCAAGATCCCAATACAGAAGTTTTTGAAGGTACCACATACCCTAAAGAAGTACTTTATGGTATACGAATGACGGAAAGGTTAAATGCATTTGACCCCAACGCCTCTGAAGCATTGCGCCTTACTGCCAGATGTCAACATATTTGTAGATGGGAAATACCTAGGGAATCTTACGAGATGAACCGTGAAGGCTACCTAAGATGGCGACAAGAATTAAAAAAATTCCATGCCACTAAAGCTGCTTCTATTTTAGAAGATGTTGGTTACGACAAAGAAACCATTGACAATGTCAAGTTTCTTTTACAAAAAAAACAACTAAAGAAGAACGAAGAAACCCAAACCTTGGAAGATGTTATTTGTTTGGTTTTTTTAGAATTCTATTTTGAACCTTTTGCCCATAAACACCCTGAAAACAAAACCATTGATATTCTTCAAAAAACGTGGAGAAAAATGTCACCAAAAGGTCAAGAAGCTGCATTAAAACTGCCGCTTTCCAAATTTTCTTTAGATTTAATTACCAAGGCGCTACACGCCTAGTAGAAATATACTATTCTTTTTTATGGATCATGACGAGCGTAACATACCATTGGACACCGCTACGTTTATACGTATACGTAAATGGTATTTATTGGCGTTAGCCGCTATTGCGCTTACCGTTATAATTGCTCAGGTTCTTATACAACTACATCTCAAAGCACAATCTGGAGATTCACAACTTATAAATATTGCCGGTAGACAGCGTGCTTTTAGTCAAAAACTAACGAAAGAGACTTTACTGCTCAAAGAATTGACAAATGCTAAGGACAAAGAATTGGTGCTGTCGGAAATTGTGAAAACCCTAGAGATTTGGAAAGAATCTCATAAAGGGCTTCATTTGAGCGATGCTTCTTTTAACCTACCTTATGAAGCTGATCCCAAAGTACAATCTTTATTTAAAGAACTAGACCCGCACCACTCGGCAATGGTCGATGCCATAGAACATGTGCTATTGACCCATCAACAAGATATCAATGCACCCGTAGACCAAGCAGACCTTGATGCCCTGCTAAACAATGAGCGTCAATTTTTGAACATCATGGATCAAATCGTAAACGAATATGATGCGCGTAGTAACGAACAGCTTCAGAAATTAAAACGAAAGGAATACTGGTTACTTGCTTTTTCATTATTGATTCTTCTACTAGAAATCTTTGTAATTTTCAGACCCTTGTCCATCCAAATCAAAAATACTATTGGTCATCTAATTGGTAAAGACGCAGAGTCTAAAAATCAATTGGAGAAAATACAAAGCCTATACGATGAAAAAGAACGCTCACTTAAGGAATTACAAGAGCTTAACTTCGTAATTGATAATGCCGCACTATTTGCAAGCATACGCAAAGACGGAAGCATTGTTTTTATCAGTAAAAAATTTCTTGATCTCTTGGGCCATACCTCTACTCCCGTAAACAAGCCAATTTCAGAAATTTTAACCATAGAAGAAGGTCAACAATCGTATTTAAAAGAGGTTCTAAAAATCAACAGAAAAAACATCATTAGAAATGAAGAACTACAGGTAGTAACCACCAACGGTTCAACCCTTTGGTTAGACATGTCTATTGTACCTATGCATCAATCTTCCTTAGAGCAAGATATTTTAATTCTATGTTCAGATATTACCGAGCGCAAAGAAAATCAGCTTAAAGTACAAGAGCTGACCAAGCAGAATTTTGAAGAACGCATGCAGCAGAAAAAATTGCAGGCAAGCCAAATTGTGGAGGGGCAAGAAGAAGAACGTAAGCGAATAGCAAAAGATATTCACGATGGTATTGGTCAAATGCTAACCGCCCTTAAATTTAATATTGAATCAATAGATATTGAGGACAAGGAAAAAACAAGGGAGAAAATCGCCTACTTAAAGTCATTAACGTCAGACTTGATCAAAGGGGTGAGAACGGCTACTTTTAACCTTACCCCACCCGAACTTGGTGATCACGGAATTTTTCCAGCACTACAAAAAATGACCGCCGAGCTATCTAAACTTACCGGAAAATCTGTATTGTTCAAAAATAAGACCGATGCAAATATTAGATTTGATTCCCTAGCGGAAACCAATATTTATCGTGTAACCCAAGAAGCAGTGAACAATGCTATTAAATACGCTGAATCCAATTATATTTTGGTTACCTTAAATTACTCTTATCCTATTTTAAGTGTGGTCATTGATGATGATGGAAAAGGTTTTGACGATACCTTATTGGCTCAATTACCAAAAAACAACAGTGAGGGTGGTATGGGGCTGTTTTTTATGAAAGAACGTATAGATTATATTAACGGACGCCTTTTTATAAATTCGGAAATTGGCAGAGGTACACGGGTTACCATCAATTATAAAACAGAAGAAAACAATATTTTACATGGAACGGAATGAGCTTTATCCCATATTTTTAAAAGTATCTAACCTTCATATTTTAATTGTTGGCGGGGGCAATGTAGCTCTTGAGAAACTGACTTTTTTACTGAAGTCAAGCCCCAATGCCCAAGTGGAGATGGTTGCGCCTATGTTCAGGGAAGAAACCGTAGAACTTGCCAATAAATTCAATATAAAAATGAATGTTGCCGAGTATGATGCCTCTTTTCTAAAAGGGAAACATATCGCCATTGCAACGACGGATAACGTGCCCGTAAACGAACAGGTGTACCATGATTGTAGAGAAAGACAAATTTTGGTAAATGTAGCCGACAACCCACCATACTGCGATTTTTATATGGGAGGCATTGTTACCAAAGGAAATGTAAAGGTGGCGATCTCTACAAACGGAAAGTCGCCAACTACCGCCAAAAGGTTACGCCAGTTTTTTGAGGATGTAATTCCTGAAAATATTGACGACCTCGTTAAAAACCTCAACGAATTCAGAAAAACCATTAAGGGCGATTTTGAGGAAAAAGTAGACACCCTAAATGAATTCACCAAAGGTCTGGTAAATAAAAAAGAGAAATAAAAACTACTTCTCTAAACTTACATGATCTAGATCGTGGCTACAGCTATAATGTGCATTATCTGCAGCGTAGACAGATGCATCTGCAGATTCCCGTGCCTCTTTCATTAGGCGTTGAGCTATTCGCATATAGTACTGCAAATTTCCTAGGTTTCGTGCTTTTGCAGCACTTTTGACATTTTCAAAAGCTTCAGCAGAAAAGTCACGTGTATCTATGGCATGTTTTTCCGCATCGATGGTATAACTAATCGCTTCTGCCAAACCACAACTTTCTGAATCGTATTGTGCCTCAGAAGCTAAAATAACGGCTTCGTCAGCAGCATTTACCGCCTGCCCCATTAATAGCATTACCGTTTTTGTGTTTGTTCTTGCTTTGGTAAAAGAGGCATCAAAAGCGGCTATTTCTGCAGAGGTACTTAAAGAATCTGAAAGCTGACTCACTTGTTGCATATAACCCTGTACATCGCTAATTTCACTTTTAAATACTTCACATTGGGCTTGTACATAGGTAGAGGTAATACATAATACAGCCACTTTTATGCAGGTTGCAATCTTGTTCATTCTTGGGGGAATTTTAATTGGTTATGATACTAACTTCTTTATTTTCAAAATCGTATTATTATTAGGCCAACTGCATAAAATAAAGAAATTTCCTACTAATTTTTAATGCTGAGGATAAAACTTATCTAAACACAGAAAAAGAAAAGCACGGTTTTCTATACCTTTAAAAGCTTAAACATTTTCATACAACATGACCTCGGCATCCATCAAAGAAATACTGAACGAATTCAACCTCAACGGAAATTCAACTCAGTGTACTCCTTTAAACAGCGGACTAATAAATGATACTTATTTGGTTCAAGAGGATGACGATAGGCAGTATATTCTCCAAAAAATAAATACAAATGTTTTTGAGAATGCCCCTATTTTAATGGATAATATTCAATTTGCACTGCCTATTCTTAGTGCAGATGATTATGAGCAAATAACTTTTTTAAGCACCAGAACCGGTAAAAACCATCTCATTCAAAACAATGAGTTCTGGCGGATGATGACCTACATACCCAATAGCACCACATACAACACTACAACTAACCCAGCAACCGCTTTTGAAGCAGGACGGATAATTGGAAAATTTCATCAACTCTTACAGGATATTGACACAGCTATTTTTAAGGACACCTTACCACAGTTTCATCAACTATCTCATAGAAAGCATGAGTTTCAACAAGCTTTGCAAACTTCAGATACAGAAAAACTTACCACTGCCCAAGCGGCCATAACAAAAGCGCAGCATTTTATAACAGAGCTACAACACTTAAATACTGATGGCTTACCCATTAGAGTTTGCCACAACGATACAAAGCTTAATAACATTCTCTTCTCAAAAAAATCTGAAAAAGGATTATGCCTTATTGATCTAGATACAATTATGAAAGGATTTTTCTTTTATGATTTTGGCGATGCCATTAGAACGGTTGTCAATACTGCTGCCGAAGATGAACAAAACCACGATCTTATTACATTCAACACAACCTTGTTCACTTCTTTCGTGGACGGATTAGCAACGAATAGCTCATTTTTATCATCAGCCGAAAAAGAAAGCCTTCCGCTTGGTGCTGTGTTTATGCCATTTATTCATGGGCTTCGTGCATTAACAGACTACCTGAATAATAACAGATATTATAAAGTCACTTATAAAAATCAGAATTTAGATCGTTGCCTTAGCCTCTTTAATTTTGCAGAAAAAGCTTTAGACCATAAAGAGTTTACGCAAACTTATATTCAAGGTAAACTAGTTTAAGTTTGGCTTTTATCTTTTTGTTTTCTTCGTTTATCCCACCAAACATAAAGAACAAAAGACAACAAACTTGCCAGTGAACCCCATAGCAATCCCATTTTTAAGTCGTCTATACTTTTACCAAAAACGGCAATGAAAATTGTTAACGGTAATATGCCAATTAGTGTAGCTCCCATAAACCTCCAGTACCCCATATGCAACACTCCGCCCACAAAACTTATGGCATCATTCGACAAAAATGGGTTTAGCCTGGTAACAATTACGGCCCAAAACCCATAGTCATCTAAAAATGATGCTACTTTCTTTTCAGATTTCTTCCCAATAATTTTTTTTACAAATGCATCACCAAAATAACTACCTATAAAATAACCAACCGAAGAAGCTGCAAATACCGATGCAATGATAATGACACTGCCCCAAATAGGACCATAAGCCAGCACAGAAACCACCATCAATAAAACACTGGGAACAACCAATAAGAATAACTGAGCCACCATCGCCAATACCAACACAAAAGGTCCTAACCAACCAAAACCAGAGACCCAATTTTTAACACGCTCTTCATCATCACTCAGTAGCACTGACCAAGCTTCGTCTAAAAAGCTCTGTACGCTGGGCACTACAAAGTAAGACACGACTAAAGCTGCCAAAATACCTATGGAAATATATAAGGGCAGCTTGCTTTTAGAAGTTTTGGTTTCTTTGTTCTGCATATTTTAAAGTAACAACTTTAATTTGGTTATGGTGCCTACACCGTCTTTTTTACCTTCACTAGAGATATACAGCTCACCATCTGGACTAAAAGTTATGCCTTCTGGTTGTGGAAAAACTTTTTTGTTTAAACTATAGCCCTTTTTGGCTACTCCATTTTTATCTAGAATCAGTAGTTTAGGTTTAGCACCTTCTAACATATAAATTTGCTTTGTTTTAGGATGAATGGCAATATCTGATGGCCTAAAATTTTTATACACTTTCTTTTCCCTAAAGTGCTTTAATACCTGATCATTCATATTTAATTGCATAACAGGCTTATACGCCAATTTATATTCATCTAAAGAGAAAGCATACACACCTTTCATGTTATCTGAATTGATATCGCGGTCTTTAGGTATTACCAATAATTGATTTTCAGGAAAATCTAACCATAGACTTTCCATATTGTTTTTTTCATTAAAATTGGTCTCATACGACGTTACCTTTCTATCTTCTTCCTCGAAATTTTCAATTATCGTAATAGTACCATCGCTTTCTAGTACATAGGCATTATCCCCTTCAATTGCCAGACCTTCATAATCACCGGCACCACCAAATTTTATCTCCTCTATTACTTTTTTCTTCTCCAAATCATAGATAAAGATAATACCGTCTTCATCTTGTATTGCGGCTATTTGATTTTCATCCATCCAAGAAATACCGGAAACTTCGCGAAGTTCTGCAGGTAGCTCCCATCTTCCTGAAATTTCATATGCCACCTTATCGGCACTATCGTACGGTACCCAATCCCTAAAGTTCATAAAAAGGAAAGCCATACTAAAAACAATGGCCGCAATGGTCCAAAACTTGACTTTTGCCATGTTTAATGTTTTATTTGAAGTTGTCATAATTCCTTTATTTAAAACTATTTATATAAAGGTAACTGTCAAATCTGTAAAGAAATAGGAACGGGTATACCTAAACCGGTATTTTATAAAAACCTTAACCCTTAGTGTTAAAAGCCGACAACTCATTTAACAAATTTCGCACCTTTGCACTATTCCAATTTGCCGCACCGGTTTCTTTAATAATAATCTTACCTTTTGTATCGATTATATAATTTGTGGGTATACTGTTTCCCTGTAACATTTCCGGTGCTTGCATTTGCGGAAAATAGATAGGCAATTTATACCCCTTTCGACTTATAAAGCCCTTTACTTTCTCAGGTGCTTCTTGAGTCAATAATATAAAATTGGCCTTATCACCATAATCTTGATACAAATCTTGAATACCTGGAAGTTCTGCAATACAAGGCGGGCACCAAGTTGCCCAATAACTAATGAAAGTAACTTTGCCTTTACCTACCGATATGCTTTGAGTTTTACCTTGCAAATCAACAACGGCATACTGAAACGGTGGCACTTGATCCTGGTCTTCGGTATCTTCAACACTGGGCGACCATACCGCTACTTTAAGTTTATTGACTGCAACCTGAATTGGTGTTCTTGTCTGGGGAATCAACAATAATAAAATAAACACCCCAAAAAGGATATCACTGAATTTAATCTTGCGTTTCTTCATATGAGGTGTAAGTCGAAAAACATAGTGCTTGCTAACAATTGAACTTAATTGCCTTTTTATAACAACTTAAACTATATTGGCGTTAAATTTGTGCAAATTCTTAAAAGGTTATCCTTTCTTGCTTTCCTTAAGATATCCGTTAAACACCACACCAAATAGAGCAACCCAAATCAAACGGAAAATCCAGATATTCATGTCAACACCAAAAAATTGACCTGTTTTACTGTTGCTAACAAAGCTATAGGCTATTTCAATTATTGCTATAACCATACCAATAATAAACATTGCTTTTCTCATATTACTTTATTTATTGGCACCGCCAAAGGGTATAATACCCCGAGGCTTGCCTCTAATTTAATAGTTTGTTTCCTTTGAATGCCTCATGGGCTTGCTCTGAAGTGTTTTACAATCTGGAATCCAATTCCTTTTTAAAAGCATTCATATTCTTTACATTCAACGGAATAATTGCCGACAATGCTAATGGAACCGTCAACAGCGGAGTAAACCCATCTTGCAAGGACATGTAAATAAAGAACAACAAACAGCCTGTTAGTACAATCGCCAAAAGCCATACCATTGTTTTTGCGCTGGTATATTTTTTAACCAGTTCTTGGGAGCTTAATTTAGCTAAGGCTTCTTTGGTCATTTCATTTTTGTTTTGAGCAAGACTATAGTAAAGTACCTCTGCTATTCTTCTACATTGTCACTAGACTTGTTGTACTTAGTAAACGCTATCTTTTTATCTTCCAATATTTTATAAAACCTACGGTGACTTATTTTAAGGTCTTTGGTTATTTGTGCCACCTTTTTTGTTTTCTTTTTATAATGTTTAATCTCTGCCGTTACGGCTTTATTGAAGTAATATTTGTGTAAGGCATCTACCACTTCTAGTTCGGTCTTGTTGCTATTGATCGCAAACAGGTCTATTTCAGATTTAATTTGTTGTAAGCCTTTCATAATTTTCATTAATTTTCTGGCACTGGCGCAGAGAACCTCACTTTTAAATTCTCGTACTTGTCTAAATCTTCTAAAGAGTGGTTTCCGTAATCATTGACAATATCAAATTTTACGTTATTGTTTGCCAAGAAAGTAGCTACTCTTTCTAGCTCTTCGGGGGTACCTTTAATTTCAATTTTTGCCATTGTTTACAAATACATTTATTATAGTGTTTGTCTAAATTTAGCAATATTCTTTGGAATTTGGGTATAGAAATAACTTACCTAGTTATATACCCATTAAAGTTAATTGAAAATTTAAAAAACCAGGTGTTTCTTTATCAATTCAATACAACGGCAACGTACGTTACTTTGGAATTTTTGCTGGAATGAGGTAATTAAATAGTTATATTAAATTTACTAATGCCTTAAAACTCATACTTCTTCTCCACCGCATATCGCAATAGTTCGCCCGCACCACTTAGCCCTAGTTTACGGATCATGTTCTTGCGGTGGGTATCTACGGTGCTTTTGCCAATAAAGAGTTCATCGGCAATTTGATGACTGGTATGGCCATTGCCTATTAATTGCAAAATTTCTCGTTCGCGGGCAGAGAGTATACTTTTAGTGCTATTATTTTCTCCATCGGGAATATGAATTTTTTTATCGTAATATGTTTTGTTATCGTAGACGGTACGTATAGCTTCTAAAACCACATCTAAGCTGCTATTTTTTAAAATGTAACCATGGGCACCAGCAGCTAGCATTTGCTGTACGGCGTCATCTTGATCGAACATGGTAAAAGCAACTATTTTAGTATTTGGAAATTCCTTTAAAATACATTTGGTGGCTTCTATACCATCCAATTTGGGCATTCGAATATCACATAATACCACTTTGGGCTGTTTTAACCGTACCAACCTCAATAGTTCTTCACCATTATTTGCATGCCCGATTATTTCAATATCATCTTCATATTTTAAATAGGAGATTATACCATCAATAAGAGCTTGGTGATCTTCGGCTATGGCTATGCTTATCATACAGGAATATCTATTATAATAGAGGTTCCTTTACCAAGTACGCTATCTATAGTAAAGTTACCCTCTAAATGTTCTATTCGTTTTTCAATATTGGTAAGTCCCATTCCGGTTTTGCTTTTCTCTAGATTAGAACGATCAAAGCCCTTGCCATTATCTTCTATGATAATATTCAGGTTATCATCATATTGCGAAATCTGAATATTCAGTTTGGTCGCTTCGGCATGTTTTATAGCATTTGCCACCAATTCTTGTATGGTTCTAAAAAGACTGAGTTCTAAGGAGTTTTCCATACGCTCGCCCATACCAAAATCTTCTACGCTTACTTTTAGAGCATTGGTTTCTGAAATTACCTGTGCCATTTTCTTAACTGCGGGCAACAAGCCTTGGCTACTCATTACCCCAGAATTTTTGCTATGTGCTATTCCCCTTACTTTTTGGTAAGCTTCTTCTAATAAAGATTGGGCTTGTTTTAAAGCTGGATCTTTATCTTTTCCCTTAACATTGCCGAAATGCAATTTTATAGTTGCCATAAGACTACCCAAATCATCGTGCAACTCATTGGCAACGCGCTGGCGTTCTTTCTCTTGCCCCTCTATCATGGCATCTATACTCACTAATTCTTGCTGCTTTAATAGATTGTCTACACGTTCTTGTTTCAGTAACGTTTCTTGCTCCGCCAGTTTGCGTTTTTTGGTCGTATTCTTTTGAACTAGAATGGCAATGCCTGCACCAAAAACTAGAGCAAGTGTTGCAACTATGAGCCAATTTCTATTTGTTTGTGCCCTTTGCTTTTCTTCTAGTATTTGTTTTTCTTTTTCCGCGGTTTGGTATTTAATATTTAAGGCTGAAATTTCATTTGCGTTTCTTTCATAATCGATAAATGTTTTTAAACTATCGGCTTTTCTAAACTTTCTATAACCCAATTCATAATCACCTAACATGGCATAAGCACTTGAATAGTAATAATTCAAATAATAATTACTTCTGACGGAATCCATTTGATTTTTATAGATTGAAGCGCTATCAATATACCGAAGTGCTAACCTAGGTTTAATCAACTTCTTTTTAATTTCTGCAATTCTAATAAATGAACGAAACTTTATATACCGTAAGAATTTTTCATTCTTAATAAGATTTATAGCATTAAAATAATTTTCCTCGGCCTTAGCATATTGTTTTTTCGTCTCTTGATAAACAGCTTTTGATGAATGGTAATTTGGCCAAAATTTATGCGAAGCTGAAAAATTAGTCATTAGACTATCGAATTTCAAAAAAAAATTATCATCAACCTTGATGTCTAAAAAAATGTCTCTCAAACTAAAATGTAAAAGGTTCATTTTATAATGATACTCATCTGCATTATCCTTTTTAATATTTTTCAACCGTTCCAAATAAAGGAGCATTTCCTCATTGGTTTGTAGAAGCTCAAAACTATACACCTCTAATATTGATATTAAAGCAAATTTTTCTAGTTCTTGAAAGTTATTCTCTTTAGCAAACACATATACGTCATTAAAAACTTTAAATGATTGGGTGTCATAAGGTCTAGTATATAAGCTATTATAACCAAAAGCCAATTTATTTAAACAAAGTGCAAGAGGATTTTGTATATTATTATTTAAGTTAAGCTCAATATGATAAAGTTCCACTTCGGATAATACATTGGCCAATAAAATAGCCTCTCGTTCAAGTTCAAAATCAAAATTTTGAGCTAATATTTTTGAGTCGTGATAATTAAAATTTTTTATTTGAATTAAAAATTCAGATAACCCTGCATACTCGGATTTCATATTTGTTTGAGCTGTTAAACTAAAACTTAGAAAGAAAATTAAAAACCCAAGTTTTTTCATTATAAAACTTTTATACGTCTCCTTGGACATTTAGACCCTCCAACTCCATAACTAGGACTTATAAATTCATCTAAAATTTCTTTAGGTAAATCATCTGACCAAACCAAAGGAATAGGAGTTCTTTTTGGAAAAGGTAAGCTACCATTATCGTCCGCAATGCCTTCTCTGTAATAAAATTCATTATCAAACAATCCATTTAGCAAAGCACTACCGTCTGAATGCATTTTCTTCACTCTTCTATCGACTAAAATTTCAGCTTGATTTTGTGGTATTTTAAGATTGTTACATTCTAAGTTAAATGTTGTAGAACTTTTTAGTGCCTGAACTTCAATTTTCAATACAAATTTAGAGGAATCCCTCGTCTTAAAAATCTCAGCATCAGTAATTCCCAAATCACATATACCCTTGTAATTTATAATCTTCAATTTCATTTTACTAAGAATATAATGATCATTTTCGCTTACTTTATCACAGGAAAAAATGCCAAAAATGCCAAAAAAAGTATCATATAATTGACTTGAATAAATTTCTTGCCATTCTGAATTATCTTTTAAATCAATATAGCCTGCAAATGTTTCCATAATATGTACTTTTTGGTTTGGTTAAATATGAAATTAAAAACAAGGGGATAAAATCCCCATAACTGGGTATTTATTCCTATAAAGGTGAGTTCATTACCAAAAGGGCATCAACAAAAAAAGCCCATTAATAAAGAGCAACACTAATAGATTCTGGGGGAACTTTAGTATACTAATATTAAGGGCAGCCTCAATTTAACATTTAATTAGGAAATACAAAAATCAGATATAAATTCAATGGTATTTCATTACCAGAAACAATATAAAACAAAAAAAGCAGCCTAATCGGCTGCTTTTTAGTGTTTACAATTTATATTTTTATTCACCTAAGTACGTAAACGTTGTCACGTAAGTTTCATTCTCATCTGAATACTCAGATACTGTTGAAACCGTTGCAGTTGTAGGGTAATCACCATCATATGTATAAGACATATTAATAGTGTACTCAATTTCACCTTCCTCATTTTTATATAGTACTTGTGACGGATTGTTGTTTGGGAACAATGCTTTCGCCCTTACAATTTCCTCTGCTTGTGGTGCTGCCGCAAAATTTAATCTAATTTGATCCATAACATCGATCAAGCCTGCTGCTTCTGCAGTTTTATAAAAAGGATTTGGCTTATCATCGTAAGAGATTTCAGCAGTGTAATACACAACTTCTTCTTCTCCCGTCATGTAATCATAGTCATATTCAATAAACTTGATTACAGATGGGTTTCCATTATCATCATATTCCTCAACCTGACCTGTTTCAAAGGCATCGTAAGGTGAATCATATAACTCTTCAACATTTCCGTTATCAACGTTACCGGAAACTTTGCTTAAATCCCCATCTTCATAGATGAAATTAGTTGTTTCGGTGCCATCAAAAATAGAGTTTAACTGTTGCTCGCTATTGTATGAAAATATAATGCTGGTATTGTCATCAGAATTTTCTGCAGACCCCACATTTATAGAGCTGATCAGCTTTGTTTCCACATTACCATTTACTTCTTCAAACTCGTCTGAGGTAGAATCATCACAGCTAAAATTTAAGATTGCAATTGATGAAAATAGTAAAATTTGATTAATTGATTTCATGCTTAATTTTTGGTTTTAATTTATTTGTTAGGTCTATACTTAACTAGAGTATTTTCGAAATATTGCACCTCCAAATATTACGGGAATCCGTAATATTTACATCAAGTCAATAGCGACGGTATTTGTAGGAATATTTATCGATAAAACTTTTTTTAAAATTTAATTCAGCTTACCATTTCTTAATATTTACATTGACCAAAAACTAGAATACGCCATATACCTTAATTCCCTGTTAAACTTTAAAATAACAGGCTTGAGCTTTTAGTATTATCCTTATTTTTAATTCTTGCACCTGTTTCAGGTGCGTCCAAACCAACATTCTAACAAACTTATATCATGAAAAAATTACCAGTTTTACTCATGGCATTTCTATGTGTCATTTTCTCAGCATCCGCAACAACTACCAACTCTTCTTATCAACCCGAAAATACCTTTATTGGCAGTTGGACCATCGATGTAGTCGGTGGAGGTGTTTCTTGGCTGAAAGTACACGAAGAACAAGGGGTTCTAGATGCAGAATTACTATGGATCGGTGGTAGTGTTCTTCCGGTTTCCGATGTGTATTTGGTTGATGAAAATACCCTTATCGTTACCCGAACTTCTGAGGTCGAACTTAAGACAACTTCAGGAAAAGAACGTACGCACACCAGAACTTGGACCATGCGTATTACCAAAAGAAACGATGCCATTGCCGGTACCATGACTGGACCTACTTGGGAAGCGGTAGGTGAAAATATCAGTTTCTTTACAGGTACCCGTATGCCTGCAATAGGTGCTGCACCAGACTTAAGCACATTGAAATACGGAAAACCTATTAAACTATTTAACGGCAAGAATCTAGACGGATGGAGAACCATAGACCCAAATAGCCCCAACGGATTCAAGGTCGTAAACGGTACCATGCAAAATGACCCTGTACAACCAGAAAATGGTGAACATATTTACTATGGAAACCTACGTACAGATCAAGAATTTGAAGATTTCAATTTAAAATTAGAGGTGAATGTACCCAAAGGAAACAATAGTGGCGTATACCTAAAAGGTATCTACGAAATTCAAGTGGTAGACTCGTACGGACTAGAACTGGATAGTCATTATATGGGCGCGCTTTACAGCCGAGTAACACCAAGTGTACATGCAGAGAAACCTGCTGGTGAATGGCAATCTCTCGATATAACTTTAGTAGACAGACACGTTACCGTTATTTTAAACGGGAAAAAGATTATTGATAATGCCCCAGCGGAAGGACCAACAGGTGGTGCGATAAGCTCTGATGTTTTTGCCCCTGGACCAATATATCTTCAAGGTGACCACGGCAATGTTGCTTATAGAAACATTGTTTTGACCCCAATAATAAAGAAGTAACACCAACACAAACAACAAGAGAAATGACACCATACACCGTATTGGTGTCATTTTCTGTGCATTTTATTTTCAAACAATCATGAACAACTCAACTACAAGCAAAAAATTAGCACACCTATGTACCGTGTTCTTAAGTACTGCTCTTCTTATACAGTGTAAACCTGAAACAAAAGCTGTTGCCAAAACTGTAATCAATGAAACCATCTTATCCGCTCCTGAAGGGTTTTCGGTTGCTGAAATCGGGAAAGACCTTGGTGCTGTACGGCACTTAGCCGTTGCCAAAAACGGAGATATTTATGCCAACCGATCTGTATTAAAAGATAGCGCTGCCGTTATAGTTCTAAAAGACACCGATAACAACGGAACAATTGATGAGCAACAACAATTTTCCAAACTCCCCGGAACTGGTATACTAGCAACAGACGACTATATATACACCTCTTCTAACACTGCCGTATTTCGATATCGACTGAATGAAAACCATGAAATCATAGATACCGGAACCCCCGAGAAGTTGGTAGACGGACTTATTGATATGGGCATCGACAATGCAAAGCCATTTACGATCGACAATGACAATAATTTATATGTTACCATAGGCTCTTGGAACGATGCGTGCAGAGATGGTGATGCGGGTATGATGCCGTGTGCCATTTTAGATTCCGCCGGTGGTATTTGGAAGTTTAATGCCGATAAATTGAACCAGACCTTTGCCGATGGATCTAGATATGCAACGGGACTTAAAAATTCTGTGGGTATTGATTGGAACTTTAAGACCAACTCTCTTTTTGCTACCGATCACGGTCGTGGAGGATTACTTAGTTTTTATCCGGATGTATTTACCAAAAAACAAGATGCCGAACTACCTGCGGAAACGCTCTATGAATTAAAAGAAGGCGATAACGCCGGATGGCCCAAAACCTATTATGATCATTTCAAAAATAAACGGATGCTTGCTCCTGAATACGGTGGTGATGGTGAACAGGTCGCTGAAGAAGATTATATAAACCCAGTAGCTGCATTTCCAGCTCACTTGGCACCTAATGACCTACTTTTTTACACCGGTGATATGTTTCCCGAAAAGTATAAAAACGGAGCTTTTATAGCATTTCATAATCAGTCCGCAGAACTAAAGAAAGGATTCTTCATTGCGTTTGTTCCTTTTAAAGACGGAAAACCAAATGGCGAATGGGAAATTTTCTTGGACAACTTTGCAGGCTTCGATTTGGCTAACCTATCGAAAGAAACTTTAAAACATCGCCCTTGCGGATTAGCTCAAGGTCCTGATGGGGCACTTTATGTGTGTGATGATTTTGGTGGAAGCATTTTTAAGGTAACCTATTGATTCCCATAACTTCTAAAAGTATAAACGCCCATCATTTTGATGGGCGTTTTTGTTATTTATATGCTATTATCCAAATTTTTTCATTTGGAAACATTTTCACTGCACTAGCCATGGCGAGGCTAGTTTAATAATTCAACATTACTCCGCAGCACCTTCAAAAATAGTGTTGAAGATAAGTTTATAAGTACCTCTTGGTTGTGCTCTAAATTGAGGTCTAAACGCGAACAATACAACTGAACCTTCACCATATTTCGCTTTGACCATGGCCGGTTTTTTAGCAATGTACTTTTTCTCTCCCATTGCCCATCCACTCATTAAAAGGTCTTTCTCTGCATAAGTGGCTATTACCTCAATCTCTGGTACCGGGGCATCTTTGATATCTTCCGTACCGCCTTCGCCTTTTTTACTTTGTTTGTCTATTACAAAAGCACGACTCTTATTAAATGATACTGCTACCGTATCTTGCATACCAAATGCCAACGGATGTGTGGTATCTATACCCGCTTTTATCAATGAACCCGGTATAAAGAATTCTTTGCTATTGGTACCTTCTGTAGCATCTTTTAAAGGCAAACCAAATTGCTCGATCACATAGTTACTGGCAGCATCAAATGCTATTAACGTTCCGCCATTTTTTACATAGTTACTTAAGGCCAATGATCCCTCTAGACCAATACCTCCTGTAAACTTCTCTGGCATTTTTAATGTTGAATTACCATGTAAAATTGATTTTGCACGTTGCGACGGTATTATCAATACATCATACTGAGACAGGTCTTTTGTTTGTATGTCGGTATCATGAAGCGTATCTGTCTCAAAGGCATATTCATCCATTATAAAACGTGTCCAACCTTCATCCATATTAGAAACCCAAGATTTGTACAAGCCTACTTTTGGAGCGTGAACCTTTGTCATTTCTACTTTTGGTTCTGCGGATAACCCAGTAACCTCTAAACCATATTCAGAAGCTAAATCTTCTATAGATGCACTACCGCCAGATACAATATATGAACCCGCCGGATAGGTGGTTTTATCAGATTTAAACGAAGCCTTGGTCTTGTACGCCGTACCGTCCGCTTTCAATATTTTATTGGTTGCAGCGACCGATGCATTACTGTTGGCACTCAACAAATACCCAAAAGAAGCATTCCCTTTTACGTCTCCTTCATAATACGGTGCAGCGTCTATCACTTTTTCTGTGGTTACCTTGAACGGTTCTGCAATTTTATCTACCGCAATACCCATTTGCATTGGTAATGTCCACCCGGCTAAATCATACGGAGTGTCTGGAGGACCTCCTGGATATTGAAAACGTGTTGGGTAGTTTTGCTTTTCCATTAGATCCATCAAATACGGTCTAAAGGCTTGAGCCGTATAAATGATATACGCTCCTTTTTCATACTTCTTGCCGTTGATCTCAAAGTTTTTGGTTGCCTTCTCAATTTCAATTCCGCCCTTAAGAAGTACATTTACTAAGTTCACGGACTCAAAAGCATCCCATTGTTCTTTACTTATTACGTATGCGAACGGACCTTCTTTTTTCGACTTTTCAATTGCCGAAGCTCCCATTTTGTAAATGTTATATAGGTAGTTGCTCTTACGATCGGCAGCCAAATCTAAAGTTGCCCAAGTAGCGGTCAACATATAATCTACTGCATCGCGAAAGTGAGATTCGCCACCTTTCCATGGATCTGGGTACATAATATCTGTACCATCAGTAGGTGTACCACCAGCTACAGTTTTCGGTAATTTCTCTGGATCGTAATATCTTGGAGATGGTGAGGTGTGTCCGGTTTCCGTTAAAATACCGATCATATTATGGTAATAAGGCACGGTACGCCCACCACCGTTCCAGAACATGGTATAGAAATTATCGGCAATGGCACCTGGCATATTTTCCAATGAAAATCTTTTGGTCATTGCAGAACCTACTTCACTTACTCCGGCAGTAATTGCTGGGTGTATTCTAGGGTTCACAGGATCTGCATATGGCGGTAAGGATATTTTTGTCCAAGATGGAGAAGATTGGTGGTGGTTATACACAATCTGCGGATACCACTCGTTGTACAAAATTTTGGTTACATTATACGTCTCTGGCATGGTATTCATGAACCAATCACGGTTATTATCGTGCCCCATGTAGTAGTGATATAAAATAGGCGGGCGAGATGTCTCATAAGGAGTGCCTAAATTTTTCTTGTACCAGTCTACAACAATATCCAATCCATCAGGATTCATAACCGGCATTAAAATGGTGATTACGTTTTCCCTGATTTTTTTTATTTCAGAAGTTTCAGAAGTAGCTAAGGTATAGGCGAACTCCGAAGTCATTTGACCGTGAGCCAACTCCGTAGAGTGCATACCACCATCAACCCAAACAATTGCTTTACCTTCTTCAGATAATTTTTTGGCTTCGTCATCAGATACCTGAACACGGGCAAGTTTTGTACTAATGTCTTTCCACTTGTCTAAATCTTTAAGATTCTCTTCACTAGAGATAAAAAGGATGTACATTTTTCTACCTAGTACACTTGTACCGATTTCAACCTTTTTAACACGGTTAGAAGCTGCGTCTAGTTGACCAAGGTAGTCTTCAATTTGGCTATAGTCTGCCAATTTATAGTCGGCACCCACTTTAAAACCAAAAACATCTTCGGGAGAAGGAACGGTTTGTGCAACCGTAACGGATATGCACAAAATGGTAAGTACAAGGGACAGTAATGCCGCCTTGCACCAAGAATTTTTTGTAGTCATTTTTTGAATTAGTTTGTTTGAACTAGGAAATTAAGAAATAGTAAAGAGCTAGGTAAATGTATCTAACAAAGATTATGTTAAAAGAAATGTTAATTTCTTAGTTGATAATCTAAAGGTGGTGTTATTGAGGAAATGGTTTATCAAAGATCAAATCTACTACTATGTGTGAAGATGTATCTTGATCTAATTATGGTTGAACTCCGCAGAATGCACTTGGCTGACGTGACATATATAAAAATAAAAAAACTCCATTAAATCAAATGATTTAATGGAGTTTTATGTGTGGTCCCACCTGGTCTGTTTTTTACTTTAACCTATGTTACCTTATGTTATTTAAAAACACCCAAACCCTCTTTATTTATTGACATTAGTGGCTGACCGCTATAAAATAGGTATATTTGAAATAACAATAATTAAAGCATATGTTGTCCCCAATGTTGTCCCCTTTTTAAATAATCTTCAATGGATAAAAATATAACCACCACGTCTGGCACAGTAAGATTCATATTGAAAAATCCAAAGTCTCTTAAGGAAACATCTATTCTATTTAGCTATAGTTTTGGAAGAGCAAACCGCCTTAAATTTTCTACTGGCTTCAAAACCTTACCAAAATACTGGGATCCAAAAAAACAAAAGATAAGATCTGTTTCTCATATTGCCAATAGAGAAATAGTAAATTCTGCCTTATCAGAAATTGAATCTTCATTTCTAAAAGGAGTTACCAAATTACAGGGTAAAGATGATAAATATGATAGAGGCGTTTTAAAAGAACTATTCTACAATATTATTAATAAGAAAGATACCAGTGAATTATCAAAAAAAATTGAATTTCTTGAATTTGGGAATCAATTTGTTGAACAAAAGACAAAACAGCTTGGCATAACCTCCACCGGTAGTCTCAGTTTGATAACGATAAGAGCATATAAGCAAACTTTAAAAAAGATTAAAGAGTATTCTAAAGCTTATGGACGCAAGGTTGATTTCAGCACTATAGACCTAGAATTTTATTATTCCTTCATCAATTACTTGGAAGAGAAAGATATGTCCTTAAATACCATAGGGAAGCACATCAAAAATATTATTGCCCTAATGAACAGAGCTACCGAAGACGGCTTTAATACTAATTTAGCCTATAAACATAGAGAATTTAGAAGAGTCTCTGAAAGTACTACAGCAATTTACCTAACGGCAGATGAGATTAGCAAAATAGAAAACCTTGACCTTTCAAAAAACAAGCCATGGGAGCAGGCTAGAGATTTATTCTTAATCGGATACTATACCGGTCAACGTGTTTCTGACTTTAATGGTCTTGGTAAAAAGGACATAAGAGTTTTTGAAGGAAAGGAAGTTTTTGAAATTACACAAAAGAAAACTTCGAAAACCATTTACATTCCAGTTCATCCGAATTTAAAAACCATATTTGAAAAAAGATATAATGGAGAAGCACCGGCTAAAATGCCCGAATTACATTTAAATGAATATATCAGAAAAGTGGCTGCAAAAGCTAAAATAAATGAAAATGTAACCTCAATTAAAACCAAGGGTGGAATAAAAAAACCTGAAACTCAAGAAAAACATACTTTAATAGGAACCCATACGGCTCGTAGATCCTTTTGCACGAATGCTTACTTGAGTAAAATGCCTGTAATAGATATTATGGCAATTAGCGGTCACACTACTGAAAAAGAGTTTTATAAATACATAAAGGTAACACCGCAGGAAAGAGCCGTCAAAATAGCAGACTCTGCATTCTTTAAATTGAATTAACAATCCCCCATATTAAATTATATGTACAACGAGATATTTGCCATAGATGAAATTCCTTTTAATAAAAGGAAAGAATCAGATGAACCAACGAATCCTTACCTACTTAAAAACTACTCATTTTTTGAACCAAAATTAGATAAGGAACTATACTATAATTATTTTCTCAGAACCGTTTTATTCGATATAGATATAATGGAACTTGAAGATTTTTTGAATTTTCAATTTGGAAATAGTAGAAATCCTGAAAGGTTAATAAAAGTGATTGAGTATAAAGTAATTCCAGATATAGAATTAATAATCTCTACAGCCAATGTTAGTGGAAATGGTATGTTACTTGGCTATAATGAAGAGATAGAACGTGAATATGGTTTTGTAGAAACTGATGGAACAATTAAGAATAAACTATTTGATGTCCAGGCTTTAAAAGCATTAACTGTCAGTAAAAATCTAGAATCTAATCTCAAAAAAAGAAAATCAATTCTTGAAAACACACCTTATTCGGTAAAGGAAATTGAAACTGGTTTTGAGTTAAATAAGCTAAAATGGATAGGCAAACCTAGCCATTTAGCTATGATAATTAGAGAATTGGCAAACCAAGGATATATTGAAATGCCTCTAAAACAAAGTGGAGATCCATATCCTTCAAAAATTACTCGACAGATTCAAAATTCTTTTATAATTGACCGAGGTGCTAAATTTGACTCCATTGTTAGATATAGTAATTCAGACGACGAAAAACATGAAAAGCTAAAACAAAATTTTATGGATAAGGGCTTTGAAATCCCAAATTCTAAAATATTCGAGTAAATCCCGGGAAGTTACAGGACTTAAATAGCTAACCAAAGAAACTAGCTTCGTAGAAGTAATATAGTTTCAAATGGATTCAAAACCAGTATACATATATCCAAATAGTCTAACCGAAGTAAGCAAAGTTTATGAAGCTAAGCTGGATAATGCGGTAGATAGGATATTAAAAAAATTATCTCAAGAAAAAGAGGAAGAAGAGCAATTATTGACCGTAGAGGAGACTCTTAAGTTTCTTAAATGCTCGAAACAGGCCCTATGGAATTGGAGAAAGAACGGTATTTTACCTTCTTACCGTTTAGGTAATCGTGTCTACTATAAAAAGAGCGACATCTTCAACAAATTAATAAAGCAAGAATAATATGAAAGGCTTTATTAAACTACCCAGAGAAATTGCTGAATGGGAATGGTATCAAGACTCCAACACCTTCCGACTTTATATTCATTTGTTATTACATGCTAATTATACGGACAAAAAGTTTAGAGGTACGCTTGTAAGACGTGGTGAGTTTATAACATCACAAAAAGGGCTTGCCGATAAGCTTAACCTATCTATTCAAAATATAAGAACGGCATTAAAAAAATTAAAAACTAGCGGATATATAACAGTAAATCCAACAGGTAAATATACTCACGTAACCCTTTTAGAATATGATACAATGCAGGATAAATATTTTACTACCAACACGCCAGCTAACGTCAAAGCAACAGATAATCAACACAAAAGTAACAAGCTATTAACAACAACTAAAGAAGGAAAGAATAGTAAAGAAAAAAATAAAGAAACAATAAAGAGGCGCAAGGAAGATTTTAAAATTGATGTTTTTAAACACTCTCAATATTCAAATAAAATTTTAAATGACTTTTTCAATTATTGGTCCGAGACTAACCAAAAATCTTTTAAAATGAAATGGGAAGATTCAAAATATTTTGAAATCGAGAATAGATTAAAAAGTTGGAAAAATAAAGAGGAAAACTGGGACACGAAAAAAAGTAAATCAGATTTTGTTCCCTCACATAATAGATAGCAAAATGAAGGAAAATAACGTAAAAATTGGAAATTTAATTAACCATACTATCAACACATTTAAAACATTAAATGAGTCTGTTTTAGAACATCCAAAATTGATAAAACAAGAATTATGGAAGCGTTTTAAATATTTCTTTAAACTTTCAACCAACACCAACTTTGAACTTAACGATGACTCTAGAAAGAATGTTAGCATCGTATTTCAATATTTTCTGAGAGATGAACAGTTTTTCTCAAATCCATGTCTGAGACCAAAATTGTCAGTTCCTAGTTTTAAAAAAGGACTCTTGATTATAGGTGGTTACGGTATAGGAAAAACACAAATTATGTTAGCCATGGAACAAGCATTGTTGTCATTTGGGCAAAGAGGTTTTAAATTCTTTAGTGCTAATGATGTGGTACAGAAATACGAGTCTTGTTCTTTACCAAATGACAAGGCTGAATTCTATCGAAATATGAATGCCGGAATAAATTTGTTTGACGACATAACTGCAGAAAGAATTGCCAATAACTTCGGTCATACAAATATCATTAGAGAAATTTTAGAACAACGTTATGCTCGCGGAAAAATAACCCATGGAATTCTAAATTACAAAGAAGGTTGCAAGGGTGATGTAGTTGAAACTTTAAACTTATTAAATGAAAGATATGGCAATAGGGTCTACGATAGACTTTTTGAAATGTTCAATTTTGTAGAATTCGCCGGCAAAAGCAGGAGATGAAAAACGTAAAATTACACCCAATTTAACCTTTAAACTCACAAAATAGTACCCTATGGAGAGATATTGCAAGCATTGTAGTGAATTATTCAACCCCAGAAGAAAGAACCATATCTACTGCTGCCCTAGTTGTAAAACAATGGCAAGCTATAAAAGAAATCAGTACAAATATGTATCTGGTCATTACCAAAAAAGTGAATTAACTGATTTAGAGGTACAGGATAATTCTTTAGTAGAACAAAATAAAACAGCGTTAATTACGCCAATTAAGAAAGCCAACAACGATGGTATTACCTTTAATTCAGTAGCCAACTCCGCCCTTGGAAATATTGCTGCAGACAGCTTATCTTATGGTCTTAAAAAAGTGTTCGCACCCAATACTGTTCCGGCAACAAAAGAAGACATCTTAGCCCTGCAAAAAGATATTAATCAGATTAAGCTTTTGTTGAAAATGAAAACTCTGTAATTAGTCAAAAAAATATACTCAGACATGGAAAACACTCTTCAGTCAATAGAAAAAAGATTAGAAAGAATAGAGCTCCTCTTGGAAAAGTTAGTAACTGAACCGGAAGAAAAAATCATCCCTATAAAAAGAAAGCCACAAAACAATTTTTTAACGGAAGACGAAATACGATCCCTTTTATTAAGGACTGTTTTTAATAGAAAGAAATAATTTCCACCATCTTCACTATTTTAATAGTATCAATTCTTAATACACTGCAATGGATAGCCCTTTCGAGATTATAAATCAACGCTTAGAACGCATTGAACTTTTATTGGAACAGTTAGTTCCTTCTACAACTGAAAAAGATATTATTAAGAAAAGTACGTTTAAAAATAAAATACCCACAGATGAAGAAATGGATGCTTATTTGATGAAGTATGTGTTTAGTGAAAAGAATTAGTGATTTCTTAAAATAAGAAAGAAAATGACCGAAGTTTATTAAATCACACAACTTACCGGAAATTGCTCTGACTACTATTTTTTTAAAAATGTAATCTCACACGCCTTACAAATACGTTTCTCCTGTATATACTCATTGATATCATACCAACCACCTGTTTTTTGCCATATATCTAGACCTCTACCTAAAACTATTTTCCAACCATTATTCATTTCAATTGAGCGATCATGTATAAAATCATCAAACTCATAAGAAAATATAATACCCATAGATTCTAGCGAATATCGCATTTGTTCGAATGCATCCTTTGCATTCTCTATAAAGTCTTCATTATTACTTGTAACTAAATGAAGATTAACATCGGCATCTGGGTCTTTCTTTTCACTTATCAACTTTGCAAGTTCCATAAAATTACGTAGTTGGTAAGGCAGTCTTACATAAGGGTCTATAATTTTAATATTAGTAGCATTCAATAAGTAGGCACCAAATAAGTTATCATATGAAATACCCGATTGATTATCCCTAATAATTTTCTGCCCAGGTTCTAATTCTAATCTGAATTCCTCAACATTTTTTATTTCTTCGTTGTCGACGGGCTTTTCCTTTTTCTGAACAGATTTCACTTTATTTTCAAGGTCTTCTAAAGTGGTTATTTCAAAATTTTCACCTGTGGCTATACTAACGTAACTAAAATCAACCTCCTCGAATGTTTCATCCATTTTACGAAGTTGATCCTTTACCCTTTTCCTATTCTCAATGGCAAAGTCTAATATCTCTTTTGCATCAGATTCGGTATAGTTGTCATCTGGGTAAATTACTTTTATTAAACCAGCAAAGGTCTTCGCTATTGAGGTTTTGTCTCTTGTTGTTATAGAACTTGAAAGCTCAAAGAATTTAGTATAATCATGAGTTCTATCTTCTTTCCTTAAGTTCTTAAGAATCTCAGCTAGGTAGTCAACTATAAATCCATATTCTGAAGTAAACATTTCATTTCGCAACTTCTGAACTTCCCACCCAGGCAAATAACCATGCATACGGTCTAAAAAAGCAGTGTCATAGTAATCCTTAGGTAAAGCCTCAAAAAGGTCACTATGCTTCATCATATAAGCTACAGAGTGATCTGTGTTACCTACAAACACCATTGATGCTGAAGCACCATAAACTTGTGTACCCCTAGAGAAGGATTTATTCGCCATGTAGTTTTTCATGATATCAACTAAACCTCTATCTACACGTTTAGTTTTTCCCGCAAATTCATCATAGGCTACAACATCCCAATAGCCAACTAAACCAATCTCTCCCGAGCTATTATTGACGAACAATTTGGCTTTAGATACTTCTCCCCCAGAGATTAAAATACCATGAGGTGACATTTCGGAATATATGTGGGACTTTCCTGTTCCTTTCGGACCTAATTCGATAAGGTTATAATTGTTTTCTACAAAAGGTACAAGTCTAGTTAGTTGTAATAATTTAGATCTAAATGTAAATTCTTCGGGATTTAGACCTATTGACTGTAATAAGACATCTACCCATTCTTCTTTTTCAAAATTTTTACGAACATCTTTGTACTCTTCCACATCTACATTAGAAACCTGTATGGGTTTCAAACTTTCTACCATCCATGGTATATGATCTCTTTCGTCTGAAGGAAAATACCCTAAAGTTAAAATACACCAAACACCGCTAGACAATAATTTTTGATGTTCTTTAATTATTGAATCAGCTATAGGAACTCGGTTTAAACCTAAATTAGCAAAAGATGCTTCGTATCTATCTTGTCTATCATTAAGTTGGACTGCAACTTTATCAATGATCCTATGCGAACCTTTTTCTCGAATTGTAGATTTTATTATCTGAGACTCGTCTCTATGTACAAAATGTTTTGCAATTATATTCTTTACAGTCTCTACACCCTCCTTAATAGTATCTTCATCATCAGTAGCGCAATATTGCCCCAATAGGTACTCTAATACATAGGTAGGAACAATAGCATTTCCCTTTACTAGCTTAGTTAAATCCTTACGTACTACCTTGCCGGCAAAGTGTTCGTTTATTTTAATATTAAGTTCGTTCATATGGTTTAATATTAATCAAAGTCATTAGTAAAAGAAATATTAAGTGTATAGTAATATTCTTTATACACTCTCCATTTATTTGCTCGATCCATAGGTTCTTCTAACAACAACTTAACACGTTGATTTTTATATTTACCACTTGCTTCCGGAGTTAGTAAAAATCTATTCTTTACTTCTCTTTGTCGCTGATTTTCCTCCCTAATATCGAATGTATAAATAAATTGATCACTTAGTAAGGTATTATCCTCTGCAACAATCGAAGCCCTTATTTTTCTTTCAAGAATAGCGTCACTAACCCTATTTGTTTGAATAAAAGAAACCGCAAGTAAGTTAGTTGTAATCCTATCAGTAGACTTAATAATATCAATCTCTACCTGTTCTGTAGTGTCTTGACGTTTTATATTTACTTTGATTATAGGTGTTACAATCTCTTGTAAAGATGCTCCACCATGAATAAATTTTGATCCTGACCCCTTTACTTTTAGCCTGTTAATTGATTTAGGGATTAAAGCATTACCCTCAGATGTTAGCCCCAATTCATTATGTGTAAATGCTTTTACTGCAATACCTCCAGACAAATCTTTGCCTAGTATAAATCTTCTATTAAATTTATCTACTTCCCCTTTAACATCAACTGTTGTAAAATCGCTTTCTTCTAATGTTTTGTGCTGATATACAAATCCATGATCTGCCGTTATAACCATGTTATACCCGTTCATGTTATAGATTTTCTTCAACATATCTTTAATGAAGCTCAACTCACTTTCTACAGCTTCAAAAACCTTATCTTGAGAAGTTGTATCATCCCCTGTGTCATCAATATGATTATGATAGATATAAATAACATCATACTGTTTCACAAAATCTCTTCCAGTTGTATTCGCCTTAAAGTTCATAAAATCTTCAGCTAATATAGCAGTAGACCTGGCACTTGTGTTCTCTGTCAAAATTTTAGATCGTGCAGAGATACCAATAGAATTCATTTCATCTACTAAAACCTGGTCAGTTCCTGCCTTAATAGCTAAATTCTCATGAGGCAATAATGAAGACATACCCAATTGAGTATACGAAGGCAATGATGTTATTGCGCCTTCTATTTCACTTTCATATCTATTTTCTTTTGTTAAGATTTCGGTTAATTCAACGCCACATTCAAAACGTAAGGCATCTGATATAATAACAAAAACACGTTGCTTTTTATCTATGTAAGGTTGTATATGTTTTTTAAAAAATAGTCTTTGACTAAAACTATCTTTAACAGGCCACGATTTTAAACCATCAATAACTAATTGCCACTTATCATTATAATGTAGTAACCAGTCATTAGTATAAATTTTCTCGATTTTCTCCGCTAAATCAGAGAGTATACTATCTTGATTTGTTCTCCTATAATTATATATAAATTTTCTATATAGATAATCTATTTGATACAGGTTAGAAGTATATTTTTGCAATCCATCTTCAAAAGATTTAAAGTCCAATTTTAATTGTTGTATTTCACTCTGTAAATTCGATGCGTATGATACACATTTGTAAAATGACTCAAAATGTGGTTCATACCAAAATGTATGCTCTCTTTTTTTAATATAGGACTGTAGAGCATCATTAGAAATCTCGTTACTAACTAAAAGTTGCACTAAGTCATGAATGATTTTTTTATCCGTTAACTGAAAGAGCTCATCATTAACTGCCTTATCTATGGGTAATGTATTTAAAACATGCTCTACTTTTAAGTCTTTTGCAATTTGAGCAGATATTTTATCAAAACCCTCTTTATACATTATGGTGTCTTTCCATAAGGATAAAAGCAATCTAGTTTCCTTTGAAAGTTTTGGTTTTTCGTTTAAATTAAAATTATCAGAAAAAGCTTCTATTAAGAAGTCATAAATTGATGGTGATTCACTAAAATATTTAAATTTTTCTGCTATTTGTGCCCAATAAAACTTAGAGAGCATGTATCTGTCAAGGTCTCTTTGAAGTCTCTCATTTCCATTAGCAAAGGCAGTTCCGTGTGCGTGAATAAAGGTATTCAGATTAATATAATCCGTATTCAGAGTGACTGCTACCATCTTGTATCGAATATCTCTGTGAGAGTCACCTTTACCTAATAACTCCTTAAGCTTATCTATCCTTTCCTTCGATTTAAAGAACTGAATATGTTCGGCAACCAATTCCTTAAAACTATATTCCAAACCAAGTTCTTGAAGTATAATAGCTTCTTGATCTGTGTAAAATATATGATAAGCTAGTTCCAAATCTAGTAACCAATTTTCATTCGGTTTAGGTTTTGGTTGATTAGAGTATACCAAAAATTTAGAATCAGAAGTATTAGAAGTTATCTTATGCTTTATTTCAAATTCATTTCTTTGAATATGACATTTCTCAACACCTTCTATTACCAATTCATCAAAACTTTCCTTTAGTTCATCACGTTCATCATACCAAAAAATCACATTATGACTTTGAAATTTTTTTGCTAATACTTCTTGTATTTTAATACTCATTTTTATAGTACTATTTTAAAAACACGTATTACCTTAGTCCATCCATTTATCCAAGCTCCTTTACTTTTCGTCTCTTCTAAAAATAATATTCCCTTGTTACGCATCAATTTAGATGTAAATAGATTTATTCTTTCTGTTTTTGCAACATCAACATATGGACTGCTTATAACTATATACTGTATTCCAGAAAAACCTTTCTCAATCTTATCGATTAAAGAAGATAAATTAAAGAAATCCATGTCGATGACATTAGAAAATAAATGCACATTTACGGCTTCTGGAATTAATCCTTCTTGTAAATCTGAAACTTCTAACACATCAAAGCCTTTATTTATAGTTTTGATATTTTTAATGTCATTATTAATATGAAGTGCTGCTCTTCGTAAGGCGCACTCTGAAGGTTCAATTAGTGTCACAGAATTTACAGTATTGAACCCAAAAGTATCAATAAACATTTTAGAAGCAATACCTTGACCACAACCCCAATCAATTAGTTTTACCTTTTTAAAATCAATAGAATTAATGCCTTTGAAAGCATCTTTAAGTTTAGCAATATGTTTTTTACCATGAGCATACATATATGCTAATAATTGCTTTTCAGATTTTAAAACAGCTGTACCACGTCCTAACGAGTAAAATATTTCATTCGTTTGGATTGGCATGTAAAGCTTTTTATTTAATTCTTGTATTTCAGATATATTAAAGCTATTTCCATTCAATTTTAATGCATAATCTGTATTTTGCTCTAATAAGAAGCCCGTAATATAAGAAGTAGGAATTAGGTGCCTTTCAAGAAATGTATCAAGTAATTTCTGGATGTTACCGTAAGGGTCTTTTTGATAATCAATAGTAACCCTCAAAATATCTTCAATAAACACATCATCTAAAAAACCATGGGTTTTAGAGAGATAACTTGTCTCTATCTTTTCTTTAAGAATTAATACATCTTCCTGGGCAAATTCAGTAAAGTATTTTGCAAAAAGGGCATAAAAATACACCAAAATCGCAATAGGTTCTTTATTACTATCCGTGTCATTTTGATACGTCTCTTCAAGTAATCTGAGCATAGCATCATAGGCGTTCATAAAATCATGCGATGAGCGTGATAACATAAACAATGCGCTGGCTTTTATTAGATTTGATTGGTGTAACTTTTCTTCAATTAATATTCTATAAAACTGCTGATATACAAATAAATCCCCTAATCTAACAGATGTGTTTAATATAAGGTTTAAATACGCTTCATTTTTTTTAACATTAAAATCTAATTCTCTAATCGTGTTAATACGTAGTACTAGCCTACTAAACTCTTCTCTGTTTTTTGAAATATTTTCGTGATTTGATAAGCTATAGTAGTCATAAACCTTATCAAAATTAGAATTGATAAATTCGTGCAAGCTATTTGAACTGATTAAGGCATCATTATAAGATTGTATATAACTCATGCAATTACTCTTGATTTGAAAGTATAATTTTGATGATGTCGCCTTTTTTTGTAATGCCTTTAGGTATTTTTATTTGCAAATTGTTAGCGAGTTCTTTTAATGTAGGTATTGTAAAGTTTTTATCTAATTCCGATGCATCATATACTTTGTTTTTTGATGTAGTATCAACATATAAATTGGTTTCGGCTTTAATTTGAGAATTTGATTTCTTTGCACCACTAAATAAATTAGGTTTCTCATTTATTGGCTCCTTATTTTCATGTTTAATTGGCGCAATAGAAGGAGTTAATTTTAATTCGTTTGATTTAGTTTCCTCTTTTTCTACATCAATTTTATCTTTTGCGATGTTAGATGTTTCAACTTCATTTAATTTATATATCACTTCGCTATCCAATCTAACAGTTTCAATTAAACTATTGAGTTCAGGATTTATAAGTGTGTTTAATTTGTTTGATAGTTTATCTTTATCTAATATAAATAAATCAGTAGGAAACCATTTTGAAACTTCTTTGATCAAGGAATCTATAATGTTTGATTTCTGAATTTTATAATCTATCTCTTTATATGGGTAATAATTACTTAGAACCTTTACATACTTATATTTTAGATCTTTTTTAGATGTAGCTTCATTAGAGAGAAAATTAATACTCAAATAATCAAAATCATTGCTAATTGTGTGTTTGTTTAATGCATATTGATATATAGACTCAATTGTATAAAAATCAATTTTTGAAGTTAAATCAAACTTTACCTGTATTTTTCTATCATTTATTTTATAATAATTCCTTAAAACATTATACCCAACATATAAACCAAAAATCAAAGCTATTTCTTCACGTATATCTTCTTTAAGATTAGAAAGTAAATTATTAATTAAGTCTTCTATACTTCTAGAACTATCCTTACCAAAAGATTCTAAAACAGCCAATTTAAAGGTTAGTGAGTTTTTTGGTAGGTTATTTAAATCTATAACTCCAAATTTAGATTTTAATTCAATGTCTTCCTGTTTTGATATATCCTCAATTAAAGGCATGTTGATTTGCTTTGCTAGGTAATTAAATATCCTAGAATCGCCCTTAAAAATTTCATGGAATCGGTCGTCTATAGAAATATTATTCTTTTGCATGTCTAATGCGATTCTCTTGTTAAAAAATGCAATAGTTGAGAAATAACTTTCGGAAAAATTAATCTGATTTTCAGAATTAATTGCAGCGCTAACTTTTAGAAATGCCAAACCACCTAATAAGCGGTCAAATCGTTTTAGCATGACTGCTAATTCTTTAGTTTGGTATTCTTTAGTGTTTTGTGTAAAGAGAAATTCTTCTGCAATATCAGATACATCCTTGTTGGCATAATTTATAGCCCAGTTAGGAACAAATGCTACTGTATTGTTAATATTCCATATTACCGTATCGGCTTTTTCTTTATCTTCAAAATAGATTGCTTTAATGCGCGATATTGGTATTGCAGTATAGCATAAAAAAAAATCTGTTGACACATGTTCTAAAGCTTTATTTTCGTCATTATTTAAAACCACTTCAATAGAACAATCACTTACTTTATTCCATTTTTTAAGAGATAAAATAATTTGATTACCACAATTACTCTGAAAATCATGTTCTCGATTTTTAATCAAGTTTGCCGGACACATAATGCCATTCACTAAATAATGTGGGAGTGTATTGGTACTAAGATGTATATAAAACTTATTTTCCATTGGTTAGTATTTTAAAAAGGAAGATCGTCATAGTCTTCTTTTGTTTTTCTGGTTGGTGGTGTAGTAGTTGTTAAATAATTTTTATCTACTTCAACAATACCATTACGTATTTGATTTTGGATAAAAGGAATGCTCGAATTACCATTTACCGTTGGTCTATGATCTATAAGAATTAGATTTCTTCTCGTTCTTGTAAATACCACATAATAATCTTTTTCAGAAACAACATTTAAGGTTTCAATAAAATGTTGATACCTATTAAAATTTGGAATAATTACAGTATCAAACTCTAAACCTTTGCAGGATTTAAAGGTTGTAATATGTATATTCTCAATAATTTTAATTTCTTCTTCCGTATTTACATACATACTACAGGTATAACCGCTATTTTGCAATTCACTATGCCAATAGCGCACATGATTTTCTAGTGGTACTAAAACAGCGATGTTATGTGTGTTACTTTGAAATGTATCAATAACATCTTTAATGATTTGCGTTTGATTTTCATTGATACCGTCACTACAAATTAATTGTGGTTTTGGACCACTAGACTGACCATTGGAAATTATTGTATTTGGGAATAATGACCTTACAAAACGTACCACTTCATTGGTGTTTCTATAATTTGCATGTAAAGTAAAACTATGGTTATTAAAGAGTTCTTGTAATTGCGCCTCGCTAGTCGCTCTATCAGGATACAATATTTGATTATCATCTGCAGAGTACGAAACCATAGAGGTTAGGCCACTTATTTGTTCATAGCGGGATTTCCTTACATCTTGTGCTTCATCAATAATTATTTCGTCGTATTCATCAGTAGCTTCATTGGTTGTCCACCAATACGTTCTATTTACATTATAACCGGCTGAGGTATTTTCAGAGCTTGCTGAAGAGGTTAAATAGCTTTCTAAAGACACCGTATATGTTAGCAATAAACTATGTCTTCTTCCCATACCGTGGTTTTGAATATGACGCCACAAAGAAACTACGCTTTTACCGGTACCTGGACCACCAGAAACTGCTATAGCATTTGGTTCGTTTAATACCGCTTGTTGTTCAATGGTTAAGTCTGTTAATACCGGAAGTCTAAAATAATATGCCATAGCTAAATTATTACTCTAAAAGTTAAATTAACTCGCTCTCCTAATGGTTTCTTGGTCTTAGGGATTTGATGTTTCCAAAAGTGTTGTAACTCTCCTTGCATAATCAATAAGCTACCATGTTGTAGTAGAATATCTATACGTTCATTGGTTTCTTTGTGCTTTAGCTGAAACTTACGTTCTGCTCCAAAATTAACTGAAGCTATAACAGGGTTTTCCCCTAATTCTTTCTCGGCATCTGTATGCCATGATATAGAATCATTTCCATCTCTGTATCTGTTCAATAGCACACTATTGAAAACAACATTTGCCCTTGGCTCTATGTCTCTCTTTATTTTTGACAAACCGGGACTCCAAGGGTGAGGCTGTAATGTAATGCCAGAAAAGCTATAGGGTTTATCTTGATCACCATACCAAGATGTTAGTCTTGGGAAGGGAATCTCTTTACCATACATTTTCATTAATTCTTGCTTCCATTTAATGTCACTTATTAAACGACTCAAATATTTATCGGCAGTAGTTTTATTATAAAAATTTGGGATATAGATATATTCCCCATTTTGAATCTTAACAGGTTTACCGTGCTCTGGCGCTTTTGAAAATATATCTAACTGATCCATCTATTTTACATTTTTATTAATAAAACTTCCCGTGTTGTACAGTAAATTAAACAATAATCCTGCACCTACCAGAACATTAATTCCGGGAACCATCATTAACCCAGCTATTAAAGTGAATTTTGCGATTTTTATTCCGGTTAGCTTTACGAACTTAATTTTAAAAGTATTAAAAGAAATTTCTTCTTTTTTATATTCCAAGTATAAATAATAGCCAGCTATTGCAATAGAAATAGCGGGTAGTCCGGGCATATAATCCCAAAGAGAGTCATCATCATCAAGCTTTATTAATTTACCTATAAACTCGGTTACATCTGCAGTAAGCTCTTCATTTGAAATATCTGTAGACTCCAACCCCATTTTATCGGCAATCTCTTCTGTAACCAATATGTCGCCTTCATCGTGGCTGTTTATCCAATCATTTACATAAGAGGAACTATCTGTAGCTTTTAGTTGTACGGCAATAGTTTCTCCCGTTTGCTCATTCGTTAAAAGAACATCAGTATCTGGGTGATTGGTATCTGTAAATAAAGATGCGGTAATTTCATCGCCATCTTCATTTTCTATTTGTACAAATTGTATCTCGTGTAAAATGCCTTTTACATTATTTGCTAAGCCCAATAATTGGTCTTCATCTAAAGTTTGCAAATAATCTTGTATTTCATCTAAGCTTTTAATTTCCAAATCTGGAACTGCTCGTTTCAACGCTTGTAACACCAATTTCTCATCAGCATTTAAGTGCTCAATATCACCAAAAGTTAATTTAGCCAAAGCCCCTAAAACCAAGGTGGCATCAATATTTTTTTTAATGTATTTTATCGTTGACACTATAACTCTTTTTTTCGTTTATTGATTTCTTCCTCATTCTCTTTCATTACATTTTTACTTTCTGCTTTTGCCTTCTTCATAATATCCTTCAATTCAGATTTGACTATTTTCTCTCCTTTTATTTTTTTTATAAAATAGTAATCCATTACCCGACCCATGCCATATGTTAACCCGAATACGAGGGGAATGGTCGTGATAGCCCCTAAAAATGGTAATACTGTTTTATAAGCTCCTATGGCTAATTGTTGCGCTAAGAAACCAAGACCTACCAAACCTGCTAGTTCTTTAAAAACTTCTTTAGCACCACCTTCGGTAATCTTATAACCTCTAATATCTGCTATTTTTTTGCCCATATATCCTTGTATAGGCGTTAAAACAAATATGTCCGCAAATGGAATAGGCTGTACCGCTATTGCCGCACAGAAGGTGCTAAAAATTGTAATAACCTTATCCACCTTTTGTTGATCAGTAAGATCCGTACGATTTTCAATATCAGAAACTTCTTTTCTAAGCTTTTCTTTTGCCTTACTAATTACATCTGATGCCTTATCCGTTATACCCATATCTTAAATAATCTCTATTATATCTATCCAATCAAACTAGTTTACTTTATTCTTTTACCTCTTTATAATTTGATACAGATACTTGTTTAATGACTTCTATCTCTAATCCCTTTATTAGTGTCTTTTAATTATGATATTCTGCCTTTGCTTTTTCCACAAGAGTCTTTATCAAATCCATATTGTTGGCAATGTCATTAGCATTTAATCTTAACCTATAGTATTTCCATTGCTTATCATAAGACAGGGTGTCAAAGTCTACATTTTCTAATAACTCATCGATTTCCTCAACTTTCTCCAGCTTAATGTTGAGTATAACTACATTTTTTCTTGGAATAAATGATATGAAATTATTTGCCATACCATCTTTCTCTAACCCTATATAATACTTATTAAATTTAAGTTTGTACTCATTAGTTAGTTCTTCTAAATTTTCTAATAATTTATCTGCGAATTTTACAGAGGATTTAGATGCCTTTTTTTCCCAATAAGGTCTGTCAGTAGGCTCTGATATTACATCCTCATCTAATAACTCTAGAGTCACTTCATCAAGAACCTTGGTAAAAAACAAGGATATATTATCTCCAAAACGAAGGGCTTTTACTTGAATCGCAATAAGTGGAATAAACCCATTAAATAATGAAATCACATTTAAAAACCGACTGGTAATATCCTCTGCAATTATTACTGCGCAATGATTGTATTGCGGATTCCTTTTCCTTTCCAAATCCCAATACTCGATAGTTCGTATGATGTGAGATTCATCTGTTTTACCCAACTGAATTTCTATCTCATATCGTTTTTTGTCTTCTGGGTCATAAAGTATGGTATCTAACCTACCCCCGCCAACCATGATCTTTTCGGTATCTCTAAAGTCTAAATCACCAAGACCTAAAATACCGGGGTCTTCTTCTATACGAGCTTGGAGCCATTTCTCATTGAACTCTTTGCTGTTTTTTAAACTAATTATCTCTGGTTTTATATACTTCATTTCACCCTTATTAATTACCGTATCTCCGTTACATCAATCCAATCAAACTTCTTTACTTTGTCTTTGGTTTTCTTATCATTTAAGCCAGAGACTTGTTTAATTACTTGACCGAACTTGTTATAATTGACCAGCACACCGTCATCTAAATCTATGGTGATACGCTCGGTTGCTATTTTAAATAGTTCACGGTCATATTCTTGAAGCTCTAGGAGTACTTTGTTGATACGTGCTTGTTCTTTTTCTGCCGTAACTTTTTCACGGTCTGTACCCACGTTTTTAACGTGTTCTAACTGTTCGTGTTGGGCTTTTAGTTTTTCTTGGTATTCTTTTAAATAACCGTTGAGTATGGTGTTTAAGGTATCTGGAGTGTAGCGGTGCATGTATATTAGTGCATTAAACGCACCAGAGGGTGATGAGAACAACCAATAAATGGGGCGTTTTTTATAACGCTTTACGTGGTCTGTATAAAATGTTTTTAAGAAGTACTTACGTATATCGCCAACGCTGTCTTCTACAAAGGCAAGGTTTTTATCAAAGTGCTGCTTGCCAAATGTGGCTTTTAAGAAGGCGTAAAAACGACCTACAATATCATCTTCAAACCACTCATTATCTAGTATGGGTATAATGTTATCATCATCTGGTACAAAAGAAAGGTCTTGTTCATTTAATGAAACATTCTTTAAATAATCTTCTAATGTTTCTCCTTGGTTCGCCAAAATTAAACCTGGCTTATCTAAACTATAACGCCCAAACATACAACCTACTGCATAACTTATAAATTGTGCCATAATTTCACTTTCACGAAAAATTAAAACACCTTTTTTAATCGTGGTTTCTTCTTTAAGAATGGTTATATCTTTTAGAGGCACCTCTGGTGTTAACTCGTCTTGTAAACCATAAATGTCTATAAATTGACTGTTGAGTTCTTCTTCATTTTTATGTAACTCAAAAAACTTGTTTTGCCAATATTGCGTGTAGCTATCATAAGCTTCTTCTAAATCTTGACCTTGAATGCGAATTAATTCATTTTGATTAAAATTCCAGCTCACTTCTCTTGAATCCCATTCTAATTCAGATATTTCAACACACTTTTTTGAGATATCAGAGGATATTTGATTGAAGAATTTTTCCAAATAAGGAAGTTTTTTAAAGTATCCCTCAGAAAAATGCATCGTAGGGTTTATTAAACTCGCCATATTTGAAGTGAACTTTAAATTACAATACCCAATTAGAGAGTATTTCCAATCAACGGTATTACCGAAAGCGGAAGGAGCACAGCCATTGTGTATAAAACCCTCAGGAAACCATCTAAACGCGTTTGTACTAGAAGTAATGTCACTCCAACTTACGGCATTTTTGAAATAAAAATCTGTTCCTTGTGGTCTGGAACGCAACTTGCCTTTATTATCTCTAAAATCCTTTAACTCCTTACCGTCATTTTCCCAATTTACCACATGTTCCTGATTACCATACCATTTTCTAAATAATCCTCCCTTATTATGCGCAAACCATTTTCTGGTATGAAAGTTATTTCCTTTAAAATCTGAAGGAAGTGAAAAACAATTAATGCTTATTTCTTGCCATAGTCTAATAAATCTTTCGTTATTACCTGTAAGTAATCCTTGTTTTGGAGTTACATGATTACCTAACATTTTTTCACTATTGATTATATTGAAAACTTTATCGTTTAACCAATAACCAATCGGCAGACCTGGTATTTTGTCAAAATGATTTTGCTTAGCTCTAAAAAACCAACCACAATTTTTATTTTGTATGGCTTCTAATGTTCTGGGCGCTTGGTTTTGCGAGCCCTTAAAATCACTTAATCGAATATAACTTCCATTAGCATTGTCTAAATATTGTTTTCTTAGTGTGAACGTACATACAGGAACTGTTGCACCATCGAAAGCGGAATACTCTAACTGAATAAGGTTATTTATAAAATGTTTTGCTAATAATACCTTTCTTAATTTTTCGTAACTAGAGATAAACATCCAAACAAAAGGCGTCATATAACCAGTGAGACCATATTCATTACATAAATTTAAACAACGTAAAATAAAAGTGGCAAACAGGTCAGATTTAGCTTCTGGATAATTCAATTCAACATATTGTTTTAAACTGCCTTCCATACGCTTTGAACTTATGTAAGGTGGATTAGTAACCACAACATCATAACGTTGACCTAATAATTTATAAAGCTTATAAACTTCTCTTTGCCGCTCTGCAAAGAGTGAATTTTCTTCTATTTTAAATTTTTCAAAATCTTTTGGATAAATTTCTATTAATGACCCTAATGCTGTTGCATTTTTGAATTTATCATCAAATTCAAAATCTTGATAAAACGAAATGTTGGGTTCAATATGGTCCTTAGCTACCGTTCGTAAAAAACGACGCTGTTTTTGGCGTCCTTTCATTAATAAAACAAAAGATGCTATTTGCGCAGCTCTACGATCTATATCTACCCCATATAAATTTTTGGTAATGATTAAAGCCGGTATTTCAGATGGATTGTAACCTTCTTCTTCGTAGATTTTATAAAATACATCAAAGGCATAAGACAAAATATGCCCGGAACCTACACAGGGTTCAAAGAACTTTATATCTTCTATACTTTTGGCCTCTCGCTTGTGTAATTTATCAGTATAGGTTGGTCTGATGTAAAACTCTAATGTTTCAATTACCTTGGAATCTGGACGAATTTCCGACCAAATTTGCCCCAAAGTATTATCTACCATATACTGCACAATCCATTTTGGTGTAAATAATTGTGAGGCTGGTGCTAATTCATTTTTTGAGTATTTCTTCTTTGAGCTAATTAATTTTTCATTTAAAGCAGAAATATAAAACTGATACAACCAACCTAAAATTTCAACTTCTTGGCAATCTTCACGTTGCATTCCAACCCTAATATCTTCTATAATGGAAAAACTAGAAATTAAATCGTCTGGCAATAATAGCTCCGCATAATCATCTATCTTTTCAAACAGAAAAGGAAAAATAGTATTTAAATGATTACAAGCCCCGACCAATAAAGCTGCATAAGCTTCATTCTGCGCATCGGCACTTGATATTTTACCATCTAGTAAGTCATAAATACGTTGTTGGTTTACCTTTAATTCTTCTGGTATACCGCCTTGTTTTGCTTCTTGTAAAATTGAAGGTAGTGTACCACTTTCTACAGGACTTACAATAGAAATACCCAGAGGCTCGTAGCCATTAACATCCATAAAGCGTAACGCTACAAAACGGTTAAACCAGGTATATGCAACCGTATCTATAACTTCTTGCTTAGAGGTTTTATTTATAGCCTCTTGCAGCTTTTTTAAATGACCTGCTTTTTCACGTAAAGCAACGCTATCAGAAGTAAGTACCTTCTCCAATTTTGCGCCTATTTGATCTATCAATTTTATACGTGCTTCTTGGGCAAAACGTTTAAGTTGGTTGGTATTCATCTACTTTAGGTTAATTTTAATGTTCTCTTTAATACGCTTTAAATAAGCCTGTCGTAATACCTCTACATACTCATTTACATCTTCTTCAGTAACCAACTCGTTTTTATCAAAAGCTACATGAATTTGAGAACGTCTCATATATTTAGCAACCGGTTCTGCAGCTTTACCTTCTTCTTTTTTTGGTGCTGCCATAGTTGCCATGAGGTTCAAAGCATCTGTATGTATCTGCGATAACTGTTGTTTTGACTGGCGTATATTGGCTATAAATCGCTCATTTACAATGGCATTTTTTTTATAATTTAAAGCACTGGTTACCTTAAGCTGTTGCTCCATATCTAATTTCTTGAAAACATCACGTTTGGTAACATCTTCTATATATTCCGCAACTACTTTTTCAAAAGCCGCCTTCTCCTCTGCAATAAGTTCCATCACCTTTTTAGAGAGTTCATCTTTTGCAGCCTTTGCCAATTGTACACCATTACCTTTGTAAGGTGTGTCACTAGCTATTAAAGTTTTTAGCGTTTCTAACTCATCACTCTGTATAAAATCAAAATTTGCAGTATTGCCGTCTAAAAGCCTCTTAACTTCATCGTATATTTTACGTTGCTCTCCGTTCATAAATCTTTGAATAGGGGAGAGCAAATCTTCTTTGGCATCTAACAAATCATCTTCAAAATCTGAGAGACTGGTGATAAAATAGCTATACTCTTTATTGGACCAACGCTTTAGTTGTTCTGAAAATGACTCAAGTGCCTTAAGGAAGGGATACGATTGTCTGCTTGCCAACATTTGATCAACAACAACACGCATTTGGGTCAGCTTGTCTTTGAATGCTACCGCTACATCTTTTGCTTCTCTATGTGGGCAACTTTCGTCAAAAGCATCTTTATAGGCATCTTTTAACTTTTTAACCGCGCCAGCATCAAAAGTAGCTTGTGGATCAAGAATAGTATTGCCATGATTGGAGCTATTCAACAATGCATTTAAAAACTGCTCGTCTTCCAATAGATTAGAGTCTTGTTTTACTTCTATCTTACCTCTTTTATAAAGCTTTGCAGTAACCGTCCATATCGCATTGGGGTACCAACCATACGGTTTTTTTAGAAAGGCATTTTTAAGATCAATTAATGTTGTACGATCGCTTCGTTTTTTCCTTTTAAGGATTTCGCCCAATATTTCGCCTTCAGCTTCTGACATGGTAGAATCATCATCTGTAAAGAGCGCATCTGGCGCTGTGCGCAGTGTGTTTTTTATGGTATCTTCTGAAAAAGAAACCGACTTTAGCATTCTTAAATTAGGGTACACTACCGCTACCAAGTTTTGAAATGCATTAACCACCCTAGTTTTACCGTCACTTGAAGAAGTCATTTCTAAAGTACTACCGTTTAAGTACACCTTAGACTCTGCCAAAGCCTTGTTTGCCATGAGTTTTAAATTCTTCTTACGGGTCACATTTTGCATGGACTTCTCTTGTAGAATACGAGCTATCTGCGGTCGTATGCCGGTACCCCTGTTCTGCATTTCATACTTAGCAGTTTTAATGAACATTCTAACATCTCGCATGAAAGTAGCGTTAGAAGCCAACACTAGTTTCATCCCCGTACTACCCATGGTTTGAGACTGTATAAAACTTTCATTATCATAATCTTGATAATTATCCGTAATAATCTCTATTTCCAATTCTTTCTCTCGACCAAAAGCAGTACCGTCTACTTTACTGGTAAAATCATAGTCTTGTTTGTTCTCTAAGTACTTGATTTTATTATCTCGTATAATTTCATCAAACAGAATTTCTTTTAACAGCTGGGTCACTGCTTGTTCATCTATTGTAGTGTTCTTAATTTCCTCTTCAACATCCTTTTCATCATCTGTTAAAAACTCATAGATATCCCCGGTACGTTGTACGTAACTTTGGTTTTCTAAAAGGGTAAGTGCACTGTCAATTTTTTCTTCATGCTTTTTTAAATCTACATGAATGTCATCAATAAGCAATACCGATATATTTCGTTTGGTCGTTTTGAAATTGTTATAGTACTTCACTAAAAACAATGCTTTAAGCACTTTAATAGCGAATTGATCGTCCAGCTGTTTTTCTGCTAGAATAATAGACTGTTGTATCTCTCCCCTTAACTCATTACGAATGCCTTGGAACATGAGATCAAAACTTACAACAGCATTTTTATCTCGCTCTTGAATGGCTTGTATAACTTGTTGAAAAACCCCCAACATAGAACGTTCACCAACCGATGCATGTTTACCTTGAAATGCATTATGATTGGACAAGGCAATTCTACATTGTTGAAACAGATCGAACTGGTAGGGGATAAACGGAAATTTATTGGCAAAATCTTCATTGCCCTGATATCCCTTAAACTGAACACCGGCTTCTGAAAATGACAGTAACGATTTTAGATGAGGACCATTCTTTTTATAAGCTTCTGTTAACTCAACTTGTGCTTTATCATTTTTATCCAGTAAACGTTTTTCGATAACTTCATCTACATTGGCGGAAGTCAAAGGGACCTTAATCTTGAAACGTGCCTGAATACGGGAAAAGTCATTCTGCTGATTTTTGTCCATATCTCCTAAAACTGCTTCCATATCCTCTTGAGAGGTAACTAAAATCCATGAATTACCTTTGGTTTTGGTAGCCAAGGTTTCTGCAATAGTCTGAAGATTAAGCATCAACTTTGTGCTATCGCTGATATACTGACCAACTTCATCTACAAAGAAGTTTAATCTGAAACCTTTCGGTTTAGAGGCTATATATGTTTGTACTCGATTACAGAAATCTTCAATGGACTGTTTATTCTTATCCTCTAACTCGTCAAGAATATTTTCATATTTATCTGCACTCTCATTAAATACAGTTGCTAAAACATCTTTGACCTCCAATATAAAATATTCCAGACGATCAACCTCCCAGCTAATACCTTTTACCCTTTCGTATTCCGCTTTAAAAGCTTCGTATTTGCCTTTGCCATCTAACCACATCTCAAACTCCGCTACGTGTGGCTGAAATCCGTAATACCCTAAATGGTCATAGAAAACCTTGTAGAATACGGAGAGAATGGCATTAGCATCTTCTTTACTGGTAATCTGTGCCTGTTGGTCAATGTTGAACAAAATCGATTCTGATGGTATTCTAGTTGCGTTTAGAATATCGCCCCTAAGCATTTCATCATTATTTACTTTTTCGGCAAACAACTCGCCAGATTTCCACCCGTCATACTCTTTGTTTTCCAGTACATAAGACAATATTTTTAGCAAGTGAGATTTACCACTACCGAAGAAACCAGAGATCCAAACGCCGTTTGCACCTGCATAATCATTATACGCTTGGAAAAAATCTCTTACTTTTTTACCAATCTCATTGGTAATTACATATTCAGTGACTTCAGTTGAAATATTATCTCGGTCATCTGCCTTAATAACGGTTTCTATAGCACGACCTATAGGTTTTTCGAAATACTGTTTGATCATAGTTTAGCTTCAATTTTATCCATATTAAATGCACGGTAGTAATTATCGTCTTTCAACAGACCGAAAAGGTTTAGTGTATGCCCATTGTAATCCCCAGGAAAAAATGCGACCGTGGGTGCTTCTTTTGCTATATTCTGAAGGTTGTTTAGCACATTATGTGATCTTATAAATGGGAAAACTAAGCCAATTCCAGTTAAGAAATACACCTTAGCATTATTAGATTCTATTTTTTGTTTTATTAATGGCATTAAAACTTGATGCATATTAAGAGAGGATTGCAGCGCGCTTAAAAACTTGTCTTTAGATCTTGCCTTCTCTACTTTGAACATCCGTTCCATTCCACCTTTTGCTTCAAGAATTTCGCAAACCAGTTCATATAAATTCAATTCTAATACCGGCACGCCATTGTTTTCTAGTTTCTTTTTTAAAAGCCTTATCTCATCTCTACAACGAAGTTCATCTTCTGCTTTATATGTTGATATAAAGAATGGAATTTCTCCTCCTAAAGATTCTTTATTCAAAAAATTAGAAGAAGAAATAACATTAAATAAATGCTCAAATTTTTTTGTGATATTCGCCATAATTATGCTTTCATATTTTGAATGTCAAAATCGCTGTACAAGAATATTTTAAACAATTCTGCATTATCCTGTAGTATGGCTGCTTTTGTTTCCGGTTCAATCATTTGTGGTTGAATCATTTTAGTTTTTATAGAATCTATCAGTCCTGCTTGCTCCAATATTTTAAATGTTACCTGTTGTACTTTGTACTGTGTTACCTCGGATAATTCATACATTTCTTGATGCTCCTCAGCCTTTCTTCTGAAGAAGGATAAGTACTCGCCCAAGGTTATTTCATAATCGTAAACAAGGCTTTTCTCTCTTACTACTTCTATAACAAAATCACGAATGAATCTGTAATATTTACATGCCGCCACAAATGCAATTTCATTTTGAGTTTTAAAATTACCGTTTAGCAATGTTTTTTTTTGCATGCTCGTTAAGCACTCACTCCATTTTTGCATCTCAACATACATACGCTTACCAGTTGAACGTTTACCTGTACCTAATGCTAGTTCGATATCCTCATCGTTTTCACTTTCTAAATGGTTTACAACCGATACAAAAGCTCTTGTTCTTAAAGATGACGCCGTAAATGAAAATCGATATTTCTTTTCTGACACCATTCTTATTTAATTAAGTCGTTAAGTGGAATGCCCAAAGCCGAACTAATCTTCTCATAATTCTTAAGACTAGGTTCACTTTTTTCTTTCACCCAATTACTTACCGACACCTCACTAACACCTATTCTATTGGCTAGCCATTTTTGTTTTACTCCTTTAGATTTAAGCACTTCTTTTAGCATACACTCTTTAATTAAAATTAAAGTTTCTCTTCATATCAAATATAAAGGTATGCTTAAGATTTACAATGATTATTGAACTAAAAACTTTCTTCTTAAATAGCACTCAACTATTGCTTAATCTAGATGTTCACTAGCGCTTTTTATATTTAAAGTTTTAGGTAACTGGTTTAAAACAACATTTTCAATACCGCCTAGATTAAAGTAAAATTCATCTAGAATACCCGATAATTTTGTTTTAATATCAATTCCGCTATTTAAAAAATCATTTTCGCGATAGGTTATTATTCTTTTCATTTTTGGCTTATCAAGTGAGCTATCTAAATAAAAATGATTTGATGCAATTGGATTCAATTGACTATGAATTGCATTTAAAGTTGAAGAACCTACCGTAATCAGCAAATCATTCCAGATTTCAAATGCTATATCTATATTATTGTTTTCAATAATTTCAGCTGCTGGAGTAACCCAAAAGCATAGGTTATTATTCCCAGGGTGACAAAACCAAGGGTTTTCAAATTTATATCCTCTTTCCGCAAAAACCTCTTTTATAGTTTCGTCTATAAATGAAATAGCCGATAATCTTTTACTCACAATCTCACTAACCGCTTCTTTTTGTTCTATTATTGAACCTACTAATTTGTCTAATTGAGGTTTATCCATTTTATTTTTATAATGTGAATTAATTGTTTTTATATACTCTCTTAAATAGAAAATATTAGTGTCATTCTCTATTTGACTCAAAATTAAATTCTGTTGAACCCGGTTTATTAATTCTTGATGAGTGATGCTTACAAATTTGTATTTACCATTTTCAAACTCTTTTGTCGCCTGTGATTCTAATGATAGAATAACACCAAGAACATTCTCTGTTGTTTTCTTAGCATGATTTAAATAAGCTTCTAAAGGGTTATTTAAATGATGGTATAATTTATTTTCAATTATGATACACCAATTTTCAGCCTTCAACGTAACGTCAATTCTCTTTTGCTTGTTTTCCTGTAATTTTGCATCCCTTGTAATTTCCTCTGTAAGCACGGAAAACGCACCTTTAAAAACCTCTAGATTTTCTTTTAAATGATTGTTCTCATCAATTAATTGCATCAAGGAATCAAAAAATAATGAACCAAAATCATGATCCTCTTCTGCGTTAAAAAAATAAGCTACCAATTTAGAATTAATGGTTTCTCTTCTTTCAACACCTAAAATATCAAACAGGTTCTTCTTCTTTTTTTTTGGCAGGTCAGGAAGCTTTCTCGAAACCCTATTGATTTTAATATCAAATTCACTCATGGTTATATGATATTTTTCATTTCTTGTTTATTCAAAAAGGCATTGCACACTCTAACTTCAAATAAAATTTCATCTCTAATATCGAACAGAACACCGAAGTCCCAACCATATACTACCCTGTTCATAGGTATTGCAGCCGAGGCATGAATAAATTGAAACCCATAAACTATCATGCCCTTACCATGTTCACAGGCAATACATCTACTTTCTGAAGTAGTAACTTCACCGTACACCTTAGAGCCCAAATTTTCCTTTTTCCAGCCATTAAAACAATAGTCTAGTGCTTCGATAAAATCAATTGAATCTTGAAACTGGTGAATCTTATATTTTTCAAGAACAGCCTTCACAAGAATTATATCTATTTTCTTTAATGCAGCATCCATTTCAATCTGGAATTGCTTTGTCAATTCTGGAGTGAAACATTCGTTGATACTTTTAGGAATAATGTTTTCTTGTTTCATAAGGCAGCTTTAGTATTTATGATTATCACTAATGATTTCCCAAATTTAAAAAGTATGTGTGCAATGTAATTGCACTTTAAAGACTGTTATTCAATACTTAAGTTATATATAAGATCATGCCTAACATCTTTTCTTATCTCGAAAACTTCATTTGTCATTTTCATATCATTTGATGTTAATCTTTCAACAGGTTTAAGACCATGTGCAATACCTGCATCTATTCTAATACTAAAGGTTGTCTCATCTGATTTAAATTCAAAATATCTGTAGTGCGGTAAGCGATGTTCCTCTTTGAAAGAGATAGCAAAATCAAAATTCTTTGATAGTTCTTCGAGGTCATAAACATAATCATCAAGCTCTTTATAGTTGTGAATAATATATTCAGGATAATTAAAACTTTTAAAATCCGCTTTGGATAAGTGAATATTGAGTACATCAATATCAATTGACCATATTTCTTTTATTTGATTTATAAATTGTAAAACTAAACGCAATGAAAATTCAGATTGATTGTACTTATCGAAATATGAAACCTTATATGTTTTATTACTTACATTAGCCAATAATTCTTTTAAATTCAAAAGGTTTTCAGACATTAACAATGCTATATGGTTACTCTGACTTTTTATAGGCAGGCTACCTTTAATCCTAGATTCATAAAGATTGCTAGTTGAAAAACCAGGTACTGAATAGTTAGCATATTGTACCAGAGAATAATTTTCAATCTTATATAATTTTTCTGCAAAATTGTTAGACCATTCAGGATTTAAACTATCATAACTTTCTTTTGACACATAACAAATAGTTTGATTATTTTGAAGCACTACGGTCATATGAACAGGGTAAGTTTCAAACAGAACATTTGTTCCTTGTTTTAGATTATAATTATATGACAATAAATGTGCTGTTATCTTTTCTTGATTGTTAGTATATGTTATTTGCCCCTCTACAATTAAATTAACTTTTATTCTATCACGCTTTAACTCTTCTATCCATTGAACATTATCAGTATCCCATTCAGAAATCTTATTATTAATATGAATATCTATCGATTTAATTCCGAAATGGTAATTAAGCCTCTTAACCTCTTCGTGTAATGAACCAAAGACTAAACTATTTTCTTCTTTTGTGTCAATTAAGTCTTTTGGCAACTGGTTATCTAATGCTTCACGTAACCATTCTAAAGCTATATTACGATCTAAGTCTTCAATATGCCATTGCGTGCTCCTATCTATCATACATTTAGTACATGCCGTTTTACAATCGCAATTATCCAAGACCTTAAACGCAAGTTTCAATATCTTTTCCAAGTATAGTTTGAATTGTGACGCATAACCGGCTCCACCTTTAGCCGTATCATAGATAAAAATCGTTTGATAACCTTTGTATTGTTTAATACCAAAACCTAACTCAGATTCTTCAATTGCCAAATACTCGGCAAGAGATTTACTAAATATGACTCCTAAGGAATATGCTAGTATTTTGTCATTAACAAAAGATTGATTCTTGTTTTTCAATCTTATTTCTGTAAAATCAGTATTGAACCTACTACCTAAAATTATATGCTCTCTTATGTTTTGAGCAGAACATAAACTTTCGCCACTGTTATCTTTACCTCCTCTTAAACGCTTATGACCTTCTAAACGTGCTGTAGACATATCAACCCGACCACAATCTAAACATAGGCTATACCCATCACCATCTCCGGTATTATAGAAAAGTACTTGGGTTTCAGTTTCATTGGCACTAGTTCTAAAATCAATTAGTGAACTTTGATTATTTGCCCAAGGTTTTATGTTCAAGAGTAAAGGCTCTAAATATTGTGGTTTGCTTTTCTCTGAAATAACTCGGGAAGGTGTGCTGTATAAATCTATTGAAAAACCAACCGGCTCAATAAGTTCTGTAAACGACTTTTTATCTTCACCTAATTCCAACCCTTGAAAAGAATTTACTGCCTGGCATTCCGGACAATTGTCACCAACCCTTTCTTCAAGCTGTACGGTACGCTGATACCCGCAACTTATACATCCTTGGATAACATTCCTTTCCATAGCGTTACCCCAGTTATTTTTCATTACAATACCAGAGGATTTATAGTTTAAACCATCTATAAGAATATTATTACCAGGAGCAAATTCTGTTAATGCCCTAGATATCGTATAACTTGGATTAGTTTTGAATTTATCTTTTGACTTTTTCAAATCTGATAAGGTCACTTTTTCAAAGTCTACAATTCCTGTTGGCAAACCTGCATTTGGCAAGAAATTTTCTTCAGCCAAATAACCTAGTACAAATTTTTGAAAAAACTGACCTTTTCTATACCCCACGGCTTTATACGCAGGGCTTGAATCACCAAATTGTTCTTTTAATTCCTCTAATTTTTTTTCAAAACCTTCCTTTTGAGCTCTTACTTTAAAAATTGTTCTACTAAAATTATCCTTTACAATAGAAATCAACTCTTCTGAACTGTAATTTGATAATTGTGTCTCCCTAACAATGTTACCTAAATAACTTTGATATTGCAAAACCTCTTTCCCATCTAGCCAATTCAAAAACTTCTGTGCAATACTAGGAGAATCTTCATAATAAAATTTCTCTATATTCTCTTTTACATTCAAGCCAGTACTTTCATTTTGCCTAGATCTAACAAATAGTCCAAACAGTAAAGAATTCACATGCCTTTCAACTATATTTTTACTATCGAAAGCAAGGATTGGTGGTGCTATCTTATGCTCTAATGCCCACTTAGGATTGTTCATAGTACGCAGACCAATAGGGTTAGGAGCACAAAAAGTCAAAGCCAAAGATTTATTCTCTGCCCTACGCCCTGCCCGACCAGTTCTTTGTAGATAATTAGCCGGCATAGGTGGAACATTACTCATTACTACTGCAGATATACCTCCTATATCCACACCCATTTCCATAGTTGTAGAACAACTTAGAACATTTATTTCCCCATTTTCAAATTGTTCTTCTAATTCTTTAAGTCTTCTTTTATCTTGCTGGGCAGAATGTTCACCAGCTAAGTATAGTTTAGAGTAATCAAAAATACGTTCATGCAAATCATTCCAAAGCCCTTTTTCCCTTGCACTTTTACTTTTCTCTTCTAACCATGTAACTACCTCTTCATTGGTAATTGTATTATTTTCTTCATTTTTATGAAAAGGATTAGAATACACTGGAAACCCATAATTCTTAGACTCATCTATTTTATAGTTTTCAAAATTATTTGAATCTAAATTTCCCTTGATTAAAGGAGAATATCCTCTAAATATTTTATCAATTAGTCTATTAGTTACCGGACATAAGAACTCTTGACCTGCCAGTTCAAATTTTGTGCTTTCAAAAAAATCGAGTTTGAATCCTTCGCCGTCTTCTTTTAAGATCTTTTGCTGAAGTGTTCTCCACATTTTTTCCAGCAATTCATTAAGCTTATCTTCTCTTTCCTCATTTATTTCAGCTCTATCATGCCAACCTAATCCTGCACAGATTAACAAGACCAAACGGGACTGAGATATTGATTGAGGATTATACAACCTCCATTTTTTAGCATTTACAATTTCCGTGTTGGACGGATAAATTGATTCTGAACGGTAAAATTTAGAGGTAAATACTCGCATTGCATCATCTAAGAAAAAACTGAAATTATATCTAAGAATATAATCTGCAGCTATTTTTAATAAATCAATCCATTCGTTGTTGTCAATACCCAATTTAATAGCAATCTCAGGTGATTGAAGACCATCTAACCCTGGATATACAATGTTTATTAACCCTAAATTTTCTAATGAACGTTCTCTTGGGATTCTTCTAGCAAATTGATCATATAATAGTGATTTAGCATATGCTTCATTTTCTATTGCTAGATTATTACCTCTTGCACCCTTTTTGAACAGGGTTTTAAAATCCTCTTTTTCTTTAATAAAATCTATAATCTCCCTCCAAGAAGACCTACTTTTATGTAGTTCATTTAAATCACCATCACCAAGTATTTTATTAATATTGGCAATATCTTCCTGAATTTTTGTCTTCATGAACGGAGGAGCAGTTTCTAATTGACTTACATACATTGCCCTAGCTTGCAGTAATTCTTCTGTACTAGCATTAACTTCATTTTGCTTAAGTTTTTTTAGTAAATAATGATAAACTTGATAACGAATCCAATCACTTTCACTGTCAATATTAATTAAAGCTGAAATCTTTGCAGTTCCTTGTCTACTGTCTGTAAATGAGATATATTTTCTACCTTTATATAGGGTCTTTGTCGTTTGCCTTTCCGCAACCTCTGTTTGATCTAAGACAATATCTGAAAGTATCCTATTAGTAAAAGCAGATGAAACTCTAAAATGAATTGGATATTCATTTTGATTACCACAATGTGGACAATGAGTATCATCTGTTAATAAAAAGTCTTCACCGCTATAATCAATTGTATCATCCTTATTAATACTGCAAGGCGTTAATTCGATATTTTGATGAGATTGTTCTTTTTTTATAAGTCTAAACAAACCATTCTCGACTATAACATCTTTCTTTTCTTCATCATCATTATAATTCTCATCCTCCACACTAAAAGCTTCAAATCCTAATGATGCTTTTTGCCTTACCCTATCTAATTTTGGATTCGGTCCTTTAACTCTTTCCCCTTCCATCATCATGTTACCACAACTTCTACAAGCTATTAATTCTAATAAAGGATGACCACAACTACATTTTTTACCAGCTATAGTATACATAGTCCCCATAGCTTTATTAGGTTTTTCTCCTTTATGTTTATCACATTTCTTATTAGTACAAACATAAACTCCACCAATACCTCTTGTAAAAAAATGACCTCTTACCGGAAGTAAATTTTCATTATTAATTTTTTGTTCCGCTAAAGTGTCAACAATTTCCAACTGTTCCAATTTGTCTTCCACATTGAAATACTTACCTATTTCATTTTGAGAAAGTGCCTTACTATTTAGAAATTTTTGCCTAATTAAATTAATATTGGTTTTGGACAACTTTGGAGATAAATTAGGAATATCCTGTTCTGAAATTTGATTGTTTACACGTTGACCTGTAATTACTTCAATTTGATCTTTTGAAATTCCGCATAAATCTGACATAAATTTTTTCAGAGCATCTGTATTTCCATTACCTACAGTAGCTGAAGTAATAGCAAATCTTACATTTTTAATATCCACTTCAAATGCAGATACCACTCGTCTTATCAACAAAGCTATTTCCGCGGCTTTCGAACCCGTTAAAGTATGCGCTTCATCTAATAGAATCCACCGTAGCGCCCCTTTAGATTTTTCTATGATAGGTACATCTGCATTACGAACCAACATGTATTCTAGCATTGTTGGGTTCGTGAATAAAATTTGCGGTGGCGTAGCTCTTATTTGTTCTCGAGAAATTAATTCTGGTAAAGCTTTCACTTTCTTATCCGTTCCACTAACCTTATTTGGAGTATCACCCGTTAACAAGGCATACTTAACCCCATCTAGAGCAGAACACCAAGCATGCATTCGCTTTCTCTGACTTGCAATTAGCGCATTAAGAGGATATAGAAAAATAGCATTAATACCATCTTGACTCTTACAGTTCTCATGAATATCATGAATAACCGGTAACATAAAACACTCTGTTTTACCAGAACCCGTTCCTGTTGTAACCGCAATAGATTTCTTTTTCTCAAGTAATATTCTCCAGCTCTTAAGTTGATGTTTATATGGTTTTCTATCTTTAGGAAATCTAAAATCCTTATCTTTTATAGAGTCTAACGCATTGACAAATTTGTTGTTGAAAATAGATGTAGATTCTCCAAATTCTATTTCACCTTGTTCCCAAGGAAAAGTATTTTGAAAAACCGCATCTGCCATAATTGGCTCCTGTGAAAGCAAAAATTTAAAATAATCCTGCATTTCTTTATCTCCTGTAGCCCAAAGCGAAAGAATTGCATCGGTTAATCTATTTTCTGTTTTAGAATAAAAGTCTTTGAAATTCATAGGTTTAGTTTCTGTTTAAAACGTGTAAAATGATGCTGTTGTAAAAATCTGGCTTTAGATATTGACTATACTGGATGTTTCTTCTAATTACATCCCTAAAATCATCACCTCCCCATATAGGATTCTCATTTTCAATATTGTTAATTGATTCTGCAACTGCAATTGGTGATCTTAATAATACTTTTACTGCTTTATGTTGTTCTATTTGAATACTATAAGTACTATTAATTTTAGGACTATGATATGGAAGCTCTTTTAAAACTCTTTCCCCTAATTGCTGACGAAGATCCAATATATCTCTTTGGGTAATACTATTGGTCTCTATTTTGGCTCCGCTAATAAATTTGAAAAGTTTTGACTGACCATTTAAACTTAAATAGGATGAAAGAAGTTCTAGAATATGATTGTAGTAGTTATTACCGGTGAGCTCATTAACTTCTTCAATAGCATTGCCCCAATCTATTTTTGAAATCCAATGAAAACAAAAACCTAAATCTTTCTCCATCTCTGGGATAACATTTTGAATATATTCATTTGGATCATGATGATTAATTCCTAAATAAAGAAAAGTCCTTGACGCAACATTTGAACTTCTAGAAATTGCTCTTAATTGGTCAAAGGTTGAGAATGGGATATCAAAATCTATACAGATTTTGAAATAAGACAATACTTGTTTCCAAATTTCATCGCTAAAGCCCGCTGAAGAGAGATTGGTATGATATTTTTCAATTCTTTCTGCCTTATCAATACCCGAGTACAATTCAGTAGTTCTAACAAATCTTGGCATCAATTGCTTACCATCTATTTTAGAAGAAAACACTATTAATTCGTTAGACTCAATAGATGTTGGGATTTCATAACCACTTTCTATTTTAGTTAAAGAAATTGGTGCAAGTTTTTCAGAATTACAATTTAGAGCTACAGCATATAATTCTAATTTATCACTTGAGTTAAATACATCTACAAGGTATTCTAATTGATTGCTAACATCTAGTGTGTGGCTAAAACCCGAAATTCGATAAGTCCTTCTATAGCTACCTTCTGACAATTCTAAAGTAACCGTATTTTCATGATTCATGACGTCAGCTAAATATAAAAGCCTAACAATTTCATCTTTATAAGCTATTAATGGCTGTGTTGATTCTTTGATTTCCTTTGTAATCTTAACATCTGGTTTTAAGCTGTTCTTAAGCTTTAACAATGTTTCTCGTTTTGGAGTACTTAATATTCTAAGTCCATAAAGATTAGCAAGAGACAAAGGCTGATTCTCTTCAATAATTCCGCCTTCACTATCAGTGATTGCCATTCCTTGAAATGGAGAACGCATATCGAAAAACAATTTCTTTTTATTAGAAAGTCCAAAAGAACCTTTTATAATTGAAGGTATTTTTAACTTTTCTTTATTTACTTTCAGTGAATATCGATTTTCAGTTTGCTCTATTTGAACCAAATCTGTTTCAGTTAATTTCAATTCATAAAAATCATTATTACTGAAATCGACGACAGCAGAATCAATAGTTTGCTCTAAAAATCTAGCTTTTAAATTTCCAATATTGAAGAAAGTGTCATGAGCAATTACCCCATCTTTCTCTATTTTTAAATCATAACAACCTTTTGAAATGTTTTTTATTCTACTAAGACTTTCCCATTGTTCTTTACTATTATGCCTTTTAATAAAAGTTGTAAAACGAGAATTGTTTATATCATAACCAGAATCATCATATAAAAGAATTTTAGGAACACCCTGGGTAACTGCTAAATTTGATTTTAACATCCAACTTGGGCGCTTACTTTCAATAATCCAATCAAATGAATCTACACCGCTTATATAGGTTTTTTGTTCATTCTCACTCTGAATTTCAATTTCACCTTCAAATGAAACCCAAGAAAGAGTTTTATCATAAATAGAAATATTGGTTGCTGGTAAAAAACATTGCCAATTATTTGGATAAAGTAAAGCAGCATCATTATTCGATACAGTATACCCCTTTACCAATCGCCATTCGTTATCATTAAATCTTGACCATAAACTTGGTTCATCTAAATTGGGAATAGTTTGAATAAATTCAGGTAACTCAGTTTTTAAATCATCACCAACTACATAAGTATGAGGGATACCTTCTAAAATATCTCTCTCTTCATTTTGACTACCATACCAATCTGTTCTATATCTGCCATTTGCCATTTTACGAAAAACGCATACTAGATTATCATCCATAAAGAATTGATAATTACTTTCTATAGGTTCAAATGTTAAAATATTACTTAAAGCTTCTTTAGTGTAAGTATTCGCAAAACCTAATCTTAGCGTGATTTTTGGTATATCATTTTTAAAATTTAACAACCAATAATTCTTAGGTTTAGATTGTCTTTTCTTCTTAACTAAGGAATTCCGTTTAATTTTTAAAGCAGTTGAAATCTCTTTCAACGATTCTTCACTTTCAAATAACGAATCATATGCCCCATCATCATTTAAAATAGATCTGACTATTTCAAAACAATTTTCATAAATAGTATCGTTCTGACTAGATTTAGGTAATAAACCTATGATATGGTTTTTAAATATAAAATCTTCTATTGATTCCGGTTGTTCTTCTAAAACTGCTTCCAAAAAAACCTTATAAACTCCTTTATTTTCAGCAATATGCTTTAATGGCAACCCTCCTTGCAACAATAATGTTTTAAAATAAAGTGTATTTTGTTTTTTAATCCATTTTACCCCTAGCTGTTGCGCACCAATTTTAGCAAGTTTAAAAAACTCTTCTTTCGTCAGGTTATATTTAAGATTACCCCCAATCGATTCAAATATTTCTTGCTTACTAGGTATACCACCATTGTACTTTCTTTTCCACCATACAGCATAGTATAAACAAACGTCTTTAGGGTCTATATTATAAATTTGCCCATATTTTAGAGTAGAAATAAGTCTATCTAAATCTTCATCACTTATTTCATATTTCCATAAAGCTTGTTTTTTATCTTGATCACTGTTTTTTGATATCGTTAGGGTTTGAAAAAATGACATAGATTATTTTGGTTAAGTTTAATAGTTCGTTAAAGTAGCCTAGAAAAATATAATTTGATTACGGTTTACCGTAACGCAGTCTGTTTCATTTTAAAAATCTGATGTAAAGAACTAAAACAACTATGCGGTGTAATTGCACAATTAAGAATTGTAGAGGTTATTCATGGATTTTATTTGCTGCGCTACTTGAATAAGTAAAATTTCTGGCTCTAAGACTTGGACGTCTTGACCGTAGGATAATATTTGTTGGACAAGCTCCCTATTAATTATTGTATCAAACCAAACCTGATTCTTTTTATCTTTTTCGAAAAACAAATCATACCCTGGATGAAAAGGTTTGGTTTTAAAATATTCTTCTCGACCATTATAAAAACGTAAAACAACCCTTTCTTTTATAGCGTTTAAGGGCTTAACAATACCCACCATAGAATTAAAAAACAATTGCCAATCAGTATTTGATTCTACGTAAATTACATCGTTGTTTTTCTTGAAATCAATTAAACGCTCATCTAAAGGAATACTCCAATTTTTAATATTTTTGGTATCATTAAATCCAAATACAAACCATCTATTATTATACTCTTTCAAAACATGTGGATGAAACGTGTATGTAGTTACTTCTTTATCCTTAAATCCTTTATAAGTTATTGTTAAGACCGTTTTATTATTAATTGCGTGATAGATTGGTTTCAACAACTGTATTCCCTTGTATTCATCGTTATGATCATAAAACAAAATATTGATATTATCATTTTTTTGCTTTTGCTCTTCTTCTTGAAACTTTAATAATGCTTCTGATAGCCTATCATATTTAGGATGGTTCTCAAATCGTTGAAGTAATTGTTGAGCTGCATCAATTAAATATTGTTCATAATCCAGTAAGGGTTTATCTGCAATAGTAAAAGATGAATCTGAATACTTTAATATTCTGGCTTTTTCTGGAAGTGGAGCATTAAATTCTTTACGAAATACTTTTAAATCCTCTCTTAAAGTCCTGACTGAAATATTTTCAGTTGGATAATAAATTTCCAAAGCAGAATTTAACGCAACCAATAAATCATCAAAAGTATATGCTCTTTTTCTGAAATACTCATCCAAAAGATTATATCGCAGATGTGCGTGTTTGCTATTAGCCATAGAAAATTATTTATGAGTAAATATCCTATACTAACACCTAAAAAGTTAATGATATTGTAATTATAGAAAGTTAAACTTTTCCAAAAAAAAAGTGAAATGCGGTAATTCATAAAAATTGAAACACCAAAGTCTAGCAATATATATAAAGCCAATGCTGTCCCCAATGTTGTCCCCTCTAAGAAATAAAAAATCCATAACTCCTTATAAATAAGTGGGTTATGGATTTGTTTCGTGGTCCCACCTGGACTCGAACCAGGGACCACCTGATTATGAGTCAGGTGCTCTAACCAGCTGAGCTATAGGACCGGTTAAAATTTTATAATACGCATTCTAATTTGAAATCAGTAATACTGGTGCTCAAACCAGTTGTATTATAAAACCCGCAAATTGCGGATGCAATATTACTACTTATTTTTAACTGACACAAACAATTCTACCGCTACTTACCAATTTCTTGACATAACTCTACCAACACCCCATTCGCAGTCTTAGGGTGAACAAATGCTACGAGTTTGTTATCTGCTCCTTTTTTAGGTTTTTCATTTAATAACGTGAAACCTTCTTTTTTTAAACGTTCCATTTCCCCTACGATATCTTCTACCTCAAAAGCTACATGGTGTATGCCTTCCCCTTTTTTTTCTAAGAATTTGGCGATAGGTCCGTCTGGTTCTGTGGCCGCTAACAATTCTATTTTGTTTGGTCCGTTTTTAAAGAAAGAGGTTAGTACACCTTCCGATGCCACTTCCTCTTGTTTATAGGGTGCTACGCCCAATAATCTCTCAAAAAGTGCATTGGAATCTTCAATGTTATTTACCGCTATACCTAAATGTTCGATCTTTTTCATGTCTTATTTGCTTCAGAGTACATCATATAAGGGTTAAGATACATTTTAATATGTATTTTTGCAGTATGGAAACGCAAAGACAACGTAAGATCGCGGGAGTTATTCAAAAAGACATTGTAGATATTCTACAAAAGGCTGCCATTGATGGTGGTCTACGTAATACACTTATTTCCGTTTCTAAGGTTTCGGTCACTACAGATTTATCTATCGCAAAAATATACTTGAGCATTTTCCCTAATGAGAAATCGGGAGAGTTGATGGAAGGTATAAAATCTAACCAACCGCTAATAAAACACGAGCTTTCTCAACGCACACGTAATCAATTACGCAGAGTACCGGAGTTGCTGTTCTATTTAGATGACTCTTTAGATTATATAGAGAATATAGAAAAGTCATTGAAGCGCGAAGAAAACCCAATAGAGAACAGAGATTTGTTACCTAAACGCAAAAAGAGCTGATCGGTTGAATTTTCCACTCTATATCGCTAAAAGGTATGTGCGTTCTAAAAGTACCCAGAACGCGGTCAACATTATTAATTTTATTACCTTTTTAGTTATAGTTATTGGCTCTGCGGCACTGTTTATTGTATTATCGGCTTTCGCCGGATTAAAAACTTTTAGCCTTTCATTTACCGAGTCTTTTGATCCACAGTTAAAGGCAATGCCCGTTGCGGGAAAAACTTTTACATTATCTCCAGAACAGGAAGAACGTTTGCAATCGGTCGACGGACTCGCATTTTACTCCAAGGAAATCGAGGAAAAGGTATCTCTAGAACATCGAGGAAAAAATCATATTGCCTACATTAAAGGGGTAGATAGTAATTACACCAAAGTAACGGGTGTGGATAGCACGCTCTATATTGGCAATTGGACCATCAATGAATCTCAAGTGGTATCCGGTTTGGGTATTGCCAATATCTTAGGGGTTACCATCAATCAGTTTCGTAGTCCTATGCAGATTTATGCTTTTAAACCTGGTAAAGGCTCTATTTCACAGCAAAGTATTTCATCGCTCTATAATCAATTACCCATGGTGATTGGTGGTGTGTATGCCGTTGAGGCTGATTTGGATAATAAATATGTGTTTGCCGATCTACGATTGACTCAAGCTTTATTGGAAAAAGATTCACTTTCCATTTCGGGTATCAATTTTAAAATGGACGAAGGCGTTGAACCAAGTATGGTTCGCTCAGAAATTCAATCTATTTTAGGCTCAGGTGTTCAATTAAAAAATAGGCAGCAGTTAAACAGTACGCTCTACAAAATGCTGAATACCGAAAATGTGGCTACATACCTCATCTTTACCTTGGTACTGATTATTGCTCTTTTTAATGTTGTTGGTGCTATTATTATGATGATTTTGGACAAGCAACAGAACTCAAAAACACTTTATAGCCTTGGAACTACAATTAAAGAACTACGACGAATTTACTTTGTACAAGGAATTCTAGTTACCGGTTTTGGCGGACTAATAGGTGTATTGCTTGGCGTGCTTATCGTTTGGTCTCAACTTGCTTTTAGTTGGTTGAAAATTACTCCGTCGCTGGCTTATCCGGTTAAGTTTGAATTCATCAACATTGGTATTGTACTGGCAACCATTTTAGTATTGGGCGTAATTGCTTCTAAAATTGCAAGTAGCCGTATTAATAAAAAGTTGGTGGATCTTTAAGCGTTGGTAAACTGATGGTCTCCAAATTTCTCTAAAACCTCATCAAAGGCTGCAAATACAGAAGCCGAATCATCACTAGTGACCATTTTCATTCTATATTCCTTAAAATTAGGAATACCCTTGAAATAGTTGGTGTAATGTCTTCTAGTTTCAAAGACTCCCAAAGTTTCACCTTTCCAATCGATCGACATCTGTAAGTGACGACGGGCAGCTTCCACACGTTCTGCCATAGTAGGTGGCGCTAAATGTGTTCCTGTTTCAAAAAGGTGCTTTATTTCCCTAAATATCCAAGGATAACCAATACTTGCACGACCGATCATGGCACCATCCAAGCCGTATTCATCACGCATTTTTACTGCTGCTTCCGGTGAATCTACATCACCATTACCAAATACGGGAATGTGCATTCTAGGATTGTTCTTTACATCTCTTATAGGGTTCCAATCTGCGCTTCCCTTATACATTTGTGCGCGTGTTCTACCATGAATGGCAATTGCTGCACAACCCACGTCTTGTAATCGTTCTGCAACCTCAACAATTTTAATAGAGCTATCATCCCAACCCAGTCTAGTTTTTACCGTAATGGGTAAATTACTATGCTCTACCATAGCCTTGGTCAAAGAGACCATAAGGTCAATATCCTTTAAAATACCGGCTCCTGCTCCTCTTGATACTACTTTCTTTACCGGGCAACCAAAATTGATGTCAATAATATCTGGTTTAGACTTTTCAACAATCTCTACAGACTGCAGCATGCTATCTAAATTGGCACCAAATATCTGAATGCCTACTGGACGTTCCTTCTCATAAATATCCAACTTCATGACACTTTTTGCGGCATCACGAATCAATCCTTCCGAAGAAATAAATTCTGTATATACCACATCTGCTCCTTGCTCTTTACAAAGGGCACGAAACGGCGGGTCGCTCACATCTTCCATAGGTGCTAAAAGCAACGGAAAATCAGGTAGTTGTATGTCTCCTATCTTGGGCACTGCATTCTAATTTTGGGATGCAAAGTTATATAAAAATACGGGAAGGTCATTACCATGACTATTGGATAAATAATATAGTATTAAAGGCTATTAAGGTAGGTTGAAATACTTGTTTTAGTATCAAAAGAAAAAAGCCGGTAAGGTTTTTATGATTTTAGCAGGGGTCTACCTATTAATTAGTTTAGGCGTTTGTGGACCTATGATATCTTAACAGAACTATAGCCGTTTGTTTTCATCTGTATGCTTGCTTTTAGAATTATCGCGAATTTTAGTATTTCCGAATTTATATCTAAAGCCTAAAACAAACAATCGATTTTCGGGTCTTGTACTTGTGGAATTATTTTGGTCAAGGTAATTTCTTGTAGAATAGGTGTTACCGGTATTAAAAATATCTTCTACTCCTACTGAAACACTAGCATCTTTATTCCAAAAAGTCTTTCTAAAATTTATACTTAATTTACTATATGATCTAAAACTAGCATTACCTTTCACGTATGGAGAAATATAGGTGAACGCCATGTCTGCATACAACGATTCATCTTTTAACAATGTAAAATAGTTATTCGCTCTTATATATGTTGTCCAAATAGAATTCTCTATGACAACATCTGATTCTAAATCAACAAAACTATTCTGATTATAATAATGACTTGCTAAAAAATAAAAATACCAATATGAAGTAAGGTATTTAGAAACACTTACATCTGCACCAAAATTATAATTGGTTTCTAAATTTACATATTGTGCCTTAAGAGTATTGGTCGTATTATCTTGAATAAATTGTTGTACCTGTTCGTCAGATTTTATACTGGTAAATAGTGCAAACTTATAGTCTTTGTCAAATACATAATCAACTTCTACGTACGATCGATAAGCTGGTTTTAAATTAGGGTTTCCTTCGAAAATAGAATTTGCCGATAAATAATATTGGAACGGGTTGATACTGCTATATCTTGCCCGGGTTATACGCCGGTAATATTTTAGCATAAAAGCATTTTTGTCTTTCGTATAAGACATTGACAGGTTTGGAAACAAATCAAAATAGGAATTACTGTTCGATAAGGATAATACATCTAAATGTCCCATAGTATCTGTATATTCTCCTCGAAGACCGGCATTTAATTTCCATTTATCCCAATTGTTACTGAAACTGATATACCCAGCATAAATTTGCTCATCATAATTAAAAATTCCAGACCCTGTTGGGTTTATTCCCTCTACGTTATCATCAAAACCAGTTTGTAATATACTTGCCTCTGAGTTTATGTTCGCAAATCTAAGACCTGTCTCAAATGTAGATTGTTCAGATAATGGAAGGGTTAAATCTGTTTGAGCACTAAAAAGGTTTATAATCTGGTCAGATTTTAAGTTCAACGTATTTTCAGACGTATTTTCGGTAAAACCTTCGACAATGTCATTATTTAATTCTTGATTGTCTTTAGAATCATAGTAGGTAAAGTGGGCATTTGTAGAAATTTCTGCTCCATCGTCGTTCAACTTATGAACCCAATCTAAATAATTAGACGAATTGAAGGTATCATCATTTAATATATTTAGACCTTTTAAACGTGCCGTTAGTACTTCATTATTGTTTTCTATATCAGTAGTAGAGGTATATTCAGTGATACGATCTGGCGAAAAGCTTGAAGTAGAAGATAGGCTTATCGTATTTTTATCATTCAATTGTATATCTAAAAATAAGTTTAGATTGTGACTTTTTTCTTTGGTTATAGATTTTTGTTCTGCTGTCCATAACTCATTCTCTTGTCCGTTTTCAAAAAATGTAGTAACGTCAGTATACCGAGTCCAATTTCTATTATGGATAAAACTATAATTTGTAGTAAAATCTATCATTTTACCCTTGAAAAAATGATCCGTTCCAACCGTATGTTTTGGTAATACCCCTTGTGTGTATTTGTTGAATACTGCACCATTATAGCCGGCTACTAGATTTTTTTTCATTTTAATATCTATAAGCAAACCACCTTCTGCGCTATATTTAGCAGGCGGACTCGTTATTACCTCTATAGATTGCACATTACTTGCCGAACTACCGCTAAGTAAATTAATTATATCTTCTTCTGGCAAGTTTACCAACTTACCATTGATCATAATATTGACTTTAGAGCTGCCATTTACATACAAACGATTGTTCATGACCATAACACCTGGCGTGCGTTTTAGTACGTCCCATATATCACTATCGGAAATTGAAGTATTTTCAATATTGAAGATATGGCGATCTGCCAGTTGCTCTAGTTTAGGTTTGTGCTGCGTTACCACCACCTCGTCTAACTCTTGAGAACTTGTAAGAACCAAAGGTGCTATTTCAATAGTATCGGTTATTGTAAACAAGTCGCTTTCAACCGTATTCGCAATATAACTAGCAACTATACGGTAACTGCCAGAAGAAACAGACTTAATTTCATATCCTCCCTGATCATTGGTGACGGTTCCTTTTATAAATTCACCGTCTTCACCCATCAAAATTACATTGGCAAGAACAACAGGTGCATTGTTCTCGTCTATAACCAAACCATTAATAGAAAAATCTTGAGCAATCGCTAGATAAAACGTAAGAAAAAATATAGACGATAAATATATATTCCGGGTCATTTAATATGCAGAATTCTAATTAAATGTAGGAAAGTAATATTGAAATATCTTACAGAAAGTATAAAAATATCTACTACAACTATAAGAACCTGCTAAATAAGTAGTTATAACTACTCTAACCGTTCGCGCTCTATTTTATCTATGTTACGCTGGTTATCTTCTAACCGGAAATTTCCGAAGTTATAGGTGAAGCTAAACTTAACATATTGGGTTTCCGGTTGGGATAAAAATCTGTTATCCTGATTTAAATACTTAGAAGACATATACGAATTGTAGTTACCCAGTAAATCATTGGCGCTAACACTCAAAACTGCTCTATTATCTAAAAAAGATTTTCTTAGACCCACTGATAGATTGGTAGATTCCTCTTGAATGAAAGAACCTTGTAACCAACCCGATAAATATACAAAGCCTAATTCTCCTTTAAAACTACCATCGTTGGACAGCGTTACGTAATTGGTAAGATCTATATATGCCCCGTTATAATCGTTCTTATAAGAATAATCATCGCTCTGTAGGGCTATAAAGGTTTCATCTTCATGAAATAGCGAAATATAGCTATACAAATACCAACTGTTGGTAATAGATTTACCATAGGTAAAATCGAACCCATAAGAAGTACTGTCCAGTACATTTTGCGTAATATCCCTTAAAACAAAATTATCATTGTCTTGAAAAGTAAGTGTTGAGATATACATGCCATTATCTCGGTAATAGAAATCAAAATAATATTCTTGATTTAAGGTATAGTTCAAATTAAATTTATGACTAAAACTTGGTGTTAGGTTTGGGTTACCCTCTTCAAAAGTACGTTCATTAATGTACGTTCTAAACGGATTTAAATCTTCATATCTAGGTCGTTGAACTTTTCTAGCATAATCAAACGATAAGCTATGGTTCTCATTAATAGTATGTAGAATATACAAAGATGGAAATAGTTCAAAATAATTAAGATCGTTAATGCTAGATACATTTAAGGACACGCCAGAACTTTCTGTTTGTTCTGCGCGCAAACCCGTCTTTATGCTCCATTTTTCCCAATCTTTAGATACACTGAAGTAACCTGCATAAACGCTTTCGTCATACGTGTAATCATCAGATAAATTCGGTATAAATTCAGTGCCATTATTCTGTAGAAAATAATCTAACTTACTTTCAGAGTCTATAAAAGAGCCTTTGGCACCTGTTTCAAAGAAAACACTACCAATGTAGTCATTATAATCAATTTGAGCTGTTTTAATTTCTATTTGCTGATCTGCCAGGGTAGAAAAATTAAAATCACGAATAAATGATCCCCCAGGCTCGAAATAGTAAGAATTCACATCTTGATTTCTATCCAAATCGAAATTTGTATAATGTGCGTTTATCAATAAATTTCCTTGGTCTTTAAATTGATGCTTAAATGTAAGGTCACCGGAAATATTACGCTTTTTTTCACTCAGAAAACTCTGTGTTGTAAACAAAGAGTCTAACCCGCCCGATGCATTTCTAATTGTAGTTTCCTGGAAAAAATCGGCATCCCTTTTTGGTTGAAATAGGGCATTACTTGTAAAACTTAATGCATTTTTATCATCAAAATCATAGTCTATAGCCAAACCAGCACTATGTGTATTGCTTCGTATTACTTGATCAAAATCAGTATCCCAAACAGAAACAATACCGGTATCATCCATGAAATTAGTGTTGTTCAAGGTGTTCTTAAATTCCTTCTTAGGAGTAAAATTATAACTGGCGTGAAGGTTTAACTTTTTGGTTTTATAAAAATGAGAGGTTCCAAAATTGTACTTCGGAAAGATCCCTTGTGTATACCCAGCATTAACATTTCCTTTATAACCAATAGAAACATTTTTACTGGTAACAATATTCAATACCGATCCACCTTCAGCATCATAACTTGCCGGAGGGTTGTGAATTACCTCAACAGATTTTATATTTTCTCCTTGGTAGTTTTCCAAAAGACTTTTAACCTCATCGGAAGATAATTGAACTTTACGGTCATTAATATAAACAGTAGTTGCTTGATTTCTCACTTTCAATTCATCATTCATCATAATCACTCCTGGTGTTTGCCTAAGAATGTCCCATGAATTGTTCTGAGAAACAACTGTATTTTCAACATTGAAAACAATACGGTCAACCTCCCTTTTTACAACAGGTTTATTGCTGGTAACGGTAACTTCGTTCAATTGTTCAGCTTCCTGTGCAATAATCAAAGCACCTATTTTAGTGTCACTTATAATTTCTAAGGGTAAATTCTTAGACACTTGACCAAAATAAGACGCTTTCAAAAAATAAAGACCTTCTGCAATACCTGTAAATAGAAAAACACCGTTTTCATCTGCAGAAGTACCTTTTACCAAAGTTGAATCTGTAACGGTGAGCAGAAAAACAGAGGCAAAAGCAATAGGTTCTTGGTATTGGTCTTTTACTTCACCTTTAAGCTCAAAAGATTGTCCATGTGCAAATTGTGTAACACCTAAGGTGAAACAAAAAATTATAAATAAAGGTTTCAACAGAATTTTGGGGCTATTTGTCAAATCTTAGTATGCTATTGTCGTAATTCTTTACAATATATGTAATCCAAAGTTATAATTACAATAAATAAATAGATAACCACTCTAAAGCTTAGCGCTATAAATTAGATTATATTTGCAATTGCTCTTTAGTGCCGAGTATATTTTTGGTAAATAAAGAGCGTCATTATTACTGTTTCCGCTATGAAAAACATTAGAAACTTCTGCATTATTGCACATATTGACCACGGTAAAAGTACCTTGGCAGATAGACTGTTAGAATTTACAGGATCGGTTACCGATCGTGAGAAAAAAGAACAGTTACTAGATAGTATGGATCTTGAAAGAGAACGTGGCATTACTATTAAAAGTCACGCCATACAGATGGATTATATCTATGAAGGAGAAGAATATGTTCTGAATTTAATTGACACCCCTGGTCACGTTGATTTCTCATACGAGGTTTCTAGATCAATTGCTGCCTGCGAAGGTGCTCTACTTGTTGTTGATGCTGCACAGAGCATACAGGCACAAACCATTTCTAACTTATACTTGGCGTTAGAAAATGATTTAGAGATTATCCCGGTTTTAAACAAGGTTGATTTACCTAGTGCCAACCCAGAAGAGGTTACAGATGATATCGTTGATCTATTAGGTTGTAAGGCGGAAGAAGTTATACCGGCATCTGCAAAAACAGGTATTGGAATTGAGGAAATTTTAAGTGCAATTATTGAACGTATTCCTGCTCCCAAAGGAAACCCAGATGAAGCATTGCAAGCTTTGGTTTTCGATTCTGTCTACAATCCGTTCAGAGGCGTTGAAACCTATTTTAGAGTTGTAAACGGTTCTATTAAAAAAGGACAAAAAATAAAATTTGTTGCTACCGATAAAAGTTACTTTGCAGATGAGGTTGGTACCTTAAAATTGACTCAGCATCCTAAAAAAGAAATAAATACAGGTGATGTGGGATACTTGATCACAGGTATTAAAGATGCCCGTGAAGTAAAGGTTGGTGATACCATTACAGATTCTGCAAACCCAACAAAAAATGCAATTGCAGGTTTTGAAGATGTAAAACCAATGGTTTTCGCCGGTATATATCCTGTAGATACCGAAGATTTTGAAGAGTTAAGGTCTTCTATGGAAAAGTTGCAACTAAACGATGCGTCTTTGGTATTCGCCGCTGAAAGTAGTGCTGCACTTGGATTCGGTTTCCGTTGTGGATTCTTGGGAATGTTGCATATGGAAATTATTCAAGAACGCTTAGAGCGTGAGTTTGATATGACCGTAATTACAACGGTACCAAACGTTAGTTACTATGCATTCACTAGAAAAGATCCAGAGGTGCCGTTAATTGTTAACAACCCCAGTGATCTACCAGATCCATCTACAATTGATCGAGTAGAAGAGCCATATATTAAAGCTACCATTATTACCAAATCGGACTTTGTTGGTAACGTAATGTCGCTCTGTATAGAAAAAAGGGGACAAATTACTAACCAAACCTATTTGACCACAGAGCGTGTTGAACTTAATTTTGATATGCCACTTGCAGAAATTGTATTCGATTTCTACGATCGACTTAAAACGGTTTCTAAAGGATACGCATCTTTTGATTACACCCCAATAGGTATGAGAGAGTCAAAATTAGTTCGTGTAGATATTTTATTGAACGCCCAAACGGTCGATGCACTTTCTGCCTTAATACATTTTGATAGTGCTACCACTATTGGTAAGAAAATGTGTGAGAAGTTAAAGGAGCTTATACCAAGACAACAGTTTGATATTCCTATTCAAGCAGCTATTGGTTCAAAAATCATATCTAGAGAAACGATTAAAGCCTTACGTAAAGATGTTACCGCTAAATGTTATGGTGGAGATATCTCTCGTAAAAGAAAGCTGTTAGAAAAGCAGAAAAAAGGTAAAAAACGTATGCGACAAGTAGGGAATGTAGAAATTCCACAAGAAGCATTTATGGCGGTATTGAAGTTGAACGACTAAATTATCTTTCTTATTTTTTAAATTCAATTGGTTGGGGAACTTGCCTGTGCTTTTTAAATAAACATTTTTAAATAGGATAATGGCTTTAAGATGCTTCTATATAATAAGATATAGTTTGTCCTTGTAGTTCAAAATAATTAAAAATCGTAAAGAAAATCTGAAGTTACTCTTTGTTTTTGGCTTCCTCTTTATCCGGATCTTCGGTTGGGAACATTTTACCTAAATATGCCAGTTTATATCCTTTTTGAATGTCTGTAAAGTCTTTACTAAAGGCTGTTATAATATGAATATCTCCTTCCGGATCAATAAGAAACAAGGGAACGATATCGGCATCTGCCTTGGTAATTTCTATCAAACCTTCATAGTGTTCTGTGTCATGCAATTCTATTTCATGTATAGCCGGAAACTTCCTTGCCGCTTCGGTCAGTTTGATAAAATCATCTGTATGTGAAAACAATCCTTCTTTCGGATTATTCTCTGGGTCTGACATTTCATCTGCATCAACAAGTCTAAATGAACCATTTTCTCCAAAGGCATCTTGAAACTTATCAATAGCATATTTATTAATATCAGAATTCGCGGTCAACGCCATTAAATACCCAATATCGTTCAATTCAATATTATCAATTAAATTATCTGAATAAATGTTTGCTGAAATAGCCTCTAGGCCTAGTTTGTTCGCTTTGTCAATATTAGACTGGTTATTATCGATCAACACTACATGCCTATCATTTTTATGTAAATAATCGCCAATTAAACGGGAAACTTTAGAAGCACCCAATATTAAAATACCTTCGGATTTATTTAGAAAAACCCCTATTAATTTGGCAAACACTCGAGCTGTAGTTGCATTTAACAACACCGTACCCAAAACGATCATAAACACCAAAGGCGTAATATACTCTGCACCCGCTTCTCCTTTAGATAGCAGTTTAGAGCCAAACAAAGAGGCAATACCTGCGGCAACAATACCTCTAGGACCTACCCAACTTATAAAAAGCTTCTCGTTGAATTTTAAGTTAGAGCCTATTGAACTTAAAAATACACCAAGAGGCCTAATCACCAATACAATGGCCAAGAATAACGCTATGGTTTTCCAGGTAAATATCAACTCTAAGTCGGCAATATTTATGTTAGCAGCCAATAAAATGAAAAGTATGGATATTAAAAGAATACTCAACGATTCTTTAAAATAAAGTAGTTCTTTTATATTCGGCAAATTCGTGTTGCCCATAACCATACCCATAACCACTACGGCCAATAAGCCCGATTCATGCGCAAATACATCGGACATTACAAAAACTCCCAATACAACAGAAAGTGATACTACATTCAATAAATAATGAGGAATAAAGGTCTTTTTAATTAAAAAGGTGAGGGCATGCGCAAACGTAAAACCGAATGTAAAGCCAAATAATAGAATTTTACCAAACTCGATTAAAGCGGTAACCGTATAAGCTTGACCTTCACCAACACTAATAAACTCATACACCAATACCGCAGCTAAAGCACCAATGGGATCAATAAGTATGCCTTCCCATTTTAAAATAGCTGAAATATCTTTCTTAAGTGGTATATTCCTTAAAATAGGAGTAATTACCGTAGGACCGGTAACAATGATCAATGCTGAAAAAAGAAAGCATAGCTGCCATGAAAGCCCAAAAAGAAAATATGCAGCAAGTGCAGCCCCAAAAAAAGTGGTTAAACTACCAAGTGTAATAAGTTTTGTAATTACGGGACCTATATTTCTTATTTCAGAACGTTTTAGGGTGAGTCCGCCTTCAAATAGAATAATACTTATTGCCAAAGACACAAAATAATAGAGTCCTTCTCCTGGAAAAAGACCTTTATCTCCATTCCAAATAGGTTCTATTATTTTAGATCCATCTTCTGTATACAAAGTGGACAAAGGTCCAACGATTAAACCTATAAGTATCAAAGGTAAAATTGCAGGCAGTTTTAAGCGCCATGCCACCCATTGAGCAAGTATTCCCAAAATAATAATCCCTGCAAGCTCTAGCATTTAATTTGTTTTGGTTAAAAATAACAATTCTAGACCAGTAAACGATATAAATAACTTACCATAACCCCTATTTTAATTTTAGAAATTTTATCACTTCATAAAATAACTGTATAAGGTTAAATGTAATCTAGGCTATCATAAGGTTCTCTAATATTTAGAGTTTTTAAATTTTAATATAAAAATTGGTTAACTTATACTAAGATAATACTACAACATATTATAAAAATCTTAAGATTATTTATGTAGGCGTAGCTGATGAATGTGCTTGTAAGATTAGCAATTTAAACTCTTAAAATTCATCTTTAATTCTTTCAAAATCAATTATAAATGTATTTATTACACCAAGTTTAATCCTACAAAAGAATCAGAAAAAACACCAAAATAGACAAGACTTTTATAACTTCGTTACTACACAAAAAATTAACTCTTATTATTAATTTGAAAATAATAGGGAAGTGAAATTAACTCATACCCATTAAAAATGTTTGTTCCAGAAAAGCATTCAATCTTAAAAAGCCCTTTATTTTATGGGTTTTTATCGTTTTTTCTGGTTCTTATCATTACTCAATTTATTGCTTATCAAAAATATCAGTTAGATCGCAAATCGGATCAGCGAGAAATTGAACAAAGGGTCTCGCAACTAAAAGTTGATTTACAGAATGTATTAGGTCAAAGTTATAATGCGACTCATACCTTAGCCTTTATAGTAGACCAATATGGAATACCACAAAATTTCGATAGCGTAGCTCAATTGCTTTTAAACAGTAATATGAGTATTGATGCATTAGAATTAGTGGATAAAAAAGGTGTAATAACCCATGTATATCCATTAAAAGGAAATGAGGTTATTGGTTTGAATATTCTAGATGATCCCGATAATAAAATGGGTGCAACAACTACCCTTAAAAAAGGCGATTATTACACCGCCGGACCTATTTATTTAAGACAAGGTGGCTCTGGAATTATTGGGCGTAAGCCCATGTTTAAAAATGGTGAGTTTAATGGATTTGTAGCGGCCGTGGTACGTTTGTCAACAGTGCTAAATGCTATACAATTAGATACTTTGGGCGAATCGAAATTCTCATACGAGTTGGTTAAAATTAATCTAGACGAAACCGAAGAAACCTTTTATGCTTCTAAAAATATTTCTAAAGAAGGTACTACTACACTTCCGTTAACTACAAGTGAAGGAGAATGGAAGTTATATGTATATTCGAATAATAATAAATTTAATTCCACCTCCACAATTTTCTCCGTTTTAGGTCTTCTACTCGCAATCGTTTGCGGGATACTTTCATGGTTTTTAATGCGCCAGCCTTCAAAGCTAAACAGATTGGTTGATGAAAAAACCGCAATGTTAAAAGAAAGTCAAGAGCGATATAAAATGCTTATTGAAGAAGCTTCTGATGGTATTTTTCTGTCCGATTTTAAAGGCAATGTTTTAGATGCTAACCCATTTGCTATACAGATGTTCGAGTATAGCAAACAAGAACTTTTAAACAAAAACATTACTGAGTTGATCTTATCTGAGGACCTTATAAATATGCATAAAAATTTCACTAAAGTCATACAAGGTGAGTCCATGCGAATTGAGCGTAAAATGATCAAAAAAGATGGTACTATCTTTTATGGTGAGGTAAGTGGTAAAAAGTTAAGCAATTCTACCATTATAGGTATCGTTAGAGACGTCACCCAAAGAAAAGAACTTGAATTATCTGTTAAAGAAAATTTAGTGAAGTTCAGTAAAGCTTATAACAATGGTTTTGTTGGTATGGTCATCAAAGATCAGAATAAACGATTTGTAGATGCCAATTGCTATTTTCTAGATTTAATAGGTTATTCCTTAGAAGAGATAAAAGGAAAAACCATGCATGAACTTGGGTTAATAGATATGGTTGAGGCCGTAAAGAAAAACCCTAAGCTGAATGCTTTTATTAACTCTGATCGCGTTGATAAAATCGAAATAGAATTAACGACCAAGAATGGTCAAAAGCTTCATTTAATTACATCCAATGAACCTTATGAGTATTTAGGAGAACAACTTTGTTTAAGTACATACATTGATCTAACTGAATCAAAAAATGCTAGCATAGCTATAGTAAAAAGCGAAAAAAGATATAAGCAGTTTACCGAGAGAATTTCAGACGCCTATGTAAGTTTGGATAAAAACTGGTGCTTTACGGTTATTAATGCCAAAGCAGCCAGAATAGTTGGTATAGATTCGAACGAGATGATAGGTAAAAATGTTTGGGACGAATTTCCTTCATTTAAAAATTCAGAAGCTTACGCTATTTATAATGGAGCAGTTAAAAGGCAAGTTTACACCCATTTTGAACAATACCACGAAGAGGTAGATCGATGGATTGAAAACCACATATATCCATCTCCAAACGGACTGTCTGTATTTTTTAGGGATATTACACACCGAAAAAAAGCCGATGAAGAAAAGCAACGACTTATTTCAGTAATAGAAAATAGTCCTGGTTTTATAGGTATGGCTACACTAGATGGAAAACCTCTTTTCTTAAATGATGCCGGTAAAAAATTGGTAAACTTACCTAAAGATATTGATCCAAAAAGCACCACAATATTTGACTTTTTTGTAGATGATTATAAGGATGTTATAGCAAATGAACATATGCCTTCCATTATGGAAAAAGGACTATGGACTGGTGAAGTTCCACTAAAAAACTTTAAAACGAACAAACCTACACCTTTAGAATTTTCAGGTTTCTTAATTAAAGATGAGAAAACGAACAAACCTATTGCCATGGGCGCAATCGGGTTCGATTTAACGGAGCGTAAAAAAACACAAAAAGAAATTCTTGACCTACAGAGTAAAATGGACGCTGCGATAAGAATAGGTAAAATAGGATATTGGGATTTTGACATGAATACTAAAACCTATATATGTTCTCCGTTAATATATCATATCTACAATATTGAACCAGATACCGTAATAGACATCCCTTTTCTTGAAAGTCTCATACACCCAGACGACTTAGAAATGCATAGGCAAAACGTAATGTTAATTTTAAAAGAAAAAACCACCCATGCATTTTCTTATAGAATAATAGTAAAAGATGGTTCTGTTAAATATTTAATGGTTGAAACGGAGGTAGATAGAAATGATGATAACCGTGCGGTAAACATTCGTGGTACCATAATAGATATTACTAAACAAAAAGAGGCAGATTTTGAGATTTTAAAATTGCAGAACAGAATGAATGCCGCAATAAGAATCGGTAATATTGGATATTGGCATTGGGACATGACTGGTGATGTTGTAGAGTGGTCTAAAGAAATGTATGCTATACATGAAATCGACCCAAGTACTAAAATGACAGTAGACCTGGTTAGAAAAACAATTTATCATGAAGACCTGTCTATAATGGACAAGGTATTATCTTCAAAACCTGGTGAAAAGCACCCAACACCAAGCATTTATAGATCTCAACTTAAAGACGGTACTTTTAAATATTTTTTAGCTTCATCTGAACTGGTTTTTGATGAGAACGAAGTACCAATTGTATATCGTGGTACCGCAATGGATATTACAAAAACCGTTCTGGCAGAAGAAGCCCTTAAAGAAAGTCAAGAGAAATTTGCCAAAGCCTTTGAGAACAAATTCGTTGGTATGCTCATTCTAGACGAAAGTGAGATTGTAATTGAAGCAAATGCTACAGTTTGTAGCATACTAAATGTTTCCAAAGAACAATTGATTAACAAAAAGATTATGGAGTCGGGTGTGGTTTTTTTAAATGATCATTACACTGAAAAAAGGCATAATACAATAAACCAATTAGAAGAACAAGGTAGAGTTACCAATGAAGAATTTAAAATTACCCTTACAAACGGACAGGAAAAAACCGTTTTAGTGTCTAAAGAATTTTTAGAGATAAAAGATCAAAAAAGGGTTTTAGTTACTATTAATGATGATACCAAAAGAAAAGAAACCGCCGAAAAATTAGCCACTCAATTTATTGAACTTCAAAAAACAAACTCAGAGCTAGATAGTTTTGTATACAGTGCGTCTCATGAACTTAGAGCTCCATTGTCTTCTGTATTGGGTCTAATTCAGTTGATAAAAATGGAAGGCGTTGACCCAAAATTATATCAACATATTGATATGATGGAAATTTCAATAGAGAGGTTAGACAGCTTTATTAAAGATATTATTGAGTACTCAAGAAATAAACATAAAAATATTGAGCTAGAACCCATTAATTTTAGTAATTTAATTGAACAGTCTCTTGAGAGTTTTTGGTACTTAGAAAACACCAATAAAATTAAAATTGACATAAGCGTTGATGATAAGGTTCAATTTGTTTCTGACAGTAAAAGGGTTTCGGTATTATTGAATAATTTTATTTCAAATGCTATTAAGTATCATGACGTTAATAAAGAGTCACCTTTTATTTGGATAAGCGTAAAAACATCTAAAAAAGAAGCTATCTTAGTTGTAAAAGACAATGGTGTTGGTATCGATGAAGACCAAATAAAACGAATTTTTGAAATGTTTTACAGAGTATCCTCTAAAGTAATGGGATCCGGTATTGGACTATTCATTGTAAAAGAGGTTATATCTAGATTAAAAGGAACTGTCACATTAAAATCTAAAATTGGAGAAGGTTCAACATTTACGATAACAATACCAAATGAATCAGGTAAATTATAATATGAGCAAGGATATTAATATTTTGTTGATCGATGATTCGGATGTCGATAATTTCATTAATAAAGCTGTTATTTCAAAAGAGGATAATATTTCTCAAATAACTACTATGACATCTGGGCAAGACGCTTTAAACCATTTAAATGAGATTGTTGATAGTCCTGATACATATCCAGATATTATTTTTCTGGATATCAAAATGCCGGGTATGAACGGTTTTGAATTTTTAGATGAATATTTAAAACTACCCGAGACTATTGTAAATCACTGTAAGATTTATATCTTAAGTTCTTCAATAGATTCAATAGATTCTAAAAGGGGAAAAGAATATGCCATTGTAAAAAAGCATTTGACCAAACCATTGGCACATCATAAAATTGGAAATTTATTGGCTGAAGACTAAACTTCTATAAAAAAGCAATTCATCAATTCTAAATTCAGTAAAAAACACATTATATAGGGCTTAAATTATAATATCTTCTTAATAATCATAAGATTTGGTACACTTTTATTATTTTGCCCCTTATGAAAATTTATCCCATTGAAACTGGTAATTTTAAGTTAGACGGTGGTGCTATGTTCGGGGTGGTTCCAAAAACAATTTGGCAAAGAACAAATCCGGCAGACGACAACAATTTAATTGATATTGCCGCCAGAAGTCTTTTGATTGAAGACGGTGATAGATTGATTTTAGTTGATACCGGTATGGGTAATAAACAATCTGATAAATTTTTTGGATATTACTATCGTTGGGGTGACTTCAATATAGATTCATCCTTAAAAAAATATGGTTTTCATAGAGATAATATTACCGATGTTTTTTTAACCCATTTACATTTTGATCATGTTGGTGGTGCCATACAATGGAACAAAGATAGAACAGGTTATGAGCCCGCATTTAAAAATGCCAAGTTTTGGACGAATGAAAAACATTGGAAATGGGCCACTGAGCCTAACCCAAGGGAAAAAGCTTCGTTTTTGAAAGAAAATCTGTATCCAATGCAAGAAAGTGGTCAGTTAACCTTTATTGATCATACAGATAACGGCTTCTTAAAAGATAGTCCGCTCGGATTTGATATACGTTTTGTTGACGGTCATACAGAAAAACAAATGTTGCCACAATTTACATATCAAAACAAAACTATTTCTTACATGGCAGATCTTATACCAACAGTGGGACATATACCTTTGCCTTATGTTATTGGTTATGACACTAGACCACTTATTACCATGTCCGAAAAAGAAATATTCTTGAATGAAGCTGTGGAAAACAACTACTATCTTTTCTTTGAGCACGACGCTCACAACCAACTTTGTACTTTAAAACATACAGAAAGAGGAGTAAGGTTAGATCAAATATATACTTTCGACGAACTCTTTAATTAACGCTACACTTTTTAATTTCTAAACTATAAACATTAACTAAAAGTTGCCCATATATGACAAACAATACTCTTAAATCAATCTTCGCCCTTTCGTTAGCGGCCGTTTTATCAGGGTGCGGTAGTACCAATACAGCAACAAGTAGCGGATTAGTTCTTACCCCGGTTGAAAACATTGATTCCACGCCTTTAAAGATTTCAGATTTAACAACAGCCGAAAAAAACAATTGGGGCCATTTAGATCTTGTTTCCGATACCATACCTGGTATGAGCGTTGATAAAGCTTACACAGATATCATTAAAAATAAAAAGGGAACTAAAACCATTGTAGCGGTATTAGATTCTGGTATTGATCTTAATCATGAAGATTTAGATGATGTTCTATGGACAAATACAAAAGAAAAAGCCGGTAACGGTATAGATGATGACGGTAATGGCTACATTGATGATATAAACGGTTATAACTTCTTAGGGGAATCTTATAACGAACAATTAGAATATGTTCGTATGCTTCGTTTAAACATTGGAGACGCAGCAACTTTATCAAAAGCTAAAACAAAGCTAGACGCCGAATACAACGAAGCACTACAAGGTAAAGAACAATACGAATCTATTTATCAGGCAGTAAAAAATGCCGATGCAGACGTAAAAAAGTATTTAAACAAAGATACTTACACAAAACAAGACTTAGCCAGTATTACAGCAACCGATGAAACTATGCAGCGTAATGTGGCTATTTTAAATCAAATGTTCGGTATAAAGGATACCATTCCAGAAGTTCTTGAAGAGCTGAACAACGGCATAAAATATTACACCGAGCAAGTAAATTACAATCTCAACAAAGATTTCAATGGTCGTGAACCGGTTGGTGACGATCCATATGATATTACAGATGTAGATTATGGTAACGGTAACCCTATGAATAGGGTAGAAGATGAAAGCCATGGTACACACGTTGCCGGTATTATTGCTGCCGAACGTAACAATGGAATAGGGGTTAACGGGGTTGCCAACAATGTTGCCATTATGAGTATTAGAGCCGTACCTAATGGTGATGAATATGATAAGGATATTGCCAGAGGTATTAGATATGCAGTTGATAACGGTGCACGAATTATAAACGGAAGTTTTGGTAAGTCTTTTTCTCCAAATGCACAGTGGGTTTATGATGCCATAAAATATGCAGCCGACAACAATGTACTTTTTGTACATGCAGCTGGTAATGATGGTTCAGATCTTGATAACCCTATCAATGCTAACTTTCCAAATGATCAGGTGAACAACGGACCTGAAATTGCAGATAATGTAATTACCGTTGGTGCATTGAACCCAAAATATGGTTCTGAGTTGGTTGCTAGTTATTCAAACTATGGTAAAATAAATGTTGATATTTTTGCTCCTGGTACAGATATCTATTCTACCTACCCAAATAACGATTACGAATATTCTCCTGGTACTTCTATGGCCGCACCCGGTGTTGCCGGTGTTGCCGCTTTGGTAATGTCTCAATATCCAAGCTTAACGGCTGCCCAGGTGAAAAAAATTATTTTAAACTCTGGTCTTCCGATCAAAACCAAAGTGGTTTTAGGTAAGAATACCGGCAAAAGCGCATCATTAGATGAAATTTCTACTTCGGGCAAAATTGCAAATGCTTATAACGCTTTGGTAATGGCCAGTAAAGTAGCTGCAGGGCAGATAGAACTTTAATTATATATGACTCATATGACTAAATCATTCTTTACATTCTTTACCGCTTTATTATCCATTGGGCTATTTGCTCAAGGTAATACCAACTACTGGCAACAACATGTAGATTATACCATGGCCGTTGACATGGATGTTGACAATTACCAGTATACCGGTACACAGACCTTGGTGTATACCAATAACTCACCAGATGAACTTAAAAGAGTGTATTTTCACTTGTATTTCAATGCCTTTCAACCAGGTAGCGAAATGGATATTCGCTTGCAGAATATTGCCGATCCAGATGGGCGTATGACAACTGCCGATAAGAAAAGTAGAATTGCAACACTTACCGAGAGTGAAATGGGCTATCTACATGCGACTTCATTGACCCAAGACGGCAACCAAGTATCTTTTTCTGAAGAGGGTACCGTATTGGTAGTCGACCTTGCAAAACCAATTCCTTCAGGTGCAAAGTCTACCTTCAACATGGAATTTAAAGGTCAAGTGCCGTTACAGATAAGACGTTCGGGTAGAAATAGCGAAGAAGGTGTTGCCTTATCTATGAGCCAATGGTATCCAAAATTGGCGGAGTATGACTTTGAAGGTTGGCATGCCGATCCATATATTGCCCGTGAATTCCAAGGTGTATGGGGAGATTTTGATGTAAAATTGACTATTGATAAGGATTACACCGTTGGTGGAACCGGATATTTACAGAATGCAGATGAAATTGGACATGGTTACGAAACGCCTGGTACAAAAATTAAAAAGCAAAAAGGTAAAACCTTAACCTGGCATTTTAAAGCCCCTATGGTACATGATTTTATGTGGGCTGCCGATCCCGAATATATTCATGATATTCAACAAGTACCAAACGGTCCGGTTTTACATTTCCTTTACAAGGATGACCCAAAAATTCTTGAGAATTGGAAAAAGCTTCAGCCTAAAACTATTGAGGCAATGGAGTTTTTTAGTAAAAATATCGGTAAATACCCTTATGATCAGTATTCGGTTATTCAAGGTGGCGATGGTGGTATGGAGTATGCGATGTCAACATTGATAACCGGTAATCGTAAATTTGGTAGTTTGGTTGGTGTAATGGCTCATGAACTTGCACATTCATGGTTTCAACATATATTGGCAACAAATGAAAGTAAGCATGAATGGATGGATGAAGGGTTTACTTCATTTATCTCTAAACTTTGCATGACCGAAATTATGGATTCGGATAAAGAAAATCCGTTCGAAAGTACCTATAAAGGTTACAGAAATTTGGCTTTGTCAGGTAAAGAACAACCACAAACCACCCATGCCGATCGCTACGCTCTTAATTTTGCTTACGGAATTTCCGCTTATAGTAAAGGATCTATTTTCCTTTCTCAATTAGGCTACATCATTGGTCAAGATAAATTGATGGAAACTATACGTACTTATTACGATGAGTTTAAGTTTAAACATCCAGTACCTAATGATGTAAAACGTGTTGCCGAGAAAATATCTGATATTGAGTTAGATTGGTATTTAACAGATTGGACACAAACTACCAATACTATCGACTACGGAATTAAAGAAGTGTCTGCCGTTGAAACCAATGCTAAAGTTACTTTAGAGCGAATTGGTTTAATGCCTATGCCTTTAGATATATTGGTTGTTTACAATGACGGAAGCAGAGAGACTTTCTATGCACCTTTACAAATGATGCGTGGAGAAAAAGAAAACCCTTATGAGGGTGTAGAGAGAACCGTTATTAAAGATTGGCCATGGGCTTACCCAAGCTATGAATTTGAGATACAAAAACCAATGTCCTCAATACAAGCTATAGTTATAGACCCTTCTCAACTAATGGCAGATGTTAATTTAGAGAACAATGTTTGGCAAGCAGAGTAGTATCTTCTTGTAAAGTTTTAGATATTTATGCCCCCAATTCGGGGGCTAATTCTTTTTAATGCTTCTTTACTAATGGATCAATCCTTCGGAAAAAAGGAAAAACTTAAAAGCAAAATACTCATCACACAATTGTTTGAAGAGGGTAAGGGCATTTCTGTATATCCTTTGAAATTAATTTATCTATCCATCGAAAAAAAAGAAGTCCCTATTAAAAGCGCGGTTACCGTATCTAAAAGAAATTTTAAAAGCGCTGTTGACAGAAATAGGATCAAGCGCTTACTTAGAGAGTCTTACAGATGCAACAAAGCACAGGTTTTTAACAATACAGATGCTAACTTTGCGTTTCTATTTTTATACCTTGGTAAGGATATGCCCACCTTTGAGCAGTTAGATCATAAAATGAAGCTCGTTTTAAACAAGTTTAAGCTACAGATTGATGAAAAAAATAGTAAGTAAAAAAGTTCTTGTACCCATAATAGCCATTGCCTTTCTTTTTATAGGAAGTAGTTATAAAAGTGACTTTTTTGAAATAGCTAAGCAAATTGAAATCTTTACTACCCTGTTCAAAGAATTGAACATGAATTATGTGGATGAAACCAACCCAGCAGAATTAATGGATACCGCCATTAAGAATATGCTCAATGAATTGGATCCATATACCAAATTTCTAAACGAACAAGACGTTGAAACCTATCGTATTAACAATGCTGGTGAATATTCCGGTATTGGTGCCATGGTACGTTCATTCGATGATAGGTTATTAATTATTGAACCACATGAAGGATACCCTGCCGATAAAGCAGGATTAAAGGCTGGAGACGAGTTAATACAGATCGGGAATATCAAAGTAGCCGATTTTGAAAATAATGCCAGTGAGCTTTTAAAAGGGGCTAACGGATCTACGGTTACCGTAACCTACAAAAGACAGGGCAAATTAAAAACTACAAGTATAACTCGTGAAGGTATAGAAGTCGATGCCGTACCGTTTTATAGAATGATAGATAATAAGACCGGTTATATTGTGCTTGCAAAATTCAACGCAAAAGCTACCGATCAGACCAAAGCGGCATTATTGGACCTTAAAGGAAAAGGTGCCGAAAAAATCATCTTGGATTTAAGGGACAATCCTGGCGGCTTGTTATCTGAAGCTATTAATGTTACCAATTTATTTGTTCCAAAAGGAGAGCTTGTGGTGACTACAAAATCAAAGGTTAAAAAATTCAACCGAGAATACCATACCAACAACCAACCTGTTGATGAAGAAATACCGTTAGTAGTACTTGTAAACGGTAGTAGTGCTTCTGCCAGTGAAATTGTTTCTGGTAGTTTACAAGATTTAGATAGGGCGGTAATTATGGGTGCAAGAAGCTTTGGAAAAGGTTTGGTTCAACGTCCGCTTAAATTAACTTACGGTACACAACTTAAAGTTACCATTTCTAGATATTATACCTCTTCTGGGCGTTGCATACAATCATTGGATTATTGGAACAGAGATGAAAGTGGTAATGCCGTTCGTAATACTACCTTCAATGACTTTACCACGCGAAATGGTAGAAAAGTACAAGATGGCGGCGGTATTTTACCAGATATTGAAGTAGCTACTTCTAAAACCAATGACCTTACCTTGGCACTTTTACAGAACAATGTCATTTTTGATTATGCTACAGATTACCACTATGCGCATAATTATACAGATGTAAGCGATTTTAAATTTACAGATGCAGATTTCAATGATTTTAAAAATTACGTAAAGAAAAGTAGCTTCTCTTTTGAAACAAAAGCTGAACAAGCCATTAAAAAAGCGCTTTCTGGTGATGAGAATGACTTTTTGGGATCAGAGGTTAAGGATAGCTACAAAACTTTGTTGGCGAACATTGAAAAGGGCAAACTCAATGCCTTGGATAAATACCAAAGCGAGATTCAAAAGAATTTGGAAGATGAAATCGTTAAGCGCTATTTCTATAGAGATGGTCTGTACCAATATTACTTGAACAATGATGAGGCTATATTGGCCGCAACCGAATTATTAAGCAATAAATCAAAATACAGCGCTATTCTAAAGTAACACCTTTTAGTACCTACACGACTCCTTATCTGTAATTTGATAATACTCCTTGTAGTTCAATGCCTTTGGATCTGTGCAGCCTTTTAAGTTGCGTATTTTAATATTCTTAAAATCTATAGGTTGACCTTCACTTTGTAATGCTATAAATCCCTCTTTTAAAGGTTTACCATCTTGCTTCATTTTAGGGTCATAACCAGTAGCTACACCTCCGCCAATTTGAGGTTTTTTATATTCTAATACTGTTTTTCCGTTAATGATATGTTTAACCAATGAATCATGGTATACGATTAATTCTGCCGTTACCCATTGATCACCATAGTAAGTATCAGACGTAGATTTTATACAATGTCTGGGATCGATTTTACCTTCATAAACAACATCTGTGCCCGGTGAGCACATATTACCAGTGGGGCGATCTACACCTTCTTCAACTCCCGCTAAAAATTGCATTTCAACACTTATGGGCCAGTCTTGTTCTTTCAACATGGTACGTGGATCTTGAGAATGGAACATTACCCCACTATTTAAAATAGTATAATCTGGTGCTCCTTTATATAGTTCACCAACAAACCGGTATTGCATCGTTAAATGGAAATCTGAAAAAGGTTTATCATAGTATAAATGCGAATACCTGTTATTGAATTCGCCCTCGTATTTATCATACCTCACTTTTACCATATTGTCTTCTACCCTAAACGTATCTGCATAATTATTACCAACTTCGTAATGGTGCACTTTGGTTGTCCATCCGCTTAAATCGGTACCGTTGAACATAGTCTCCCAACCATCGTTAGACTGTTGAGCATAGGTAACCGTGTATCCTATTATTAATAAAAAAAAGCTCTGAAATAGATTGAATTTAAGTTGTTTAATTTTCATATAAATGCTTCGTTGAAAGGATTGTTGATCGGTATTAATGCAAAAAATACACTTCTAAATATACTCAATGTTCTGATTATAAATAGTAAAGCATTTTTAAAAATATGGTCGATTATAAAATCAACATGATCTATACGAATTTTATAGCTACTTTTAAAAGAACAAACAACACCTTCAACACAATAACTTACCATGAGAAATCTAATAGTATTTTCAATTTGTTTTCTTCTAATACACGCTACACAAGCACAAGATTCAAAAAATGAGAAAAATATAACTCCCATACCAAAAGCAAAATCCTTTATTACCCAGCAAAAGGGAGTATTTGGTGGAAAAAATATTGATTATACTACCACTGCGAAAGAAACTTTCCTGACCAATGCAAAAGGAGATTCGATTGCCACATTCTGGTCGGTAGCATATACAAAAACCAACATAGGCGATGTAACCAAAAGACCGGTAACTTTTGTTTTTAATGGCGGACCTGGTTCTGCATCTTTATGGTTACATATGGGTTTCTTTGGACCCAAAGTTGTAAAGGTCGATTCTGATGCAAAATCTGATGATGGAGCGGCACCATACAATTTAGTGAACAATGAACATGGCTTATTAGATATTACCGATTTGGTTTTTATAGATCCCGTTGGTACCGGTTATAGTAGGTTGGTAGGAAAAGGTGAGGGAAAAGATTTTTACGGTTTAAAGGAAGATGTTGACTCTTTTGCCCAATTCATTAGAAAATGGGTTACTGAAAATGAGCGTTGGTTCTCACCTAAATATTTGGCTGGTGAAAGTTATGGAACCACACGTGCCGCAGCCCTAGGAAAAGCTTTGGAAGGCTCTGGCCAAAATATGGCATTGAACGGTATGATACTTATATCACAAGCGTTAGACTACTCCGGATCCACTTCCATACCCAACAATATCACCTCATTTATTACTTATTTACCGAGTATGGCAGCTACAGCGTGGTATCATAAAAAAGCGGGACAAGGCAAAACATTGCAAGATTTCACAAAAGAATGTAGAGTATTTACCTATAACACCTATATACCGGCACTTTATAAAGGAAACCTTTTAACAGTGACTGAAAAGAAAGCAATAGCTGAAAAACTTTCTTATTTCACCGGATTGGATACATCATATATTCTGCAATCTAACTTAAGAATATTAATGGGTCGTTTTCAGAAAAAATTATTGGAAGATAAAGGCTTGGCCATTGGTAGACTAGACGGAAGATTTATGGGTGATGAGGAAGATAAGGTTTCAGAAAAACCTCATTTGGGCGATGCCTCCAGTTATCAAATTAGTGCTGCTTATACGGCTAGCTTAAACCATTATTTCGCTTCTGAACTTAAGGTAAAAATGGATAGACCTTATATTACTTCGGGTGGTGGTTCTAATTGGAGATGGAGAACAGTACCAGATGGTAATTATTGGGAGCCTATGCCAGTGAATACCGCACCTGATCTCGGCGAAACCATGCGAAGAAATACAGCAATGAAAGTACTGGTTGCCAGTGGTTATTATGATCTAATTACTCCTTTTTTCGATGCTGAATATACTTTTGATAGAAACGGAATAGTAAAAGAACGTGTTGAAATGAAATATTATGAAGCTGGTCATATGATGTATACTCATGAACCAGATCTTGTAAAACTAAGTAAAGATATTCGAGAATTTATGACAAGCATGTAATATATAATTTGGGCTTACTTATCCTTATTCAAAATGACTATTTTCTCTTGTTGACATTTAAGATTATAAAAATTTACAATGTCTTTTACATGCTTTTTTTTGTATTCTTTGTTCTGAATTTTAGCTACCAGCGCAGGGCAATCTGAAAAATAATCTGATGCTGCATTTTTGAAATTTTTACTAAAGAGCTGATTGGAACCTAAATGGGTAACTTCTCCATTTACTCCCTTAGTGACATATAAGTTTTTAATATCATAATAATTACCAGGCATCATATTCATTTGTCCATTCGTACCACCAACGAACATTGGACTAGAATACCCTGTTTGTTCTAGAACATATAAGTTAACACTGCCTATTTCAAGTTCACGTACCACATTAAAATAACCATCTCGGGTTTCTAAATAAATATAGGTAGATGGCTCTTCCCTATCATTGATAACTACTTGCTCCAAGTTTTCAAAATGATATTTCTCTGCTTTGTCTCCCTTTGATTTCTTAAATTTTACCTGATTCTCATTAACAAGTTTTGCCAACCCTGTGAGTTGTTTACCATTTTTAAAATATAAGGTAGCTGCATCTCTTTGGGCAAAGGCAATCGATCCTACAAAACAGCAGACTAAAACCAGAAGGGACGTTTTTTTCATAGCACGTAATTGATAGATAACTATTATAAAACGGCTACATAAGAACTATGTTATATTCTTTAACCAAATTTCGATGAAGCACCAAGTGCTATATGCAACTGATCAATCTTTTATTGGCTTGGTGATATTCAAGTTTTGAAGTAGGGGATCATCTTCGTTCAATAATCTTTGGGTTCTTAAATAACGTCCTACGTTATACGCATCATAATTTGGAGATTCTTTGTCAACACTGCTAATACGTACCATTTCAGATGAATGTATAAACTGATTATCACCGATCCACATACCTACATGAACCACTTTTTCTGAAGTGGTTTCCGTTGCTTTTCTTCCAAAGAACAATAAATCGCCCTTTTCCAACTTACTAAAGTCAGCTATAGAATCTATGGGTTTACCTGCATGCACCTGTTGTGATGCATCACGCGGAATAACCATACCGTTTAAAAAATAAATGGTTTTCGTATACCCACTACAATCTACGCCTTTTGTAGAAGTACCACCCCATAAGTAAGGCACGCCCATTAATGTTTTTGATGTTTCAATCAGTGATTCTGCGGTATAATCTAAACTAGATAACCATGTCTCATATTCTTGCGCTTCATCCTTTAAAATATAAGCTTGTCTACCATCTGGAAATTCTATTTTAAAATGAGTATCATCTCTATCCACTAATTTTAAAATGCTTCCTGCAACAACATCAGATATTCTATTATCAGCATCTATAGAATTAAATGCATGTCCGTAAGTATTGGTATATATAATCTTGTCTGAAGCTTTCCATTCCGTAATTTGAGATTCGTTCATTAATTGAATACCACCTGGATCTACCCATGCCAAATATTTATCGGGCGTTTGTATTAAGTACCAATCTCCTTCCTTTTTCAACACATTGACAACTGTACCTAAAGTCGCTTGTGTTGCCAATTCTGCTGAGTGTTTAGGGTTACTTCTAAGATTAGCTGCCGAGATGTTAATAACGGCCTTTGTCATACCCTCTAAACTATCTGAAGGCAATATTCTAACCTCATTGGTCGCCTCTATCCCCTTTTCCTTCAAAACGGCTTCTAAAGAATCTATTGCATGTGGTAAATTTGATTCACCAATCAATGTAAAACCCGAAGGACCATCTAAAACATCTATATTAAATAACGCGGTACGTTTATCTGGCGCAAATACATTCTTAATTTGTTCGATCTCATCGGCAAGAATTTTCTTTTGCCCCATACGAACCCCACAAGACATATTTAAAGCAATCATAATCAATACAAAAGCCTTTATAAACAATAATCTCTTCATCCCTAAATAATTTCTAATAGTATTAGCCTTGTGAAATTATGTAATTTTATCGCAAATGAAGAAACTAAAGGTCATAGAACTTTTTGCTGGTGTAGGTGGATTTCGCTTAGGATTAGAAGATACTAACAATTATAAGGTAGTTTGGAGCAATCAATTTGAACCTAGTACAAAAATGCAACATGCATCTAAAGTGTATGAAGCTAGATTTGGCTCAAATAATCACCGTAATCAAGATATATCTGAAGTACCAACAAATGAAATACCCGATGCCGATATTTTGGTTGGTGGATTTCCTTGCCAAGACTATTCCGTTGCTACAACGCTTCATAATTCTAAAGGTCTTATTGGAAAAAAAGGTGTTTTATGGTGGAGCATTCACCGAATATTATCAGAAAAAAAACATCCGCCAAAATACTTATTTCTAGAAAATGTGGACCGTTTATTAAAGTCACCTTCAACCCAAAGAGGAAGAGACTTTGCCATTATGCTAAAGAGTCTAAATGATTTAGGATATGCCGTAGAGTGGCGAGTTATTAACGCTGCAGATTATGGAATGCCACAAAGACGCAGACGAATATTCTTTTTAGGCTATCATAAATCTACACCACTTTATAAACAATTAAATAAAACTTCTGCTGATAAATGGATTTTTGAACAAGGTACTATTGCATCTGCTTTTCCTATTACCAGTACTTCATCAAAAATGATATCATTTGATATTACCGATGACTTAGTTTCACTATCGGAAAATTTCAACTTAGACCAAAAATTATCTCCTTTTCTAAATACCGGGATATTCATAAAAGGTAAGGTATATACTACCAAGACTACTGCCAATTATTTGGGCAAAAGAACCGTGTTGGCAGATGTATTACAAAAAGATAGCATACCAGAGGAGTTTTATATACCTGAAGAAGACCATGATAAATGGCATTATTTAAAAGGTGCAAAAAAGGAAACAAGAACTTCTAAATCGGGTTTTTCCTATCATTACAATGAAGGTAGCATGATTTTTCCCGATGCTCTTGATAATGCATCAAGAACAATTATTACTGGTGAAGGGGGTAAGAGCCCATCTCGGTTTAAACATGTTATTAACACAAAAAAAGGTCTACGTAGATTAACTCCTATAGAATTGGAACGCTTAAATATGTTCCCCGATAACCATACATTACTTGAAGGAATCTCTAATACCAAAAGAGCTTTTTTTATGGGTAATGCCTTAGTGGTAGGTGTGGTTAGAAAGATAGGAAAAGTACTATCGGAAAAAATAATGGAAGTAAAATAAAATCAATTTCGATTATTGAATAGTACATTTTCTAAATAATCTTCTCTTTCACTCTCTAAATTATCTAGCCAAAAATACGTGTTGATTAACATAACATATTGTTAATCAACGTTTAAAATTAGGAATTGTCCTTTTTTTTATTATTTTACTAGGTATGGTAAAAGTAGAAAAGTCAGAAAACACGGAATTTTTAGAGAAGTCGATACAACATTTAGAAGCCACTGGTTTTGAGAATATAAAGGCGGATATTGAAGGGTATGAAACCCCAAAATCATACTCTAGAAAGGGTAAAGATGGTAACATAACTCCAGATATTGTTGCAGTAAAAAACGGAAGAAAATATTATTTTGATATCAGCCTAAAATCACCAAAAACCAGACTTTTAAAAACAAAATGGCTGTTTTTAGATACATTGAGTAGAATGAACTCCAATAGATTTAGAATTATAACCACCAAAGGTCATTATAAATTCACTGATAATATGTTAGAGGATATTAACCTAAGCAATAAGACGCCTATAAAAATATAAATACCTTAATTTAAAATTTTTAGTAGTCCGCCATTGGCGGACTTTTATGTTTTTAACATACCAATATGAGGTATACCATCTTCAAGATATTCTTCACCAATGGTATTAAAACCTAAATCCGTATAGAATTTAGTAAGATATTTTTGAGCGGAAATTTTTATTTCGGTACAATTAAAATGTTCTTTAACCACCTTTATTGAAGCCTGCATGATAACTTTACCATAACCAAATTTTCTATACTCTTTATGCACTGCTACCCTACCAATACTTGCCTCATCAAAATAGTCACCAGGTTTAAAAACACGAGTATAGGCAACTACCTTGTTATCTTTTAATCCTACTACATGTACAGCTTTGTCATCTTTACCATCAATATCCAAATAAACACAATCTTGTTCTACTACAAAAATATCGCTACGTAGTTGAAGTACATTATACAGTTCTTCAGTATTGAATTCTGTAAAGTTCATTACTTTAATTTCTAACATAAATATGCTTATTTAACTATCAATGTTTATATCTAAAACTTATTAAGTATTTGAAAAATAAATACTTATAATAACTATTTAAGGTTATTAACATAGTTGTGATAACAATTTATTGTAATGGAATTTTTTCAATTCTACGCTCATGTCTACCGCCATCAAAAGAAGTATTTAAAAATGTGGAAACCATTTCAAGTGCTTGTGGTAGTGCTATATATCTTGCAGGTAAACTTAATATGTTAGCATCGTTATGTTCTCTGGCTAATTTGGTAATTTCTTTGTTCCAACACAATGCAGCTCTTACATTCTGATGTTTATTAGCTGTCATAGAAGCTCCATTGCCGCTACCACAAATCAAAATACCAAAATCTACATTACCTTGTTCAACATCTAATGCCACAGGATGTGCAAAATCTGGATAATCAACACTATCCGTACCATCGGTACCATAATTAATGACTTCTACCTGTATAGATTTAAGTAAACCTATAATCGCTAATTTATAATCTGTACCCGCATGGTCGTTACCTATAGCAATTTTCATATGCGTAATAGTTAATGGTTAATTGTTCATAGTTTATATACTGTGGGGTTGGTACTAAACAAAGCTAAAGGTACAATAATCAGGCATTCACAACAAAAAAGTAGGGGTTCACAACAATTGTTACCAACTAAATAATAATAGTTGTTAATTAGTATGTTATAAACGAGTTTACCTATTGCATAAATTGTTTAGAAAAAGTTGCTAAAATATTTGCTTTTTAAAGTTGACATCTGCTTACAATTTTAATCTTCTTAACACGAATTTAAATATTAGAAAGTTTTAGCTCATTTTCATCAAAATTTTAGTCCTAGTTAACATTAAAATTACATTTAGTTATTAATAAATTCATGTTAATAGCACTTATAAACTGTGTTTAATAACTTCTCAAAATACTGATATTCAAATACAGTTTAATAAAAGTTATTGTCAACAAGTATTAGTATCTCATAAAGTCAAGTAAAATTTAAATAAGTTATTCTAGATATTAACAAGCTATAATAACCATTAATTTTTAATTTAATTTAAAAGAAAAAATGACTAATATGATATATATGTTAATAACAACTAGTTTGCTTAACTTTTCATTAAATGGTTGTGTAACAGGTAGTGGATTATAATTCGTAATTTTCCAACAAATTAAAAGTTTAATGTCGAAAAGAAATAAGAAGGCGAAGAATCATAGAAAGAACGAAATAACGAAAGGAATTTTTACCGTTCTTGAAAAGGAACCGAATAAAAGTTTCAACTATAAGCAAATTGCCGCTAAGATAAATATTACCGATGCTCAAGATAGAAATACTCTTATAAAAAGGTTAACCCAATTAAAAGAGAAAAAAAGAATTCAAGAAGTTGATCGGGGTCAATACAAAGTACTAGAAGATACAAAAACCTATTACGAAGGTACGGTTGATTTAACTGGTAAAGGAAATGCCTACATTATTGTTGAAGGTATGGATGATGATGTCTTTATACCATCGAACAAGTTGAATAAAGCTTTTCATAAGGATAAGGTAGAGGTATTTATTTACCCAAGAAAAAAGAGTAAAAAGTTAGAAGGAGAAGTTGTAAAGGTACTAGAAAGGTATAAGACCACTTTTGTAGGTATAGTAGACATGCAGAAAACTTTTGCATTTGTTAGACCTACCGATTTTAGAATGTATACCGATATTTTTGTTTCTAAAGATAAATTAGGAGAAGCAAAAGATGGCGAAAAAGTATTGGTTGAAATTACCGATTGGCCAGATGATGTAGATTCCCCGTTTGGTAAAATATCTCAAGTTTTAGGAGTTCCTGGTGAACATGATACTGAAATTCATTCCATTTTAGCAGAGTATGGATTACCATATTCTTTTCCTGAAGATGTACAAAAGTTTGCTGATGGTCTAGATACTAGCATTAAGGAAGAGGAAATTAAAAAACGTAAAGATTTACGTAACGTACTTACTTTTACTATAGATCCTAAAGATGCAAAGGATTTTGATGATGCTTTGTCTTTTCAAAAACTTGAAAATGGAAACTATGAGATAGGTATTCATATTGCCGATGTTTCCCATTATCTACAAAAAGATACAATTCTTGATGATGAGGCATATGAACGGGCAACTTCTGTTTATTTAGTTGATCGTGTGGTGCCTATGTTGCCAGAAGTATTATCAAATAATGCTTGTTCTTTAAGACCTAATGAAGAAAAATATACTTTTTCTGCCATTTTTGAATTAGATGAGAATGCTATTATCAGAAATCAGTGGTTTGGTAGAACGGTAATAGATTCAAATGAGCGTTTTGCGTATGAAGAGGCGCAACATATCATAGAAACGGGTAATGGAGATATACCCAAGGACATTTCGATCAGAGAAACGGCCTATACGGTTTCTAAAGATGTTGTTGAAGCAACCTTAGAAATGGATAGACTTGCCAAGATTATGCGAGATAAACGTATGGATAAAGGTGCATTATCTTTTGATAAAGTAGAAGTACGTTTTAATCTTGATGAAAATAACGAACCTATTGGTGTTTATTTTAAGGAATCTAAAGATGCTAATAAACTTATTGAAGAGTTTATGCTTTTAGCAAATAGAAAAGTTGCCGAGTTTATTGGAAAACAGAAGCCAAAAAAGACTTTTGTTTATAGAATACATGATGATCCAGATCCAGATAAGTTGATGGCTTTGAATGGTATAGTTTCTAAATTTGGACATAAATTAGATTTTAAGGATAAGAAATCTATCAGTTCTTCATTAAACCAGTTATTGCAAGACGTAAAAGGTAAAAGAGAACAAAATATGGTAGATACACTTACTATTCGTAGTATGAGTAAAGCTATTTATACCATAGACAATATTGGTCATTATGGTTTAGCTTTCGATTATTATACTCATTTTACTTCTCCTATCCGTAGATATCCAGATGTAATGGTTCATAGATTGTTACAACATTATTTAGATGGTGGAAAATCTGCAAATGCCGAAGAATTTGAAAAGAAGTGTAAACATTCTTCAGATATGGAATACTTAGCATCAAGTGCTGAAAGAGATTCTATAAAGTATATGCAGATTAAGTTTATGCAAGATCATAAAGATGAAGAGTTTAGAGGAGTCATCAGTGGTGTTACCGAATGGGGAATTTACGTTGAGATAATCTCTAATAAATGTGAAGGTATGATCAGAATCAGAGACATAAAAGGAGATTATTTTATCTTTGATGAAAGACAGTATGCTATAATTGGTGAGCGTACCAAGAAAACATATACCTTAGGTGATGAGGTTACCGTAATGGTTAAGAATACCGATTTAATTAAAAGGCATTTAGATTTTGCTTTAATTCCAGATAATATTAAATAAATTGGAATAGAATTTGGTATAGATTGACGGAATTAAAAAAATGTATTTCTATTAATTAATACGTTTATTTTAAATTACAAAAAAGTAATGAAACAGGTTATTTTTATAATGTTTCTGTTTGGAAGTCTTTTGGTTTATGGCCAAGATGATAAGATTATTCAAAATATTGATTCTTTTAAAGAGGTTAAAGGTTTTGATGGATTATCGATTAATCTTATAAAATCTTCAGAGAACAAGATGGTCATTACTGGTGAAAATACCGGTAAAGTTGCGGTGGTCAATAATGATGGGGTACTTAAAATTAGAATGCAGATTGGTAAAATCTTTAGTGGATATAAGACTTTTGTAGATCTTTATTATGCACAAGACATTTTAGTTATTGATGTAAATGAAGATGCGCGAATAGTTACCGAACAAATGATTGTACAAGATGTTTTAGAATTAAAAGCACAAGAAGGTGGTGAGTTAGTGGTTAATGCTAAGGTAGAACAAATGTTGATTAAGTCAGTCTCTGGAGGTATTATTAAAACAACAGGTTCTTCTAATCTACAAGACGTTCAAATAAATACCGGTGGTGTTTATGAAGGTAAATCATTTACTACCAATTTTTCTACTATAAATGTTAATGCAGGTTCTCGGGCAGAAATTTATGCTAAAGATTATGTAAAGGCGACGGTTAAAGCTGGGGGTGAAGTGTTAGTCTTTGGTAATCCGGATAAATTAGAAGAGAAAACCGTTTTTGGTGGTACTATAACTAGAATGTAAACATCTATGTTAGAAGATATTCAGGCAGCAATTCCTTTAGGCTTTTTTTTAAGTTTTATGGTTGGTCCCGTATTCTTTGTTCTTCTTCAAACTAGTGCGATAAAAGGATTTAGGGCTGCTATTACTTTTGATATTGGCGTTTTATTAGCTGATGTTATTTTTATTTTGGTCGCTTACTTTAGTAGTTTTCAGTTACTTGAGAATTTAAGCAATCAGCCTGGACTATATGTTTTCGGTGGAGTTATATTGTTGGTTTATGGTTTGTTTACTTTTTTTAAGACCGAAAAAAAAGAGATACCGATAGAGTCTAAGAAAATAAGAAAGTCAGATTTTTTTGGATTATTTGTTAAGGGTTTTTTATTGAATTTTATCAATATCGGCGTACTGGTTTTCTGGTTAGGAATAATTATAATAGTAGGTCCAAGTTTAGATAACCAACCTAATAGATTTTTTACTTTTTTTGCAACGGTGCTACTCTCCTATTTTGTAACTGATGTATTTAAAATATTATTAGCGAAACAATTAAAGAGAAAACTCACTGCAGACAGAATAGTTTGGATAAAAAAAGTGATTGGGGTTATACTTATTATCTGTGGAATTGTTTTGGTGGTTAAAGGTTTTTTACCAAAAGATCGGTTTAATTTTGAACAGGAATTAGAACGATTTGAGCCTAATTTAATAGAATAAAAAAAGCCGGTTAATACCGGCTTTTTTTATTAATGTTTATAGTAGTTTACTTTTTGTATTTCTCATTAAGTAATTTAACTATTTCATCGGTAAGGTCATTGGCTTCTGTTCCGTATAGAACGCTTCCACCATCTCCTCCACCTAATATGTATGAATATCCGTTGGATTTTCCATAAGTTTTGATTTCCTCTTTTACTTTAGAAACTATACTGTCCATTTCAGTCTGACCTTCTAATTGTAATTGTTGATCTTGTTGTTGAAGTTGTTGCCCAATAATTTGACCTTTTTGTTGCATTGCTGCATATTCTTCTTGAGCTTTAGTCTGAGACATAGATTGAGCCTTGGCTTGAAAAGCCTGTGCTTCCATTTGAAATGCTTGAGAAATACTATCTCTTTTCTTTGCTAAAGCATCAGCCTTAACTTTGAATTTAGATTCAACATCAATTTTTTGTTGATATTCATCCATCAATTTTACGTTATCTACATATCCTATTTTTTCTTGTTGGCAAGAAGCTAATAAGGCAAAAGCAAAAATTACAATTAAGTTTTTCATTTTTTCATTTTTATGAGTTGCAAAAGTAATAAAGCTTTTAAAAGGATAATATTTTTAAATTGATATATATGTATTGAATTTCCTTAATATAAATTTTTCTTATTTAAAATTTAATATATATAATTTATATTGATTTTATAGCTTAATTTTAAGGTACTTTAAGCGTCGTATTTAATTAAACACTTATAATTATATTATTATGGTATGAAAAGTTGTTTAAATGGGCTTAAAATACGTTTTTAGTCTTTTTGAAGAATATATATGTGTGATGAATACTCTCCGGACTGTTTTGCCTTAATATTTGATACGAGACCACGATAGAAGGCCATAAAATAATTTGAGTATCCTTTTTTGTATTTTTCGGATAATAGTGAAACATAGTAGGAATCAAAATACATTGGTAATATTTTCTTTACACTTAAATTATGTTCCTTAAAGATTTTGGTTATGGATGTTTTTGAAAAATGCCATAAATGTCTGGGTGTATCGTAAGCTGCCCAATACTGTCTATAGTATTGGGCATCGTATGATTTATAGTTGGGTACAGCTATTATTAATGTACCATTTTCTTCCAATAAATTTTCTATTAAGTTTATTTGTTTATCAAGATTTGGTAGATGTTCTAGTACATGCCATAGGGTTATGATATTAAATTTTTGATTTGTAATAGATTCTAAGGATTTATATATTGTAAGATTTTTCTTAATAGCTATTTCTCTTGCTTGCGTGCTTAACTCTACTCCCATGGTCTTCCAATTATCGGTTTTGGCAGTAGATAAAAATTTACCGGTTCCACATCCTATATCTAAAATAGTTTTTTGTTCTTGGCTATAATTATTAATCAATTTTACCTTTTGAGATAATGTAATTTTTTTTACGCGTTGGTATACTTTTTCCAAAAGAGATTTTGATTCATCTGTATGTGATATATAATTATTAGAATCATAATATTTAGTAATATCTGTAGGTATTGGTTGTGTTATTAGCATATCTTTTTCTGAATCATATTCAAGATGAAAATGTTCTTTTGTAACTAAGTAGTCTTTAGTTTTTAGATATGTTTTAGTTTTGGTCATTTTTGATTTGACTGATTTTGATGAATAATTTAACGTTGTTCCACGTGGAACAATTCGTCCTACCTTCCAAGGAAAACTAAAAGTACACTGATATCACTTGGTGTAACTCCACTAATTCTTGATGCTTGAGAAATGGTTACGGGTTGAATTTTAGTTAATTTTTCACGTGCTTCAAATGATAGAGATTTTAATTTGGAGTAGTCAAAATTAGCTGGAATCTTTACTGCTTCTAATCTATGAAGTTTATCTGCGTTTAATTTTTCTTTAGCGATGTATCCAGAATATTTTATCTGTACTTCTGCTTGTTCTAGAATTTCATTGTCAAAGTTATTTTCTTGTACAAATGCGCTAACATTTTTTAATTGTAGCATGTGATCCATAGTCACATTTGGTCTTGAAAATGCCTTATACATTTTATCAGATTGCTTTACTAAAGATGAATTTACACTCTCTAATATTGGATTTATTTCTTTGGGTAATACACTGGTTTCTTTAAAAAATTGTACTAGTGATTCAGATTGTTCTTGTTTTTCTTCCATGCGTTTCATGCGAGAATCTGTGGCTAATCCTATTGAATGACTTAATGGTGTAAGACGTAAATCTGCATTGTCTTGTCTAAGTAATGTTCTATATTCTGCTCTAGAAGTAAACATTCTATACGGTTCTTCGGTTCCTTTTGTAATTAGGTCATCAATTAAAACACCTATATAGGCTTCGTCTCTTTTTAATATTAAGGCGTCTTTTTCTTTTATTTTTAAATGAGCATTTATACCTGCCATTAAACCTTGCGATGCTGCCTCTTCATATCCGGTAGTTCCATTTATTTGACCGGCAAAATATAAATTCTCTACAAGTTTAGTTTCTAATGTATGTTTAAGTTGTGTTGGTGGAAAGTAGTCGTATTCTATTGCATAGCCAGGTCTAAAGAATTTTACTTTTTCAAATCCTACCACGGATCGTAACGCCTTAAATTGTACATCTTCTGGTAACGATGTAGAAAATCCATTTACATATACTTCAACAGTTTCCCATCCTTCTGGTTCAATGAACATTTGATGACTGTCTTTATCTGAAAATCTGTTTATTTTATCTTCTATAGATGGGCAGTATCTTGGTCCTAAACTTTTTATTCTTCCATTGAACATAGGTGACCTATCAAAACCTTCACGTAATAAATCATGAACCAAAGCACTAGTATGTGTCATATAACAATCACGTTGATTAGCTAAGGATTTCGTATTAGTATAAGAAAATTTTTTTGGTGTGAGGTCTCCTGGTTGAACAATCATTTTAGAATAATCTAAGGATCTACCATCAACTCGTGGTGGAGTACCGGTTTTCATTCTACCACTTTCAAAACCTAAATCAACGAGTTGTTCTGTAATTCCGGTTGCAGCTTTCTCTCCTGCTCTACCTCCACCAAATTGTTTTTCACCTATATGTATTAAACCATTTAGAAAAGTACCGTTGGTCAATACTACTGCTTTAGATTTTATATCAATACCTAAAGAAGTTTTGACTCCAACTACTTTGTTGTTTTCTACAAGTAAACCAGATACCATTTCTTGGTAAAAATCTACATTCGGTGTACGCTCTAACATTAAACGCCATTCTTCTGCAAAACGCATTCGGTCGTTTTGTGTTCTAGGACTCCACATTGCAGGTCCTTTAGATTTGTTGAGCATCTTAAACTGTATAGCAGATTTGTCTGATACAATTCCACTATACCCACCAAGGGCATCTATCTCTCTAACAATTTGTCCTTTTGCGATTCCACCCATTGCTGGGTTACAGGACATTTGCCCTATATTTTGCAAATTCATTGTTACCAATAAGGTTTTAGAACCCAAGTTTGCAGCTGCTGCTGCCGCTTCTGCACCGGCGTGTCCTCCGCCAACTACAATTACATCATATTCTTCTCCAAACATACCGTCTATTGTTCCACGTGGAACAGCTTTATTTTTTCTTCTTCTTTAGCGCGCATTTCGGCAGTAGCTGTTTCCGATTTATCCGAATAGCCCATTAAGTGTAAAACACCATGAACCATTACACGCTTTAATTCATTTTCAAAAGAGACTTTAAATTCTTCTGCATTTTCTTTTACACGATCTATAGAAATGTATAAGTCGCCAGATACATTTTTACCTGACACATAGTCGAAGGTAATAATGTCTGTTAAATAATCGTGTTGTAAATAATCTTGATTGATTTTAAGTAGGTATTCATCATCGCAGAAAATGTAGTTTAATTCTTGAACCTTAAAACCTTCGGTTTTACAAGAATTTATTATCCATGAATCAAAATGTGTTTCTTCTACTAGCTTAAAATCGGTTAGGTAGTTGTAATTAATCATTTGCTTTGAAGTACTCTTTAACCTTTGTTTGAAAATTTTGCCGCAAAGGTAAGCTTTGCCTATTTAAAATTTCAACTTCATTATGATAATTCTCTAATAATGAGGGTTTAGTAGTAATAGGATTTGTGAAGTCTTTTGTATTTCTGTTACTTTCTCGCTCAGATTTCTGTCCCTGCTTTAATGCAGCGTTTTCTAATTTCAATAATTCGTACTGTATAGTGTTGGCTTTGTTGATTGTACGCTGTGTAATTCCATTTTCGAGTAAATCGTTTTCGAAATCCTCCATCTGCTTAATCAGCTTTTGACCCAATTTTTGGTCGCCGCTGTTAATCATGTTTTCTAATTGTTTCTCTAGCTCTTGACGAATTTTTTGTTGGCTTTGATAAATTTCATAAATCTCTTTGAGTTCTGCTTCGCTCATTTGACCATTACCCTGTCCTCCATTTCCATTGGAATTACCTTTTCCGCTTCCATTTTCTCCTCCTTTGCCATTATCACCATTTTTTCCGTTCTTGCCGTTTTCTCCTTCACTTCCGTTTTCTCCAGATTTACCATTGGATCCTTGTTTTCCATTTTCACCCTGTTCTCCATTTTCTCCTTGTTCACCTTTACTACCTTGTTGACCTTTTCCGCTTTCTCCTTCTTTTCCTTTGCTACCAGATTTTCCTTGTTGCCCCATTTTTTCACCCAACTCTTGTTGTCCTTTTATGATATCTGGTAATTGAAATCCACCTTCGCTTTGACCAGATCCTTTTCCCATTTGCATGCTTTCTTGCATATTATCCATAACATTGGCTAAGAAATCCGCTAAACTATTGGCTGCCGTAAGAACATATTTTTGATGCGAAATTCCTTGAAACATTTGTCCGTCTGCCATTGTCTCCAATGATTTATCAATATTGTAATAGACTTCGGTTATTTGTTCATTTACAAATTCTGATAAATCTGCTTGGCGTAATGATAGTGCAAAAAGACTATCATCGACATGCTCAAACAAACCTCGTAGTTCATTTTGATCTCGTACTGTTTCAGAATATTGGGTTTCATCCTGGTCTTCTTTAGATGATAGTTTATTAAATAAGGCTTCTTGTTTAAATGAAAATATGATAAGATTATCTAAAATTTGACGTAGCATTTCCGCATCTTCGGCAACAGAAGAACCCCCACCTCCACCGGAAGAAGAATCACTTAATTGCTCACTCATTTCTTTCATTTTCTGCGCAGCAGATTTTTGTTTTTTCGAGGCATTATTTTGTTTGTTGTTAGGATTTTGTTGGTCTGAATTTTTGTCTTTTTCAAGTTGTTCAAGAGCTTCTTGTTGGTCCTGTTTTATGCCTTCTTCTTTATTATTATTTAAATTTAAATCAATTGGTTTTTTTAGTTTGTCATTATCATTTTTAAGTTCTTTTAATTCCTTAGATAATTCATTGAATTCTTTGTTCAACTGTTCTTGGGTTTTAGCATTATTTTCTTCTTTACTCTTTTCTGAAAGTTCATTTTGTTTTTTAGATAATTCTTCCAAATCCCTTGCCAGTTGCGATGACTTTTCAGTTACATAATACCTTTTGGTTAGTTCTAAAAGTTGTTCTAAACTACGCTCACTGTTCTGTTGTTTTTTACCTAATTCCTCAAGTTTTTTAGTGAGTTCTTCCTTTTTGATCTTATCTGCTACTTTGTTAAGTTCTTCAAGGAGTTTCTGATTTTTTTTGGCTTGCTCTTCTTGTCGTTCTAAACGTTCTTGTAACAATTGGTTTAATTTATCGTCTTTATCTCCTTTGTCTAAATTTTCTTTTAATTCTTTACTGAATTTTTGCATCAACTGCTCTTGTTGCTCCTGCTTTTTTAAGTAGTCTTTAATCTGATTTTGATCATTAAAATTTAAACTACTTTTCTCTTTTTGATTTTGATTGATTTCTTCTAAAGTTTCTTTCTGTTGTTTTGCACGTTGAAGAGATTTGTCCAAATCTTGAATTAACGATTGCTGAGATTCAAGATCTTTGTTTTTTAGTTGGTTATCATCAAGTAATACCTGTTGGAATATTTGGCTTTTAATTGTTTTACCATTGTGTACGGCATCATTGTCGGTTACTTGAAAATAAAAACCATAATTTTTACCAGCTTCAATTTCTATACCAGATGGAAAAGTGTAATAAAATTGCTCGTAGTTACTTTTAGATGTACTTAGGTTAATAATCTTTTCATTGTCTTCTCTTCCAACTTCAAAATAAACGAGATCAATTTTTGATAGACCGTAATCATCGCTTACGTTACCTGTATAATATGATACATTTGGATTTAAAGAATCTAAGACTTGATTTACTTTTATAGTTGGGTAAGCATCTTTTATAACTTTGAAATTATAAGATAATCGCTCGTAGTCAGCTACATTTTTATTGGTTGTGGTTAATTCGTAACTATAATCACTATATATGCTTTGTGTCAAAGAAAATATGTTTTCTTTTTTATTAAAAGAAAGAACGGTATCTTTTAATGACAGATTAATCTTATCGGTATTTTCACCATTAATTTTCCATGAAACCTTGGTACCTTCAGGTATTACGGCATTACCGGTGCTTCTAATTGTTTCATTACGTTTATTCAAATATGTTGGATAAGATAAGTCCATTGTAAAATCAACTATAGATGGAGTTTCTAATGCTATTAAAGTATAAGGTTTAGAATTAACTTCATTTGCTTTAAAATTAAAAGTGGTAGTTGTTATCGGTGGCGCAAATGTGTATTCATACAATCCATTTTGCTGTTGTAATAAAATAGATTTTCCGTTAATGTTGATAAAAACATTTTCGGGTTTAATTTCACCTTTAGTCGAAACTTGTATTGTATAAGCCTCATCTTGTAGAGTGCTTAGATTATCTGATAAAAGTTGAAATTGAAACGGTGCAGGTTTTTCATAGGCCATTTTATAATTTATCACCCGTTCATAAGAACCAAAAAATGTATTCCAATTTCCAGAAATGTATAGTGCGCCAATAATAAGAATGGGTATTATAGCATATTTCAAATATTTAAATGAATCTTTAAAATTAATAGCACTCGAAAATGGAATAGTATCCATTTGTTTAGAACGTTGGGCAATACTTGCTAGTAGAAGTTCAGATTGTTGAGGATTTTCTGCTAAATCCAGCAAATTAATAAGCTTATCTCCTACTTCTGGAAAATGGGTGCCAATCATTGCTGCAGCATCCTTAGGGCCTAGTCCTTTTTTGATTTTGAAAAGGTAAAAGATGGGTGTTACTATGTATGTAAAGAGTAGATATAGTTCTACCACTACAAAAATGCCGAATAATACCATTCGGCCTATTGTTGATAACCAAAGAAAATACTCTATTCCTAGAATAAATAGAAAAAACAATAATCCTAAGGCGAAAAAGAGAAGAATACCTTTTATCAGAACCTGTGAATAGTGTTTTTGAATAAATTGATTTAAACGATCTAAAATGTGATTATAGTCTTGCAATTGCCCTTTTTTATACCAAGATAACGGATATAAATATTGTTTGTTGGGAAATATTTGTTAAATCAAATCACTGGTCTGCTGTTTAATACACCAATAACAGGTGGTTTTTAATGTAAATCCTATTTCAAAATCCTATTTCAAAAACGCTTGGTTATGTATCTTTGTGGCTCAATTAGAAATTATGTCAGAGAAAGTTCGTGTTCGTTTTGCCCCTAGTCCAACAGGACCATTGCATATTGGTGGTGTTCGTACTGCCCTATTTAACTATTTATTTGCCAAAAAACATGGCGGTGATTTTATTCTAAGAATAGAAGATACCGATCAGAATAGATACGTTGAAGGCGCTGAACAATATATAATTGATGCTTTGAACTGGTGCGGAATTCCTTTTGATGAAGGCATTGGTAAAGATGGTGGTTTTGGTCCATATAGACAGAGCGAACGGAAAACTATGTATAAGAAATATGCCGATGATTTAATTGCTAGCGGTAAGGCGTATTACGCTTTTGATACAGCAGAAAGTCTAGATGCACATAGAAAAGAACATGAAGAAAAAGGTAAAACTTTTATATATAACTGGCATAACAGGTTAAAGTTGGATAATTCTCTTTCGTTAATGCCAGAAGAAGTTAAAGAAAGGTTGGCCAATGGTGATGACTATGTTATTCGTTTTTTAACACCGCCAGATGAAATATTACATTTAGATGATTTAATACGTGGTTCCATAAAAATAGACACTAACGTTTTAGATGATAAGGTACTTTTTAAAAGCGATGGTATGCCAACCTATCATTTAGCGAATATTGTTGATGACCATTTAATGGAGATTTCACATGTAATTCGTGGAGAAGAATGGTTACCTTCTTTAGGATTACACAAACAGTTGTATGATGCATTGGGATGGACCGCTCCTCAATTTGCTCATTTACCGTTGATAATGAAGCCTGTAGGTAAAGGGAAATTAAGCAAGCGTGATGGTGAAAAAATGGGCTTTCCGGTTTTTCCTCTTTCATGGAATGAATCTGAAGGCTATAAGGAAGCTGGTTATTTTCCTGAGGCGGTAATCAATTTCTTGGCTTTATTAGGATGGAATCCTGGAACGGAACAAGAATTGTTTTCTTTAGAAGAATTGGTAAAAGCATTTAGTTTAGAGCGTGTTAACAAATCTGGAGCACGTTTTGATCCAGAAAAAACCAAATGGTACAACCAGCATTATCTTCAAGAAACCGCTGATAATGAGTTGGCTAAGTTATTCTTACCAACAGTAAAGGAGCATATTTCTGATAGTGAAAAACTAGATTTAGAGTATGTTACCAAAGTAGTTACGCTAATAAAAGAGCGCGCAATTTTTGTTTCAGATTTTTGGGACCTAAGCGATTATTTCTTCGTAGTGCCTAATGAGTACAATGCGAAAGCTGCAAAAAAACAATGGAAAGAAGATACCGCTTCAATCATGAACGATCTTATTTCTGTATTAAAATCCATAGAAGATTTTTCATCGGAAAATAGCGAAACTGTAGTAAAAGCTTGGATTGGCGAAAAAGAATTATCGTTCGGTAAAGTAATGCCACCTTTACGCCTATTCTTGGTGGGTGATATGAAAGGACCACATATTTTTGATATCATGGCGATGATCGGTAAAGAAGAAAGTATTGCTAGAATTGAAACAGCCCTAGATAGATTGGGATAAAATAAAATTTTCGGGAGAATGAAGTACGCTTTACTTTCCCGAAAATTCACTTAAAACTTCCATTGCTTGTTCGGTGTCTTTTGTCGCTACAAAAAGATGGTCGTGATAATAAGCCGCAATAACATTGCAACTGATATTATATTTGGTCAATGCGGTAGAAACTGCTGCCGTTAAACCAACAGCATTCAGTGCAGAATGTACGGTAAGTGTAATCCAAGAAGCAACAAAGTCATATTTAAAATTTAATTCATCGGCTTTAGCTTGTTCTAAGATTATGGTTGTACCTTCTTTTTCTTTGAACTCAAATAAAATGATGTCTCTAGAAATGTGCCGAATATCATTTACCGATATAAAAACATAGCTCCCTTTGTTCAAACTAGGTTTTAAACTCTTTAAAAGGATATTTAAATCGGTTTCTCCTGCCATTTTAGCGTGTTTGCTGAATTTTCAAAAAAATTTCGACCCTTCGGGTCAATTTACCAAAGAATACTCCTTAAAATACTTCTTTTGATGGTAAAAAAGGTCAGCGGCGAAATTTTATTCGCTTAACCACCTTTCATTTGTCCAAGATTTCATTTCTGTGACCGATAAAAATGTCCAGGCAATTATTCTGCTTAGTTTATTTCCCTGTCCCATTGGTGTAGTTTTGTGTTCAACAACCCCTACTTTTTCTAATCTATCATAAAATGCACGTAGGTTAGATTGCTTTGATACTAAAGTTGAAAACCAAGCACAATTTTTAGAATATTGGGCACTTTCGTTGATCATATTCAGTACAAAGCGTTTTTCTCCACCATCTGTCCAAAGTTCTCCTCCTTGCCCGGCAAAATTCAAATCGGGTTTTTTAACCCTTTTCTTTTTTAAGTTGCTCAGTTTTCTCAAGGTTCCCGCTTCTGCTTCTGCTTGATTCGCGTGAAAGGGCGGATTGCAAATGGTAAAATCTATTTTTTCTTCGGAATTTATTATCCCAGAAAAAATATGATCTGCCTTGGTTTGAACTCTAAATTCAACCTTTCCGGAAAGATTTGGATTGTTAGTTACATTTTTTTCAGCAGCTTCAATAGCCTTTGGATCAATGTCAGAAGCTATAAATGACCAGCCATAAGAACTACTGCCAATAATGGGATAAACACAATTTGCTCCTACTCCAACATCCAAACATGTAATATGTTCCCCTTTCACCAAAAGACCGTTATTGCTTTCGGCTAAAACGTCTGCTATATGGTGAATATAATCGGCTCGACCTGGTATGGGCGGACATAGAAAACCATCTGGTATATCCCAAAATAGTATGTTGTAGTCTGCCATAAGTAAGGCTTTGTTTAGCGCCTTTACAGCAACAGGATTAAAAAAGTCAATAGATAGGTTGCCATATTTATTCTTGGCAACGAACGGGTTTAACTCAGGGTTTATTTGTTTTAGGGCTTTAAGATTGTAACGACCGGTATGTTTGTTCCTTACGTGTAAACTCGGTTTTTCTAAAGCTGCTTTTTTCTTGTTATCGGGCATATGATTTTGAACTTGTTGAAGAGTCCAAAGCTAAGCCTAATTTTTAAGTGCTCGTATTATTTCTTCGCATACGCTTTGGTCCATACCATAACCAAAATCCAGTAATGGTAAAAAGTAACAGGGCAAGCCCCATAATGGTAGTGTAAAAAACCTTTATTTGATTATCGCTAGTTCCTAAATAATCATCTAGAACAGAGCCGTCATGAATATGTTCAATTAAGTCAGAATATCTTCGTTCTGTATGTAAAACTTTTCCCGTGGCACCATCGATTTGTAAACCCCAAATGTGATCTGCATATACGAATTTTACAATGCCTTTTTCTTTTCTTATATCAATTCGATCAATTTCTGTAGACAAATTTGGCGATACATTTTCAAGTAAATAGGCATTTGCAATAGTGTGTAAACTATCTACTGGTAACCATTCTTTCAAATTTGTAGATGTCCCTTTATAAGTCTTTGATAGAATTACGCCTCCACTGTGCTTTTTCCACCCTAAGAGAAGTCCGGTAATTGAAATAAAAAAGAAAAAGATAAACAACGCGGCGCCAGTTGCCCTATGCACTTTTCTAAAAATACGCAACCATTTTGCTTGTCGTTGTCTTTTGGTGATTTTAGGCATTTTTTTGGTTTGGTTAACGCGCAATATAACTAGATTAACTAGGCAGATTTATCAATGATTTGTTAAATTAAAATTCATGATATGCTCCCTTTTTAATGATATCAATTACTGTTACAAAAGTGAATATGTAAAAATTGATTTAGGTATGGTATTGACTGGGTTAAAATAAATGGATTTTGTGTGTTGAATGGATACGTCGCTAGTTTGTTTTACTAAAATATTAATTATGGGTTATCTAATATTACATTATCCTTTTATGTGTTTATCTTTATGATATTCTAAATTTTGCGTACTTTTTTAGTTCAGTTTATCAATCGAATTGGATAAAGGCGAAACGTTTTATAATCACACAATAGATATTTTCTATTATAATCTGATTTTTGATAAATTAAATATTGATAGTTTTACACTTGTAAGAATTAGAAACAACATAAAATAGACATAATCATGAGTAGTACTAACGGAAAAGGTGAAGCTTGGGATGTAAATGAATCCTCAGCAGCGAATTGTCCATTTTTAAATGGTGAAATGCATCAAGCAGCAGGTGGTGGAACCACTAATAAAGACTGGTGGCCAAATATGTTAAACCTTAATATTCTAAGGTTACATTCAGAAATGGCAGATCCAATGGATGCTGACTTTAATTATGCCGAAGAGTTTAAGTCGTTAGATTTAGCAGCTATTAAAAAAGATTTAACCGATGTAATGACCGATAGTCAAGATTGGTGGCCGGCGGATTATGGTCATTATGGTCCATTTTTCATTCGTATGGCATGGCACAGTGCTGGTACGTACCGTATATCAGACGGTAGAGGTGGTGCAAGTGCAGGTAACCAACGTTTTGCTCCATTGAACAGCTGGCCTGACAACGCCAACTTAGATAAGGCCCGTTTATTATTATGGCCAATAAAACAGAAATACGGTAAAAAGATTTCTTGGGCAGATTTATTGATTTTGGCAGGTAACGTTGCTCATGAAAGTATGGGATTACCAATGTACGGTTTTGCCGGTGGACGCGAAGATATTTGGCAACCTGAGGATGATGTTTATTGGGGGTCAGAAACTGAATGGTTAGGCAACAAAGAAAGATATGATGAAGATGGTAATGAATTGGAAAATCCGTTAGGTGCCGCTCACATGGGTCTTATTTATGTAAACCCAGAAGGTCATAATGCGAATCCGGATCCTTTAGAAGCTGCACATTATATAAGACAGACTTTTAAAAGAATGGCGATGGACGACTACGAAACCGTTGCGTTAATTGCCGGTGGTCATACATTTGGTAAAACACACGGTGCCGCTAATCCAGATGAGTATGTAGGTGCAGAACCAGCTGCTGCAGATATCACGGAACAAGGTTTAGGTTGGAAAAGCAACTATGGTTCTGGTTCTGGCGCAGATACCATTACTAGTGGTTTAGAAGGTGCATGGTCACAAACACCAACAAAGTGGAGCCATTATTTCTTTGAAAACCTATTTGGTTTCGAGTGGGAATTAACTAAGAGTCCTGCTGGTGCATGGCAATATAAGCCAGTTGGAGATGCCGGTGTAGGTGAAATGCCAGATGCGCACATTGAAGGAAAAACGCACCAACCTTTTATGTTGGTTACCGATATGTCTTTAAGAGTAGACCCTGAGTTCGAAAAGATTTCTAGAAACTTTTTGGAAAATCCAGATGAATTTAAAGATGCTTATGCTCGTGCATGGTATAAATTAACTCACCGCGATATGGGCCCTAAAGATCGCTATTTAGGTCCAGAAGTACCACAGGAGCAATTGTTATGGCAAGATCCAGTACCATCTGTTGATTTTGAATTGATCAATGATGCTGATATTGCCGAATTAAAGAAAACTATTTTGTCTTCAGGACTTTCTACTTCAGAATTGGTTTCAACTGCCTGGGCTTCTGCATCAACATTTAGAGGTTCAGATAAAAGAGGAGGTGCCAATGGAGGTCGTGTTCGCTTGACCCCTCAAAAAGATTGGGCAGTAAATAACCCTACTCAGTTGGCAAAAGTAACAGCAACCTTAGAAAGAATTCAAAAGGAATTTAATGAAGCTCAATCTGGCAATAAAAAGGTTTCTTTTGCAGATTTGGTAGTATTAGGAGGAACTGCTGCTGTTGAGAATGCAGCTAAATTGGCAGGCTTTGATACAAATGTTGAATTCAATGCCGGGCGTACAGATGCAACTCAAGAAATGACCGATGTTGAATCATTTGAGGCATTAGAGCCAATAGCGGACGGATTTAGAAATTATACAAAGCAAAAATTATCTGTACAGGCGGAAGAGCTTTTAGTTGATAGAGCTAATCTATTAACGCTGACAGCTCCAGAAATGACGGTTCTTATTGGCGGACTTCGTGTGTTAGGTGCAAATTATGATGGATCCAACAACGGTGTGTTTACCGATACCCCAGGTGTACTTACCAATGATTTCTTTATTAACCTTTTAGATATGGGCACAACATGGAAAGCTGCTTCTAACGATGATACCGTATTTGAAGGAAGTGATCGCAAGACGGGAAATGTAAAATGGACAGGTACTAGAGCAGATTTAATTTTTGGTTCAAATTCTGAATTACGTGCTTTAGCTGAAGTTTATGGTACAGAAGATTCAAAACAAAAATTTGTAAAAGATTTTGCAAAGACTTGGACTAAGGTTATGAATTTAGATCGTTATGATTTAAAATAAGATAATTTATCAATTATTGAAATAGGCAGTATGTTAAGTACTGCCTTTTTTTATGCCGATTTTTAAAAGATAGATGCACCAAAAGTGAGTAGATTACTATCTGGGTCTAAAAGAGAAAATTCTTTTTGTCCCCATGGTTTTGTTTCAAGCTTTCCATTTGGATGTATGGCTACTTTGTTTTTTAGTAACGATTGGTATAATTTTTCGATTTGATTTACTCTTATATACACCTGTCCATAGTTTTCTCTCGGATTCAAATCTTTAAATAAAAAGAAATGAAGCTGTAATTCATCCTTTTCTAGCATCAAATAGTCAGGATAGTCGGTTACGCCCCACTCTTTAAAACCTAAGGAGTCTATATAATAGCTTTTGGTGACCTCCTTATCTCTCATAGGTAGTTTAGGGTGAATGGCTTGCAGCATTTATATGGCTTTGAATGAAATTAAAAGGTATTGATAAAAATCTAAAAATTATGCAAATACTGCTGATTTTCTCTCTTTTAATGAAATGATTATAAATTATAGGGTGTTTCTGTAACAAATGTATAATTAAAGCTACTGATATTATGAAGGCATTTAGTATCTTCAATTATTAACTTAAAAATAAATTATTATGGGCTCATTCATTTGGATTCCAATTTTGTTTCTGGTCATTGTTACCATCCTTTCGGGTGTGTTTATTGTTAAACAGCAAACCGCAGTTTTGATAGAAACTTTTGGAAAATTTACTAGTGTAAGACAATCGGGTATTCAATTCAAAATTCCGTTTGTACAACGTATTGCGGCTAGAATAGGATTAAAAATTCAGCAATTAGATGTAATTATCGAAACTAAAACGCTCGATGATGTTTTTGTTAAGTTAAAAGTATCGGTACAATATGTTGTAATAAGAGAAAAGGTATATGATGCGTATTATAAATTGGAGTATCCGCATGAGCAAATAACTTCTTACGTATTTGATGTTGTACGTGCTGAGGTACCTAAAATGAAGTTGGATGATGTCTTTGTTAAAAAAGATGATATTGCCATTGCGGTAAAATCCGAATTGCAAGAGGCAATGCTTGACTACGGTTTTGATATTATAAAGACATTGGTAACAGATATTGATCCAGATCCACAGGTAAAGGAGGCAATGAACAGAATTAATGCTTCTGAACGCCAAAAAACTGCTGCGCAGTTTGAAGGTGATGCAGCCCGTATTTTAATAGTCGAAAAGGCAAAGGCGGAAGCGGAAAGTAAAAGACTGCAAGGTCAAGGTATTGCTGATCAGAGAAGGGAAATAGCTCGCGGTTTAGAGGAATCTGTTGAGGTACTAAATAAAGTTGGTATCAATTCTCAAGAAGCTTCTGCTTTAATTGTAGTAACGCAACATTATGATACCCTTCAAAGTATCGGGGAAGAAACCAACACCAATTTAATACTGCTACCAAATTCTCCACAGGCAGGCAGTGATATGTTGAATAACATGGTAGCTAGCTTTACGGCTAGTAATATGATTGGGGAGAGCATGAAAAAAACAAATAAACCCAAACCAAAAGAATAATTAGTAACTCATAATATTAAAAAACCCGAAACAATTTGTTTTCGGGTTTTTTAATTAAACAAATTTTAGTTGTTTGATTGCGTTACTTTAATTGATAGAATAAGAGATCAAACATTTTGAAAACTTAAAACAATAGGGTTGTAACCACTTTTACTAGTTAAACAATACCAATAGGTCTAAAATAAAAGAAACGCCGTTAGACATACAGAATAACGGCGTTTTTATATCAATTTTATTGATCTTTGAAAACATAAGTTATATGGAATACTTATGTTACTTTTTCTCTTGGATTTTTGCCCAAGAATCACGTAAACCAACAGTTCTATTAAATACTAATTTATCGGAGGTAGTATCAGGATCTACACAGAAATATCCTAAACGCTGAAATTGCACTCGGTCTCCAACCTGTGCTTCTTTAAGATGAGGTTCTACATACCCGGTAATAACTTCTAAAGAATCAGGATTAATGAATTCCATGAAATCTTTGTCTTTGTGTGTATCCGGACTTTCATCTGTAAATAAACGATCGTATAAACGTACTTCTGCTTCAACGGCATGTTTAATAGAGACCCAATGTAATGTTCCTTTAACTTTACGTAGGCTTTCTTCTGTACCACTTCCACTTTTACTTTTCGGATCGTAAGTACATTGTACTTCTATAATATTCCCTTCGGAATCTTTTGTACACGATTCTGCTTTTATGATATAGGCATTCTTTAAACGAACCTCTTTACCAAGCTTCAATCTAAAGAACTTCTTATTGGCCTCTTCTCTAAAATCTTCCTTCTCAATATATAACTCCCTTGAAAAAGGAACTTTTCTAGAACCTGCACTTTCATCTTCAGGGTTATTTTCCGCATCTAACCACTCCTCTTCGTCTTCTGGATAATTAGTGATGATAACTTTTAATGGATCTAAAACGCCCATTACCCTTGGAGCAACTTTATTTAAATGATTTCGTATTTGAAATTCCAATAAAGAGACATCTATTAAGTTGTCTCTTTTTGCAATACCTATAGTATCTGTAAAATTCCGGATAGATTCTGGTGTATATCCTCTTCTTCTCAAACCAGAAATGGTTGGCATTCTTGGGTCGTCCCAACCATTTACAACACCTTTTTCCACTAACTGAGCTAGTTTTCTTTTGCTTACAACGGTATGGCTTAAATTGCGACGAGCAAACTCCCGCTGTTTAGGTCTTACTTTAGATTCATCGTAAACTTGATCTAAAAACCAGTTATATAACTCACGATGCATGGCAAACTCTAGCGTACAGAATGAATGTGAAACTTGTTCAATATAATCACTTTCTCCATGGGTCCAATCATACATCGGGTAAATACACCAATCGGTACTTGTTCTGTGGTGTGCCTTATGTAGAACACGGTACATTATAGGATCGCGCATCAGCATATTCGAAGATGCCATATCAATTTTAGCTCTTAGTACATGAGAACCCTCTGCAAATTCTCCGTTTTTCATCTTTTCAAAAAGATCTAAATTCTCTTCAACGGATCTATTTCTGTTCGGACTATCGGTACCAGGTTCGGTGGGTGTTCCTTTTTGAGCGGCCATATCTTCAGAAGATTGATCGTCAACATAGGCTTTTCCTTTTTTGATCAATTCAATGGCCCAGTCGTACAACTGCTGAAAATAATCAGAAGCATACCGTTCGGTATCCCACTTGAACCCTAGCCATTCCACATCTTTTTTAATGGCGTCTACAAACTCTTGCTCTTCTTTTGCAGGGTTGGTATCGTCAAACCTCAGGTTTACAGGGGCGTTATATCTAAGACCTAAACCAAAGTTTAAGCAAATAGAACTTGCGTGCCCAATATGTAGGTAACCATTTGGTTCTGGTGGGAAACGAAATCGTAATTCGTCTTTGGCATAACCATTTACCAAGTCCTCTTCAACAATTTGTTCAATAAAATTCAAAGACTTTGTTGTCTCGCTCATGTTATAATATTTCAAGCTACAAAAGTAGCAAAATTGCCTTAATTGGCAGGTTTAAAAAAGGTACACCTTACATAAAATGAGTTTCACAACAGAAATCTTCCTTCCGACAACATTAAATTTCACTTCGTCGTATTAAATAACATATTTGTCTATGAAATGACGGATTAGTGAAATAATTTATTAACCGACTTTTCAACCGTAGTGGCCCCCATAACTACAAATACTTATGAAAACCTTGAACAAAATTACCGTTTTTACCGCATTATGCCTGTTATTCAGTGCCTTTCAACTATCGGCACAGGCAATAGTTATTAATGCCCCAGAACCTGCAGACAATCCAAACCTGTCAGGAAGTACGCCGTGGACTGCCGTATGTGCAGGAAACTCCGGATTCAATGAATACTTCGTAAACATTACCTGGATAGGTACTGCCAACGCAGGAAACGAGTTTATACTCGAACTATCTGATGCCAGTGGTAGCTTTGCCAATGCACAAACGTTGCAGACGATTACCGACAAGAATGATGTGAAGGATTTTGATACGAGTTTTGCCATACCCACCGATACACGTGGTGAAGGCTACAAAATGAGAGTTCGTAGTACAGATCCTGAAAAAGTAGGTAGCGAATCTCCTGCCTATAACATGTATTATATGGATGTAACTTCTAACCTAAACATTAGTGAACTGGGAGATGGAGTACCACCTGGAACCGTTTGTAGTACAGGTCCTATTACTTTGCAAGTGGATAATATAGCCAACCCAGAAACCTACCAGTATATTTGGTTTCGTAGTGGTACCGAATTAACCGGTGAAACTGGGCATACTTTAAATGTTACCCAGTCTGGAATGTACAATGCTTATATTGATTACGGGCCAAGATGTACCGGATCGGGTAATACAGATTCAAATATTGTAGATGTTACTATTGGTGGTTCGGGTACAGGTATTGCTGTAACAGCCCCAAGTAAAACCGCGCTATGTAGCACAGATACCGAAACCTTAAGTATTGATCAGACAGATGCTTCATGGAGCTATCAATGGTTTAAAGATGATGTTGCTATTTTAGGTGCAACGGCTACAAGCTATACCGTTGATGCATCAAGTGCAGGATTTGAAGGTGATTATGCCATTGAAATCTCTGGTACGGGTATTTGTAACGAAAGATCAACAGCTATTACAATTACTAATGCAGATGTGTACGAGGTAATAGTAGAGAATGAAATCAATATGGTGCTATTGCCAACGCAAACTCAAACTTTATCGGTTAGTACAACCGCAAATACACCTAGTTATAAATGGTTTAGAAATGGTTTAGAAATAGGTGGCGAGACTAGTAGTTCACTTAGCATTTCACAAGACGGAGAGTATCATGCAGAAGTTACACAAACTGGAGGTACCTGTTCAGTATCGTCTAAAAACTCTGATGTAACTACCGTTGTATCTCCTGCTTCTTTTGAAATGACAATTGATTATACCGATGCGTATACTTCATGTGAATCTACCAGTACCATTTTGGGTGTAGAACAGATTAATGCTGTTGCTGCCGATGGAACTAAAACAGATGTTACCAGTGCTCTAATTGATGGGTTTAGTTACCAATGGAGTAAAGACGGTACCGCTGTTAGTGGGGCAACGAGTAATACAATTAGCTTGGCATCGAACTCAGAAAATGGAGACTATGACCTAAATGCTTCTGTAGATAGCTTTAATGTCGATTCCAATATGTTGACCGTGCAATTATTGACCAGTGAAACCATTGCTATAACTAGTTCTGGAACTGTGTTCTGTAGTGGAGGTGAAACAATAACCTTAAGTACAACAAGCGATTTAAGTGCCTCATCTTATGAGTGGCAATTGGACGGAGCAATGGTCAGCACCACAGATACCGAATTAACCGTTTCTACACCTGGCACGTATACGTTGGCGGTAGACAGAGATGGTTGTTCCCTAATATCAAATGAAATAGTTGTTACCCCTCTTGATGAAGACCTAATTACCCTTGATCTTGGAGATGAAATTGTAATGCCAGAAGGTACTAGTAAGTTGGTTACGGCTAGCGGAGGTACTGCATATAGATGGTTAGATACCAATGCTGTTGAAATCAGTAATGCTGATAGTATTACGTTTACCGAGGCCGGTAGCTATACTTTAATTGCTTCAATTGACAATTGCGAAATAGTTAAACAAGTAGAAGTATCATATTTAGATACGTTTAAAGTACCAAACGTTATTACGGTTAATGGAGATGGTATCAATGATCAATGGGTCATACCAAATTCATACTCCAACAAGGCCGATGTTAATGTCATTATTTATAATGAACAAGGTCAGGAAATTGTTAACGAATTCGATTATAAAAATAATTGGCCGCAGTCAACTACGGCTTTCACCAAACAGAATATGGTATTCTATTATAAAATTAGAAATGCCAGTGAAGTACTTAAACAAGGTACTATCACAGTAATACGTTAAGCTCACCATGCTAAAGAAAAGTGTTTTATATCTATTGTTATTTGTGTTTGCTATCATGAAGGTTAGTGGGCAAGAGGAGAGTCCGTTTGTATCATACGACGTTCCTGCCCAGAACTTATTGAAGTACAACCGATTTTTGATTAACCCAACGTTTTCAACGGTTAGGGAAGATAAATCTTATATTAACTTGTTACACCGAAACCAATCGGTACAATTTGATGATAACAATCAAAACTATTTCTTAAGCTATAGTGGTCGTATCAGTGATAGAACGGGGCTTGGTCTAAGTCTATATTCACAAAGAGAAGGTACGCTTAGTAACTTTGGCGTACTTGCAAATTACGCTTACGGTATTAAACTGAACGATAAGAGCAATTTTACTTTCGGTGCAAATGTATCTTACTATCAAAGCGGATTTGATAACGGTAGAGCTTCAACGGTAGAAGATGATCCTTTCTTGGCCGGTTTACAAGATCAAAGCCTATTGTCTTTTCAACCTGGTTTCAACCTTTCATATGGCAAGTTCGATGTGGGTATGTTCGCAGAAAACCTTTTTGATTATAACTTAAAGAACAGTGAATCCGTTACCGATTTTAAAGACAAAACATACTCGGCACACTTACAATATACCCATCAGTTTGAAAATCAAAATGGAATTTTTGAACAAGCAAGGTTAATGCCTTTGGCAAGGGTTAGAAAAGTCGGTGAAGAAGATGTTACCCTTGGCGGTAGTTTAATACTTGATCTTCCTAAATTAGGATGGATCCAAGGTGGGTACGACAGTTTTTATGGTGCTGCGGCAGGCGTTGGTTTTAACCTTAATGAAAGAATATCATTAGGCTATACCATGGAAAAAGGATTGTCCAATAATTTTGACAATTTTGGCCTTACTCATGAAATTTCTGTTGCTTATTCATTTACACCTAACCTTACCGAAGACAGGGTAATGTTAGAAGATGATTTTGAGGATGATTTGGTACAGAATGATGAAGAACCAGAGAATATTGCTACCAATCAAGAAATTGAAGAACTAAAGATGAAATTGGCAGAGAACGATGCCATCATTGAAGAACTAATGTTCCGTCAAGATTCTTTGGAAGCTATTCGCCAATCTGATTTAGAAAGACGTTTTGCGATGGTAATGCGTATGGTGCGTAATGAGACGAACGGAGAGAGACCAGATTTGGAACAAAGAGCTAAAGCGCTTTTCTTAGATGAAGAAAGCAATACTCAGGTTGCTTCTAACTACAATCCAAGTAATTCTGGCGCCGCTGATAATCAAAACCAAGCGGCTAATGAAAGTCAACAAGATAGAGTCGTTGTCGCGGCTAATCAACAAAACAATCCTGTAGTTGAAAGACAAACCGTTGCCGAATCTAATACTGCCGATAATTCAACTGCAAATCGTAATTATCAGACTCAAGTTCAACCAAAAGATGCGGTTGTGGCTAATAGAAGAACGACAAATACTGCACCCGCAGCTACTACCGAAGTTGCTCAAGATGCTGTTAAAAGTAGAAGATTCAAGAATTTGCCAGATGTAACCGATGGATATTATGTTGTTGCCAATGTTTACAAAGGTGGGCAGTATATGAATAATTTTATTGATGACCTTAATGAAAAGGGAATCCAAGCCGATTACATCGATAATCCTAATACGGGATTAAAATATGTGTATCTACAACGATTTGAAACCTTTGAAGATGCGGTTGCCGCTCATGATTCTAAATTCAATGGAGCATATGACGGTGCCATGTGGATAATGAACGTTGATAATAAGTATTCTAATGAGGCGTACGCCAGCAATGTAAACAAACTAAAAGAGAAATCTTCAAAGTATGATTCTAATGTGCTTACATCTAACGAAGTGGTAAGAGACAATGTTGAATCCAGAGATGTTGATTCAAGATCTTACGTAATAGAAGGTGCCGGTTCTGGTTATTATCTTATAGCGAACGTATTTGCAAACCCTAACAATGCTAAAAAGTTTGTAGCCCTATTAAATTCATTTGGGTTAAGTGCCAGTTACTTTATTAACCCAAAGAACAATTACAGATATGTGTATCTTAAAAAGCACGACTCATGGACAAATGCGCTTATATCCTATTATTCGAAGCTAAATGACGCTTATGATGATAAGATGTGGATTATGCGGGTCAACCAAGAACAAATGGCTTAGAACAGCTATATAAGAGTTAAACGTATAAAAAGAGACCTTGTCAACTTTGACAAGGTCTCTTTTGTTTATTACAGCTCAGTATTTAAATAATTCTACTGTGAAGACTTCGAAATAAACCAATAGTTATATTTTAATAGTTGAACTGGTAAAGTATTAGAGAATAGAACCACATTGTTATAAAATATACAATATGTTTTTTCATGTATACGAATTTTTGTTCACAACCTTATAATTACAATTTCTATTTACTTCGTATGCTATTCTATGTTCAGCTAGTAGTTGAGCGATTATTTCTCTTGTTTCAATTTCGTTCAATTGAATTTTTTCACCAAAATCAATCTCGTTGATATGACCTTGGTTTTGTATTAGTGCGTTATAATATCTCTCTTTATTTTTCATGTGTTTCATTTTTTAACTGCTATCATAATATGTGGACTTAGGGAAAGTATATTGCTGTCATTTTGTGTAATTCTAATTAGTTCAAGTAGGTTTCTTCTCTTTTTTTCATGCAGCATATTGGCAAAAAAGTCTTTGTCCAACCAAACCATTCCTTCTATCGCGTATGTATTTAAGTAGGTTAATCCTTGAGATAAAAACTCACTTTTTAATTGATCTGGTTTATGATAGTAAGCTTCTGCCAATAACCAAGGAAAATCATCTGGTGGGTTATGTATTCCAGAGGTGAGTTCCGCTTTGCACATTTCAAAAAATGAATTTTTATGAATAAGACCATTTAATAATCCTACTAAAGTTGAAGCCGTATAGTTTATAGCAAAACCTAAAATGATTCCGTTCGGTTTTAAGACACGTTTTGCTTCTCTGATACTAACTTCCCTATCCTCTTTTTTTTGAAGATGATAGAGAGGACCATGCAGAATTATAAGATCTGTAGAGTTGTCTGGAAAATTGAGGTCTCTAGATTCCCCTAAATGTATTTTAAACTTGTTCCTTATTTTTTTTGCTCTTTGTTCCGCCAGATGTAAATGCTTTTCAACTGGCTCTATTAAATGGACTTTATGACCTTTTTTGGCAAGCCATTCTGAATACTTTCCAGTTCCTCCCCCAACATCTAAAATTTGTAAGGACGGAGCAGTTATATAGGATTGAATGAGTTGTTTGATTCTTTCAAATTCAAACACCCCCATTCCCTTTTCAAGTCTGGTTTCTTCTGAAGCTTTATTGTAAAAAGCTTCTATATTTCTGTTTATTAATTGCTTGTGCATATACTATTACTTGTATAAAAACAATGGGTTTTAAATGATATAGAGAACAATGCAACGCAAAGCTCAATAGTATTTTAACCTATTGTGAATTGATTAAGATTGTTGTGAATAATTGGATATAGTTAGCTAAGCATTAAATTGTTTTAATGCAATGTTTACTCGCTTAAAGAGTAATGTCTTTTAAGAAGACCTAGCCTATATGTAGTAATTGGTATAACAGATTTTAAAAATAGTAATTTTAATTCATGCACAATGGTTTGGCATTTTAATATTTAGATTCAACAAAATATATGTGCATTTATAAATTAGTGCAGACCCTAAACTACGTTATTCTTCAAGCTCTTTTTAGCACTTTTTTCATTAAAACCGACCTGTGTAATTAGAAATTTATTCAAAATGTTGATGTGGAAAAATGACCATCTCATTGGCCACCTTGAAAACAGTTTAGGTAATTCAACTAATAGATAGCACCATTTTTAAACACAAATTTTAAAGTGTTTTATGCTTGATGTTTAAAAATTTTTAGTCAAAACCGTGTAATTTATTCTCTCCTTTCAATGGACTTTAAGGAGTTAATAATGAATGAAAAAGTGCTTTATATTTAGTTAAATACCACCTATTGAATCAACCGGTTTTGGCTTTAGACGAAGCAAGTGAACAATTGAAAAATGGTTTAGAATTTATTTAAAATCACTCCTTTCAATACATTTTTAAAGTCTTGCCGATGTGTGTATTATCGTTGAAATGCACACTTTTTCATAAAAACAAACCCATTTTATTTGATGTTTCACAACAGAAAACATCGTTACCACAACATTAAATTCTTCACGTAACTTCTAAGGTTAATATTTGTTAATGGAGAATTCCGCAGTGTAACGATACAAGATCAATGTCGAATGAGAGGAATGCTTCAACAATTTTAGCACATGATACAGCTGACCACATTTTTAGATTTCACCAAACACATTTCTCTTATGGGAAAACATTACTCAAAATGTTTATTTTTCATTTTATTCTTAGCGTTGGGTTTACAAACCGCAGTTGCTCAGGTTAAAAATAATTTCGACGTTCGTTACGAAGCAGATATCAGAGGTGATCTCACTTTTATAGCAAATAGTATTGTAGCTCCTCAAATTGACCCTTATTGCGAGGGCAGAAGAAGAAATAGAATATGTTATCCTGGCCAAACCCCCAATGACCCATATAATTTGACAGGTTCTGGTTCAGATTACAATGACAATCTAGATATGCAGTATATTGATATCGACGGTGATAATTCTACATTTAGCTCGAGTAGTGCAAATTTAGAAATACCTGATGTCGATTGTGCCTTAGTACGATATGCTGGTTTGTATTGGTCTGCAGTATATGTGAATTCCGATAGAAGTAATATTGACGATATTAAATTTAGAATTCCAGGTGAGGCATATCAAGATATTACTGCAGATGAAATAATATTTGATGGCGATGGTGATGCTGATTTTGGGTACTACAGTCCCTATGCTGCTTATAAAGATGTAACAGATATTGTTTCCGGGATGACAAATCCGAACGGAGAGTATTTTGTTGCCAACGTAAGAGCAAGTACAGGCAGTAATATTTCTGGTGGTATTTCTGGTGGTTGGAAAATGGTTGTTGTTTATGAAAACCCAAACTTACCGGGTGATAAATTTATTACAACTTTTGATGGTTATGCAGGTGTTAAATCTGGAGAGAGCATTGATATTCCAGTAAACGGTTTTACAACACTTCCAGCACCTTTTCCTGTATATGCTAATATGGGTGTTGCAGCTTTAGAAGGGGACAATAGAATTGGTGGTGATGCTTTGCAAATTAATGCGGACGGATCGTTTACCACGTTATCGAATGGACAGAATCCGGCAGATAATTTCTTTAATTCTAGTATTACTCAGTTTGATGCTCATTTTACAGCTAGAAACCCAAATAGTATAAATACTAACGGATGGGATGTTGACCTATTTGAAATTCCGAATGGAGGTGCTAGTAATACCGTAATTCCAAATGGTTCTACAAGTGCTATTTTAAGAGCCAGTTCCTCACAAGATAAATATGATATTTTCTTTACTTCTTTTGATGTAGATATTATCGCGCCTAACATTGTATTGGAGAAAAGAGTTCAAACTCCTGGTGGTGTAGATATTACAGGTCAAGGGGTGAACTTAGGGCAAACATTGGATTATGTACTGACATTTGAAAATATCGGTAATGACGATGGAATTAATTATACGATTAGAGATGTATTACCAGTTAACGTTTCTCCACCTGATGGACGAAGCTTTTTTAATGATACTGATTTTTCTTTTCCTGCACCAATATGTACAGGCTCACCTAGAACATGTTATGAAATTACGTATACCTATAATCCAGCGACTAGAGAAATAGTTTTTGATATTCCAGATGTTTATGTAGAAGATGAAGATGGTGAATATTCTATTGTTTTTAGAGTTCAGGTCGCAGAAAATTGTTTTGATTTTATAGATGCTTGTTCTGATTTAATTGAGAATTTGGCATATAGTTCTTACAGAGGTGAAAATAATTCTGCACAAGTAACCGATGACCCAAGTGTAACTGATTTTAATTCTTGTGGATTTGTGGTTCCGGGAGCTACCAACTTCCTATTAGATGATTTATCCGATTGTAATTTTCAAAGAACCATAGAACTTTGCGGCACAAGTACCATTTTAAATGCAGGCGACGGTTTTGATTCGTATGTATGGTATAGAGACACCAATAGTAACGGTGAAATTGATGCTACCGATATTGAAATCAATGATGGTGATCCAGATAATGACCCAAGTACGCAAGTAGTAACACTTGTTGGTCAATATATAGTTGATAAAATTGTTGCCGATCCATGTAAAGGATTTAAAGAAATTATCAATGTAGAGCCTTTTGGTTCTGGTAATTTACCAAACCCAGTTACCGAATATTTCAATGAAGTAAATGGTGATGCTGACCCTAGTAATGACATTCCTGGTGAAATCGTTTTCTGTTCAGACGATAGCGCTTATTTACCTAAAATTTTCTTGTGCGGTATTAATGACACGCAACCACTAGCTGTTAATATTGTTGATGCGCAAAGTGTTACTTGGGAGATTTTAAATGAAGGTAGTTGTGGTGTTGATGTAGGTGAAGATTGTGCTAATAGAGCTCTCACTTGTTCTTGGACCGAAGTAGGTACCGGTAGTAATTATTTACTAAATGCACCAGGTGAGTATAGACTTTCTGTAATCTATCAAAATGGATGTACTAGCAGCTTCTATTTCAAAGGTTTTCAGAACAACTTAGATTTAGAATTTGACAATAGAGATATTGTTTGTGATACCGATGGCAATATTACTATTACAAATCTTGGAAATGGGTATGGTTATCAATTGGTAGATAATGACACTAATAATGTTATTGTTCCATTTAGTGCTAACAACGGTCCAAGTTTTGATTTTGCTTCTGGTGAGAACGGTTCTTATAGAGTTGAGGTTACTCAATTAGATACAGACGGTGATCCAATTCAAGATGCATGTGTTTTTTCTACTCCGGTTATAGGTATTAGAGAAAGAGCGGTAACATATGACGTAAGTGTAACTCCAGAGACGTGTTTCAACTTAGGTACTGTTACGCTACAGATTACAGATGCTGACTCACCGTATGCATTTGAACTTAGAAGAAATGATGGAGCCAATAGTGGGTTGGGTACTTTAATTGACAGTCAAGATGGCCATGCAGATAATAATTTCACATTTAATGATGTAAGTTCAGGAGATTACATCGCTTATATTTCTACCGATGATGGTTGTTCTTACAGTGAAGAGGTAACCATTGTTGACGAAAATGACTTGGAGCTAACTGCTAGGGTTTCTCAACATATTACTTGTAGAGAAGGTAATATTCTAATGGATTCAAATGGAGGAAGAACACCCCATACATATGCTGTTTGGTCTTATATTGATGAGTCGGGCACTTCTATTATTTCATATCCAAATTATTCTGATATACCTGCAACAAATTTTCAATCTAGTCAAATATTTGACATTTTAGATCCAGGAGACTATGTATTTGTGGTGTTAGATAGAAATGGTTGTTATAAGGAGTCTAATACCGTTAGTATTGAATTTCAACCTGCTGCTGAATTTGCTGCAACTACCGTTAATGATGTTTCATGTTTTGGTGAGTCAACAGGGAGTATTCAATTTAATTTAATAGATGATAATGGGTATCAATTGACTTTTTACCTCTATGATTCTAATGATGTTTTATTAGCAGAGAATTCCACTGGTGTTTTTCCAAACTTGGCTGATGATGACTATACTATTGTAATTAACCAAAGAAAAGGTAGCGCATCATGTGATTACGAAGAGGATTATTCAATATCAGCGCCTAGCTCCTTATTAAGTGGAACTTCTGCATTAATTCAAGATTACACCTGTTTACAAGAGGGTATTATAGAAGCTCAAAATGTAACCGGTGGTACTGCACCTTATGAGTATAGTATAGACGGAATCAATTTTGTTCCTGATTCTACTATTAATGCTCATCGTTTTGAAAATTTAACCGATGGAACATATAATCTTGTAATTAGGGATGCCAATGGCTGTACTATTAGTACTGATGAAATAGTAATAGATAGACCTAACCCACCAACGGATTTAACCATCGTAGAATCTCAAATTACATGTCCTACTGGAACATCTAACTTAACAGTAAATGCAATTAATGGTACAGCACCTTACGTGTATTCCATTACTGCACCTTCTGCCATTGGCCCAACAAGTACCTCAGGTAACGAAGCTGTTTTTGAAGGTTTGTCCCCAGATACATATACGGTAAGAGTTACCGATGCCGATGGCTGTTTCTATGAAGAAAATTATACGATAAATGCGATTAATCCAATATCGGCTAATGGAGAAACCACACAACCGATCAGTTGTTTCGGAGCTGCAGACGGCGTTATCCGTTTTAATGTAAACTTCCAAGCTGGTCAAAACTTTACATATACCATTACAGGTCCTACAGGTGTTGAAAGAACAGGTGGTACTGAAGCTGTTATCGATAATATCAACAACTTAGCTGCTGGTATTTATACCATAGACATTGTAGATACAGATACCAACTGTACTTATTCTGCTACACATGAATTAGAAGGTCCGGCTTCGGCATTGACTATTTCTAGTTTAACCGAAATACAACCTAGTTGTACATCACAGGGTAGTGTAAGTGTTCTTGCCGATGGCGGATGGGGTAGTTATGTTTATACATTGAACAATCCAGATACTTCTGTATTTGGTTCTAATTCCACAGGCTCTTTTACAGGTTTAACCCAGTCTGGTACATATAACGGTACGGTAACAGATGCGAACAATTGTAGTATTCCTTTCACGTTCGATTTGGACGCTGCGGAACCACCTGTTCTAGTAATAACACCTAATCAAGATTGTTTTGACGATGCTGTATTATTGACCCTGACCGCTAGTGTTTCTTCTGGTGGTGACGGTACTTTTGAATATAGCTTAAATGGTGGTGCTTTTAGTAGTACCAATATATTCTCTGGACTTGCAGCGGGTACATATACCATCGATGTTAGAGATGGTAATAATTGTACAGATACACAAAGTATTACTATAGACCCGGCATTAACGGTAACGGCAAGCGCAAGTAACATTACTGCCTGCAGCACCGATACCGATATAAATATTTCTGCAGCTGGCGGAGATGGTAATTATGTGTATGCGGTAGTAAATGATGGGGTAACCCCAAATGCGGGCGACTTTGACCCAAGTACCACTGTGACAGTTACTGGTTCAGGAGTATATGATGTATATGTAAGAGATAATAGTGGTAATGCTGATTTCTGTGAATCTTCATATGAGATTACAATAGACCAAGATGATGCATTAGCATTATCTATATCTAACACCGATATACTTTGTAGTGGAGAAAATCAATCTACTTTAACGATAGTTGCTTCTGGTGGCGAGGGACCTTATACGTATAGTATTAATAATGGGGCAATTTATCAAACCCCAAATACTTTTAATAACCTTGGTGCAGGCACATATAATATTCGAGTAAGGGATGTAAATAATTGTGAGGTAGATGAAGCATATACAATTTCAGAGCCTTTTACACTTTCTGCATCTGCTGCGGTTACACAATTAATCGAATGTAACCCTACTGACGGGGCCGAGGTTAGAATTACAAATGCACAAGGTGGTACTATGCCGTATACTTATAGCTTTGATGGAGGTAGTACATATGATACCAGTGCAATAGGATATTTATTAGCGGGTTCACACACAGTGTACATACAGGATGCAAATAACTGTACGTTTCCAATGGATATTACAATTGAGCAAGCGCCAACCCCGCCTAATGTTGAACTTACTCCAGAAGTAGATTATTCTTGCGACGGTACAGGTATTGTAACTATAACTCCAGACAATCCTAACTTAGAATATACGTACTATCTTAATGGTATGGTTAATACTCCTGGAGATTCAAATGTATTTACAGATGTTCCTGTTGGAACTCATACGATTGATGTTGATTATATTAGTAACACTCCACCGGCAAGAAGTGAATTATTAAGAGAAGATTTTGGTGTTGGACCAAATGTTTCTATTTCGCAGATCGATCCGTTATTTTGTTATGAACCACAAGATGGAACACCTAGTTCATGTCCTTCTTTTGGTACAGACACACATATTCAAGATGGTGAATATTCCGTAACAAATACAATTGTAAATCCATATAACTGGTTAGTACCAAATGAACAGTCAGGTGTTGCAAACGGAAGATATTTGGCAATTAATATTGGAGGTGTAGCAGGAGCAAACGGAATTGTCTATGCTAAAAGAGGTGTTGAAGTTATACCTAATAGAGACATTACCATTTCCTTAGATATTTTCAATTTAAAATATGTTGGCTCAACTGGTGCAGATGCAAATTTGGATATTCAATTGGTAGATTCTTCGGGGAATGTGATTACTAATTTGGTAACTGGAGAAGTACCTAAAAGTACAGACCCGGATATTTGGGAAAATTATATTCTAACCTTAAATCCTGGTGCAGAAACAAATTTGGATATTGTAATAAGAACAATAGGCACCGCAACTCAAGGTAACGATGTAGTTATTGATAATATACTTGCCTTCCAAACCCCTGAGCAATGTTCTCAAACAGTATCTATTGACGTTACTATTCAAGATGGTTATGCTTTTGAAGCGAACCTACTTTCTTCCGAAGATTTGGATTGTAACGGTGATAACTCTGGTTCGATAACTTTTGAAGTAGATAACTATGGGGCAAGCGGATTTGAATATAGTTTAGATAATTTTGCTAGCACATTGGGTAGTACTACGGTATCACCTCAAACAATTTCAGGACTTTCAGCAGGCACTTATAGAGTATATGTTAGGGATGCAGCGAGTTCTTTACCTGGTTGTACTACATTTTTTGACCATACTATTAATGAACCAACAGTAGTAGTTGCAGATGCAGATCTTACACAAGATTATACGTGTAACAATGGTGGTGCAGAAATTACAGCAAGTGCAACAGGTGGTACGCCAGGGTATGAGTATCAATTAGAAGATACTTCTGGCGGTATTATAACCGCATACCAAACGAATACAGTGTTTAATGGCTTATCGGCAGGAACTTACAATGTTCGTGCTAGAGATGTCAATGGTTGTTCAGATTTAATTGATACCCCAATTGTAGTTACGGCTCCAGAAACTCCGGCTTTCACTTTACAGGAAACTATTTGCTATAGTGGTAGTAATGATGCTACTATTGTCGTAAATGTTACAGCTGGTAATGGAGACTATCAGTTTAGAATTAATGGAGGATCTTATGTAACTCCGACTCCGGTAGATGTGACCACGTATACGTTCACGGGTCTTTCAAATGGTACATACACTATTGAGGTTACTGATGCTTTCGGTTGTGATGCTCCTGCGCAAACAGTAACCATTGAACAAGAGGTTACGGTAAGTGCTAGCGCAAGTACAATAACGGCATGTGGTACTGATAGCGAAATTAATATTACCGCTGCAGGTGGCGATGGAAACTACGTTTATGCAGTGGTTACAGATGGAACAACACCAAATGCGGGCGATTATTCGGCTACGAATACGGTTACTGTTACGGGTGCTGGAGATTACGATGTTTATGTTTTGGATAACAATGGAGGCGCAGATGCGTGTCCTGCAATGTATGATATAAATATTGCTCAAGATGCTCCTGTAGCAGCAATACCAACAGTTGTAGATGTTACTTGTTTTGGTGGTAATAATGGTAGTATTTCTTTAGCCGCTAGTGGTGGTGAGGCTCCTTATACGTATAGTATTGATGGTGGTGCAAACTACGGGTCTGTAAGTTTATTCAATAATCTTACTGCAGGTACGTATGATGTAAGAGTAAGAGATGTTAACGATTGTGAGCTTATCTTATCTGTTTCTGTTGATGAATTACCTGAAATAGTGGCAGAAAGCGAACAAACAGAAGATTATACCTGTAATCAATTAGCAGAAATAACTGTAGGAGGAGTAACACCTACAACTGGCGGTTCTGGTTCATATCAATACAGCTTAAACGGTGGTTCTTGGACTACGGCTACAACTGGAGGAACGGTTTTCACAGGATTGACCGATGGTACGTATACAGTTCAGGTTAGGGATGCTAACAATACAGGTTGTGTTGTTGACCTGCCAAGTATCGTAATAGCACCTTTACCAACAGAACCATCTTTAAGCAGTAATATTGATTACAGTTGTGATGGAACAGGCATAATTACCATACTTCCGAATGATGCAACTTATACTTACAGTATTGATGGTTATACGCCTCAAATAAGTAATGAATTCAATAACGTTGCAGTTGGTCAACATACTATAACTGTTGATTATGGTAGCGACTGTACTACCGATATTATCGTAAATGTTGAAGACGGTAATGCTTTTGAAGCCGCAATTTTATCTCATGAAGATTTAGATTGTAATGCGGATAATTCTGGCACCATAACTTTTGAAGTCGAGAATTTTGGAGCAGGTGGTTATGAGTATAGCTATGATAGTGCTTTTACAACTATTGAAGGTAGGGATACGCTAGCAACACATCAAATAACAGGTTTGGCTGCAGGTAGTTATACTATTTACATAAGGGATGTTGACAACCCAATTGCTGGTTGTACTGAAATGCTAACTCAAATTATTGATGAGCCTGCAGTTTTAATGGTTTCTAATACGCCAACACAGCCCACATGTATTGATGATGGTGCTGTTGATATTACGGTAACAGGTGGAACTTCGGCATATTCTTATGTAATAGAACTTCCAGATGGCTCCAATACGGCTACACAAAGCACGGGGGTATTTACAGGTTTGGATCAATTAGGTTCACATACAATTACGGTTACCGATGCTAATGGTTGTACCGAAACAGATACATTTACATTAGTAGCCCCTGCTACTCCGGTTGCAAGTATTTTACCTAGTTCAGATGTATGTTTTAATTCTTCCGTATCAGGATCGGCCACAATTGAGGTTGGCGCTACTAGCGGTGTTGCTCCTTATACGTATAGAATGGGTACGGGTACATTTACAACATCAAACACCTTTACAAATCTAACTCCTGGTAATTATACTTTTGAAATTAGAGATGCCAATGGTTGTACAGATACAGTAACTTTTGATGTTGAACCTCAATTAACGGCAACGCTTACATTAGATAAAGATTTAGACTGTACAGTATCACCAGATGCAGTCATGAATTTAGTGACTAATGGTGGTTATGCTCCTTATACGTATGAGTTAGATGTAAATAGCGGTGGTTATACCGCTTTTACCGGAACATTTCCATATGCCACTTCTACAGCAGGTACGTATAGGTTTAGAGTAACTGATAACCAAGGTTGTACTGCCGTTTCTAATATAGTTACGGTTACACCAACAGTAAACCCTATTGCAACTGAAACCGTTACCAACCCTACGTGTTTTGGAGACACCAATGGTATCGTTGAAATCAATGTGGATCCGAACTTTGGTTCATCGCCTTATGAAATTAGTTTTAACAGTAGTGCCTTTACAAGCCAACGTGTATACACAGGTTTAGCTGCTGGTACTTATAATTATATAGTTAGAGATTCTAAAGAATGTACTTATAATGGCAGTGTAACTGTTGTTGACCCAGTATTATTTGATGCAAATGTTGTTGCTACAGATGTTAGTTGTGGTCCTTCTGGTGATATTCCAGGTAGTATTGAAATTACGATTACAAGTGGTGGGGTACCTAATTTTACATATACCCTATATGATAATCTTAATAATGTTGTTCCTACGACTGGGCCAAACCCTGTTGTAAATACGACAGCAACTACGGTAACTTTTGACGGATTAGCTTTCGGAGACTACTATGTTCGTGTATTGGATGCCAATGGTTGTGAGTATTACGAGAATCCGGTTAGGGTTTTGTCTAGTCCATATTTATCGGTTGACCCGGTTTTAATGCCAGTTAGTTGTATAGCTGGTGGTACCGCTGAACTTACCGCAAGTGGAGGTTCAGGAAACTACGATTTTACTATTTATGGTACAGGAACCGCACCAGATGCTGAGGCGGCGGGTGCTACAGCTGATGAGGAAGTTGCAACGTACAACGGACTAAACCCTGGTGCTAGTTATGTTTTTCAAGTGATCGACACGACAACAGGATGTTCTAGTTTTGTTGAAGTTGATATTCCTAATGTATCTGCTATTGATGTAGTTGCAGATCCAACGGTAACAGATGTTTCTTGTTATGGAGATACAGATGGTTCTATTGCTTTTCAGTTTGAAGAGTATGATCCAAGTGTTACGGTAATCAATTATGAAATTAGAGAAAGTATTAGCAACACACCATTAGGTGGTGCTTATTCAGGTAGCGTTACAGGTCCAAACGGTCCTGGTCCAACAGCGACTGAAACAATTTCGAATATTCCTCCAGGAGATTATGTATTATTCTTCCAAGAGGCAGCTACTCCTGAGTGTACAAATACTTTTGAGTTCAGAATATTAGAACCGAACCCGGTTACTTTGACTCTAGCAGACCAAAACAATGGCTACTGTTCAGAAGATGCCAATGTAACGGTTATCGCTGGTGGTGGTAATGGTTCTTATACGTATGCATATGTTCAAGACGGAGCTACTCCGGTTGCAACAGATTATGTAACTAGTAACTATGCAGAATTAGATCCTTCTGTAAATACAGAATGGGATATTTATGTATTGGACGGAAATGGTTGTTCTACAGCTTTACCTATAGATGTTACTATTGCAGATGATCCAACCCCTGCTATTTCTGGATTGGTAATCAACCAATGTACTGCAGATGAGGGTGACTTTATTATAGAAATCACTCTAGATGGTGAAGGTACTCAACCGTATACTTTGAGCTTAAATAGTGGATCTTACCAATCTTCAACATTGACAACAGTTGGTTCAACACATCAGTTTACCGACTTAAGTTCTGGTAATTACACTGTTCAAGTACGTGACTTTAATGGATGTGGAAATGTAGAAAACATTGAAATCTTTGCACCAACATCTATCACAGCTGAAGTTACAACCCAACCTTCATGTACAGAGGGAGATGGTGAGATTATAATTACAGCATATGGTGGTTCTACTTTCTATGAATATGAATTATTCGATAATGGAGGGGTTAGCGTAGCTGGCGGACCTCAATCATCACCAATTTTTACGGGATTGGATTCAGGTACTTATACTGCTCATGTTTACGATACAGTTTTAGGAGGTTGTACCGCTCAAACAGATGTTGAATTGGAATTGGCAACCCCTGTTTTATTTACAACGGATATTACCGATGTAACCTGTTTTGGAGATACTGATGGATCTATAGTTGTAGAACTTGATGCTTCAATGGATAATCCTCCATATGTGTATCAATTATTTATAGAGACGGCTCCCTCGGTATTGACACCGGTTGGCGTACCACAAACATCTACTATATTTAACAATTTAGGCGCAAACGATGATTATGTTGTTAGGGCTACTTCTGCTCGTGGTTGTGAATTAGAAGTTGACAGTCCGGTAGGTACCCCGTTACAAATTACGAACGTAAATGCAGATGTTGTTGAGTTTGGTTGTACCGTAGGTAATAATGATAATAATGCTACAATAACCGTTGATACGGCAGCAATTACTGGAGGTAGTAATACCTATGTAACATATGAATTTATTGATAGCAGCTCTGCCGTAGTACAATCTGGTTCATCGAATGTCTTAATGGTTACAGATAGAACGGGCGAGACATACACTATTAATGTGTATGATGACAACGGTTGTTCGGGCAGTACAACAGCTACTGTGCTTCCGTATGACGAATTAACAGGAGCAACGGCAGCAGTGACCAATACGGTTACTTGTGCACCGGGTGGTGATGGTGAAATTACCGTAACGGCAACATCTACAGCTAGTGATAGTTCTAAATTCGAGTATAGCATTGATAATGGTGTAACTTACCTTTCTACCAATGTTTTTGGCGGATTGTCTGCTGGAAACCATAACTTCTTGATAAGACATACCGATACGGGTTGTATCGTAACTGCTTCGGCTAGAATTGAAGAGCCAAACACGTTTACGATCGATGTTGTAAAAACAAGTGATGTTATTTGCTTTGGAACAGATACCGGTGAAGTAACTTTTGAATTGATAGATGCTACGTATAACACAGGTTTCGATTGGGAAATTTTCCGTACTGATCATACTTCTGTTCTTAGTGGTTCTGAAGCTGCGAACGGTCCTACACCAATAATTAATTTAGGTGTTGGTGAATACTATGTTTCTATTTCACAAACCAGCAATCCATTCTGTACCAATGTTGAATTTTTCAATATTGCAGGTCCTGATGCTGATATATCAGGAAGTACTGTGTTAACTGACATAACATGTGTTCCTGGAAATGATGGGTCAATTACGATTACTGACGTTGTCGGTGGATGGGGTGGCTACACCTATTTTGTTGGTACAAGTGCTCCTGCAACTACAGATTTCGTAGCTAACGCTACTTTTGATTCGTTACCTGCAGGTACGTACCAAGCTTGGGTTCGTGATGCTGAAGGTTGTGAGCAATTAATACAAGATAACATTGTTCTTGATGTTCCTGATCCAATTGCGGCGACATTACAAGTGAACATTGAGAATTGTACAAACTTACAGGGAGAAATAGAAATTAGTGTGCCAACTTGGGGACAAGGAAGTAACTATACCTACCAATTGGTAATGGATGGGTCTAATTTTCGAGCTCCGCAGAACACTAGAGTTTTCTCAGGATTAGGAGCTGGTGAATATGAAGTAATTGTATCGGATCAATGGGGATGTTCATTTACAACTGCTCCAGTAGAATTACACGAACAGTTAAGTGCAACTACTACGGTAGACAAGGCTATTGATTGTACGGGTACACCTGGTGGTACTATCACTATCAATGTAACCGGTGGTTCTACAAACCTAGAGTTTATAATGACACCTCCAACAGGAGCTGCGGTTACGCAAACCAATAATGCAACATTTACTGACTTAACCGTTGACGGAACTTATAGTTTCTTAATAAGAGATTTAGATACTACAAATCCTGTTTGTGAAATTATGGTAACGCAGGAGTTGGCTCCTGCTATTCAGCCGGTATTTACAGATTCGCATATAGATATTACTTGTTTTGGAGCTAACGATGGTTCAATTACTTTGACACAAGTTGAAAACGGAGTAAATCCGTTAACATTTACCATATCTCCAGTAGCAGGAACGTTCAATGCAAGTAATAATACATTTGAAGGCTTACCTCCAAATATATACGTTGTAACGGCAACAGGTACTAACGGTTGTAGTACTGCATCGGGTAACATTGTAATAGATGAACCTGCAGTAATATCGAACATAGACACTACAGTTGTAGAATTTGGTTGTACTTCTGGTAATAACCCTAACAATGCTACAATAACAGTTGACGAGACTGCCATTACCGGTGGTAGCGGTAACTATGTAATCTATGAATTTTTGGATAGTAGTTCGTCTGTGGTACAATCTGGTGCATCAAATGTATTGGTGGTTACAAATAGAGCAGGTGATACCTACACCATCAATGTTTATGATGACAAGGGTTGTTCTGGTAGCACAACAGCTACTGTTCTTCCTTTTGATGAAATTACCGATATAGACGCTTCGGTTTCAAATACGGTTACATGTGCTCCTGGTAGCGATGGTGAAATTACGGTAGTGGTGACATCTACCTTAAGCGACCCAACTAGGTTCGAATATAGTATTGATAATGGTATCAACTACCAAACTTCTAACGTGTTCGGTAGTTTGTCTGCAGGATCGTATACGATATTGGCAAGACATATAGACACGGGTTGTGTGGTTTCTGTTGCAGAAACTATAGAAGAACCAAATACATTTACCATCGATGTAGTTAAAACAAGTGATGTTATATGTTATGCTACGGCAACTGGTGCAGTAAACTTTGAGTTAGTCGATGCAACCTACCCTGGCGGATTTACTTGGACTATTTATGACACTGAGGGAACATTAGCAGATACTAGTGATGATACGGTTGTTGTTTCTGGTTCAGAAGCAACAACAAATGGACCTACAGCAGATATTGACTTATTTGCAGGTAGTTACTATGTTTCTATTACACAAGACAACAACCCTTTCTGTACAAATACAGAAGCGTTCACTATTAACGGTCCTACAGCTGATATTAGCGGATCTACGGTAGTGACAGATATTACTTGTGTGCCTGGAAATGATGGTACTATAACCATTACTGATGTAGTTGGTGGTTGGGGTGGCTATACATATTTTGTAGGCACGAGTGTTCCTGCAACAACAGATTTTGTAGCTGATGCTTCGTTTACAGGTTTAGTTGCTGGCACTTACCAGGCGTGGGCACGAGATTCTGAAGGTTGTGAGCGATTAATTCAAGATAATATTGTTCTTGATGTTCCAGACCCTATTGCGGCAACTTTACAAGTTAACCAAGAAAATTGTACAAATTTACAGGGTGAGATTGAAGTGAGCCTTCCAACTGGCGGACAAGGAAGTAACTATACCTATCAATTAAGATTAAACGGTTCCGATTTCCGTGCTCCTCAGAACACAAGAGTATTCTCAGGACTTGGAGCGGGTACTTATGACGTGTTTATTACAGATCAATGGGGTTGTACATTCACTACTCCGGCTGAAATACTTTATGAACAAATGGACGTTTCTACCACAGTAGATAAGTCTATTGATTGTACGGTGACTCCGGGTGGAGAAATAACGGTTAATGTAACTGGTGGCTCTACAAACCTTGAGTTTGAAATGACAACTCCGTTAGGTAGCGTTGTAACTCAAACAACAGGTGTATTTACAAACTTAACTGAGGCAGGAACATATTCCTTCGTAGTTAGTGATTTAGATACTACGAATCCAGTTTGTGAAAGAACGGTAACGCAAGTTCTAGATGCGCCAGTAGCACCAGTATTATTAGATGCAACTATCGTAAACGTAAGTTGTTTTGGAGATTCGAATGGTAGTATTAGAGCCAATATTGACCCAAGTACAGACGATAATCCTATATATCAATATGAACTATACGATATTGCTGACTTGGTAACACCAATCGTACCTGCTCAAAACAATCCTTTGTTTACAGGTTTAGCGGCAGGTGAGTATCAAGTAAGAGTAATATCTAGTAGAGGTTGTGATGCTGTTAAAAATGAGACAATCACTGAGCCTACACAATTAACAGTATCTGCTACGGCAACGGAATTTAATTGTGCGGCTGATAACAGTGTAAATACTGCAACTATAACAGCAACAGCTGGTATAGGTACAGGAACCGCACCATATTTATACAGTATTGATAATGTTATTTTCCAAGCGTCAAATACATTTAACGTTACGGATGATGGAAGCGTACAAACTATAGATGTATATGTAAAAGATGCCAATGGTTGTACCACTTTCGATACCGTTACAATTCAACCTATAAATACATTTACGGCTACAATAGCTCAAGATGTCGAAATTACATGTACCAACGATGAAAGAATAACAATTTCAGTAGTTGATAATGGTTTGGCTCATAACTATGTATATGAGTTGTTGCCAATAGGAAATACATCGGCTACATTTGTAAGTTCAACGGCTACTTCAGCAACGTACGATTTAGATACCGTTGGTTCATATGTATTTAGAGTTACTGATACAGATACAGGTTGTTATGTTAATACAACTAGTTATACCGTTGCTCCATTCGATTTTATTACGGCTACTGCAACAGCAATTTCAGAAGTTACATGTTTTGGTGATGCAAACGGAAGTTTAGAAATTGATATTGATGGGTATACGGGTAATTACACATACGAAGTATTTAATGCTGCAGGTACATCGATTATAACTTCTACGGCAACGGATACGAGTGTCAATCCTAGAACAATAACAGGTCTTTCAGGTGGCAGCTATTATGTAACCATCACAGAAACCGATGTTCCTTTCTGTTCTGAAGATACCAATTTGGTTACTATTATTTCGCCGGATATAGCGTTTAGCGGAGTAGTAACTCCATTGGCGGAAGCAACTTGTACCGATGACCAAGGTGTTATTAGAGTTGAAGTTGAAGGCGGGTATAAACCATATGATATTGTATTGACAAATACTACAACAGGCGATGCATATAACATGGATAATGTTAATGAAGGTATTTTCACAGGATTGGCTGCTGGTGATTTCTCAATTAGCATTACTGATGACGCCGGATGTATTGTAAATTATACTGAAACATTAACGCCAGCAACACCGATAATGGCTAATGCAACTCCGCTTGTAACAGACCTAGCTTGTTACGGTGATACGGGAGCTGTTGTTACTGCAAATGTAACTGGTGGCGGTAGTGGTACGTATAGTTATCAGTTGAATTTCTATAATGAAACAGGTACTACGATTACAGCGACCACTGGTGAACAAACCAATCCTAGTTTTACAGATTTAGGCGCAGGTTTCTATAGTGTAACCGTAGTCGATGGGTGGAACTGTGATACTACAACGAATATTGTTGAGGTTAGAGAGCCAACTGAAGTACAGGCGAGTTTAATTAGAACTGATGCATTGACCTGTACTACTGGTGCTGAGTTTGAACTTACTGCCACAGGTGGTAGTGGAACTTATGAGTATAGTGTTGATAATATCAACTTCTTGCCTATGACCAGTAATCCTTTAGGATTGCCTGAAACTGGAATGTATCCGGCGGGTAGATACCAATTTTATGTTCGTGATGCAATCAATGGTTGTGAGTCTGCTGTTTCAAATGCAATTACAGAAAGCGAGATTCCTGCTTTAGAATTAACGGTTGACACCTCTGCTGCGGTACTGAACTGTACAGGTGAAAGCACGGCTATCATTTATGCAACTGCAGATGGCGGATTAGGAAACTACCAATATGAATTGTTTACCGATAGTTCTTTAAGCGTAGCTTCTAGAATTGCAGGTCCTCAGTCTCAAGGTGTATTTAGAGATTTGGGTGCAGGTACGTATTATGTAACTGTTGTTAGTGAAGATTGTACTACAGCACCTGAAGAGGTGATCATTATAGAGCCAACTCCATTGTCATACACAGACATCGTCGTGGATATTACGTGTGCCGGTGAAGATAACGGTGAAATTACGGTTACGCTTTCTGGTGGAGCTGGTGGTTATCAATATGCTATTTCACCAAACTTGAATCAGTTCTATGATGAAAATACTTTTACTGATCTAGCTCCTGGTGAGTATACGATAATTGCACAAGACCAAAATGGTTGTTTCGAATACTTGACATATACTATTTCTGAGCCATCTAGTTTGGCAGTTGAAGTAGAAACTACACCAGAAATTTGTGTAGATAGTCAAGATGGTACTATAATCTTAGATATTACAGGTGGTACTGCACCATATAGCACGGCACTAAATTCAAATAATGATGAAGATTTTGTGTTGAACAGAACTGAATTCTATGATATGGCCTCTGGAAATTACCTAATCGTAATTAAAGATGCCAACGGTTGTGATACTAACGTAGTGGTAGATATTGAAGCGGGAGTTAACCTAAATGCTACGGTTGATCCGGTCTATGAATGTACCGGTGATACTCCAGATAACTATGTAAATATTACGCTTGAAGACGATAGCGTAATTGGAGATGTATTATATGCGATAGATTCTGTTGACCCTGCTGATCTTCAGTTGAATCCCGACTTTAGAAATACGGCACCGGGTAACCATTACATCACTATTGCCCATGCTAACGGATGTTTTGTAACCATCGACTTTGTTATTGAGGCATTTGAGCCATTGACCTTAGAACTGGAACAAAACAACATGAATGAAATAACGGCTGTTGTTGAAGGTGGTAGAGAAGGTTATACCTACTATTTCGATGGTATTGATAATGGCGATAGCAATACTTTCTATATCACAAGAACAGACACCTATGAAGTTCGTGTGGTAGATGAGAACGGTTGTTCTACCGTTGCAAATATATTTATGGAGTTCATAGACATTGAATTGCCTAATTTCTTTACCCCTGACGGCGATGGACAGAACGATTTATGGATCCCTAGAAACATTGAACAATACCCAGAAATACTAATAAAAATATTTGATCGTTATGGTAGAGTGGTTTCTGAACAATCTGTTGATTCTGAAGGTTGGGACGGAACTTATTTAGACAATGAATTGCCAACGGGAGACTACTGGTATGTAGTGAAACTGAATGGCGAAAGAGATGAAAGAGAATTTGTTGGACATTTTACCCTATACCGTTAAAAACTTAACCTAAAATGATGATGCGGAACAGTCTATTGACACTGGTATTATTTATAAGCGTGCTCTCCGTAAGAGGGCAAGAACTTACAATACCTCAACTATCACAATATCTTGCCGATAACCCCTTTGTAATGTCCCCAACTTACGCTGGTATTGGTGACCATGTTAAAATAAGGCTAAATGGCCTTACTCAGTGGGTAGGTATTAAAGATGCACCCGATACCCAATCACTTGCTGCAGATATGCGACTTGGAGAAAAATCAGGTATTGGTATGGTGCTTTACAACGATAGTAACGGAGAAACAAAACAACAGGGAGCAAGACTATCTTTTGCACACCACCTGACTCTAGATCGATATGATGATGAGTTCTTATCGTTTGGTTTATCCTATAATTACAATCAATTTAGAATAGACAACTCTAATCCAGAATTAATAGCCGATCCTGCTTATGTAGGTGATAAAGCTACTACGAACCATAACTTTGATATTGGAGTGTTGTACAGGTATGATAAGTTTTACTTCAGTGCCAATGCATCTAATATATTAGATAAGGATTTAAGTAATTTCAACGAGTTGTACGAGCCAAATAGATTAAGAAACTACTATGTCTATACGGGTTACAGATACATGAAGAAGAGAACTAGTAAAGTAGAGATAGAGCCTTCTGTACTGTTTCAGTTATTTGAAAGTGATGGTCGCTCTGTTACCGATTTAAACTTAAAATTCAGATTTTATGATTTTGAGGATTATTTCTACGCTGGTGTAAACTATCGTTTCTTGAACGATCAAATAGGAAACCCACTTTATATTGCTCCTATAGCCGGTTTAAAGAAAAGTAATTTTTATTTTGGATATTCTTACCAAGTAATCTTAAACGAACTACTTGGTTATAGTTCTGGTACACATGTTATCACTTTAGGTGTAGACTTGTTTCAAGGTATCAGTAATTGTCGTTGTACATACTAATGCTTTGTGGAGAATCATTAAATTTGTGCTCCAGACAAAAGACTAATGGGTAAGGTACAATTAGAGAATATTAAAGCATACGCCCATCACGGGTGCTTGCCACAAGAAACGAACATCGGCAGTGATTATTTGGTCAATGTTTCCGTAGATACGAATTTGCTTAAAGCTTCTGTTTCCGATGAATTAAAGGACACTGTAGATTATGTTCACATCAACAGAATTGTAAAGCAAGAAATGGCAATACCTTCCAAACTGTTGGAACACGTAGCCAAAAGAATCATAGACAGAATATTTACTGAATTACCTACCGTGGCCAATGCAATGGTTTCGGTTTCTAAAATAAATCCGCCAATAAATGGCGATGTTGAAAAGGTAACTGTATCATTGAATTTACAACGCGGACAAACGGTTAACTAAATTCTTCTACCTTAAAAATAATATAATTTCTTGGTTGTGAATGCAGCTTAGATTGGTAGAATTGTTTATTTTTGCTCTCGCTAAAAAATGGCATCGTGGCCGAGTGGCTAGGCAGAGCTCTGCAAAAGCTTGTACAGCGGTTCGAATCCGCTCGATGCCTCAAAAAACCCTCCAAATAGGAGGGTTTTGTTTTTTATAGATATCCGTTTGTAGTTCTAAAAGGCACTTTATATTAAGACTGAAGTAAAAATACCAACAGTATAGTGGGAATAAAATAAACTGCAATAGTTTTAGCACCCTCATAATCTTTGGCTATTCTTTGACCAAATAATAACATCAATAGCGTTATACTCGATAGTATTGCACCGTACATTGCAAATACGGTATCACCAGAATTTAAAATTTGGTAAATTCCTATAACACATAATATACCGGCAACAACTTCTGTTACCAATATAATACCCACTAGTAACGGAACTATATTTTTAAAAGGTGTTTTAGAAAAATGCTCTTTAAGCCAAGATATATTACCGTTCCAATCGGTAATTTTATCAAAACCGCTTTGCAAAAAGGTTATGATTAAAAATAATAGCAATAAAACTTGGGTAGCATTGTTCAATAATATTTTCATTGTAAGTTATTTAAGTTCTGTCTTTTTTTTGTGAAGCAATCGGGTAAGTTTAATAGATAAATCTGTAAAAATAATCTTTGAATTACCGTTTCTTTCCACATGATAAATCGCATCTTCCAATTCTTTGGTGATATCAAGAATATTATTTTCGTGAACAAAAGGAGCAAATTTCTTTAATTGAAATCCTTCGGCATGTATTTTTAAATATGCCAGTTCTTCTGCGCCATAATTGATCATCAGGGCTTGCCTCATCACAGTAATACAATAACTTAAAAAGTTTTTCTGTGTTTCCCTTCCGGTTTTTGCGACTTCTTCGCTCCATAACAAAAGGTCATGAATTGCAGCTTTGTTTCCTTTTGCCTTAAAAGCGGTCCTTACCCACTGTACAAACCAATTTTCAAAGACCAAATCTTCAGAATCCTTGTTCAGTAGATCTAAAGCTTTATTGAAATTACCGTTTGCCTCATGTGCCAATAACTTTGCTTCTGATTTATTGGCTCCCTTTTCAACTAACGCAGCAGCAATAGAATCTTCTGCTAAAGGAGGAAAGTGTACTACTTGACATCTAGATTTAATGGTCTGTATGATCTGTTCTTCGTCTTCGCAAAGTAAAAGGAAAATAGTTTTTTCTGGGGGCTCTTCAATAAGCTTTAATAATTTATTGGAAGCTGCGATATTCATTTTTTCTGCCATCCAGATAATCATGACCTTGTAACCGCCTTCATAAGATTTTAAAGAAAGTTTCTTTACGATATCCTGTGCTTCGTCGACACCTATTTGCCCTTGTTTTTTTTCAATTTCTATGTATCTGTACCAATCGAACAAATTGCCATAAGGCTGTTCCATGATAAACTCTCGCCACTCTTTCATGTAGTGGTTACTTACAGCGTGAGATTTTACTTTATTTGAATTCGACACCGGAAATGCAAAATGAACATCTGGGTGTGCAAAAGATTTAAATTTTAGATTACAAGATTCATTGCCACCACTATTCTCTCCATTGGTATTTTGACAAATGATATATTGGGCATAAGCCAAAGCCATTGGTAATAAACCACAGCCTTCTGGACCTACAAATAATTGTGCATGGGGTATTCTACCGGCATCTGCACTTGAAGATAAATGACTTTTTATATGGGAAAGCCCTAAAATTTCTTTGAATAACATAGATTCAAATATAGTTGTTTATAGTACAACAAATTTAAGGGTATTGAGTGTAAATAATCTCTTTTAGCACTTTATCACAAACCTTTTAATCTTTACATTTGTTAACTAACAAAAGGATAATTACATGAAAGTATTAAATGACTTTAATTTTGAAGATAAAAAAGCATTGATAAGAGTAGATTTCAATGTACCTCTTAACGAAAACTTTGAAGTAACCGATACCAATAGAATTGAGGCTGCAAAACCTACGATTATAAAAGTGTTGGAAGATGGTGGTAGTGCTGTTCTTATGAGCCATTTAGGCAGACCAAAAGGAGAACGTAATCCAGATTTATCATTAAGTCATATTGTAGACGCTGTTTCTGATATCATTGGGGTTGCCGTTAAATTTGTCGGTGATTGTGTTGGCGAAGAAGCAGAAAAAGCTGTGGCAGATTTAAAGAATGGAGAAGTACTTTTGTTAGAGAACCTAAGATACTATAGCGAAGAGGAAAAAGGTGATGAAGGTTTTGCTGAAAAACTTTCTAAACTTGGTGATATTTATGTAAACGATGCTTTTGGTACGGCACACCGTGCACATGCATCAACTACTATCGTAGCCAAATTTTTTCCTGAAGCTAAATGTTTTGGCTTTTTGTTGGCAAAAGAAATTGATGCAATCGAAAAAGTAATGGCTACTGGTGAAAAACCTGTTTTAGCTATTCTTGGTGGGGCAAAGGTTTCATCAAAGATCACTATCATAGAAAACATTCTAGATAAGGTAGATGATTTAATTATTGGTGGAGGAATGACCTATACATTTATTAAGGCCCAAGGAGGTAAAGTAGGTGATTCTATTTGTGAGGATGATAAAATGGACCTTGCAATGGAAATTTTAGAAAAAGCGAAACAAAAAAATGTAAACGTACATATTCCTGTCGATGTGCTTGCGGCTGATGCCTTTGATGCAAATGCAAATACTCAGGTGGTGGATGTTGACAAAATACCAGATGGTTGGCAAGGGTTGGATGCTGGTCCAAAAACCTTGGAAATATTCAAAAGTGTTATTCTAAACTCTAAAACCATTCTTTGGAACGGACCAATTGGTGTTTTTGAAATGGAAAAATTTGCAGGTGGAACCATTGCTGTAGGTAATTATATTGCAGAAGCTACTAAAGCAGGTACATTTTCATTAGTAGGTGGCGGAGATTCAGTTGCTGCCGTTAAACAATTTGGCTTTGAAGACAAAGTAAGCTATGTATCAACAGGCGGAGGGGCAATGCTAGAAAGTTTAGAAGGTAAAACCTTGCCAGGGATCGCTGCAATATTAGCGTAGTCAGGGCATTATCGACAAACGGTATATGACGAAAATTTGTGCATTTTAAGAGAATATATTTTATTCTCACTAAAAAATGTACGATTTTCGTTTGTTCCGTTAAGATATTTCGCCCCATGATGAATAAAGTAACCTATAAAAGTTTTTGTTTTGGATTGGCACTGTTTCCTATTGTAGGTGCCGCTCAACAAAAAGATGCCATTTCAACAGTATCAGATTCTTTAAACAGTAGTATAATCGTTGTTCAAGATTCCTTGGATAATGTGGTACCGTTAGAACTACTGAATATAGTTCAAAGCTCAAATACAGAAAGTTTGGCGTTGTTCAAGCCAACAGAATCTTCTACCTATAATCTTCAAGATCATGCGTTGGCCGCCAAGTTCGACAGTCTTTGGATGAAAGAACTTGTAGACGCCGCACCACTTTTTAACGAAATGTATCAAGAGGTATTAACCGAACCAGATACAACTGCGGCTTTTGTACTTGATTTACCTACCGATACCTTAAAGATGCGTTTGGCACGAATGAATGAAAGAACGCCTTTCAATATCGAGTACAACTCATCTTTAGAAAGTGTTATAAAATCTTTTCTTACACGAAAAAGAGATTTAATGGAGCGTATGCTTACCATTAGTCAGTTTTACTTTCCTTTATTTGAACAAGAGTTGGACAATAAGAACATACCTTTAGAAATGAAGTATTTATCTATTGTTGAATCTGCTTTGAACCCCAAAGCACGTTCAAGAGTAGGAGCAACCGGGCTTTGGCAATTTATGTATGGTACGGGTAAAGAAATGAAGCTGAACATTAACAGCTATGTAGATGAACGTAGTGACCCAATAAAATCTACCGCGGCTGCAAGTAATTATTTAAATAGATTGTATCGAATATATAATGATTGGGATTTGGCATTGGCAGCCTATAATTCTGGTCCTGGAAATGTCAACAAAGCTATTCGTAGAAGTGGTGGTCAAAGAAATTATTGGAACATAAGAAGAAACCTACCAAGGGAAACAGCTGGTTACGTTCCTGCTTTTCAAGCAACGATGTATATTTTTGAATATGCCGAGGAACACGGATTAAAAACTAAAAGAGCGGAAAGAGCGTATTTTGAAACGGATACAATTCATGTCAAGCACATGATCACCTTCGATCAGATTACAGAACTTACTGGCATCAATAAAGATGAACTAAAGATACTTAACCCGCAATATAAATTAGATGTAATCCCCTTTGTAAAAGGCCGGTCGCATGCGTTGAGACTTCCGGTGCATCAAATGGGAAAATTTGTAGCCAATGAAGAAGCTATTTATGCCCATGTTCAAAAAGAATTAAAGGAGAAAGAAGGACTTATCGCTAAAATAGAAAAAGCAGCTGAAGAAAATAGCATACGTTATAGGGTACGCGATGGTGATTTTCTTGGAAAAATTGCAGAACGTTACGGTGTTCGTGTTAGTCAATTAAAACAATGGAACGGTTTACGAAGCAATAATTTGCGTATTGGACAAAGGCTGACCATTTACCCAAGAAAGAACCCTGGCTCTTCGGTTAAACCTAGAGAAACCCCTTCTAGAACTGCGGTTGCCAATAATTCGAAAATACATGAAGTAAGAAGTGGCGACTCTTTATGGACCATTTCTAGAAAATATCCGGGAGTTACTATCGAAAATTTGCGAAAATGGAACGGTATTAGTGGTAATAATTTAAAACCGGGCACAAAATTGAAATTGTGCGACTGTTCATCGTAAATTAAAACACCAATGAAAAAAAGAATTTTACTTTGCTTTTTAGCACTTTTAGGACTATCAATAGCTTGTAAGGAAGAAGGAAAAGCAGATTACCTACCAGAATCTGTAGGAGCCATGAACACACTTACCGTTGTTATAGATAATGATTTATGGAATAGTAGTGTGGGCGATGCCATTCGTGAAAATTATACGGCAGCGGCACAAGGCTTAACTTGGGACGAAGCTCTATTTAGTGTCACCCAAATTCCTCAGCAAATATTTAGCGGAGCCATTCGTAACACTAGTTCTATTTTATATGTTATGGAAGATACTCTTAACGTTGCCCATATGAAATCCAATATGTATGCCAAACCACAAAAAGTGGGCGTAATTAAAGGGCATAATAAAGAAGAACTTATTGAGAACATCCATAAAACTGCAGAAGAATTTATAGCTGCTTATAAGGCTTTGGAAATTGACAAGGCGCAAAAACGTTTTGAGAAATCATTGAATAAGGAAAAAGCTCTTGAGGACAAGTTTAATATTTCAATGAAAATACCTTCTATTTATAGAGTAGGCAGAGAAGAAGACAATTTTGTCTGGATAGATCGCCAGATTCAAAAAGGGAACATGAACATAATAGCCTATACGATGCCTTGGGATAGTTTTAAGAACGATTCTACTTTTGTTCAAGATATTGTTAAGATGAGAGATTCTATTGGCGGACTCTATATTGGTGGAGAAGATGTACCGGGTAAAAAGAATCATATGATAACAGAGAAAGCTTTTTCTCCATATGTTTTTCCTGCCGAGGTTTCTGGCAAAAAAGCAGCTGAGGTAAGGGGAATCTGGGAAATGTCTGCATATCCAATGGCAGGTCCGTTTTTGACCTATATTATCAACGATAAAGAGAATAACCGTAAGTTGGTTTTAGAAGGCTTTGTGTTTGCTCCAGCTACAAAGAAAAGAGATTATATGTTCGAGTTGGAAGCGATATTAAAATCTGTACAATTTAATGTAGGAGAAGAAAAGAATTAATTTTCCCGTACTTACTATATAATAAAAGAGGCTCAGGTGTTTCCTGAGCCTCTTTTATGTGAATTAAGTTCAAATATTCAGAACCTAAAATTATACGGTCTTATAGATTACTAAATGTAAAACCGGTAGATACTCTGTATATCAATGCGTACATGGCAAAAGCAATCAACACAAAACATAACCAAGAGAATACTTTGAAGTAATGCTCTAAGATGTAGCTTTTCCAATTTCTAAAAGCTTCAATGTATATTTCCTTCACTAGAGTAATTTTTTCCATAATCAATATATTAGTTGTTGCTGGGTGTAAAGTTCACCATAATAGAAAGTTATATGGAATAGTTTAGGTGAAAGGATAATTAATACTATCAACTGTACCCTTTTAAAACCAAAATCTATGAACGGTTATTAGATCAGATTAACGACCGGTGTCATTATTTTATTGGATCGATAGAATGTATATTAAATGGGTTGAAGTGGTTTTCTGGAGCGTTTAGAAAAGAGTTATAAACAAAAAACCCGCTATAGAGCGGGTTTAATTACTTTAGTTAAAGTTGTATTACATATTCACGATAATGAATTCTGATCTACGGTTTAAGTAGTGTTCTTCTTCGGTACAGCGAACAGAACCATCACATTCATTGATTAAGCGTTCTTCACCATATCCAATAGCACTTTCTATACGTTTTGGATCGATACCTTGAGCTATAATATAGTCTCTTGTAGATTTTGCACGTTTATCAGATAGGTATTTGTTATATACGGCATCACCCCTGGAATCTGTATGAGATTCAATTTTGATGACCATGTTCGGTGAATCGTTCATAACAGCTACTAATTTATCAAGTTCTAAAGCGGCATCTTTACGAATGAAAGATTTATCAAAATTAAAGTGGATCATCTCTGTTTTGAGTTTCTTAATACCATCTTCAACAGCGATCATATCATTAAGTTTTCTCATTGACACATCGACATTGACAATTTCGTTTTCTTTGGTAGCGGACTCTCGGGTATCATCAAAATAAGAACCTTTGGTAGTTTTTAAAACATATCTGGTATCTGCATCTAAATCCTCAAAAATGAAATTACCATTTTCATCGGTCTCCATTTCTTTAAGCTTTATATTGTTTTCATCAAGAAGCTCAACCAAGGCATTAGGCATAATATCACCGGTTATCAACTCGGTTACAACACCGGAAATTGCATTAATACTGGTCGGTATTTCTTCAACATGTAGTGTTTTAAATGAGTAGATATCATCGTCACCTTTACCACCACTACGATTAGAAGCAAAGTACCCTTTTTGTGTTTCTTCATCTACAATAAAAGAAAAGTCGTCTTTTTTACTGTTTACGGGTTTGCCTACGTTTCGTACTTCTAGGAATCCGGCTTCATCGTCGAAAGCCACTTCAAATACATCTAAACCTCCTAAACCTACATGACCGTCAGATGAGAAGTATAATTTCTTGTCGTTTATAAACGGAAACATTTCTTTATGTTCGGTATTGATTTCTGGACCAAGATTTCTTGGCGAAGAAAAGGAACCATCTTTTAAGACATCAACCACAAAAATATCTGTTTCACCTATGCTACCTGGCATATCCGATACAAAATACAATTGTTTACCATCTGGGCTTAGAGCTGGGTGACCAGTTGAATATGCATCGCTGTTAAATGAAACTTCTTCTGCTTCTAACCACTCATCATTAACCTTTCTGGAACGGTATATTTTTAAATGGTTGATTCCGTTTTTGTCACGCTTGAGTTTTTTACCATAATTGTTTCTGGTAAAGTACATGGTTTCATTATCTGGTGAAAATGCAACTGAGGCTTCGTGATATTTGGTATTTATTTTTTTAGAAAATTTTAAAGCGTCTTTAAAGTCTTGTGTTTCTTCATTTACTTTTGCTACAAATAGATCTAAATAGGGTTGATTGTTCCATTTATATTTTCTGGTATTAAATATTGAAGAATCTTTTGCCGAGGCAAAAACCATTTGATCACCACCATAGTACATAGGTGAGAATTCAGAGTACTTTGAGTTAATACTAAGGTTAGCGATATCAAACTTTCCTTCCATTTTTAGAAGTCCGTCCAATACAATTTCATTTTGCTTGGTTTGTTTTTCAACTTCTTCTCCAACCAATTTTCTATTGTATAATTTTAATAAACGCTTTGATCTCTTGTAATTACCAATACCTTTTAATGAATGTGCATATTTAAATAAGTAATCTGATCCCATATTAGATTCATACTTTGTATAAAGTATATTGTACCATTTATATGCGTTCTCCATATCTGTATTAAAATAATGTGCATCACCTACTTTCTTTAATACATCATAAGAATATGATTTTTCACCTTTTGACAATGCTTGTTCATACAACCTAGCTGCTTCAGCATACCACATTTTATCAAAATACTCATCTGCTCTTTTAACAAGTTTGGTTTTTGATTCTGGGTTTTCTGTTTTAGATGCATCAAGCATATCATATGTAACATCTTCTACAGCAATAGTTTCCATGTCGTTCATAGATTCCGTTTCACCATCTAGAATTTTTAACACCCATACTTGATCGTCATATTTACCATCAAATTTTGATGAGCAATCGTTCAAAGCATCACGCCAAGAATCGTAATGGTTTAAATAGACATAATAAAGTTGTGTCTCGGGATTTTGAAAATATCCAGCATTAAAACCTTTTTTATTGAGCTTTCTTACTTGAGATTTTAAGTTTTTATCTTTTGAGAACGTGCCTGAAATAACGTAATAACCATTTTCTATATTTTCAATCTTATTGAATGCTCTATATGGAACGGGTATGGCTTCAGCAGCTTTTTGAAATTCTTTTTTGTCTTCCTCTTCATTAAACGCTAAAGTATTAGCGTCATAACCTTTTTCTTGAGGAAATTCTGTTTCTATGCCATCACCAAAATTTTGAGCATGGGCGGATAAAACAAAGACTAGAAAAATAAAATTTAAAACACTTCTCATAAATATAAATCTTAGCCGAATGATAAATTCAACAGGGGGTTAAGTATTGTACGAACGGTTTGCTATAGGTTTTTAGTGCCGTACGTCTAACGAAATTAGATTTATATGGGTATTCTAAATACTAATTGTTGTGAAAGAGGCTTTTTTTGTCGTGTACGAATATTATGTAGTAGCTATACGTAAGTGTAAGCACTGAATAAAAGCATTAGATTGGAGATACTGTTGTTATGAAATTGAATGTATTTTTAAAATTTTAAGCAAACAAAAAGCCCTGTAAAACAGGGCTTTATAATTGTGAAAGGAAGCAATCTTATTTATTGCTCCTTGTTCTTTTCTTCTATTTGTTCATCCTCTTTAGAGGCGTCTTTAAACTCTTTGATTCCACTACCTAAACCTCTCATAAGTTCAGGAATCTTTTTTCCACCGAATAATAGTAGAATCACGACTACCACTAATATAATTTGTGGAGCGCCTATGGCCAAAAATGTAGATAAGAATGTCATAAGACTATAATTTAAAATATGGATTTCAAAGATACTAAAAACTACTGTAGAATTCTTCAGTATATCTAAATAGGTTTTTCAAGTTTGTATATTTTAACTATTATTTGGGTATAAACGGGCAAAAAGCTATCGTTATTGCCGTTATATTTCTTAGGTGAATAGGTTTAAAATTAAATTCTAAGTTTATCTTTGTTAAGATGGCCAAAAAGAAAGTCAAAAAAAGAAAAGAGATAAAACGTAAACTACTGCATAAGTACCGTTTGGTTATTCTAAACGAAAGTACTTTTGAAGAAAAGATTTCTTTTAAATTAAGTAGGCTTAACGTATTTGTAACGGGTTCTCTTTTTATGATAGGTTTAATAGGTCTTACCACCTTGTTAATTGCCTTTACTCCTTTGCGGGAGTATATACCTGGTTATTCATCAACTAGACTTAAAAAGGAAGCTACCGAACTTACTTACAAAACAGATTCTTTAATAAGGACCTTAAATTATACCAATAAGTATTTAGATAATATTCGAATGGTATTAAAGGGTGACATAGAAAATACCGTGGTAAATAGAGACTCTCTATTTCAGCAATATAAACTAGATCCTGCATCTGTAGACTTAAGTCCGATTAAGGAGGATTCATTATTACGGGCCGAGGTTGCACTTGAGGATAAATACAATTTATTTGAACGTACTATTGATAAGAAAAATTTAGTTTTATTTACACCAGTATCAGGACCTATATCAATGGGTTTTGACCCAAACGAAAAACATTATGCGGTTGATGTTACCGCCGTTACAGATAGCCCTGTTAAAGCCGTTGCAAATGGAACCGTAATTTTTTCTGAATGGACAGCAGATACGGGTTATGTAATTATCATAGAGCATGAGGGAGGACTTTTGAGTGTTTATAAGCACAATGGTTCCTTATCTAAATTTCAAGGTAATATTGTAAGAGGTGGAGAGGTAATCGCTGCTGTTGGTAATACGGGAGAACTCACTACCGGTCCGCACCTGCACTTTGAAATTTGGGACAACGGTACTCCAATTGACCCTACAAATTATATTGACTTTAATTAAATTCATAAATGTCTTTAAAGACTATTGCTGCTAAAATATTTGCTCACCGCATTGCCAAAAGAACGGCTAAATGGGTAAATAACCCTATTGAAACGCAAGACAAGGTTTTCAAAAGCCTAATTGCAAAGGCAAGCGACACTAAGTTTGGTAAGGACCATGGTTTTAAAACCATTAAAAAGCATAGCGATTTTATTGCTCAAGTACCCGTTAGGGATTATGAGGAGCTAAAATTATATGTAAATTTAGCTGTAGAAGGAAAAGAGGATATTCTTTGGCCTGGCAAACCACTCTATTTTGCCAAAACATCAGGTACTACTTCAGGGGCGAAATATATTCCTATTACAGAAGGTAGCATTAAAGAACAGGTAAAGGCCTCTAGAAACGCAATACTAAATTATATACATGAAACCGGTAATGCAGATTTTGTAACCGGTAAAATGATTTTTTTACAAGGAAGTCCTGTATTACAAGAGAAGAACGGGGTTAAATTAGGGAGACTTTCTGGTATATCTGCTCATTATGTTCCCAATTATCTGCAAAAAAATAGAATGCCTAGTTGGGAAACAAATTGTATTGAAGATTGGGAAACCAAAGTCAATGCAATTGTAGAGGAAACAAAAAATGAAGATATGACCGTTATCGCGGGTATACCTTCATGGGTGCAAATGTATTTTGAAAAACTCAAAGAAAATACCAATGAGTATGTGGGTGACCTTTTTAAAAATTTTGAGCTTTTTATTTATGGCGGAGTAAATTATGAGCCTTATAGAAAGAAGTTTGAAGCATTAATAGGTAGAAAAGTGGCAAGCATTGAACTTTTTCCTGCAAGCGAAGGATTTTTTGCCTATCAAAATTCGCAAAAAGAAAATGGCATGCTTTTGCTTTTGGATGCGGGTATATTTTATGAGTTTATCCGCTCAGATGAATTTTTCGATGAACACCCCAAACGCATCACTATTAAAGATGTGGAACTAGGTGTAGACTATGTAATGATAATCTCTACCAATGCAGGTTTATGGGGCTATAATTTAGGCGATACCATTCGGTTTATTTCAAAAAATCCTTTTAAAATTGTTGTATCGGGGCGTATTAAACATTTTATTTCAGCCTTTGGAGAACATGTAATCGCTAAAGAAGTTGAAGAAGCAATGTTGGTTGCTACAAACGCTACAGATGCAAGTGTAAGTGAATTTACGGTAACTCCCCAAATTGTGCCGGCTGAAAATGAATTGCCATATCATGAATGGTTCATTGAATTTGAAAAATTACCAAGTGATATGGAATTGTTCATCAAAGAACTTGATTTGGCATTACAGCAACAAAACAGTTATTATTACGATTTAATAGTGGGTAAGGTGTTACAAACCTTAAAAATAACTCCGGTACAAAGCGGGGCCTTTTTAGAGTATATGAAGTCTATTGGTAAACTTGGCGGACAAAATAAAGTACAACGATTGTCAAATGATAGGAAAGTAGCCGATGGCTTGTCAAAATTTAAGCTTAGTAATAGCTAACTTTTTAATAACAAATTATAAATCGTAATTTCGATCGAAATTTTCAATGAGAAAAGCAATTACAACAACTAGAGCTCAAGAATCTACAAATGCTATTGAACGCATGTATATTACTATGCGCCATTTGTTTAATAGAGGGTTTTATAAGCCTAACGGCGTTTCTGGGGAAGCTTTAAAAAATGCGCTTTTACAACTAAGACCCGAAATATATGGATCTGTAGGCGAGGAAAAGGCAGAACTTAACGGACTTATTTACGTTTTGGAAAGATTGCCAGAAGGTATAGAACAGTGTTCATTCATCAATTTAACTTCAGATGAAGGATATGGTATTTCACATATCAATCCAATAATTCCCCCAAAAAGAAGAAGAAACTGCTATCGTATCGACGATGAGCAAATGAATATTGAGATAACAAGGGGTCGTTCAGATATCTATGATATTTTAACCCACCTAACCTTTCTATTCATTGAATCTGAGAAAATCTGTAAAAAGGTACTGATAACGGATACCGATAAAACAATTAGGGATTGGACTAAGCTAGAGAATGCGGTTAAAAAAGAAGAACTACCGCAATCGGAACGTGAAATTGCAATTATCCATACGGCAAATATCTTAGGAAGATCGTTTGAGGAGATATTAGAAGTATATAAAAAGTTCAGTACCAAAGATAATCCCGATCGCTTTTTAAAAGTCATATACTGGTTAGGTAAACTTGCACTTGATGAAGAGATAACGGGTGAGAAAAGGGCCATTACTTTTAGTGCACTTTTAAGGGAGAGATTGGGACATCATATTCACGGTGAAAGATGGGCAAACAATATAAAAGAGGTATTAACACAAAAAAATCTTTTACATAGACCTATTCATATTATCTCTGCAAATATGCATAGTGTAATGAATTCACTATTTGCTAAAGCAGCATTAAAAAGTGAATTTCCAAATACAGATTCATTAGAAATTTTTGAAGCACTAAGTAGTTCTGGTAATGCAGCGCTAAGAAAGAAAGTTATTGATGTAGCTGAAGAAAACGGTATGATTGCTATTGATGATACATCTGGGACAAATATTGATGTTCAAATTTTTGATACGGCGAAAATAAAAATCAATAATTGCTCGTACGAATTTTCGGAAACTCATGATGATAAAAAACCTGTTATATTTGTGATGGATTACGCATTTGGCGAACAGGCATATGAAACTATAGATGAGTTATTGAAGCCATATGTAACTAAAAAGAATGGTTCTTCGCTAATTAATGTGGACTCGGTTTCAATTATGGGTAAAGCTGGTATTCTAGAAGGGGGAAAAGGAGATTTAATGATTCCTTCTGCACATATTTTTGAAGGAACGGCAGACAACTATCCGTTTAACAATGAATTGTGTGCTAAGGATTTTGAAGGATATGGTTTACAGGTTTTTGAAGGTACTATGGTAACCGTATTGGGAACATCACTACAGAATAAAGATATATTAAAGTTCTTTCACAAGTCCACATGGAACGTTATCGGATTGGAAATGGAGGGAGTGCATTATCAAAAAGCAATTCAGTCTGCTTCAAAAATTAGAAAGAGTATAGGTGAGGATGTTAAAGTACGTTATGCATATTATGCATCAGATAACCCACTGGAAACAGGAAGCACATTAGCTTCAGGGGGCTTGGGTACAACAGGTGTAAAACCTACTTACCTAATTACAGATAAAATTTTAAAGCAAATATTTACTACATAAATGGCAAGCAATCAATCACCATCTACCCAAAACAATTCTGATGAAATTGACTTAGGGCAATTATTTCAGTTAATAGGAAGGGGTTTTAACGCCATATTTCGTTGGATTTTAAGAGTGTTTCTTTACTTGAAGAAGAACATACTTTTACTTATTGGTTTGGTAATTGTCGGACTTGCGATTGGGTACGGTCTCAATCAGATTATTTCCAAAAAGTACAAGACTGAGGTTATTGTTAAACCGCAAATTGAAAGCAAAAACTATCTATATGATGTTGTAGCAGAGATTCAATCTAATATTAAGTCAAAAGATACCTTGTTTTTTAAATCTATAGGTATAGAAGATGTAAATTTTAACGGTTTGGATATTGAAATATCAAGAGTAGCTGAAGTAGGTAATTCAGAAAGTGATCTTCAATACTTAGAATTGCTACAAAGTTTTGAAAATACAGATGCAATTGCTGATATAGTTAGGGCTGAACTACAGAATAAAAGTTCATTTAATCACAGGATTACCTTCTACTTTAAAAATGCAGCTTTCGGAAGAATGTTTTCTGAGAAAATCCTAGAATATATTAATACAAATAATTATTTTAATAGACTTTTGGAAGTATATAGGGATAATGCAACAGCTCGTATAGAGGAAGATGAAAAGTTATTGGTTCAGGTTGATAAAATAATAGAAAATTACACTAACGGATTAGCATCTAAAGGAAATAGTAGTTCAAGCGATAAGATTATTTTGGATAATCAAGAGCAAGTAAATATCGCTGATATTTTTGAATATAAAACAGGACTAATTCGTGACATTGAATCTAAGAAATTAGAATTGGAAGAGCGTATTGAACCAGTCAGTATAATTAATTTGGGGCAACCACAAGTGGAACAAAAATCTTTTTTCGGAAAGAGTATTGTGTTAATTCCGATAATTTTCATTTCTGCTTTTTTCATTTTATCTGCCTTAATTTACTTGGATAAAAAGTCAAAATCAATAATTTAATTTATGACGAGCCACCTATTGAACAACACAATTCTAATTACAGGTGGTGCTGGTTTTATAGGAAGTAATTTTATTTGTTACTTTTTAGGGAAGTACCCGAAGACTAATGTGGTTAATTTAGACAAATTAACTTATGCCGGTGATATAAAAAATATTGCCGAGTTAGCTAAAAACCGAAATTACACTTTTGTAGAAGGTGATATTTGTGACATTGAATTAGTTTCAAATTTATTTCATGAGCATTCCATTAGAGGAGTTATTCATTTTGCTGCGGAATCACATGTAGATAATTCCATTAGTTCTCCAAAGCAGTTTGTTAAAACCAATATTGAAGGTACTTTTACCCTCTTAGAGGTAGCCAGAAAGTTTTGGAACGGCAAAAACTATAGATTTCACCATATAAGTACAGATGAAGTTTATGGCTCTTTAGGAATGGACGGGTTTTTTACAGAATCTTCTAGTTACCAACCGAACAGTCCTTACAGCGCTTCTAAGGCGTCTTCAGACTTTTTAGTTCGAAGTTATCATCATACTTATGGAATGAACGTAGTAACCAGTAATTGTTCTAATAATTATGGACCAAGGCAACATGATGAAAAATTAATTCCTACCATAATTAGGTCTGCTATTAAAGGTCTTAGGATTCCAATTTATGGAAATGGTAAAAATGTAAGAGATTGGTTGTTCGTAGAGGATCACTGTAAGGGAATAGATGTAATCTATTCTAATGGGGTAGCCGGCGAAACATATCTTTTGGGAGGAAATAATGAATTTGATAATTTAACGATTGCTGATAATATTTGTGAAATTCTTGATAAAAAGCTTCCTAGCAATAAAGGAAGTTATAAAGATCAAATAGAATTCGTAGAGGATAGATTGGGTCATGATTTTAGGTATGCTATAGATGCATCTAAAATAAAAGCAGAGCTAGGTTGGAATGCTTTAGAAAGCTTTGATTCTGGTTTAGAGAAGACAGTTGACTGGTATTTAAAAAAATATCAATCTAAATAATTATGAAAGGAATTTTACTTGCAGGTGGTACGGGATCGCGACTTTGGCCTTTGACAAAAGCATTAAGTAAACAGTTAATGCCAATTTACGATAAGCCAATGATTTATTATCCGTTATCTACGCTCATGTTTGCTGGTATTAGAGAAATTTTAATAATTACTACACCTGAAGATTTACCGTTATTCAAAAAACTACTATCAGATGGTAAACAATTAGGTTGTACATTTCAATATGCTATTCAACCAGAACCAAAAGGTTTGGCCGAGGCTTTTATTATTGGTAAGGAGTTTATTGGTAATAGCAAGGTTGCTTTAATTTTAGGAGATAATATTTTCTACGGTAATGGTCTGGAAAAATTACTGAAGGCAAATTCTAATCTAGAAGGCGGTATAGTTTATGGGTATCATGTAAATAACCCAAATAGATATGGTGTAGTTGAATTTGATGAATCTGGAAAAGCTATTTCAATTGTTGAAAAACCGCAAATTCCTAAATCCAATTATGCAATTCCGGGAATTTATTTTTACGATAATAATGTAGTAAAGATTGCAGAGCAAATAGAACCGAGCAAAAGAGGAGAACTGGAAATCACTGATGTAAATATTGCTTACTTAAATAAAGGTAATTTGAAAGTTAGTGTACTGGATAAAGGAATTGCTTGGTTAGATACTGGCACCTTTAGTTCTTTGATGAACGCATCTCAGTTTGTACAAGTAATAGAAGAACGTCAAGGTTTGAAAATAGGTTGCATAGAAGAGGTAGCATATACCCAAGGCTTTATTGATACAAATCAATTGGAAAAGCTGGCAAAGCCGTTGTTAAAAAGTGGATACGGAGAATATTTAATGCGCCTGATTAAATGAAAATAATTGAATCAAAACTAAAAGGATGTTTAATCTTAGAACCCCAAATTCATATAGATGAAAGAGGATTGTTTTTTGAGGTGTTCAGAAAAAAGGAATTAGAGTTCTTTTTAGGTTATAATATTGATTTTGTACAAGAGAATACATCTATTTCTAAGAAAGGTGTTTTAAGGGGTTTACATTTTCAAACTGGAGCTGCTGCTCAAGCAAAGTTGGTTTCCGTTCAGAGTGGCGAGGTAGTTGATGTAATTGTTGATATTAGACCCGATAGTGCATCATTTGGTCAACACATTAAGGTTAATTTATCTGAAGCAAATAAAAAATGTATTTTTATACCGAAAGGTATGGCGCATGGATTTTTAGCACTTTCTAATGAAGTGGTGTTTAATTATTTATGTGATGGCTATTATAACCCTGAACATGAGTCGGGCATATATTATAATGATTCTGACTTAGCAATAGATTGGGGTTATCCTTTATCAGAATTAATAGTGTCAGAAAAAGACTTATCATTACCGACTTTCAAAAAATTTATGCAATGAAGAAGGTTTTAGTTACAGGGGCAAATGGGCAGCTAGGACATTGTTTACAGAAAATTGCCCCAGATTATAAGGACCTAGCTTTTGTTTTTAAGAATTCCAAAGATTTTGATATTACAAATAAGGAGCAAATGAATTCTTTATTTGCAGTAGATAATTTTGATTACTGTATAAACTGTGCCGCCTTTACAAATGTCGAACAGGCAGAAAAAACACCTGAAATAGCATTTAAAGTAAATGCGGAAGGGGTTAAAAATCTGGCTTTAATATGTAGAGAATATGATACATCTTTAATACATATTTCTACAGATTATGTATTTGACGGGGAGAAAAAAGAACCTTACACTGTGGATGATATTCCGAATCCAATTAATGAATATGGCAAGTCTAAATTACTTGGCGAAAAGCATATTCAGGAGATATTGGAAGATTTTCTTATTGTTAGAACTTCTTGGCTGTATTCTGAGTTTGGTAAGAATTTTGTCAATAAAATCTTGAAGTTAGGAATAGAAAATGATTGTGTTCAAGTTGTCAACGATCAAATAGGTTCCCCAACATATGCACTGGATTTGGCAGAAGTAATAATATATATAATTAATTCAACTTTAAAATTTAATGGTATTTATCACTATTGTAATGAAGGACGTATTAGTTGGTATGATTTTGCTTATGAGTTATTTAAATTGAATAATGGACGGGTTAAGGTTGAGAAAATTCAATCTTCAGATTTCAAAATTTACGCTGATCGACCACAGTTTAGTGTTTTAAGTAATAACAAACTTGTTAAAGAGTTTGGAATTAAGCAGATTAACTGGATTAAAAGTTTAAATAATTTTGTCAATAATTAAACCTGATATAATAATGTAACCATTGACAATTAATTGAAAAATTCCAATTGAATTTATAATTTAATGTAACCGACCAAAGAAATGCTAAATTTTTTTTTAAAAAAAATAAATAGATTAGACGAAAATACTTTGGATGTTTTAAAGAAGTCGGTTTCGTCTATTTTTGTCAAGGTTTGTGGAATGATTGCGGCTTTCGGAATTAGTGTTTTTTTGGGAAGAAGTATAGGTGCTAGTGGTTTAGGTGTAGTTAACCTAGCTAACCAAATAGTAATGGTACTGTTAGTTTTAGCAATGTTTGGAATGCAACATGTACTTGTTAAAAACATTGCAATTAGTCATAGACAGAATACATTTCAAAATATTAAGAATAGTGTTAAAACGGCCATTTTTTTTAATGGCTCATTAGCAATTATAATTGCAACAGCTTGTATAATATTAACTTATTTATTCGCAAATGACGTATTCAATAACCCACTTTTAACAACGCCATTAATTATTTTTTTAATTGCCATTTTACCCCAGACACTTTCTCGTGTATATGCGGCAGCGATTAATGGAGTTGGTAAAGTTTGGCAAAGTAATTTGTTTGAACAGGTATTGACATCTGTTTTTGTTCTATTAGCTCTTTTGATAGGGTATTTATATGACATATCAATAACAATTATTAATGTTGCAATATTATATGTGTCATCTAGATTTTTAGTTTTTATAATAGCTTTTACTTACTGGAAAAGAGTATTTCTATTTCCCAAATCTGGAAATATGACCTTAAAGCCAATGTTACAAACTGCTTTGCCCCTTTTATTAGTGTCTTCTACAAGTGTTTTAGCAACAAATGCTGACACTATAATGTTGGGCTTTTTAAGCGATACCGAGGCCGTTGGTCTTTATAGTGTTGCATCAAGAATTGCCATGCTGACAAGTTTCATGCTGCTGGTTTCAAATTCTGCAATTTCTCCGAAATTAGCATATATGTATTCTGAAGGCAACTTGAAGGGTATGCAAAAAATGGTAAAACAAACAACTTTAGGTGTAATTATTACGGCCACTATTTTTCTTATGTTATTTCTATTTTTTGGCAATTATATTCTATCTATTTGGGGAGAAGAATTTAGAGAATCATATGTTCCTTTAATTATTCTATGCGTTGGTCAATTTATAAATGTTTCAACAGGATGCTCTGGCTTATTATTGATTATGTGTGGTTATGAAAAATTACACAGAAACATTTCATTTATATCTGTAACATTAAACATTTTGTTGAATTTTATAGGTATTCATTATTTTGGGATTGTCGGAGCTGCATTAGCTACTGCATTCACTATTGGGACAGAAAATATTTTAAAGGTATATTTTGCAAAAAAGAAGATGGGAATATGGACAATTCCCATTTAAAATATCATTAAATTAATTGTTAACTACAAAAGTGATATGTTTGCATATCTTGTGATATTTGGAACATTAAGGAACCAGTAAGAAAACTATGGAATTATTTGTTTTAGGAATTGACGCAGCCTCAGAGGAAATGTTAAGAGCATTTGACATGCCTTTTGTACATAACTTACTTGACTCATTGAAAAAGAAGGAGTTAAATGAAGATTTAATTAGTAGAGGTTGGGTGGAAACATATACAGGTCAACACGCTTCAAGAACTAAGGGATTTTATGAATTTCCGATGATAGATAAGACTTATGATTGGTCTATTAGTTTTAATCTTAATATAATTGATAAGACATCTAATTTATTATGGGAAACATTAAATAAAAAGGATGTTTCTGTTGGTTTTATGGGAGTACCCACAACTTATCCAGTGCCTAAAGTAGAAGGTTTTTTTGTTGGTGGAGGGGGAGGAGGAAGGGCTTTAAACAGTTCTTTTGATGATGGAAAGAGCTGCTTTCCAAATGAGATTTCTAAAATTTTAGATAATAATAATTATATTATTGACGAACGAGTGCCATCATTATTATTTGAAAAGAAGATTTATGAGCCAACGTTATTTTTTGATAAGCTGATTGAAATGATGGATAGAAGAACTCAGTCCTATATTGAAATATATAAACTTAAGCCGGTAAGATTTGGATTTTTAGCATATAGAGCCCTTGCAACTGTAGCATATTTATCAATGAGTGAAATTCAAAGATTTATAGATAAAGAATCGCCTTTAGACAAATCATATTTAAACGAATTAAAAAGATTTTTTGCGGCTTTAGATACTAATATTGAAAAAATATTTGACAATATAAATATTCAGAATGTAATGTTATTATCAGACCACGGAATGGTTGCATTTGATAGTACAATTAATTTTAATTTTTTATTACAAAAACTCGGATATCAAATTAAAAAATCAAATACATCTAAGTTCAGGAATTATATCTATAGACATAAGGATATTATACCCTATGGTTTGAGGCAAAAACTTAAGAAGAATAAAACTTTAAAGTCTAGTGTTAAACGGGTATTAGACTTTGATGTTAAAGAGACATTAGCTTTTAGTTTGAGTGAATTAGGTGAGGTTTCTGGAATCTTTATTAACGACGAAATACGGTTTAATGGTCCTGTTTTAGAAAAAGATATTCAAAATAAGGTTGCTGAGATTTGTGATTCTATAAATAATTCTCCAGAAGCAAAGAGGTATAAATTGCATGCTTTTTCATCAAAAGACCGATTTAATGGTGAAAAATATGAGTCTTTAATACCAAATATAATTATTACAAAACCACTCAATACTAAATCTTTAACAACTACTCCACGATTATATACAGAAAATGCATGGTTCAATAAACCATTAGATTTAAAAAATGTTAGACATGATAATTGGACAGGAGGTAAAAAAGCAAACGCTCTATTTTTTATTACCTCAGAATTGGAAAAATTAGTACTAGAGGAAGATAAAAACGACTTAACCTTAACATATAAAATAGCTGATAGATTTTTCAAATGAAAATAGGTATATTAACATTTCACGACGGCATAAACTTTGGGGCTTTTTTACAAGCTTATTCTACACAAGAAAAGCTTAAAAGCTTAGGTCACGATGTAGAAATAATAAATTATAAAGACCGAGTATTTGCTTTTAAAGAACGTGCGTATGCTTTACGCATGAATGGTAAGTTTTCTAGTAACGCTAAAAAGGTTTGGAAATTTCATAAAGCGCATAAACTTTTAAATAATACAAATTTTACTTCCAATTTGTCTACGTTAAAGAGTAAATATGACTTCGTATTTTTTGGCAGCGATGAAATTTGGAACATAAACAACCCTGGTTTTGGGTATGATTTAAGCTATTTTGGTAAGGGTCTCAGTAACACAAAGAAAGTATCTTATGCACCAAGTTTTGGTTCAACCAAAATAGATGATACTAAATTGGCTTTAATTGATGAATATTTAGCAAAATTTCATGCTATTTCGGTAAGAGATATTAATTCTCATAATATTATAAATAAATTAACAGGCGAAAAACCTGTCATCGTACCTGATCCAACTTTTCTAGTAGACCAAGCTAAGTGGGCGATTGAACCTAAAATTCAAGGTGATTATATTTTAGTATATGCTTATATTTTAAAACCCGAACATATCGAAGTGATGAAGCAATATGCCAAAGAAATGAATATGAAATTAGTTTCAGTTGGTTTTTATTATGATTGGTGTGATGAAAATCACCTTGGTATTGACCCATTCGAATGGATAGGATTCTTTAAAAACTCTAAATATGTTTTTACAAGTATGTTTCACGGTACAATATTCGCTATTTTAATGAGAAGAAACTTTACCACTTTTATGGACCCATATAGACTGCAAAAGTTCTCATATTTATTAGATACTTTAAATATTCATGATAGAATTTATGATGGGAATAAAAATTTTAAAGCTATAAATTATGAAAAGATGGAAAAGAAAATAGTTGATTATTCCAATATTGGGCATCATTTTATAGAATCGGCACTTAAAGGTTAAAATTCATAAAGCATTTTTTTTCATAAAACTGTTCAACTATTTTGAAAGTAAAAGTAAGTTTATTATTTGGACTGTTTTTGTTATTTCTACCATTTACGCAAGCGTTAACTTTTGATATATTTTTTCCACTTAAAATATCGGAAATAATTTTGGTGTTTCTTGTTTTCGTGTTTATGCAGAAAATGTATAGTAGAAACCTGATTAATGCATTATTAGAGCTGAAATTATTATATGCTTTTTTATTCATTGCGACTATTTCATTTTTAATTAATTTAAAATGGAATTATCCTTACCCGACAAAAGAAATTGACTTTAGGTTGGGCAGGCAGGCAGATAGTGCTCTCAGATTAGGATACATTTATCTTAATGCACTTGCTTTTTTAATTGCAACATATTTTTTTACAAAAAACAAAAATGTACTTAAATATTGGGTATATGGAGCTTTAGCAGCCTCACTTTATGCTTGGTATATTTTTTTTTCGTCCGCTGTAGGAATACCTTACATTAAACTAATAGGAATGAGTGATACTCCTCAAACAATAATGGGGATAGTTAGATCTGGAACTTTCAAAGAAGGTAATTTTTTTGGTTTATTTCTAATTTTGTCAAGTGCTGTAGCATTTTATATTGATAAAAATAGAATTGCCTGGTTTTTAATGTTGACAATATTTTCTACATTTTCGACAATTAGTATAATAAGCGGTACTTTATTTTTATTTATATATTTTAAAAAATTCATTTTCAAGTTTAGTAATATCAAAATATTTGTAATGTTATTACCTTTTTTATGCGTAGGATTGTTTTTCTTTTTACGAAGTGATTTATATACAAAATATATAGAACAAAAATTGTTTACACCAGTTAATACTATTACTCCTTCTAATTTCTCGAAAGTTGATAGGTTTTTAACAGCTTCAATTGCATTTAAGGCCGGTATTAACAATCCAATAGTAGGAGTTGGTCCATATAATTATGGGCTTCACTATGACGAATACAACAATATTGATGAAATAGTAGATAAACAAAGTGAATTCACTAGGCAATTTTTTAAGAGGATGAAGAAAAGGGCAATTCCAAACAATGTTTATTTAGAAGTATGGGCAGAATACGGTATTTTAGGCTTTTTTTTATTCTCCGCTTTCTTGTTACAGACACTTTTCATTTCTATTAGAAATAGGAATTTAATTATAACAGCGGGATTAATAGCAATGTATTTGTCTTTAAACGCTTTCCCCTCTTTTATAATGTTATTTTTATGGGTGTACTTAGCAATACCGTATTCAATACATTTTTCTCGAAGACAACTAAATAATGGATTGTGACAAAAATAAAAGATATTCTAATTTATATTTTGGCATTTTTTCCTTTATTCAGCGTCAAATTAGTTAACCTGTCCATAGTTTTATTTATTATTGGGTGTGGGGTACATTTTTATAAAGAGAAAACTCCGTTTAATTGGCCAGATAAAATCACTGTTGTCAAGGTTGTTTGTTTGTCGTTACCTTTTCTTTTAAGTATCGTTTCTTTGATTTGGACGAATAATCTTAACATAGGCATATCTTTTGTAGAAAGAGTTCTGCCACTTATAATTTTCCCTTTAATTATATTTTTATTAAAACCTTTTGGCTCTAAAGAATCGATTACTAAATTTTTTAAAGCGTACATTTTGAGTAATGCTGTTTTAGCTCTTATTATTACTGTGTTTGCTTTTTTTAATTCACTAGATATTTCAGAAACAAGTGGTGAAATTGCTTATGGTATTGATTTAAGAGGCAGATTAGAGACTTTGCCTATCGTTGGGGAGCATCCAATATATTTATCTCTATTAATGGGTTCAGCCCTGTTATTTCTTTTATATAACCGTTTTAAAAATACTTGGATAAACACAGTATTAATTCTTCTTTTTTTAATTGTTTTCTTTTTGTCTAATAGTAGGGGACCAATGTTAGCTTTGTTGGTGTCTATTAGTGTCGTATTGATATATAAAAAAGTAAATGTTATATATAAAATCTTGACATTTTCTACTTTAATTTTAAGTGTATCACTTTTATTAATGCTAACTCCGATGAAGTCTAGATTAATGGAATTTGTTAATACAAAACATTATTATCCAATAGGACAATATTATAACTCTTTCAATATTAGAATGGGAATTTATAAGTGTAGTTATATACTTACTGAAAAGATAGATTGGTATGGGCTTGGACCTGGTGATGTACAGTTTGCTTTAGATGACTGTTATAATAAACAATTTAAGACAAGCGCATATAAAACTGGAATTTTTAATACTCATAATCAATATTTATTTTATTGGCTAAGCTATGGGGTTTTCGGTATATTAATTATTTTAATATCCTATGTATTTTTTTATTCATACGCTTTTAAATTAGATAATAAGCTTTATATAGTATTTTTGACTTTTATGTTTACGTGTTTTTTATTTGAGAATATTTTGAGTAGAAATACCGGAATTATGCTATTTTCGATTTTTAATACTTTGTTTCTTTTTCAAGTTAATCTAAATAAAGTTAAAAGTACTATCTAAACTCCATAGATTTTTTATTCAGGAGTTTTATGTCATATTAACTGTATTACATTAGACGACCAGTATTAATTGATAAAACTTAACGTATTAAAGTATTAAATAGTAAGTTTTAGAGTCTCGATATGGTGGCGGTTTTAATTTTTCATATTGAGCTTTATAAGTGAAAGTTTTAATAAAAGATGCGAATTCTATTTATTTTGTCATACAGAATTTATTTTCTTTACAAGGTAATTTTAGAAATTAAAAATAATTAAAATAGAGCAATTTTTTATCGACTTAACATTAAAATAATTTTAAGAATTAAGATTGAAATTTGCAAAGAAATAAGTAAAATAAATGAAATGAGTCGTAAATATAATATTCCATAATTGATTTTATTGGATATAAAAGGTTAAGTCAAAAAACTGATTAACTTTTGAATTCAGAATTTTTATATAAAAATTGGAATAAAAGTATTTAGTTCTGTTTTTTGTGATGAAGTTCAAGTTATAATTAGTGAAATTTAAAAAACAGTTCTTAATTGTTGTTTTATGATAGTTGTCAATGCAAAATTTTTAACCCAAACAATTACGGGTGTTCAACGCTATGCTTTAGAAATCTGCAAAAGATTGCCCAGGTACATTGGAGAAGAAGAAGTTGTTTTTGTTAGTCCAAGGGCTCCCTTAGTTAATAGTATTGGTGAAGATGTAGCACCAATTCATTTTGGTAGGTTGCCAGCAAGTTTATGGGAACAAATTGAATTGCCTCTTTTTTTAATAAAACACGGTAGCCCATTACTTATAAATTTAGCAGGAACAGGTCCTGTTTTTTATAAAAATAAGCTCATGGCACTATATGATTTGGCTTTTAAGCATCATCCTGAATGGTTTTCTTTTTCTTTTCAGAAAGTTTATAATATTCTAATCCCCATAGGTCTCAAAAATTCAATAAAAGTAATAACGGATAGTTATTATGTAAAGGAAGATATAAATAAAACGTATGGTGTAAACCCTAATATAATTGAAGTTATTTATGCCGCTCCTTCAAAAATGTTTTATAATCAAAATTTAAATAGAGAGAAGTTTATTTTAACAGTGTCTTCCATTGATCCTAGAAAGAATTTAAAAGCTGTAATACAGTCTTTTAAAAATCTTGATACTGATTATAAATTGGTAATAGTGGGAAAAAGAAACCATATCTTTTCAAACTTTGATTTAGAGGATGATATCAATGATAGTAAAATAAATTTTACAGGTTATTTATCTGATGAAAAATTAGTTGAGCTATATAACAAAGCCTCAATTTTTATTTATGCAAGCCTTTTTGAGGGTTTTGGTATGCCACCTTTGGAAGCACAAGCATGTGGATGTAGTTGTATTGTATCCAATACTACATCTTTACCTGAAGTTTATCGAGATTCTGTTGAATACTGTTCTCCTAAAGATACTGAGTCGATTACCGCTGCTATGCAGGAATTAATAGAAAATGAGAATAAAAGAGCTGATTTACAGAAAAGTGGATTTGAAAATGTTTTGAGGTTTAGTTGGAGAACATCTGCAAACCAATTACAAAAAGTTATAGAACAAACAATTTATGAAAAAAGCGCTAATACATGATTGGTATACAGTTTATGGAGGAGCAGAACGATGTGTCGAAAGCTTTACTAACATTTGGCAAGACTTTGATCATTATTCGTTAGTGGACAATTTGTCATTAGAAAATAGAAATATTATTTTAAAAGGTAACCAAACTACCAACTCATTTATTCAAAAATTACCATTTGGAAAAAGTAAGTATAGAAATTATTTACCTTTGTTTCCATTGGCTATAGAACAATTTGACCTTAGTGATTACGAAGTTATTATATCTTCTTCTTCTTCAGTTGCGAAAGGTGTTTTAACAAGACCGGATCAACTACATATTTCTTATGTATATTCTCCTGTTAGATATGCTTGGGACCTTTATCATCAATATTTGAAGGAATCTGGTCTGGAAAGAGGCGCTAAAGGTATGATGGCTAAGTATTTTTTACATAAATTACGCATGTGGGATTACTCTACCGCTAATAGGCCCAACTATTATATTGCTATATCCAAATATGTAGCGGAAAGAATAAAAAAAATATACGATAAGGAGTCAATCGTCATTTATCCTCCTGTAGATACAAAGTCTTTTACCATTTCTAATGAGACCGAGGAATATTATATTACTTGCTCAAGAATGGTTCCATATAAAAAAATCGATTTAATAGTGGAAGCTTTTTCACAAACCAATAAAAAGTTAATTGTAATAGGCGAAGGTCCGGATTATCAAAAAATAAAACAGCTTGCTTCTAATAATGTAGAATTGTTGGGTTTCATAGAAAAGAATAAAGTACTTAGTTTAATTAAAAAAGCTAAAGCTTTTATATTTGCTGCTGAAGAGGATTTCGGTATTGCACCAATTGAAGCCCAAGCTGCCGGGGTTCCGGTGATAGCTTATGGCAAAGGGGGGATTTTGGAAACTGTAAAGGGGCAATTCCCAGGGTTGAAACCAATAGATGATTCATTTACCGGTGTTTTTTATAAAGAACAAAATATTCCATCTCTATTGAATGCGGTAGATTACTTCGATAAAAATAGTAGTATTTTCGATAAGGAAATCATAAGACAGAACGCCCAGCGTTTTAGTATTGAAAGATTTGAAATAGAATTTAAAGAAACAGTAGAGACTTTATATAAAAATTGGAAAAATAATAAGGGATAATATGAAAAAAGCAATTATAACGGGTATTACAGGTCAAGATGCGGCTTATTTGGCGGAACTTTTATTAAATAAAGGCTATAAAGTATATGGTACCTATAGACGAACAAGCTCGACCAATTTCTGGAGAATTGAAGAGTTAGGTATCGAAAATCACCCAAATTTAATTTTATTAGAGTACGATTTGGTAGATCTTTCTAGTGCTTTTAGAATAATATCGGAAACAGAACCTGATGAAATATACAATTTAGCGGCTCAGAGTTTCGTTGGTGTTTCTTTTACACAGCCTATTGCTACTGCACAAATTACTGGTATAGGAGCATTAAATTTATTAGAAGCGATTAGAGCAATAAATCCAAATATAAAGTTTTATCAGGCCTCAACTTCAGAAATGTTTGGTAAGGTGCATGCTATTCCACAAAACGAAGAAACTCCATTTCATCCGAGAAGTCCTTATGGAGTTGCGAAGGTCTTTGCTCATTGGGCAACATTAAATTACCAAGAATCTTATAATATTTTTGCTACTAGTGGAATATTATTTAATCATGAATCACCATTAAGGGGCAAAGAATTTGTTACAAGAAAAATTTCAGATGCGGCTGCTAAAATTTACTTAGGAAAACAAGAACTCTTAGAATTAGGAAACATGAATGCTAAAAGAGATTGGGGTTTTGCAAAAGAATATGTTGAAGGAATGTATAAAATGCTTCAGATAGATGAGCCTGGTGCTTTTGTATTAGCAACTAATCAAACTCAAACTGTAAGAGATTTTGTGACATTGGCATTTAAGGCGGTAGAGATTGACTTAATTTGGAAAGGAAATGAGGAGAATGAGATAGGAATTGATGATAAATCAGGAAAAACTTTGGTGAAAGTAAATCCAAAATTTTATAGACCTGCGGAAGTTGATTTATTGATTGGGGATGCTTCAAAAGCGAATGAGAAATTGGGCTGGCAACCAAAAACGTCTTTAGGGGAATTGTGTAATATGATGGTACAAAAAGACATTGAACGAAATAAAAATGGAGGAACCTTTTAAAAATACCGTTTTAATTACAGGTATAGGAGGATTTACTGGTGCTCATTTAGAGGCAAAGATGAAAAAAATGGGTTACAGGGTTTTTGGGACAACAAACTCCACAGCTTTAAAACAAAATCACTTTCAATGCAATATTTTGAATAAGGAAAGCTTGTTTGAAGTTGTTTCTATTGTTAAGCCCAATTTTATTATTCATTTAGCAGCGATTTCTTTTGTAGCATCTAAGGATGTTACGGCCATTTATAATACCAATATCTTAGGGACACTCAATTTACTTGAGTGTCTTGATGAATTAAAGTTAGATATTAAAAAAATAATATTAGCTAGTAGTGCGGCTATTTATGGTAATGTAGAAGGAATGCTAAGTGAATCATTGTGCCCTAAACCAGTAAATCATTATGGAAATAGTAAGCTAGTGATGGAAAATATGGTGGCTAGTTATTTTAATAAGTTCGAAATAATTATTGCTAGACCCTTTAATTATACCGGAATTGGACAAAACAATTCATTTTTAATACCAAAAATAGTAAAACACTTTCGTGAAAAAAAGAGTACAATTAAGCTGGGAAATCTACACACGTTTAGAGAATATAATAACGTAAGGTCATTTTCGGATATTTATATTAAACTACTGAATTCAACATTTCATTCGGACAAAGTAAATATTTGTAGTGGTACAACATATTCTATAGGAGAAATTTTAAGTATGTTAGAGAGAATAACTGGACATAGTTTAAAAGTAGAAGTAAACCCGATGTTTGTTAGAAAAAATGAAATTGTGGAACTTAAAGGAAGCACGAATAAACTTTTTAGTGTATTAAGACAATCAATTAAGTTTAAAACTTTAGAAGAAACTCTTATTGAAATGATAACACAATAATTTTTTGAGTTATAATTTATAGGTAATAATTATGATTTTTAAGCAAGGTCGATTTTCTGGATTTATTACCCCATTGTCTTACTTACTAGATTTATTAGTTATAAATCTATTCACTAATTTTCTTCAAATTAATTTTCAAAACCCTGTACAGTTTTATAGTTATATTACAATAGCATGGGTTATACTTTCTTTTAAAAATGAATTTTACGATGTATATAGGTATTCTAAGGTTATCGTAGTTGTACGTAAACTGTTTACCCAATTTGTATTCTTTTTTTTAATCCTTTATGCTTATATAGGGTTTTTTAAACAACCTTTAATGAGTAGATTGGCGTTGGGTCAATATTTTTTATTAGTATTTACGGGTATTGGTTTTTTAAAAATCTTGAATTTTTTTCTTTTACATAAATATAGAGAAAGGGTAAAAGGAAATCTTAGAAATGTTGTTGTGATAGGAAGAAGTAAGAAGTCCAATCAGCTAATTGAGGTTTTCAATGAAAGGAGAGAATTTGGGTTCAATTTTGTGGCTCAATTTGGTCCCAAAGATAGTGATTTTGAATTGTTAAAATGCTTTCAGTTTATTGTCAACAATAATATTGATGAAATATACTGTTCTGTTTCAGAATTAAAAAATGAAGAATTGACGGCATTTATTGATTTTGCGGATAACAATTTAAAGACGCTTAAATTTTTACCAGACAATAAGAACATTTTTTCTAAAAAACTGAAATTTGAATACTATGATTACTTACCAATCTTGTCATTAAGAAATATTCCTTTACATAATTCTTTCAATGCAATTTTTAAAAGACTTTTCGATATTCTTTTTTCCCTCTTCGTAATATTTGGTATACTAATTTGGCTAGGACCTTTATTGGCTTTACTTATATCCTTAGAATCTAGAGGACCTGTTTTTTTTATTCAAAAACGTACAGGATTTGATAATAATGAGTTTCAATGCTTTAAATTTAGGTCAATGGCGGTAAATGAAAATTCTGATTTTCAACAGGCAGGTAAAAATGACATGAGGGTAACTAGAATAGGTCGTTTTATTCGAAAGACTAGTATTGATGAATTACCTCAATTCTATAATGTTCTCTTCGGAAATATGTCAGTGGTAGGTCCTAGGCCCCATATGTTGAAGCATACAGATGAATACGCCAATAGAGTAGACAAATATATGCTTAGACATTTTGTAAAGCCTGGTATAACTGGGTTGGCTCAAGTACGAGGTTATAGAGGCGAAATCGAAAGAGATAGTGATATTCAAAACAGAATAAAATTTGATATTTTTTATGTTGAAAACTGGTCCTTTTTCTTAGATTTAAAAATTATCCTTGAAACAGTAGTAAATGCCTTAAAGGGAGAAGAAAAAGCCTATTAGAATTAATTATGAAAAAAATATTAATAACAGGTGCTGCTGGCTTTTTAGGTTCTCACTTATGTGATAGGTTTATTGCTGAAGGGTTTCATGTTATAGGGATGGATAATCTAATAACAGGTGACCTTAATAACATCTCTCATTTATTCCCGCTTTCTAATTTTGAATTTCATCATCATGATGTAACTAAGTTTGTTCACGTATCCGGAAAATTAGACTATATACTTCACTTTGCTTCACCGGCAAGTCCCATAGATTATTTAAAAATTCCTATTAAAACTTTGAAAGTTGGATCTTTAGGTACACTTAACTTATTAGGTTTAGCTAAAGAAAAGGGGGCTAGAATTCTAGTAGCTTCCACTTCAGAAGTGTATGGTGATCCTTTAGTTCACCCTCAAAATGAGGAATATTTTGGTAATGTTAACCCAATTGGTCCGAGAGGTGTTTATGATGAGGCTAAACGTTTCATGGAGTCCATTACAATGGCTTATCATAGACATCATGGGCTGGATACTCGTATCGTTCGTATATTTAATACATATGGGTCTAGAATGCGTTTAAACGATGGAAGGGTCGTGCCGGCATTTATGGGTCAGGCTCTAAGAGGAGAAGATTTGACTGTGTTTGGTGATGGCTCTCAGAGTAGATCATTCTGCTATATTGATGATCAAGTTGAAGGAATATACCGATTGCTATTTAGTGATTATACGGATCCTATTAATATTGGTAATCCTCATGAAACCACTATTAAGGAATTTGCTGAGGAGATTATTGCATTGACAGGAACTAAGCAAAAGGTAATTTATAAACCGCTACCGCAAGATGATCCAACTCAACGTCAGCCAGATATTTCCAAAGCAAAAGAAATTTTAGGATGGGAACCAAAAGTACATAGGGGGGAAGGATTAAAAATCGTATACGATTATTTTAAATCCTTGTCTACAGAGGAGCTACGAAAGAAAGAACATAGAGATTTCTCAATTAAATAAGATTAAAAAAAGGCAAAAGGTAATTTTGCAAAAATTAATAAAATGAATATTTTAATACTAGGATCGGGCGGTCGCGAGCACACATTCGCATGGAAAATAGCACAAAGTAAAAAACTTTCTAAACTATTTGTTGCACCGGGAAATGCCGGTACTGATAATATTGCAACGAATGTACCAATTGGTGTGAATGATTTTCAAGAAATCAAAAAATTGGTTTTAAAAGAAAATATTCAATTGGTTGTTGTCGGTCCAGAGGATCCTTTGGTAAATGGAATCCATGACTTCTTTTTAGAGGATGCTGATATAAAGAATATAGCCGTTATCGGTCCAGAAAAATTAGCAGCGACTCTTGAAGGAAGTAAAGAGTTTGCGAAGGAATTTATGATGAGACATCAAATTCCTACCGCTCAGTATAAAAGTTTTACTTCAGAAACATTTGAAGACGGATTCAAATTTTTAGAAGAACTTAATCCGCCTTATGTTTTAAAAGCCGACGGACTTGCCGCTGGTAAAGGTGTAGTTATTTTAAATGATCTTGATGATGCCAAAAATGAACTTAAGTCTATGTTGGTCGACAAAAAGTTTGGTTCTGCTAGTGCTACCGTGGTAATAGAAGAATTTCTAGACGGAATTGAGTTAAGTGTTTTTGTGCTTACAGATGGCGATTCATATAAAGTGTTACCTACTGCAAAAGATTACAAAAGAATAGGAGAAGGCGATACCGGTCTTAATACAGGCGGTATGGGCGCAATATCCCCTGTTCCTTTCGCTAGTAAAGCTTTTATGGATAAGATAGAGCAGCGAATTGTAAAACCTACTGTAGAGGGGCTTAAAATGGATAATATGCCGTACAAGGGTTTTATCTTCATAGGACTCATAAAAGTTGGAGATGACCCTAAGGTTATTGAATACAATGTTAGAATGGGGGATCCTGAGACAGAAGTGGTATTGCCACGTATTCAAAACGATTTGGTCGATTTGCTAAAAGCTGTTGCCGATCAGAAACTGGCTGAAATGGAATTGCAATTAGATGAAAGAACCGCTACGACGGTTATGACGGTTTCTGGTGGTTATCCTGGATCTTATGAAAAAGGAAAAGAAATTACCGGAATTGAATCTATTAAAGATTCTTTAGTGTTTCACGCTGGTACTACGCTTAAAGAAGGTAAGGTAGTAACTGATGGTGGTAGGGTAATGGCAATTACTTCTTTTGGTAGTGACTTTAAAACGGCACTGTCTAAATCGTACGAAAACGTAGAGAAGCTTACCTTTGAAGGAATGAATTATAGAAAAGATCTTGGGTTCGATCTTTAGATAATACTATTACATCGGATTTTCGGTAATGCGATAATCCGATGTAATAAATATAAACTTATAAAAATGAGTGAGAAGTACTTGACTTGTCTTCTTCACCTTTCTCATTATACTTTTTCAATTCAAGCATCCAATATACAAATGCTACTGAACCAATTAGCATAAATATCCAGTTAAGAATATTTGCTAGTGCCCAACTATCAGTAAAACGCAAAAAATCCAACGGCGCAAATAATACATTTACGAACAAATCCGCGATACCTTCAAAAAATGATTTCATCTTATTACTATATTTACCAGCAAAAATATAAAAAGCTTAGATGATTTCAAGCATTTTTGAGAAAACAAAACCGGTGAATTTCATAATTCTTCTGGTTTTTTTGTTTCTATTTTACTGGTCGGTTCAATTTTACTTATTTGATTTTGAAATAAGTGAAGTCAATATTGTGCCTTCAATTGGAATTTTATCTGTTGTTCTTTTTAGCGTTTTTGTTGTTGACTTTATTGTAAAACGTAATAAACTCACGGGCACAAATTCTTATGCAATATTGTTTTTTACGTTGCTTTTTGTGGTGTTTCCTGAAACTTTGGTGGATAATAAGGCTATTTTAACCAGTTTTTTTCTCCTTTTGGCCATGAGGCGTTTATTGAGTATAAAATCTTTAAAAAACATTAAGCTAAAAATTTTTGATGCCGGACTTTGGATCTGCATTGCAAGTGTTTTTTATGAATGGGCGTTGCTATACTTGCTGTTGGTGTTTGCAGCTATTTTTATTTATGAGCCAAAAAATATCAGAAACTGGTTGGTAATTTTATCTGTTGGCTTCTGTTATTTTATGATTCTATACGGTATTTTATTACTTATTGATAAGCCCAACTTTATTCAAGAACATTATGATTTTGCAATTGATTACGACGCAATATTTCCCATTCAATGGTGGACAAGTTTAAAAATGACACTTTATGCCGTTTTAAATATGGCCATGGCTTTTTCTGCCTTTATTCATTTAAGTAAATCTGGGGTTGGTAAGGTTATAGTGATGAGACTAATCGCATTTTCATTTATTATTGGGCTTGTAGTCAATATTTTGGTTACTTCAGATAATAACAATGCAGTGATAATCACCTTTTTTCCTTCAGTAGTTTTCATCGTAAATTATCTTCAATCTATTAAAAAACCTAAGTTTTTAGAACTGGTAGTTATAACTAGTATAATAGTTCCTATAATTGTCTACTTGGTAAAATTATAGGTTACCACTATAAACTTTATCTTTGTAAAAAAGGCTCTTATGTTTAGCGAATTCGCGTTTAAAATTTTTAATGACAGTATTGAAAAATATCATGTAAAGGATGATGTGTACCAAAGTTTTGAAAATCCTTATGCTAAAGAGGATATAGAACATTTATTATATCGAAAAAATTGGATCGATACTGTACAATGGCACTATGAAGATATTATTAGAAATCCTGATATAAATCCTGATGATGCTTTGGTCTTAAAGCGAAAAATTGATGCTAGTAATCAAGATAGAACCGACTTGGTTGAATTTATCGATAGTTATTTTCTAAATAAATACCAATCGGTAGATGTTAAGCCAAGTGCCACTATTAATACCGAGAGCCCTGCTTGGGCTATTGATAGGTTATCGATTTTGGCATTAAAGATCTATCATATGAAAGAAGAAGCTACCAGGGCAGATGCAACTTTGGCACATAGAGAAAAGTGTCAAACGAAGTTGGAAGTTTTATTGGAACAAAAAAATGATCTTTCACAGGCGATAGACCAGTTACTTTTTGATATTGAAAGTGGTACCAAGTATATGAAGGTGTATAAACAAATGAAAATGTATAATGATGAGGAACTAAACCCCATCCTTCGTGGCAATAAATAGTTCTAAACATATATTGGTCATAAGACTCTCTGCAATGGGAGATGTTGCCATGTCCGTTCCAGTGATCGCAGGTATCGTTAAAAAATACCCCGATGTAAAAATCACTGTGTTAACAAAAGCTTTTACTGCTCCCATTTTCCATGATATACCTAATGTTTCTCTTTTTAAAGCGGATGTAAAAGGTAAGCATAAAGGCGTTTTGGGTCTTTGGAAGCTGTATAAAGAACTAAGAGCATTAAATATTGATGCTGTAGCGGATATTCATAATGTACTACGAAGTACAATTTTGAAGCAGTTTTTTAGACTGTCATCTATTCCGTTTGTACAACTTGATAAGGGTAGGGCAGAAAAGAAAGCGTTAATTGACGGCAATAGGACCGTTTTTAAGCCTCTAAAAACCACTTTTAATAGATATGCTGATGTATTTGGGTTGCTTGGCTTTCCCATTCTTAAAAGTGAATTGGTGAGTTTGGCTAAAAAATCTGCACCCAAAAGTTTTGAAGATTTAGTTCGCGATCAAAATCAGCAATTGATAGGTATTGCACCTTTTGCCGCTTTTCAAGGAAAAATGTATCCTTTGCACTTGATGCAAAAAGTGGTTTCGCAGCTGGTTAGTACCGAACAGTATAAAATTGTACTATTTGGAGGTGGCGCCAGAGAAATAGAAGTATTAGCAAGTTGGGAAAAGCAATTTGCTAATTGTGTCAATGCTGCGGGTAAGTTATCGTTTTCACAAGAACTTAGTTTAATTTCAAACTTGAATTTGATGCTCGCCATGGATAGCGGAAATGCGCATTTGGCAGCCATGTATGCAGTGCCAACCGTAACTATTTGGGGTGTAACGCATCCGTATGCTGGTTTTGCACCTTTTAATCAGCCAGAGGGTAATGCTATTTTATCCGACAGAAAAAAATATCCTGCTATACCAACTTCCATTTATGGTAACAAATATCCAGAAGGCTATGATAAAGTCATGGAAACTATCCATCCCGAAACTATCGTTCAAAAAATAAGTGAAATTTTAAATGACGAAGTTTAAGAAGTAATTACTTTGGCTTCAATACTTTTAAAGTATTGTTTTAATTGAGACATAAATCGGTATTTTTTAGCAGCAGGTGCTGAACTGGTCATTAATGTTCGTACTCCGAAATATGAACTCATCAAAAATGTTGCTGCAGCCTCACAATCAACATGTCTATCGAGGTATCCATTAAATTTTCCTTTCTGTAAAGTGGTTACCAAGTTTACCTCCCAAACCGTTACAATTTCATTTAAATGCTTCATGATCACATCGTTCTTACCGTTAAATTCAGATAAGAAGTTGCTAAGAATAAATCCATAGTCCATTTCGTTATGAACAGCGGTTTCCATAGCATCGTCAAAACATTTGGTAATTAAGGTTAAAGGATTATCGTGACCTTCAATCGGTTCAATTAACATGCTGTATACTTTGCGAGCCAATAAGTTCTGTATAATTTGAACAAAGAAGTCTTCTTTAGAGTCAAAATGATAATAGAATGCACCTTTAGACAGGTCAAGTCTTTTTAAAATATCGTCTACGCTGGTATTATAATAACCTTGGGCATAAAACAACTCCAATCCTGTAGTCTGCATACGTTGCATGGTAGCCATGCGCTTTAAACTCTTGTTCATAATATTGAGATTTGGGTAAAACTGACCATGTGGTCTTTTTATAGAACTCCCAATTTGTATATTGCTTCAGAATTTATAGATAAGATGCATAGTTTTTCGATGAACACATCTTTTGTTGTTGAAAAACAACACTTTAGAATTGTTTTGCAGACCGCTTGGTTGGTTCCGTTTTATGAAATTGTAGTTGTTTTACCAGAAAAAACCGCTCAGTGCATACACTGAACGGTTCATTAACCATCTATAAATTTAGTTATGCAACGGTACCCTGGCAACTACTACCGGCACCTGCCGTACAGCCATAACAGTGTTGAGATATAATGATGTTTCGGTCGTTCAATAAGTCCTCATTATAATCTTTAATATGTTTTACTTTGCTGGCTACTTTTAAATCTAGCATTTGGTTAAAATCACAATCATACAACCAACCATCCCAACTAATGGAAATTGTATTGGTGCACATTACATTTGCTACTGCAGACGGATTGTAAGCTTCCACTAATGCATACATGTAATCTTCGTAATTCTCCGATGCTATCAAGTAGTCCAAGAAGCGGGCAATTGGCAGATTGGTAATGGCGAAAAGGTTATGGAATTGAATATCAAAATCTTCTTTCAAGGCTTTTTTGAAATCCTTCTCCATCGCAGCCTGATCTCCCGGTAAATACGCTCCTGATGGATTATATACTAAATCCAATCGTAAATCGCTGCCTGGCATACCATAGCCTCTTTCGTTTAATTCTTGTAATGCTTTAATCGATTTGTCAAAAACTCCGTCCCCTCTTTGCTTATCAGTTTTGCCACGGGTATAGTGCGGCATTGAAGAGATAACATGTACATTATGCTTTTTAAAGAAATCTGGTAAATCGTAGTATTTCTTATTGGCACGGATGATAGTCAGGTTTGAACGAACAATAAAATCTTTAATTCCGGCTTTTGCTGCCTCTTCTACAAACCATCTAAAATCGGGGTTCATTTCTGGTGCACCACCCGTTAAATCTAAGGTATGCGCACCTGTATTTTTGATTACCTCAATACATTGCTGCATGGTTTCACGGGTCATGATTTCTTTACGATCCGGACCTGCATCTACGTGGCAATGTTCACAAACCTGATTACACATGTAACCTACATTGATTTGTAGAATTTCAAGTTTTTTTGGGCGTAAAGGAAAATGGCCTATTTCGGCTATTTTGTCTTTAAAGTATGGAAGCTCGCCATCAGCAAATATGCCTCCGTTCAATATTTCTAACTGCTTGTTGGAAACTGCTAAATCGTTTCCTTTTGCTTTTAATGATTTTGTAGCCATTTTTTAGTTGTTCGTTGTTCGTTGTTCGTTGTTGGCATTTTGTACAAATGCATTAAACTCTAACTTCACAACATTTAATTTCTTTTTTTACATGGATATTCATAGTGAATATTCCATTTGCAATATTTTTTAAACCAGCTTTAATTTCATTGTATTGATTATTGAAGAAGGCTGTTACGAACAACCATCAACGAACAACCAACAACGAAATTTACATGGACAATTTATTGTACTTATTCATCATCTGTACGCCATGTACCAATGTTGCACCGCCTTCAATTGCAGCACCAACATGGACTGCCTCCATCATTTCTTCTTTTGTTATTCCTTTCTGTAAGCCGTCTTTGGTATAGGCATCAATACAGTAAGGGCATTTAACTACATGGGAAACTGCTAAGGCAATAAGCGACTTTTCCCTAGCACTTAGTGCGCCTTCTTCGAAAACCTTACCATAATAGTCAAAAAATTTAGTGCCTAGCTCTTCGCTCCACTCTGTAATTTTCCCGAATTTTCTTAAATCTGCTGGGTCGTAGTATGTATTAGCCATTTTTTTCTGAGTTTTAGTTTGTATTGTATTTTTTTGTTCTTGATTAAAATAAATCGGAATTCCCTGACCCATTTTTTCCAGTTCAGGAAGTATTTCCATATTGTCCCAAATACCAGAGGTAAGCGTATCGCCGTATGCTTCGGGTAAATGGTTTTTGTACATTAATTTTTGTGCGGTTTCGGCATCGTATTCAAAAGAATGATGAGTATAAATTACTTCGCCATTTACTATATCTAACATCATATACCAGACCCTAGGTGTGCCATCATTTGCCGGCATACCAATAACTCCAGGATTAAGCCACACCTTTTCTTTTATGGTTTGATGAAATGGCAAGCCACAATGCCCCGCAATAATGATATCACTTTTAGTCTCTTTAAAACAACGTTCTTTACTTTCAGTGGCGTTAGATTTAAATATGAATTCTGAAGTGTTACCATAGTTTCCATGGACTACTGTTACTTTCTTATTGCCATAATCAAAGCTTATGTATTCAGGAATGTTTTTCATAGAATCTAAAGATTCTTTGGATAAACGACCTTTAGTATATGGAAACCACATTTTTGAAAAATCGTCGCAACGGCTTCCGCTTTTAAAATCGCACCCACAGTCTTCGCTATCATTTGCCAACTGTAATTCTACATTACCGGCAATGCTAACCGCACCCCATTTTTGAAATAGCTGTACCGTTTCTTCAGGTTGGGCACAATAGCCAGTTAAGTCTCCTGTACTTATACAATTTTCAGGTGGGATACCTGCCTCGTCAGCAATCTGGATTAATTTTTCCAATGCCTGTAGATTGCTGTACACACCTCCAAAAAGTAACAACTTTCCGGCTTTAGTGCCCATATGTTTTATTTCTTTATCCATGTAGGTATCATATAAACGATTAGGCAACATGATATGCCCCAAAAATTAATCCAAAGTAACGAGGCATATTTGCCTGTTGTAAATATTAAGTTAGACGGAAACCAGTTAAATATTAAAAGGAAACCAAAAAGTAACCCTATAAAAACACTCAAGTGAAAGCTCATTTTTGATGCATTGTCTTTCCAAAAAAGGAAAACGGGGGTTAAACCGATGACCATAGTTCCACTAATGGTCGTTGCCGATAGAATTTCGGCATCTAAAAAAACAGGAACCGTACCTAAAACCGCAACCGCAACCATTGACCAACGACCAAATTTTACCGTATGACCAAGGTTTAGGTCCAGTGCCAATAGTTTAGAAAACGATGAAAAGGTAGAATCTAAAGTTGATGCTGCCGAGGTAATCATAATAAAATTGATGACCAATAGAATAACGGTGCCAAAAGCCTTACCTACTTGTACCGCTGCTTGCCCTTGCATACCTTGAGATTGGGCATAAACACCAATGATGCTAAAAAGAATGATACAAATAGCACCAAGAATACTTGCCCATAAAAAACTCTTTAATGTTACTTTCGGACTACTAATAAATCCTCTATCTGTTAATACGGGATCATGAAAGGGATAACTGAAAGATTGTAGCAAGGCAGCAAACAATAAATTTAGTCCGGTTTCAAAAGACCAAACCCCAGAATTAAGTACTTCTGTAGTATCTATTGCATTGTCATTTCCGAAAATAGTGAACAATATTACCGCTAAAAGAACAGAAAATAATCCCATTTGGACAACATCGGTAAAAATTGAGCTGCTCATACCACCTTTTAGAACATAGGATAATGTGAGTCCTGTAAATATTAAAATGGACCAGTAATATGCACTAGATCCCATATCACCAAAATAAGATCCAATGACCATGGTATTGCTCCAGACTTCATTGAACAACCGAAATGCAATAAGAATTGAAAAAACCGTTACCGCAGTTTTTCCAAATTTTGAGGATAAGAAATGATGAATACTGGTATATTTACCATGTAGCCTCATCTTATAAATTACGATACCCGCAACCGCAAAAGACAGATAATAACCCGCATAGGCAACCCCACCTACAATACCGAAATCCAATCCTAAATTGGCGGTATTGGTGATGCTTTTGGCGAAAATCCATGAGATGATCAAACTGCCCATTAACATGAATGCATTGGGCGCTTTCTTTTTTTGGACAGCCTTAAAAAACTGATTGGTATCTTTTGCCCATGGGGAAAGAAAGAACAGCATCAAACTAGATGCTATTACTAATCCCCATTGCCAAATTTGTACTTCAGTCATAAATTTATTTTTATTCCTAACTCCTAACTCCTAACTCCTAACTCCTAACTCCTAACTCCTAACTCCTAACTCCTAACTCCTTTATTCATCCCACCAAACTGCAACATTTATACTATTGCCTTCCGTGTTATTTGAAGCTTCGGTATAATTGGCATTATTTAAAGCTTCTTCCTCAGCAGGGTAAGGCATGCGTATGGGAATCAAATCATTGTTCAAACTAGCTGAAATTGTTTTCAATTGCGGAAAACCTGTTCTTCTATATTCGATCCAACCTTCATAACCGTTTATACTATTTGCAATCCATTTTTGTGTGATGATATTTTCTAATGGATTTCCGTTATTCAACGCAGCATCAGCTGTTAGATAATCATCAGGAAGTGCTACCTGCCAATAATCAAAAGCTTGTGTTACTCCTGTGTTGTAAAGGGTTTCCGTGTCGGCGGAAATAAGCCCTTGTAGTGCAGCTTCCGCTAATAGAAAGTGAGTTTCCATGCTGGTCATAAAATTCGCGTCTAAAAGTCCGGTATTCTCTCTGAAAATAGTACCCAATAAAGAGTAATCAGCTAACGATACTCCTGTTGAGGCATCGATTCCATTTAATAGTCCGTTATAACCACCTTCCGTGCTATTGGCAAAAGGTTGGTATAAGCGTTCAATACGTGGGTCGTTTAAATTGATCAAAATTTCATCCATCGTTTCAGAAAGCACATAATTATTAAAATCACCCACCCTAAGTTGTGCCAACCTAAAACTATTTGGTTCGCCATCGGTAAAGTTGAAAATGGCATTCTCGTTATTTTCGTCAATGAAATTACCTTCGTCAACTATTGCTTGTAATTGGGCCGCAACATCTATTTTGCTGGAAACTCGCATTAGATATTTAATTTTCAATGAATTTGCAAAACGTATCCATCCGTCTAAATCACCATTAAAGAGAATGTCTCCCTCTAAAGCTATGGTACCTGAATAATCCTGAATGGCTAAAATTCCTTTATCAAGATTGTCAAAAACACCACCTTCGCCCATATAAATGGATTCTTGCGTATCATAGGACGGAGTAACAGTTTCTGTATCTCCTTGAAATGCTTCTGAATACGGGACATCACCGAATAAATCTGTTAAACCAGCTGCCATATACGCTTTCATAATTCTTGCTGGGCCTTCATACACAGCATACGCCGCATTATCTTGAGACAAATTCAAAATAATTTCATTGTCGCGTAAATTCTGATAGAATATAGGCCAAGGATTACCACCAAGCTGCGGAGATTTTAAATCATGACGGTCAAATAAGTTAAAGTCTAGAGCGGTACTATATTGTCCTAATAGGTTACCGGCAGTAAAACCTTCATATGACATTTGTTCCCCATAGTCATAAATTACCTGTCTTAACAATAGACTTGGTTGCACCGTAACAGGGTCATTTGTATTTGTATTAATTTCTTCAAAATCTTTTGTGCAGCCAACGACCAGCAATAAGACTAGAATGCTATATATATGTTTCATTTTCTTTTTCTTAAAAATTAAATCCGGCTTTAAAACCTATACTTCTTGTTGTGGCATATGACATATCTTCAACACCGCTAATAAAGCCTTGCCCTTGTACTGCCAATTGCTCTGGGTCAAAATGTGGATTCTCTGTTATAGCAAATAAGTTCTTTCCTATTAATGATAAACTCAACGTAGCATCTTGATTGAAAAGGCTAAGATTGTTAAACGTATAACCAAGGGAAACTTGTCGCAATTTTAAAAAGGAAGCGTCATAGGTATTGTTTTCCTCATGGTTTCTGTCATAAAATTGGCGGTAGTAGCTTTCTGCCGTGACGGCTACGGTATTTGGTGTATATACAGGATTATCGGCAGTACCGGTATTTACAACACCTTCCGGTACAATTCCCCCTTCTGGTCTAAAAGCGGTTTCTGCCAGCTGACCGCCAACATTACCTAATGCCCTTGTTCTAGAAACTATGATACCACCTTGTCGCCAATCGAAAAGGAAACCCATATTCCAGTTCTTGTAATTGAATTGATTGTTGAAACCCAACATAAAATCTGGATTGTAATTTCCCAGTTTTTGTAGTTCATTATCGGGTATGTATCTGCCCTCATCGGTTAAAATAAAATCACCATTTTCATTCTTTAGATATCCTGTTCCATATAAATCACCCACACGACCGCCTTCTTCCGCCTGTAAAAATACCGTTTGGTTTTGACTGTCGTAAATTCTAGAGTATGCCAATGTTAATCGACCTTCTTCTTGTGGTAAGCTTTCTACAGTAGATCTATTAGTGCTAAAATTTAAGGTGCTGTTCCATTTAAAATCCTGATTTATTACGGGGGAAATTCCTAATATAATTTCTAGTCCTTTCGAACGAACCTCTCCGCCATTTACGACCTGTTGCGTATACCCAGATGAAATACCTATTGGCAATGAAATAATTTGATCTTTGGTCAAAGCATTGTAATAAGAAACATCTAACCGTAGTTGATCGTTAAAAAAACGAATATCAGCACCAACTTCAAAAGAAGAAGTCTGCTCAGGCTGCAGATCTGCATTGGCAATGGTATTTGAATTACTAAATGTTGGTTGCCCGTTAAAAGGTGTTTGCGCTACAAATGCACCAGTTGTTTGGTAAGGATTTGTATCATTACCCACTTGCGCCCAACTTGCCCTAAGTTTTGCGAAGGAAATAACCTGAGGTAAATTCACCGTGTTGGATAAAATAAAGCTACTAGAGACAGATGGATAAAAGAAAGAGGTATTATCTACAGAAAACGGTGTAGCCAATGCACTAGACCAATCATTTCTACCTGTAATATCTACAAACAAGTAATCTTTATAGCCCAACTTTGCCAGTCCGTATATACTGTTTATTCTTTTGTTCGATTCAAATTCAAAAACTTCTATGGGCGAGGCTGCATTCGATAATCTAAAAATACCAGGTTGTGCCAAACTCGTGGTCTGTGATTGTGAGGTAAACGCTTTTTGGTCTAATCGGTTTCCACCTAAAGAAACATCGACTTTAATATTATTAAACCTATTGGTATAATTTATAAGAAAATCTGTATTTACTTCTCTATAAAAAACATCGTGTTCTGCATAGCCACCATTTGCAAACCTGTTAGAACTATAGGCTCTTCGCAATTGGCGTAGTTCACTAGAATAATCCATACCGGTGCGGATAGAAGCTGTTATATGATCTGTAATATCATAGCTTGCCGAAATGTTTCCGAAAACACGATCTCTATTGAACGAATTTCTGTTTTCATTAAGAATGAAATAAGGATTATCAAAAAAGGTATAGTTGTACGAGTATTGTTGTATACCCTCTAAGCCTGGTTGCCAGTAATTTTTTAAATTCTCTATGTTCAGCGAGCGTGGTCCCCAAGCAACCAAAGAATAGTTTGCATTCTCTGAACCATAACCGTTAGAAGGTCTATTGTCCGATCCTGAATTGATATAACTAATGGATGAATTGATGCGTAATTTATCAATCGGTTGAAAATTTAGTCGTGCGCTAATCGTTTGGCGGTCTAGGTCAACACCCGGTATTATAGATTCGCTTCGTAAATCTGTAAAGGAGAGACGGTAACTACCTGTATCAAATCCGTTAGATATTGCAATGTTATTAATCAATGTAGTACCCGTTTGGTAGAAATTCTTAAGGTTATCTGGGTAGGATTTAAATTCTGTGGGGGTAATGGCTATACCGTTATAAAGAGCAGTGTCTCCACCACGTACTACCGTACCATCTGGCAAGGTAACCGGACTATCATACTGAGGAATTAAATTGCCAACATCTAAACGTGGTCCCCAACTATAGGTAATCAAATCATTTGTTCCACCACCTAATCCGTCTACAAATGCAAACTCACCAGAATTCCCTTGTCCGTATTCATTCTGAAAATCGGGTAATTGAAACGCTGAATCTACAAAAAAGCTGGTGTTGTAACTAACGCCTAATCCTTTAGAATTTTTTCCGCTTTTGGTTTCTATGATAATAACTCCGTTAGATGCTCTTGTACCGTAAAGTGCGGCTGCACTTGGTCCTTTTAATACAGAAACTTCGGCAATATCATCGGGATTTACCTCCATGGCACCGTTTCCAAAATCTATTTCTTGAAATCCGGCAGCGGCTTCATTGGTAAAATTGAAGACTGAGTTATTGTTGATTGGAACGCCGTCTACAATAAACAACGGGTTATTGTTGGAGAAAGAAGCTTCACCACGAATGGTAATTTTAGAGGAAGACCCTACTCCGGTAGCACCTTGGTTTATAGTGACACCTGCCAGTTTACCGGATAAATTATCAAGAAAATTGACAGATTTTACTTCGGTAACTCCTTTTGCGTCTAAACTTTGCACAACATAGCCTAATTCTTTGGTTTCTCTCTTTAAGCCTAATGCAGTCAGTACCACCTCATCCAATATTTCAGAAGAGTCGTTTAGAGTAACATTGATTGTGTTACGATTATTAATTGGTATTACTTGTGTTTCATATCCCAATGCGGAAAATTCAATAGCACCTGAAAGACTGGGAACATTTATAGTATATATACCGTCTTCATTGGTGGTCGAACCGGTCAAAGTACCGGATAATACAATGTTTACGTACGGTATGGAATTTCCATAGGTATCAATAACGGTACCTGTAATTGTTTCTTGAGCATTGACTATGTTCAATATGAACAATGTCAACACCAGTAATAAGTGTTTCATATTTAGCTTTGGACTTAGGTTTCACTTACCCAACTATTGGATAAAGGGGGATCTAGATAAATGAAACTGGAGGAGAGCCTTTGTTGAAAGGAAAACTGTTTGGGTATGAAGAAGAGAAGTTCTGGTTAGTGTAGTATAAACCTCTTTTTCTTTTTATTAGTTGTGCTATCAACAAGAATAGGGTTGGTGATAGGTCATCTGAAAACGATAATATGGACTTTAAATCTTTTTCACAATCTAAATCTTGTAAAGCAGGTAATTTTACTAGTTCAGAGGATTCTTTTTGCAACCACATGGTAATTTTGTGGTACAAACTAAATCGTTGCCAGGGCAAATTTTGAAATTCACTAATTTCAAAATTTGATTTTTGTAAACCTAAAAGGTAAAATCCACCATCTTTTGACGGGCCAATTACAGTTTTTCCCTTTGCCAATTGCTCGGTCGCAAGTTTAAGCTGTTGGGTTTTTAAATGCGGAGTATCGTTACCTATGGCAATAATACTTGTAAAACCATTATTAAATACAGAAGCTATGGCATTGGTAAATCGTTGCCCAAAACTCGATCCTATTTGATCATCATCAGAAATATGAAAAACTGGTAAACCGGAGTTCTTAGCTTTTTGGAGTGTACTTTTTGTAAGCTCACTGAATAAACGTTCACCTTTGGCAATACGCTTATTGACCAAATCTTCCTTAGCGGAATTGGCAAATACCAGTATAGCAGTAGTACCTTGTGAATTCAATTTAATTTTCTTTCTCGTTGTTAAACTTACGTAAAAATATGGCAAAGGTTTTTTAACAATACATAAATTGTATCAATAAAAGATAAGTATAGCTTTACTTTAAGTCAAATTGTCAGTTTTAGACTATGCAGTTTGTTTTACCAAATCGTTTTTGGTAATATCTTGGGCATTAGCCTATAAACAAGTTATAAAATCAGATAATCTGCATAATTTATATGCTCATTCTCATGTAATTTTAAGGTTACAGACCACTTAGTCTAAAAAATCCCTTAAAATTTCAAAAAGTTTTAAATTTTTTTTAGCAATGACATAGGTATTCATGGCATAGCTATTGAAACTAGGGACACAGAAAAATATTAAAAACTATTACATATGAAATCAAATACAAATTCCAGAGGCGCTTGGAAGGTTTACTTCTTCTCAGCGGTTATTGCCCTTGCAGTAAGTTATGGGGTAATAAAATTGAACAAGCAAGAATCAAAAGAAGCTACAAGCGTAACCGTGGTAGAATCCATACCCGGTGCACAAGCCTTATACACTAAAGACAGTGATGGTAATATTAAACCATTGGATTTTACCGATACTTCAGAGAAGGTATTGGATGCCGTGGTACATATTAAATCTACACAAACGGGGTCATCATACCAAAATCAAGGTGCAAGAGAATTGCCAGACCCTTTTAAAGAGTTTTTCGGCGATATGTTTAAAGGGCAATCTCCGCAAGGATCTTCATCTAGACCTAGGGTAGGTACAGGTTCGGGTGTTATCATTAATGACAAAGGTTACATTGTAACCAATAACCATGTTATCGATAATGCAGATGAGGTTGAAGTAACTTTATACAACAACCAATCCTACAAGGCGACGGTTATTGGTACTGACCCAACTACAGATTTAGCATTGCTACAGATAAAGGCAGATAACTTAAAAACGATGTCTTTGGTAAATTCCGATGATGTGGAAGTTGGCGAATGGGTTTTGGCAGTTGGTAACCCATTAGGTTTGAATTCAACAGTAACCGCTGGTATCGTTAGTGCTAAGGCAAGAAGCATTCATATTAATACCGATAAATTTGCGGTTGAAAGCTTTATACAGACCGATGCGGCTATTAACCCTGGTAATAGTGGGGGAGCTTTGGTTAATCTTGATGGTAATTTGGTGGGGATCAACACAGCCATTGCCAGTACAACCGGTACTTATACCGGTTACGGATTTGCAGTGCCTAGTAACATCGTTACCAAAGTGGTTGAAGATTTATTGAAATTCGGTAACGTACAACGTGGTATGCTTGGTGTAACCATTAGAACAATGGATAGTAACCTTGCCAAAGAAAAAGATGTTGACTTTACCAAAGGTGTTTGGGTAGAACAAGTTGGTGAAGATAGTGGTGCTGATATTGCAGGTATGGAATCTGGAGATATTATTGTGAGTGTCGACGGAAAAGAAACTGCTACATCACCTAGACTACAAGAAATTATTGCAGGAAAAAGACCTGGAGATAAAGTAATGATTACTGTTAATAGAAATGGTAAGGAGAAAGAATTTGAGGTAGAACTTCACAATTCTCAAGGAGGTACCGATTTTATCAAGAAAGAAAAGAAAGAGGTGTTTAATCTTTTAGGTGCAGATTTTGAGAACGTAGATAAGGATACTGCCAAAAAACTAAATATTGATGGCGGAGTTCAGGTATCTAAACTATACCCAGGTAAAATAAAGAAGGAAACCCAAATGCGAGAAGGGTTTATCATTACTCATATAGATGGTAAGCGTATAAATGACATTGAAGATGTTGCCGCTGTATTGGAGAACAAAAAAGGCGGAGTAATGTTGGAAGGAGTTTATGAAGATGGTTCTAAATATTATTATGCCTTCGGATTGGATTCATAGTCCGCAATATTGACTAATTTTATGCCAAGTGAATAATAGTATTCACTTGGCATTTTTTTTGAAATTAATTTTAGATAGATGCAATTAGGTTCTAAATCCATTGGCTTGGTGCTTTCCGGTGGCGGTATTAGGGGAATGGCACATATAGGGGTTATTAAGGCAATGCAAGAATTTGGTCTTGAAGCAAATGTGGTATCCGGTAGTAGTATTGGCGCCTTGGTAGGTGCTTTGTACGCTGCGGATAAGCCTGTGGTAGATATGCTTCGTTTTTTTAAGGAAACGCCGCTATTTAAATACAATTATTTTGCTGTTGCCAAGCCTGGTCTTTTAAATAGTGAGAGCTATATAACATCGTTTAAAAAATACTTTCCAGAAGATAGTTTTGAGGCTTTAAATAGAGAGCTTCATGTAGTCGCTACCAATTTACAAAAGGGCGAAGAGTTGTTTATTCATAATGGAGAATTGATAAAACCTTTGTTGGCTTCCGCTGCTTTACCGCCCGTATTTAGCCCGGTAGAGTATAATGGTGAACTATATGCCGATGGTGGTATTATGAACAATTTTCCATCAGAACCGGTATTGCCTAAGGTAGATTTTGTAATCGGTAGTAATGTTTCGGTTGTATCTCATTTAGATAAAAAACATTTGAACAACTCTTTTCAATTAACGGGCAGAGTTACAGGATTGATGATTTACGCCATTAACCGACAAAAAATCAATAATTGCGACTTAGTACTAGAATCAAAAGAATTGGAACATATAGGATTGCTGGATAGGCGAGGAATTGAAAAAGCCTATGCCATTGGGTATGAAGCTGCGGTTAGAAAGTTTGAAACAATATTAAATTAAGTAATAGTTCATAAAAAAACGTCCTTGAAACCTCAAGGACGTTTTTTTTATAAAGCATCATTATATTTTACACATCATCAAAATCTACTTTTATAGTAGGTGTCGTTGCATGCGCTTGACAGGTTAAGATAAATCCGTCTGCAATTTCCTGGTCGGTCAAAATTTGATTCATGACCATTTCTGCTTTTCCATCAGTAACTTTGGCAATACAGCTACTACAAACTCCGCCTTGACATGAGTATGGAGCATCAATATTCTCTTTTAGAACAGCATCAAGAATTATGGTTTTCTTATCAATGGTAAACTGAAATTCTTCGTCATCAACAAGAACGGTAACCGAAGTTTGACCATCTGCCTGTACAGGAAGTTCTTCTTTTATTTCAGTAGGCGTAAAAAGTTCAAAATGGATTTTATCCTTATCCACTTCATTCTCAATTAAGGTATCTTGTACCAAACGAATCATTTCTTCCGGTCCACATAAATAATATCCATCAAAATCAACGTCTTTATGCTTATTTAACAAAGCATAATTTACCGTTGAGGTATCAATTCTGCCAAATAAAGCCTTGTCTTCACGGGTTTGACTATTGGTGAAGTAAACAAAAAACCGATTGGCATATTCTAGTTCTAATTTTACTAAATCGGTATAGAACATGGTCTCTTCGTAAGATTTGTTACCGTAAACAAGAACGAATTTGTTCTTAGGGTTACTATCTAAAACCGATTTTACGATACTCATAATTGGTGTAATACCGCTACCTGCAGCAAAAGCGGCAATATTCTGTACTTCTTTGGTCGTATTGAATACGAAACGACCTTCTGGTTCCATTACCTCTAAAGTATCACCTACCTTTAATTCTGAGTTGGCATAGTTGGAGAATCCGCCATTATCTACTTTTTTAATGCCAATTGTGATGCCATCTTTTTCAGGAGATGAACTAATGGAGTATGCTCTTCTAAGTTCTTTTCCCTTAATCTCTTTTTTAATGGTGATATACTGACCCGCCGTAAAGGTGAAAGTCTGTGCCAATTCTTTCGGAATTGAAAATGTAACGGCAACAGATGTTGGCGTTAATTTCTTGATATGTTTTACCGTTAATGGGTGAAAATGCGACATATGTTCGTTTCTTTAAATCGATTTACAAAATTAAGCATGCTTTTGCGATATCATATGACATTTGTCAAAAAAGTCTAACGGTCAATGGCTTTTACAGCGTTTTTCTCACATTAAATAATCCTTAATTTATCTTTTTTGAAAAAAAACATATGAAAATTGTCCCTATTTTGATTTCGGTTACGTCATGAGGTAAACAAAAAGAACTTAGAGTGAGTTCTATGTAAAAATTAAAACAATTAAATTATGAAAGATTTTATGATGATTTTCATTGGTGCAGATTACCAAGAATTAGGTTTATCGCCAGAGCAGTTGCAAGAACGTATGGGAAAATGGTTCGCTTGGAACGAAAAAATGCAAAAACAAGGTATCGTAAAAGCTGGTGATGCATTGGTGCCACATGTAAAAAGAGTATCTGGACCAAACCGTACCGTAACCGATGCCCCGTTGATTGAAGGTAAAGAATTAATTGGAGGTTATTATATTGTACAAGCAGAGAATGCCGATGCCGTTGTAAAAATCGCAGAAGATTACCCAGATTACGATTTAGATGGCACCGTAGAAATTAGGGAAGTAATGGTATTTGACCAACAATAATATATGGAAAATAAAGTAGTAGACCATCTTTTTAGACATCATTACGGGAAGATGGTCGCTATTTTAACCCGTTTTTTCGGGTTGTCATATATAGAAACCATTGAAGATGCGGTACAGGATACCTTTATAAAAGCAACTTCTCAATGGCGAACCCAAATTCCCGATAATCCAGAAGCTTGGCTGAACAGGGTTGCCAAAAACAGAACAATTGATATTCTAAGAAGTATACAAGCCGAAAAGAATAGAAATCTTGCCATTACTACAGGAGCTTCTACGTTACAGATTGATGAACTTTTTTTAGACCACGAAGTAGCCGATAGTCAGTTGCGAATGATTTTCGTTGCCTGCCACCCAACTTTGCATCCTAATGAACAAATTGCATTTGCGCTTAAAACAATTTCAGGTTTTAGCATTAAAGAAATAGCTGCGGCATTGTTCACCAAAGAAGAAACTATTTCTAAACGACTGACCCGAGCAAAGAAGATAATTATAGAAAGGAATATTCAATTTCAGTACCCAAATCCAGAAGCAATTCATAATCGTATGGAGCGGGTCATGAAAGTCATTTATTTGACATTTAATGAGGGGTTTCATTCTACCAATCAAGACAAATTGGTTAAGGAAGATTTGTGTGGCGAAGCTATTCGCCTTTGTCAATTACTTTTAAAAAAGGAACAATTTAGAAGTGGCAGTTTATATGCGCTTTTTGCATTGCTGTGTTTTCATATGTCACGACTGGAAAGTAAAATTTCGTCTGATAATCAATTGGTTAATTTGAAAAATCAAGATCGTACCAAATGGTATTTTCCACTGATAAAAATGGGAAATAGCGCAATGCACAAAGCCATGGATTACGATGATAGTTCGGTGTATCATTACGAAGCTGCTATAGCCTCTGAACATTTAAATGCCAAAACATTTAAAGATACCAACTGGAGAAAAATTTCTTATTGGTATGAACAGTTGCATACGTTTGAACCTAACATGTTTACATTGTTAAATCATGCAACAGTTTGTCTTCAACTAAACGATTTAGCGAAAACATATCAATTATTGAATTGCATTGAGGTAGCCGAACTTGGTCAAAGAGGCTATCTATATTATGGTTGTTTTGCGGAATATTATCTGAAAAAAGGTGAGAAAGATTTGGCAATCTCTTTTTTGGATAAAGCACTGCTGGAAACTTCGAATAAATTGGAGCGAGAGTTTTTGATGAAGAAGCAGGAAAAGTTGCTATAGCAGTGTCTTTCTCTTAATATTAATAAACGCAACTTATCGAGGTTTTCAACACTATGAAGTATTTTACTTACGTTATGTGCTGAAATTGGTACTTTAGTTCTAAATCAACAAACCTACTTATACTTGAAAAAGTTCATTTCGATTGCCCTCATAGTTATTTCTACTTATACTTTACAAGCCCAAAAAGAAGCCGCCATTTGGTATTTTGGTGAAAATGCTGGGCTTGACTTTAACAGTGGAGCACCGGTAACTTTACTAGATGGCGCCTTAAATACCAGAGAAGGTTGTGCAACCATTTCAGATTTTAACGGCAATCTTTTATTTTACACAGATGGTATTACGGTCTGGAACCGCAACCACTTACCTATGCCAAACGGCAATGGTTTATTAGGCGATCCGTCTGCAACACAATCTGCTATAATAGTTCCTAATCCTGGTAACCCCAATTTATACTACATTTTTACGGCAGATAAATTAAAGTTAGAAAATGGTATCAATTATAATGTGGTGGATATTACATTGAATGGCGGACTTGGAGACGTTATTCAAAAAAACATACAATTGGTCACACCGGCTTCGGAGAAACTTACCGCAGTAACCCATGCCAATGGTACTGATGTTTGGGTATTGACCCATGATGCTTTTGGTGATGCATATATGGCATACTTAGTTACAACGGCAGGAGTAAATCCTACTCCTGTTATCTCTAATTTAGGAATACACTTAACTAACTATTTTTATGAAGATGACTACCATGCCATAGGATACATTAAAGTTTCACCGAATGGTGAAAAAGTTGCAGCTGCACATGCTGGCTTAAATGTGGACGTAATGGATTTTGATACCGCTACTGGTGTCTTAACAAATGCAGTTGCCATATTAAATGCTACCGAGGAATATAAGGGATTTTTTGGAATAGAATTTTCTCCTAATAGTAGATTTTTATATACAAATAGCTCTAATTTCACTGAGTTATATCAGTATGATTTGGAGGCGGTTGATATAAAAAATTCAGTAGTCAGTTTAAATACAACAGAAATTACTTTTGGCGCACTTCAATTGGGTATAGATGGTAAAATTTATTTAACGGAGTACTTAAGACCAACTTTAAGTGTAATCGAAAACCCTAATGTAAAAGGAGTTGCAAGTAACTTGAATTATAGTTCAATTGATTTAGGGGGTAGGTTAGGGGTTTTAGGTCTACCACCATTTATAACAAGTTATTTTTTAGTGAATATTATGGTTGATGGTTTTTGTTTAGGAAACCCAACGACTTTTGAAAGTTCTATTAGTGCCAACCCAGTTTCTATTTTATGGGATTTTGGAGATGGTAACACATCTACCTTAGAAAACCCAAGTCATACTTATGCCACTGCAGGGGACTATACAGTTTCCGTCACCGTAACTACAGCATCCGAGACCAAAATGGAGACAAGAAATATTACCATTTTTGAAACTCCTATTGCTACCACACCACCAAATATTGAGGTATGTGTTACGGAGGATAGCTATACTTTAGACTTAACCACACTTAATAATGCAATCTTAGGTACTCAAAACCCAACAGATTTTGCGGTCACCTATTTTTCATCACAAGCTGATGCAGATGCAAATAGTAATCCGTTAGCTTTGAGTTATGACTTTCCACTAGGGAGTACGGCAGTTTATGCACGAGTATCTAATAAAAGCAATACAGCTTGTTATGATACAACCCAGTTTAATGTTATTGCCCAGCAAGAACCAACATTGGGAACTACAACCGATTGGACTATTTGTGACGATGACCTTGACGGATTTTACACCTTTGACCTATCTGAAAAAGACATTGAGGTTTTTAATGGTCAAGATAAAACTATTTTTGATGTAAGTTATTTTGCTTCTCAAGCTGATGCCGATACTGGTTCTAATCCGTTACCTACCAACTATACCAACACCTTGTCCAGTGAAGAAATTTTTGTGAGACTGGAAAATAATACTCATACCGATTGTTATAAAACGGATAGTTTTACAATAGAGGTCAGTCCCGGAGTTGTCGCAAATACCCCTAATAATTTAGAGGTCTGTGATGATAATAATGATGGCTTCGCAACATTTTTGCTAAGCGATACAGAAGCGGAAATCATTGGAACACAAAGTTCAACTAGTTTATTAGTAACATACCATACCACTATGGTAGATGCTGAAAATGGCACTGATGCACTATTCAATAGCTTTACTAATACCATAAATTACAATCAAACTATATTCGTTAGAGTGCAAAATGCTACTGATGCTAGTTGTTATGCAATCACCAATTTTGAATTGCAAGTCTTTGATTCACCAGAAATTCAGACAGTCACCGATTGGAGTATTTGTGACGACAATAATGATGGTGTTACGGTTTTCGACCTTACCGAAAAGAATGCGGAAATATTAGTAAATCAAAATGTTGATGATTTTACGGTGCGTTATTATGAGAATTTAGCAGATGCTAATTTGGCTCAAAATGAAATTAATGGTTTGTATCAAAACACAACAAACCCTCAAGCTATATTTTACAGTATTGAGAACAATAGAAGCGCAACTTGTATTGTGACAAATAGTTTTGAAATTGAAGTATATAATACACCGTTTGCACAAGTACCAACACCAATAATTCTATGTGATGATAACGAAACAGGTATTCAAACCATAGATTTGACCCAAAAAGATGTAGAGATTTTAGGCAATCAATCTGTCAACGATTTCAAGGTAACGTATTTCACTTCTCAAGCTGATGCTGAAAACAATACAAATACTTTAGATTCATCGGCATTTACTAATGTATTGAATCAAGAAACTATTTACGCTAGGGTTCAGCCTACCAGTCTAGATAATTGCTACGCCACGACATCCTTTGAAATTATTATCAATTCTTTACCACAGATAAATTTAGAAGAACGTTATGTTATTTGTCCAGATAGTCCTGCTTTAGTTATTGATGGAGGAGATTTTGAATCGTGGGCTTGGCAGAATACTGCAGGGGAAGAACTAAGTACTACTAGAAATTTCAACGTATCAGAATTAGGAAAATACCAATTAACGGTAAGCCAAACTTCAAACGGGGTACGTTGTGAAAATTCCCAATCATTTGAGGTGTTATCATCTGGGGCACCAGAAACAATGGAAGTTGAGGTTAACGGATTTTCAGACCAAATAGATATTACAATTAACGCGACAGGAACGGGACCTTTTGAATATTCGGTAGATGGTGAAAACTATCAAGCTAGTAATGAATTTGTGGTCTTCCCTGGAGAACATACAGTGTTTGTTAGAGATTTATTGGAGTGCAGGGTTATATCGGAAGGTGTTATTGCCATTGGTTATCAGCGATTTTTTACTCCTAATGGAGATGGAAATAATGAATTTTGGAACATTATTGGTGGAGAACTGTATCCTGAATCCCAATTGTTTATTTACGATAGATATGGAAAACTTTTGAAACAGATTAGTCCAAATTCTAAAGGGTGGGATGGAACTTCTAACGGTATCTCATTACCAGAATCAGATTATTGGTTTAAATATACATATTCTGAAAATCAAATAATTACAGGTCATTTTGCTTTAAAGCGATAAAATGATTTCGGTCTATTTTAAGTAGTTTAGAAATATATTCTTGAATTATCTTGTAACAAACTCAAGATTTTTCTTACTTATATTTCAAATACTAAAACCAACCGAATGTTTAAACGTTTTTCTTCCTTACAATGGAAATCCTTTTTTAGGTCCTCTAACCTTGGTAAAAGTTTAGGGATAAAAATTTTAATGGGATTTTTTGCGGTGTATATGTTGATATCGCTAGCCGTAACAGGTGGAGGTATGTACTTTTTACTGCGCAAGTTCTTTCCAGACGAAAACCCTTTATGGATCGTTAGTCAATATTTTATTTACTGGATTCTAATGGAATTAATGCTCAGGTATTTTATGCAAAAACTACCGGTAATGGACATTAAGCCTTTTTTGACCACACCGGTGAAGAAAAGTACCATAGCACATTATATATTAGGTAGATCAGCGGCATCTATTTATAATTTATTGACCTTATTTTTTATTGTTCCCTTCGCTATTGTTCTTTTATTCAATGATTACCCTGTATTGAATGTATTATTATGGGTTGTTGCAATAAAGGCAATTGTTCTTAGCATTAACTATTTAAACCTTTTGGTCAATAAAAATGACAAGGTTCTTATTGCTATTGTAAGCTTACTGGTTTTAGGGTACGGATTAGATTATTTCGGGGTGTTTTCTATTAAGGAATTTTTTGCGCCCGTTTTTCATGCACTTTACGCATATCCAATAACGGTTTTGATACCCGTTGCTCTAGCCTTGCTCATGTATTATATAAACTATACATATTTAAAAGATAAAATTTACCTAGATGCAAAACTCAAAGCGAAATCGGTAGAGGCAAATACCTCAGATTTAGCTTGGACAAAACGTTTTGGTGAAATGGGCTCTTTCTTACAACTTGATCTTAAAATGATATGGCGTAATAAAAGAACCAAGTCTCAAGTATATATTTCTCTGCTATTTGTTTTTTACGGCTTAGTGTTTTACACCCAAGATATATATAGTAGTATGATGCCTATGAAAGCTTTTGTCGGCATATTTATGACCGGTATTTTCTTAAGTAATTTCGGTCAGTTTATTCCCGCTTGGGATAGTAGTTACTATAGTATGATGATGTCGCAAAATATACCCATGCGCAAGTATTTGGAGTCTAAAGTTTCTTTAATTACGGTGAGTATAGTGGCTATGTTTTTATTGACTATACCTTATGTTTACTTTGGTTGGGATGCCTTGGCAATCAATTTTGGCTGTGCCTTATATAATTTAGGAGTAAATATACCGGTCATTTTATATTTCGGTTCTTTCAACAAGAAAAGGATAGAATTAGATCAGAGTCCGTTCGGTAATATGCAAGGTGCAAGTGCCACTCAATTTCTAGTAATGCTTCCTGTTTTAATTGTTCCTATTATTATATTTTCCATCTTTTATTACATTTTTAATTTAGAAGTGGCAGTAGGTGTACTTTCAGTTTTAGGAATTATCGGTTTTGCCATGAAGAATTATCTATTAGGTTTAATTACGGAACAATACAAGAAAAAGAAATACGGAATGATTGCGGGCTTTAAAGAGAAAGCGAGCTAGTCTTTATCCATTGATCACATTACAATTCATTCTAAAAAAAAAGAACAACAAGATTATGATTACAATAGAAAATTTATCCAAAATTTACGGCGCACATAAAGTATTGAATATAGAATCTTTAAACATTCCAACAGGACAAAGTTTCGGTTTGGTTGGTAATAATGGGGCGGGCAAAACAACGCTCTTTAGTTTGTTGCTTGACCTAATTCAGCCAACTACAGGTCATATTATTAATAACGATGTTCAAGTAAACACCAGTGAAAATTGGAAACCGTTTACATCGTCTTTTATAGATGAAACTTTTTTGATCGGATATTTAACTCCCGAAGAGTATTTCTACTTTATTGGTGACCTTCGCGGTCAAAATAAAGCTGATGTTGACGCACTATTGGCGCAGTATCAAGATTTCTTTCATGGTGAAATATTGGGTCAGAAAAAGTACTTGAGAGACCTATCTAAGGGAAACCAAAAGAAAGCAGGTATTGTGGCTTCGTTTATTGGAAATCCTAAAGTGGTGATTCTAGATGAACCTTTTGCCAATTTAGATCCAACAACACAGATTCGTCTAAAGCAAATTATAAAAGAGCTTGCAGCACAGCAAGATGTTACTGTTTTGGTTTCTAGTCACGATTTAATTCACGTAACCGAAGTATGCGAACGTATTGTGGTGTTAAACAAAGGCGAGGTGGTAAGAGATATTGAAACTTCTACCGAAACTTTAAAAGAATTAGAAGTGTTCTTTGGTTCAGATAATGCTGAGGTGGTTTTGGAAGATTAACCAATGTATTTTTGGTTTAGTTACAGTTGAAAATCTAACTTTTGGTGTAAAACCCCATAAATTTATTAAACCGACCGTTAGGTCGGTTTTTCAATAGTACACCTTTACTGTAAGGTTAATAAAAGTCGATAAAGAATTCATTGATCAGATTAACTGCAATAAAATGATGAAATCTTGATCATTTTATGTCAAAACAAACTACTCAGTCTGTTATAAAAGTATCTTCCAGGTTGTTTCCATTATTATCATTCAAAAATAAATATGCAGTTTACCGATGAACGGTATAATAATCTGGTTGTTTTTAAGTTAAACATACATACGTAGATTATCTATTTTGAATCTTAGAAACAAACTTATTTTATCCGGTGTTTTGGCGAGTATGCTATTTAATGCATGTTCTGTCAAGAAAGACAAGTTCGTAAACCGTAATTGGCACGCGCTCAATACCAAATACAATACCTTGTATAATGGTAACATTGCATTTGACCTGGGGCGAGAAACTTTGAACGATACGTATCAAGATGACTATTTTGAAGTGTTGCCAATAGAACGTTTAGAAGTTAGTGGCGAAATAAAACTAGATTCAGAAGACAACAACCCTAATTTCCTTATTGCAGAAGAAAAAGCGACCAAAGCTATTCAGCGCCATAGTATGGATATTAAGGATGAAGAGCGAAATCCTCAAATAGATGAAGCATTTCTGCTATTAGGTAAAGCCCGTTATTTTGACGAACGCTACATTCCTGCATTAGAATCCTTTAATTACATTCTTAATAAATACTCAGAAAGTGATAAGCTTAATGAAGCCAGTATTTGGAGAGAAAAGGTAAACATAAGACTAGAAAACGACGACCTTGCCATAAAAAATTTAAAACGCTTAATGAAGTACGAGCGTTTAAAAGACCAAGAATATGCAGATGCAAGGGCAATGTTGGCACAAGCATATATTAACCTAAATGCTCCTGATACTGCAGTGCAAAACCTTAAGGTTGCATCGCATTACACCAAGAAAAACCCTGAAAAAGGAAGGTATTACTATATCATTGGTCAGTTGTACAATCAGATGGGTTTTAAGGACAGTGCTAATTATGCTTTTGATAAGGTAATTGAGCTGAACAGAAAATCTCCAAGAGTTTACATGATCAATGCGGAGATTGAAAAACTTAAGAATACCAAAGTAACTAGCGAGAATAAAGAAGAGGTTTTGGAGTATTTGACTAAAATGGAGTTGAATAGAGAAAACAGACCTTTTTTAGATGGTATTTATAGACAGTTGGCCGAATTTCATTTGGAGCAAGAAGCCGATAGTTTGGCAATCGTATATTTTAATAAATCGCTTCGGGCTTCGCAGAACAAACCAAAATTAAATGCGCTTAACTATGAGAATTTGGCGGAATATAATTTTGATGAAAGTGTTTATAAACCGGCCGGTGCCTATTATGATAGCGTACTGACCAATCTTAACGAGAATACTAAGAAATTTAGGGCGATAAAGAAAAAGCGTGATAACCTTGAAGATGTAATTAAGTACGAAGATATTGTTCAATATTCCGATAGTGTTATTACGGTATTTGAAATGCCAAAAGAAGAGCAGTTGGCATATTTTGGAAAGCATATTGAAGAATTACAAAAGGCGAAAGAAGCAGCGCAGAAAAAAGAAAAACAAAGAATTACCGATGGTTTTGCGGCTTTTAACAATAGTAAAGGTGGTAAAGAGAATAAGGGTAAGTTCTATTTCTACAATATTACCAGTTTAGGCTATGGCCAAAATGATTTTAAAAACCGTTGGGGCAATAGAGAGCTCACTGATGATTGGCGCTGGTCAGACAAGTCACTTATCAATAGTGAGAATATTGCATTACAAAATGCACCGGGAGCAAATGATAGTTTAAATGTGGTAAGTGAAGACGAGAAATTCTCTTTAGATTATTATATGGACCGTTTACCTACAGATATTACCATAATCGATAGCTTAAAGACAGAACGAAATTTTGCGAACTATCAATTAGGACTTATCTATAAGGAGAAATTCAACGAGAATTTGTTGGCAGCAGAGAAGCTTGAAAATGTATTGGCATCAAACGCCGAAGAACGTTTGATTCTTCCTTCAAAATATAACTTGTATAAAATTTACGAAGAAGTTGGTAGTCCGTTGAAAGAAACAATGAAGGCAGATATTATTGCCAACCACGCAGATTCTAGATATGCTGAAATATTATTGAATCCGCAAGCCGTATTGGCAGATAGTTCAGATAGTCCAGAAAAGCGCTATGAGAGTTTGTTCAAACAATATCAAGACCAACATTATTTACAGGTAATAACAGGTGCAGAGGAAAATATCAATAGATTTACCGGCGATCCAATTGTGCCAAAATTTGAGATGTTAAAAGCAAATGCCATTGGAAGGTTGCAAGGTTTTGAGCTTTTTAAAGAAGCATTGAACTATGTGGCATTGACTTACCCTAATAATCCAGAAGGTAAAAAGGCAGAACAGATGATTGCCGAGCAGCTTCCTAAATTAGAACAAAAAGACTTCTCTCCAGAGACAGACTCCAAAGGAACATCAAACTGGAAAGTGGTTTTCCCTTTTAAAAGGAGCAATAACGAAAAGGCTTTGAAATTGATGGAACTGTTAGAAAAATCCATTGAAGACCTTAGATATAAAAACAAAGTTTCAAGAGATATTTATAATGTAGAAGACCAATTTGTGGTCGTTCACGGATTTAAATCGAAAGATTTCGCACTTGGTTACGCCGAGCTATTAAAAAATAATAAGGATTACCGAGTTGCTGATGAGAATTTTGTAGTTTTATCAGAGAACTATAAGATTATACAGGTACACAAAAATATAATCGATTATAGAAATACGCTTTTAACCCCAAAACCGTGAACAATGTTTTCAGACAGACAAAAACCCAAAGCTATGAATGAAATAGGAGGACAGCCGAACAGAATAGAGAAGAATACAAAAATTAAAGGAGATATCATCTCAGAAGCAGATTTTCGTATCGATGGTAAGTTAGATGGCAATGTTAAAACCTCAGGTAAAGTGGTCATTGGTAAAGATGGCTATATACATGGCAAAGTAGAATGTGTAAATGCAGATATAGAAGGTAGTTTTAACGGAGAACTAAACGTATCTGATCTGTTATCCTTAAAATCGTCTGCAGTTATAGAGGGTACTGTTTCAGTAAGTAAATTGGCAGTAGAACCTGGCGCTACTTTTAATGCATCTTGTAACATGGGAGGCAAAAAAGGAGGAAGTAACCCAGCTGGTTTTAAATCACCGAACAATGGAGCCGCAAAAGCCTCGTAAAGGCAATGACAATTCCGAGTTACTAAGAAATGCCGCAAGCTTAAGTGGTGTGGCCATACAAATGGGTGTCACCATATTTTTAGGCAATCTTTTAGGAGAATGGTTAGATGAAAAATTTGAAAAAACGTTTTTAGAAGACACATTTACTTTACTTGCAGTATTTTTGTCTATCTATTTGGTCATAAAGAAAGTTATGGCATTAAATAAATAAACGTTGCTAAAAAAAATTATTTTATACATAGTCGTGTTCACTGTTGTGGGCGCGACTTCCTTTTTTTTACAAGATCAGTTATTGGGCAATGCCGAACCGTATTTTGAGCTCTTATTGCAAAAAGCCTATACATTTCATTATGTGTTTTCGTTGGTATTGGTCATCACTTTCTTAATTGCGTCGAAGAACAATTCATTTTTTCAGCAGTTAGGCTTTCTTTATATGGCCGCACTTGTATTTAAGATCACTTTGTTCGCAATGATCTTCTATCCTTACCTGCTTGGAGAACTAATTATGCCTCAGTTATATAGGGGAATGTTATTGATTCCAATCTTAATATTTCTTTTTCTAGAGGTATTTTTTATAGCCAAAATTATGGGGAATAAAAGTCTATAAATTTTAAAGCTTTAAAATTGGGATGGTTATGTTATTATTGACTACTTTTGCGCAAAATTTCTAGGAGCTTAATTTTTTGACATAGAACTAATGATGAAAGTTTCAAATACGATTAAAACCTTATTACAACTTCTAATACTTTGTTTCTCATTACAAAGTTTCGCACTATCCGATACCGAACAAGAAGGTGCGGTGAGTACTAAAGAAGAGGTGGATGAGTATATTTTACACCACTTAAAAGACTCTCATGATTTTCACTTGTTTTCATATACCAATGATGCAGGCGAAAGAAAACATGTTGGTTTTCCATTACCGGTGATCTTATGGTCAAGCAACGGATTGGTAACTTTTATGTCGTCTGAATTTCATCATGATGATAACGGTGAAGTAATCGTAGAAAAGAACGGATCTAAATTCGTAAAGCTTCACAGTAAAATTTATGAGTTGGAAGCGAGCGCATCTTCAGTGAATTTTGATGAAGAGCACCATGCAACAAATGCGCATAAGGTTTTAGATTTTTCTATTACCAAAAGTGTAGTTGGGGTGTTGTTGGTAGGTTTATTAATGCTACTCGCCTTTTCTTCATTGGCTAAGCAGTATGCCAAGAAAAGTATTCCTACAGGATTCGGTAGAGTGTTAGAACCATTGGTTTTATATGTTAGGGATGAAATTGCAAGACCTAACATTGGCGAAAAGCATTACAGAAAATTTACAGGGTACCTTTTAACCGTATTCTTTTTTATATGGGTACTGAACTTATTGGGTCTTACTCCTTTCGGTTTTAATGTAACAGGGCAAATAGCTGTAACTGCTTGTTTGGCTATTTTCACATTGATCATTTATACGGTAAGTGGTAATAAAGATTACTGGATGCACATTTTATGGATGCCGGGCGTACCTGTATTCGTAAAACCTATATTGGCTATTATAGAATTAGCAGGTGCATTTATCATTAAACCATTTTCATTGTTAGTGCGTTTGTTCGCAAACATATCTGCAGGTCACATTGTAGTAATGAGCTTAATTGCAATTATGTTTACACTTAAGGAGAGTTTAGGTGTAGCGGGCGCTACTGGTCTTTCTTTGGTGTTGTCATTTTTTATTACGTTAATTGAGGTTTTAGTAGCCTTTTTGCAAGCATATATATTTACCGCGCTTTCAGCCTTGTTTATAGGTATGGCAGTTGCAGAACACGACCATGATCATCATCATGATGAGGCTGGTCACGAAGTAGCCGATACAGAAGATGTAAGGGCAGACTTCATATAAAAGAGAGTTTTTTTAATTTAATTATATAAATCAATTAGTATGGTAACTTACAATTTAATTGGAGCAGGTTTAATCGTTATCGGAGCAGGTTTAGGTCTTGGTCAAATCGGTGGTAAAGCAATGGAAGGAATTGCTCGTCAACCAGAAGCGGCAGGAAAAATTCAAACTGCGATGATTATCGTAGCTGCACTTTTAGAAGGTTTAGCATTCGGTGCTTTGTTCTTAGGAAAATAAGAACACGAAAACCCAAAGGCATTTTCCTGTAACGGTTGGTTGCAGGAAATGTTTTTAATTATTGATTTAGATTTTAAAGATTAAGATATGGAAGTTTTATTGAATGATTTTTCACCAGGATTGTTTATTGTACAAACAATATTATTATTAGGTTTAATTTTCTTAATGGTAAAATTTGCCTGGAAACCTATCTTGAACTCATTGAACGAGAGAGAGACAGGAATACAAGAAGCATTGGCTGCTGCTGAAAAGGCTAAAGCAGATATGCAGAACCTACAAGCGGATAATGACAGAATGTTGCAAGAAGCACGTTCTGAGCGTGAGGCAATGTTAAAAGATGCTCGTGAGATCAAAGAAAAAATGATCGCTGACTCTAAAGAGCAAGCTAAAGTAGAAGGTGATAAAATGTTGAAACAAGCGCAAGCTGCTATCGAAAGTGAGAAAAAAGCAGCGGTTGCCGACATTAAAAGTCAAGTTGCAGAATTGTCTGTAGCAATTGCCGAGAAAGTAATAAAAGAAGAGTTATCTAGTAATGACAAGCAATTGAAGTTGGTAGATACAATGTTGAGCGATATAAAACTTAACTAAAAGAAATAATGAGCGAATCTAGAGCTGCATTACGTTACGCAAAGGCGATATTGGATATGGCCAAGGAAAACAAAGCCTTGGATGCTGTTGAGAAAGATATGCGTTCAATCGCCGCTACTATTTCCGATAGTAAAGAATTAAAAGATGTATTGGCTAGTCCGGTAGTTTCTGGTGCTTCTAAAAAGAGTGCATTACTTGAAATTTTCAAAGGGTGTAATTCAATTACAGAAGGTACAATTACTATGCTGGTAGACAACAAACGTTTAGCTATGCTAAATGAAGTTGCCTTAAAATACATTATTCTTAATGAGCAATTAAAAGGTAAAAACGTAGCTTATGTGACTACTGCTGTGCCTTTAAATGCTGCAATGGAGAAAAAAATTTTAAAGCAAGTTGCTACAATTACTGGAGATGAAGTTACCATTGAAAGTAAAATCGATGAAAGTATCATAGGAGGATTTATCTTAAGAGTTGGAGATTTACAGTATGATGCTAGCATAAGTAACAAGCTTAGTAATTTAAAAAGAGAATTTTCAAATAGTCTATAATAACTATATAAGACCACGAATGTTTACATTCATGATCTAATATCTTATATCTAATTAAAAATGGCAGGAGTAAAAGCCGCTGAAGTATCAGCAATTTTAAAGAAACAATTATCAGGATTCGATGCTACCGCTACTTTAGACGAAGTAGGTACTGTATTACAGGTAGGTGATGGTATCGCAAGGGTTTTCGGACTAGCTAATGCTCAATATGGAGAATTGGTTGAATTTGAAGGCGGACTTGAAGGTATCGTTCTTAACCTTGAAGAAGATAACGTTGGTGTGGTTCTTTTAGGACCTTCTAAATCTGTTGGTGAAGGAGATACGGTTAAACGTACACAACGTATTGCTTCTGTAAAAGTTGGTGAAGGTATTGTTGGTCGTGTTGTGGATACTTTAGGTAACCCAATTGACGGTAAAGGACCTATTTCTGGCGATACTTATGAAATGCCACTTGAGCGTAAAGCTCCTGGTGTTATCTATAGAGAGCCGGTAACCGAGCCAATGCAATCTGGTATTAAGGCAATTGATGCCATGATCCCAGTAGGTAGAGGACAAAGAGAGTTGGTTATTGGTGACCGTCAAACTGGTAAGACTACAGTTTGTATCGATACCATTTTGAATCAAAAAGAATTTTATGATGCTGGTGAGCCTGTTTACTGTATCTATGTTGCCATAGGTCAAAAGGCATCTACCGTTGCCGGTATTGCTCAAGTATTAGAAGATAAAGGCGCAATGGCGTATACGACTATTGTAGCTGCAAATGCATCCGACCCTGCACCAATGCAAGTATATGCACCGTTTACAGGAGCATCTATTGGTGAGTATTTCCGTGATACTGGTCGTCCTGCATTAATTATATATGATGATTTATCTAAGCAAGCGGTTGCTTACCGTGAGGTGTCTCTTTTGTTAAGAAGACCACCAGGACGTGAGGCTTACCCAGGTGACGTTTTCTACCTACACTCTAGATTATTGGAGCGTGCTGCTAAGGTTATTAATGATGATGATATCGCAAAAGAAATGAACGATTTACCTGAGGTATTAAAACCAATGGTAAAAGGTGGTGGTTCTTTAACGGCTTTACCAATTATTGAAACTCAAGCGGGTGACGTTTCTGCTTATATTCCAACGAACGTAATTTCTATTACTGACGGACAGATATTCTTGGAGCAAGATTTATTCAACCAAGGTGTAAGACCAGCAATTAACGTGGGTATTTCTGTATCTCGTGTTGGTGGTAACGCTCAGATTAAATCAATGAAGAAAGTTGCGGGTACATTGAAGTTGGATCAGGCGCAGTTCCGTGAATTGGAAGCATTTGCGAAATTCGGTTCTGATCTAGATGCAGCAACATTGAACGTTATTGAAAAAGGACGTAGAAATGTTGAAATCTTAAAGCAGGCTCAAAATGATCCGTTTACAGTAGAGGATCAAGTAGCTATTATTTATGCAGGTTCTAAAAACTTGTTAAGAGATGTTCCTGTTGAGAAAGTAAAAGAATTTGAACGTGACTACTTAGAGTTTTTGAACGCTAAGCACAGAGATGTTCTAGATACATTGAAGTCTGGTAAACTTACCGATGAGGTTACAGATACATTGACTTCTGTTTGTAAAGAGCTTTCTGCGAAATATAAGAACTAAAAAAGTACTGAGTACTGAGTAAAAAGTACATAGTATTGAAGCAACTTAATACTATTTACTTTTTACTAAATACTGAATAAAATGGCAAATTTAAAGGAAATACGAAATAGGATTTCATCGGTTTCTTCGACGATGCAGATTACCAGTGCCATGAAAATGGTTTCTGCTGCTAAATTGAAAAAGGCGCAAGATGCCATTACGGCAATGAGACCTTATGCCGATAAACTGACCGAGTTACTACAAAATCTAAGTGCTAGTTTAGAAGGTGATTCTGGTAGTGTGTATGCAGATAATCGTGTAGTAAATAAAGTCTTGATCGTATCGGTTACTTCTAATAGAGGTCTTTGTGGTGCTTTTAATACCAACATTTTAAAGCAGTCTGTAAACCTTGTAGAGAATGTATATGCTGGGAAAGAAGTAGATTTTGTTGCGGTTGGTAAAAAGGCTAACGATTATTTAGGTAAACGTTATAAGGTTATTGCTAATCATAGCGGTGTCTTTGATGACTTAACTTTTGATAATGTAGCTGCCATTGCAGAAGATTTAATGGAATTGTTTACAGCGGGTGCATATGATCGCATTGATATTGTTTATAACAAGTTTAAAAATGCCGCTACTCAAATTGTAATGACAGAGCAATTTTTACCAATTGTACCATTAGAAGTTGAAGAAACGGCAAGCGCAGATTATACTTTTGAACCTTCAAAAGTTGAAATCATTGAGCAATTGATACCTAAATCACTGAAAACACAATTGTATAAAGGAATAAGAGATTCTTTTGCAAGTGAGCATGGTGCACGTATGACGGCAATGCATAAAGCAACCGATAATGCTACCGAGTTACGTGATCAATTAAAATTGACCTATAACAAAGCAAGACAAGCTGCAATTACTAACGAGATATTAGAAATCGTTGGTGGTGCAGAAGCATTGAATAACTAATGGCACTTGATAATTGATGGCTACATATTTGAAGTCATTTTGAGCTTGAACATATAAAAAGTTGAAAACCCCACCTTAACGTGGGGTTTTTACTTTTATAGCTATTAGATTCCTTTTTTTATCCGACTTTTGCTTTGACCATGAAATCTAAAAAAACCGCCTTACTTTTTATTTTTATTACCATTTTAGTTGATGTCATCGGTATAGGCATCATTCTTCCAATTATTCCAGATTTGATTATGGAGTTAACGGGCGAAGGTAATCACATGGCAATCATCTATGGAATGTGGCTCACGACTGCATTTGCTGGTATGCAGTTTTTGTTTTCCCCTGTGCTAGGTGAAATTTCCGATAGATTTGGTAGAAGACCCATATTGCTTATAGCGCTATTAGGCTTAAGTATCGATTATTTAATTCATGCTTGGGCGCCAACAATTACCTGGTTGTTTCTTGGGCGATTTTTAGCTGGTATCACAGGTGCTAGTTTTACTGTTGCCTCTGCTTATATCGCGGACGTAAGTACGAAAGAAAACAAAGCAAAGAATTTTGGATTAATTGGAGCTGCTTTCGGAATAGGTTTTATAATCGGTCCTGGTATTGGTGGCTTTTTCGGTGAGATAAATATTCGTTTACCATTTTATATAGCAGCTGGCCTAACGTTTGCCAATTTTCTTTTTGGCTATTTCTTTGTTCCTGAATCGTTGACAAAAGAAAATAGACGACAAATCAATTTTTCTAAAATGATTCCAGGGGTTTCTTTGTTCGCATTGAGAAACTACAAGGGGATCTTACTATTGATATCTGCTTTTTTCTTGGCAAATCTTGCTGGGCAGGCACTTCCATCTACATGGTCGTACTACGGTATAGAGCGATATGATTGGACTCCGAAAGAAATAGGATTGTCGCTCATGGTCGTAGGCTTATTAGTTGCAATCGTACAAGGGTTTTTAGTAGGAAAGATTGTAAAGAAGTTTGGAAAGCGTAAAGTAATCACATTCGGTTTTTTGTTATGGACGGTTGGTATGTTCTTATTTTCTTTTGCCAAAGAACCGTGGATGCTATATGCGTTCTTAATTCCGTATGCATTGGGCGGTATTGCTGGTCCAACGGTACAAGGCGTAATTTCTAACCAAGTATCTGAAAAGGAGCAGGGAATTTTACAGGGATCGATTACCGGTTTGGTTAGTATTACTGCCATACTTGGACAATTCATCTTTGCGCCTGTATTTTATTATTTTATACGTCCTGGGGCATCAATCTACTTTCCTGGGGCACCATATGCTTTGGCTGCAGTATTTCTCTTAGCGGCTTTTATTTTAGCATCTACAGCCATAAAAAGAATGGATGTAGAGCCAGAATAAAATCTTTTTTCAATTTAGGATGTAACATTTTTTAGTTTTTTAATCTAAAGGGCAAACAAACAAAAACTCTTACGATGAAAACAATTAAAAATTTACTATTCGGATTACTTATTTTTTCAGCACTTTCAACAGCGGCACAAGGCAAGCCTTTTGAAGTAAAAGTTACTGGCGAAGGAAATCCAATTCTTCTTTTCCCTGGATTTGCGTGCACAGGTGAAGTTTGGGATACTACAGTAACAGAGCTATCAAAAGAATATGAATGTCATGTTTTTACTTTTGCTGGATTCGGTGACGTTGCTGCCATTGAAAAACCTTGGTTACCAAAAATAAAAGATGGTGTTGAAGCATATGTATCAGAAAATAAATTAGAAAATCCTGTTTTACTAGGTCATAGTTTAGGTGGTGCATTGGCACTTTGGATGGCAGCAGAGGGTAATTCATATAAAGAACTGATCATTGTAGATGCTTTACCATCCACGGGTGCTTTAATGATGCCCGATTTTAAAAGTGAATACATGGTGTATGATTCGCCATATAATAAACAGTTATTAGCTATGAACGATACCGATTTTGAAACTATGGTTGTTCAAATGGCTAGTGGTATGACCAAAGAAAAATCAAATCAAGAAATAATTAAAAATTGGATGATTCTGGCAGATAGAGAAACTTATGTCTATGGGTATACAGATTTATTAAAGTTAGATTTACGTGAAGATTTGTCTAAGATAAATGCACCGGTGACTATTTTGGCGGCTACAGAACCTTATGGTTTAGAAATGGCGAAATCCACATATGACCTACAGTATAAAGAGCTTGCAGAATACACTATTGAATTTGCAAATGGCTCATCACATTTTATCATGTATGATCAACCACAGTGGTTTATAGAGAATCTTAAAAATGCGTTGAATAACTAATGAGCTCTAAAGAAATCGCATACCAGAAAATATATGAAGAAAACTACCCAAAAGTAATGCGATTATGCATGGGGTATACTGCAGGTAACGAGTCTCTTGCTAAAGATCTGGTACAGGAAACATTTATTAAAATTTGGCAGAATTTAGACAGTTTTAGAAATGAAAGCGGAATAGGGACTTGGATTTATCGTATTTGTGTGAATACCTGTTTAGCTGAAATACGGCGGGAGCGTAAAAAAGAAAGGGAGCTTCAAATTGATAGTCTGCAGGTAAGTGATAGTAATGACAACCCTGCTGAAAAAGAAGATATGTTAGTGCAATTATATAAGTGCATAAATAAACTAAGTAGCACTAATAAAGCAATAATATTATTGGAATTGGAAGGCTTGCCCCAACTAGAGATTTCAGAAATAATCGGGATAAAACATGAAGCTGTTCGAACTAGAATTCATCGAATAAAACAACAACTTACAAAATGTGTAAACAATGAATAATTTTGAAGATTTACAAAAGAAATGGCAGAACCAATCAGGTGTTTCTGCAACCGAAGACGGATTTCAATCGCTTTTAAAAAGTGTAAAATCCATAGAACAAAAACAAAGAACAGGTAACGTAGTTTTGACCCTTACTATCATTATTCTAGTTTCTTTTCTAATTTATGTTTCAGGTTATAAGAGCGCGACATTTATGCTTGGTATTGGTTTAATGATCGGTAGTTTAGTGTTTAGAATTGCTATTGAATTGTTTAGTTTAAAAAGGCTGCGTAGCATTAACTTTAGTAAAGATGCAAATACTTTTACTGAAGATTTAACTACCTATTATTCCTTAAGAAAATATACGCATTACATAATTACACCTTTAGCTCTTGTGTTTTATACCGTTGGGTTTATAATATTATTGCCATTGTTTAAGGCTAGCTTATCAAACGGATTTTATATCTATATTATATGTTCGGCAGTAGTGTTTTTAACGGTGTTTTCTGTGTTCATTTACAGACAGGCAACAAAGGAACTCACGAAATTAAAGCAATTAGAAATGCAAGAGGGAGTATAATATTTGTGATCACGATGTTAAATGACCTATTAAACCCATATTACTTATTATCTTTATAAGAATAATATGGGTCTAATGAAATATTTGAATGTTTACTTCTTGCTTTTCTGTCTTTGCTTAACCAATTGTACGTCACAGAAAAAATTACAAACAGAAGCTCCGTTCGAAATCGGTAAAGCTACAAGCCAGCCATATGTTGGCGGTAGAGAAGAAAGTGGCTCTGGTATTGAATTACGAATTCCGGTTTCACTACTTGAAAATTCTGAAGTAGAATTAAATGAGATTTATTTTCGAGGTAAGCAGGTAAAAGCTATAGTAAATACAATAGAAGATCAAAATATGATTGTGGTTAGAATACCTAACAATATTCCAGAATCAACTGAAACTTTAGATTTAAAGTTAAATGCAGACGAGGCAGTAGTAAGCTATAATGAAAATAGAGAAGTAAAATATGTGAAAATAAGCAGCATAAAACAGAAACAACCTTTAATATATAAAGGCGCTTCCCAAAACTAACTTTGTAACTAGGCTATAAATAGGTACTTTTATCGCCTTAATGTACAGTGCTTGAATCCACTCAAAAAACTCTTTAAACAAACTGCAATTTATGGCTTGGCAACTGTCTTGCCAAGGATGCTTAACGTTATACTAGTACCAATTTATACAGGTGTTATGCTGCCGAGCTCTTATGGGCAAGTGGTGGTGATTTATGCCTATTTTGCCATTTTCAATATCTTTTTGGCTTATGGTATGGAAACCGCCTTCTTTAGATTTTACAAGGATTCTGAGAATAAGAAAAAAGTTGTTTCTACTTCTTTGTTGTCCATTTTAGGTTCCACATTGATATTTATGATTATTGGATTTTTATTTAAATCTCCACTTTCAAATTTTTTAGAAATATCAATTGAATATATAGGTTATGTATTTTGGATTTTAGCTTTAGATGCTTTGGTTATCATCCCTTTTGCATGGTTAAGAGCTAATGAAAGACCCATGCGCTTTGCCATAATTAAATTGATTAATGTGGTTTTGAACTTAGGTCTTAATTCCTTCTTTCTTCTTTTATTGCCAAAATTGGCTACGGATAGTGATGGTTTCCTTGCTTCAATCTATAAACCTGATTATGAGATTTTATATATCCTAATTTCTAACCTTGTCTCCAGTGCAGTAACCCTTTTACTAATGTTAAGAGTATATCTTAGAAGACCTTATGTCTTTGATATGGATATCTGGAAAAGAATGCTAAAGTACGCCATGCCGGTAATGGTAGCGGGTATTGCATTTACCGTAAATGAAGTATTGGATAAAATTTTACTAGAAAAGATTTTACCTGTAGAAATCGCTAGTGATGAAGTGGGTAAGTATGGAGCTTGTGTAAAATTAGCCGTATTTATGACATTATTTGCAACTGCATTTAGAATGGGTATTGAACCTTTCTTTTTTAGTCACTCAGACACAAAACATCCGCAAAAGGCGTATGCCCAAATAACGAATTACTTTGTAGTACTTGGAAGTACCATTCTACTTGCTGTAGTTGTATTTTCTGATGTATTAAAAGTTCTTTTTGTTCGTGATGAAGCATATTGGGAGGCAATGCCAGTTGTACCAATAATTTTGTTGGCAGCCTTCTTCTTAGGTATTTACCATAACTTATCCGTTTGGTACAAAGTTACAGACCGCACAAAATTCGGTGCTTATATTTCAATGATTGGTGCCGTTTTGACCATCATAATCAATTTAATTTTTATCCCTTACTTTGGGTATATGGCGTCGGCGGTAGCCACTTTAATGGCTTATGGCACTATGATGATGTTGTCGTTTTATTTTGGGAGAATGTATTATCCTATTCCGTATAACTTTAGAAAAATTATCTTTTATTTAGGAATTTCTATCTTGTTTTCTATACTTTCATTTTACATATTTGATAGAAACCTCATTGTAGGTATCCCGTTATTATTGTTGTTTTTAGGTCTTGTTTACAAGCTGGAGTTTGAGAACCTTAAAAAATTATATTTAAATAGATGAACATAAAAATCATAAACAAGTCTTCCCATAAGTTACCCCACTATGAAACAAGTGCTTCTGCGGGAATGGACTTAAGGGCTAATCTTACCGAAACGATTACATTACAGCCATTGGGCAGGGCTATTATACCAACTGGTCTTTTCATTGAATTGCCGGTAGGTATCGAAGCTCAGGTAAGACCTAGAAGTGGTCTTGCCGCTAAAAAAGGAGTAACAGTACTTAACGCGCCTGGCACAATTGATGCGGATTATAGAGGTGAAGTGGGAGTAATATTGATAAATCTTGGTAGTGAAGATTTTGTAGTTGAAAACGGAGAACGTATTGCACAAATGGTAATCGCCAAGCATGAACGGGCTGAATGGAACGTAGTGGAGAGTTTGTCTGAAACCACTCGGGGAGAAGGTGGCTTTGGTAGTACTGGTGTAAAGTAAATTCTATTCAATAAATATGATGAAGGCGGTTTTTTTGGGTTTGGCATTCGGTGTTTTTTGTTCACCGATATCAATTTATGCGCAAGAAACCCCCGATTTGGATATTGAACAGAGTTCAGAAGTCTTTCTTGAAGAATATTCCGATACTTTTCAAGAGAATTTTTTTGAAGGTTTAAAACAGAAAGGCATTAGAAACTATGATCGTGCCATTACTTACTTTTTAGAATGTAAGCGGTTACAGCCTCAGAATACTGTAGTTTCATTTGAGCTGGCCAAATTCCATTTGTACGATAATCAACTGACCAACGCGCAAGAATACGTATTGGAGGCAATAAACGGGGAACCAGAGAATTATTGGTACGCCGAAACCCTGGTAGATATTATAGATGCCAGAAAAGCTGTTATAGATGGAGTAAAAGAAGAATTACCTTGGAATAATGTACAGTTAAGGGTGAATCTAGCAGAGATCTATTATTTAAATGAAGATTATGTAACTGCCCAAACTATTTTAAAAGGAGTTAAAACTACCAAGAAACATGAATATTTAGCTAGTAAGATTACCGACTCAATCGCTAATCAAAAAAAGAAATTTGTACACGTGGTTAGAGCCGTAAATACTGCCCCTAGTAAAGATTTGAACAATGTATCTGGTTTTAAAACTAGAATAAAGGCAATGCTTAATGCAGATACTGATAGTATTGAGTTGTTGGAAACAACCGAGGAAGCAATAGAAAATTTTCCTTCTCAACCATATTTTTATTATGCTAATGGAACAGCATTGAACAAAGTACAAAGGCATAAAGATGCGATTGAAGTATTGGAGGGTGCATTAGATTATATAATAGATGATGCTCCGTTAGAAAATGCCATTTATAAAGAATTGGTCAAAGCATATACTGCTATAAATAATACGTCTAAAGCAAATATGTACCTTAGTAAAATTAAATCTTAGATCGTTGATGATAAAGTTTTTGAACACAATGAAAACATCCCACTTTTTACTGCTAGTTACAATAGTGTTTATGGCGTCATGTAAAAGCACTAAAGTAGTTACGGGCGGTACTGTTGATACTAAACTATCGTCTAAATCTGTAATTAAGGCGCACTACCAAAATGAAGCCGGTTTTAAAACATTGACAGGTAGGGTTAAAATAAATTATTCTGATGGGGAAACATCTCAAAGTGTTTCGGTTAGTTTACGAATGGAGAAGGATAAAGCCATATGGATGAGTGCCCCTCTTGGTATCGTAAAAGCATATATCACTCCTGATCGAGTATCGTTCTATAATAAACTTGAAAATGAATATTTTGATGGGGATTTCACCTATTTAAGTAATTTATTGGGCACTGAAGTTGACTTTTCCATTCTGCAAAACTTGCTTACTGGTCAGGCAATAGTAGACTTAAGACAAGAGAAATATGACATTGATATTTCTAGTGATAGTTACAGGTTAACTCCTAAACAACAAGGGGTACTATATAAGACTTTGTTTCAAGTAGAACCTAAGAATTTTAAAATGGGTCTGCAACAGCTTTCTCAACCTGCTGAAAAAAGAGTGTTAGAGATTTCCTATAAAAACTATCAAAGTTTGGATAATGAAATTTTACCTAACGAAATTATGGTAAAAGCGATTAGCAAAGACAATGAAAATAATATAGACCTTGAGTTTAAAAATTTGGAATTGAACGGAACGGTCAATTTTCCATATTCCATACCAAAAGGTTTTAATGAAATAGAGCTTTAAGCAGATGTTGTTCAAATTTAAACTTAGCCTTTTATTACTTCTATTGTTTGCTTCGGGTTTTGCTATAGCACAGACCAGTGAACAAAAGGCTTTAGAGGAAAAACGCGAACAACTACAATCTGAAATACGAGATATCAATAGGTTGCTCTTTGCTGAAAAGAAAGAAAAAGGCAATGTTTTGGATCAAATGGAAGCTTTGGACAAAAAGATCACCGTACGGCAACAATTAATTAGGGTAACCAATCAACAATCTAATTTGTTGAACAGGCAAATTAATACCAACATCAGAAATATTGGCAAATTAAAAAACGAATTGCAAGAGGTAAAGGATGAATACGCTAAGATGATCCAAAAGTCTTACCAGAATAAATCCAAACAGAATAGGTTAATGTTCCTGCTATCTTCAGAAAGCTTTTTTCAAGCTTTTAAGAGGCTTCAATATATGAAGCAATATACTGACTATAGAAAAGAGCAAGGAGCTGAAATATTGGCTAAAACAGATGAATTATCAAGGCTTAACGCTGACTTGAACGAAGAGCGTAAGGTGAAAGAGGTGTTGCTTGCCCAGAATAAAAAAGCAAAGGACCAATTATTTGCAGAAATTCAAACTCAAAAGGCGCTGTTAGGAACAATTCGTAAGAATGAAACTAAATATACCAGCGCGATTGAAGCAAAAAAGAAGGAAGCTAGAAAAATCGATCAACAAATTGAAAAATTGATACGAAGCGCCATTGCCGCTTCCAATAAAAAATCTGGAAGTACCACAAAAAGTTCAAGCAAGTTTGTGCTTACACCGGAAGCTTCTAGAATTGCCAATAGTTTTTCAGCTAATAAAGGAAAACTGATCTGGCCGGTCGAAAAGGGAATAAAAAGTCAGGGGTTTGGGGTGTATGCCGATCCTGTATACCCAGGTATAAAACACCAAAGTAACGGTGTAATCATTGCTACCGATGAAGGGGCTAAAGCACGTGCAATTTTTGAAGGAGAGGTTATTGCCATTCTTGCTGTACCTGGCGGCAACAAAGGTGTTCAAATTAAACATGGTAATTTTATAAGTACCTATTACAACTTATCTGAACTTTATGTAAAAAAAGGGGATAAAGTAAGTAGTAAAGAAGAGCTGGGTATCGTTTACACGAATAGGAATAATGGACAAACTAGATTGAAATTTTATTTATATCAAGATACATCTCGTTTAAACCCAGAAGAATGGGTGTATCGACTTTAAAAATGTACTCGTATGCAAAATCAGACTAAAATAACGGATATTAAAGGAAGCTTTGAATTACGAAACGGAGTTCAAATGCCTTATTTAGGTTTAGGTACCTATCAATCAGATAATGATCAAGAAGTTGTAAATGCGATTAAAAGCGCTATTAAAATTGGTTATAGGCATATTGATACGGCAGCAGTATATAAAAATGAAGAGGGTGTTGGTGAGGGCATAAGAGAAAGTGGTATTGATAGAAGTGAATTATTTTTAGTGTCCAAGGTATGGAACGATGATCAAGGTTATGATGAAACCTTAAAAGCTTTTGATGAAAGTTTAGCACGTTTAGGTGTTGACTATTTGGATTTATACCTAATTCATTGGCCCGTTTCTGGTAAATACAAAGAAACTTGGAAAGCGTTGGAGTATTTGTATGCTCAAAAAAAGATTAAAGCCATAGGTGTAAGCAATTTTCTTAAACATCACTTAGAAGATTTAGTTAAGGATTGTGAAGTGGTGCCAATGGTTAACCAAATGGAATTTCATCCATATTTGGTTCAACAAGAATTGATCGATTACTGTAATGTAAACGGAATACAATATGAATCATGGTCTCCTTTTATGCAAGGCAAAGTGTTCGAACTTGATATTTGTGATGATTTGGCCAAAAAGTACAATAAGAGTGTTGCTCAAATTATTCTTCGTTGGAATCTTCAGAAAGGTGTGGTTGCAATCCCTAAATCGGTTCACGAAAATCGCATAGCTTCTAATGCTGATATTTTTGATTTTGAATTGACCGATGAAGATATTGCCTTTTTAGATGGGTTGGAAATAGGAGAACGCACAGGTCCTGATCCCGATAACTTCAATTTTTAACACGCTATTTTGTGATATCGGTTTTTATGTTAAATGCATAATATCATTTCTTTAAAAATTAGTTATTTTACTGATATTCATTATGTTATGTGTAAATGGTTTCAGTTTTTTTGCGAAATTTGAGGTAGAAATGAAAAAAGGAGAGTATTATGCAGAGCACATTCACATTCAATTCAACCACAGGTCAAAAGCAAGTTAGTAGTAATGCAAAGCTAAAGTCGATAACATGGAATGGTGTTGCTACTTATATTCCAATTGTCATTTATGCGGTATTTCTTATCGTAAGTTTAGCGCTTGTTTTATATGGCTCTTTGGTTTTCGCAGGTATATTCTTTATAGTTGGTAGTTTGGGTTTAACGGCACTTTATATCTGGAACTATATGAAGGATACCGACATGGAAGTTTCTTTTCAAATTGATTTAGATCAAACTGAATTAGAAAGAGAATTATACGAGGAAGTTGCTTAATAGCTCTACTTAGTAAATAGCGCTTTAAGCTCAGTGGCATTGTCCGGCTTCATTTTACCGGCTAGAACTAAACTTAATTGTTTTCTGCGTAGAGCACCTTCAAAGCGCGTAATTTCCAATGGTGTTTCAGGTATTAACTCTGGTACTTCGGTAGGTTTACCGGTTTCATCTACGGCAACAAAGGTATAGATAGCCTCATTTGCCTTAGTGCGCTTGCCGTTATACCGGTCTTCTATCCAAACATCTATATACACCTCCATAGAAGTGTTGTAAGCTCTAGAAACGGCTGCTTCAACGGTAACTACACTACCTAAAGGTATTGCTAGATTAAATGCAACATGGTTTACAGATGCTGTAACCGTAATTCTACGGCTATGTCTACCTGCAGCTATACTGGCAGCACGATCCATACGGGCCAATAATTCCCCTCCAAATAGATTTTGAAGTGCATTGGTCTCACTAGGGAGAACCATATCTGTCATTGTGGTACGAGATGCTGAAGGCGATTTTGCTTCCATTAAATAGAAATTTTCCGCAAAGATACGGGCATCAATGATACTTATAAAATGTGTGTAGGTTTATTTTTCGGATAATAACCAAGCGTCTTTAGACTGCGTAAGCTTTATTTCACGCAAAGCTTTTAAAGCATCGTTTGCGTTCGTATAGCTGTCAAATGTAACCATGTGCAACCCGTAAGCATTGGTACCGTAGTAGCCCGCATTGAAACCAAGAGCCTTTAATTGCTCTATTTTTCTATCTGCATTTCCTTTTACCCTAAACGCTCCTGCAACAATATAATGGGTTTCTACACCTTCTTTAACGGTTGACGAAGAAGAAGCATCTATAGTAACCGTTGGTAATTCTAACGGAGAAAGATCAAAGAATGTAGCTTCCTGTATTTGCTTGTTTACATACTCTTGAGCATCTTGTCTAGCAACTTGCTCATTAGTGCGCTGCTGTTGGTATGCACGATAACCTGTAATACCTGTTGAGAATGCCAACATTAATATTGCAGCATATTTTAAATACGGTCTAAAGCGACTAGTCGCTCTGCGTTCAGGACTAATAACGAACGGTATTTTTTCTTCGATCTCTACGATTTCTTCTTTTAACTCTTCTCTTAATACCGGAATCGAATTAAAGTTTGAAAGGCCGAAAGAAGACGTTAAATAGTTAGTCTCATTGGCAGGTTGAAACAATATTTTATCTTCATTGTTTCTTGTTAATGAGCCTATATTCTTTAGGTGTAAAGAAGTTTCTTGTATTAAAACATCTTGCCAAACCTTCACTTGGTTTTCTATTTCTACCAGTGCAGTTTCATAGGATACTTTCTCTGCATTGGACACATAAGAAACCAAAAGCCCATCATTTGAAGTAAGCTGTCTATTGAAAACAATAGATTTATTTGGCGCGCTAAACGTATTGGTTACTACGTTTATTTTCGCAGAATTTTTTTGAGTTAGGAACGCTCCAAACCCGGGAACAACAACACAGTTGTACCTATAAAGTAAATCGCTTATATAGTGTTCTAAAACCATTGTTGCGCAAATATGAAAAAAATAAAGAGGTATAAAAACCTCTTTCGTAACTTTTTATTAACATATTTTTTCACCTTATTTGTGAACAAGAAATGAAAACTACACAACACACTGCCGATGAACTTGTTGCAATACTTCGTTTGCAACATGTACCCAATATAGGAGATGTCCTAGCCAAGAAATTAATTTCACATTGTGGTAGTCCATCCGCAATTTTTGAAGATAAAAAACAGAATCTTTTGAAAATTGACGGTATTGGAACACATACTATAAAGCATTTATTCGATACAGAGCATTTGGAAGCTGCAGAAGCTGAATATAATTATATTATTAAAAATGATATTAAATGCACTTATTTTTTAGATGAGAACTATCCGAAATATCTAAAGCATTGTATTGACGGACCCATTCTAATATTTCAAAAAGGAAACATTGATTTAGCGCAACGAAAAATTATTAGTGTCGTAGGCACACGTAATATTACAAGTTACGGAACTTCTTTTTGTGAGCAGTTTATTGAGGAATTGGAACCACTGAACCCGGTAATTATTAGTGGCTTTGCATATGGAGTGGATATTTGTATTCAAAAAGAAGCAATTAAGCACGGTTTGCAAACCATAGGTTGTTTGGCGCACGGATTAAATCAAATATACCCAAAAGTACATGCCAAATACCAAGCTGAGGTTCTTAAAAATGGCGGATTTTACACAGAATTTTGGAGTACCAGTAAACCTGAGCGTGAAAACTTTTTAAAACGCAACCGAATTATAGCCGGTGTGAGTGAAGCGACCGTAGTAGTGGAATCTGCTGAAAAAGGTGGAAGCTTGGTAACTGCTGATATTGCCAATAGTTATAATAGAGATGTATTTGCAGTGCCCGGCAGAACTACAGATAAATATAGCCTTGGTTGTAACAACCTTATAAAACAGCAAAAAGCTCATGTAATGACTTCTGCGGCGGACTTAATTTATTTGTTAGACTGGGATATTGAGGAAAAGAAGAATACACCTATTCAAAAACAACTGTTCATTGAGCTTGATGAAATAGAACAGGAAATATATACTTATCTACAGAATAATGGGAAGCAAATATTGGATAGTATTGCACTAGATTGTAAACTACCCATATTTAAAACATCTTCTACATTGTTAGCCATGGAAATGAAAGGTGTAATACGACCATTACCGGGGAAATTGTTTGAGGCGATTTAACTATTTAGCAAACTACTTGGTTTGTTTTTAAAATTTTTCGAATAAACTATATATTAGTTTTGCGTTTTAACGTCATTGTATGGAATCATAACGGGTAAAAATATGTTGTACTAATTTATGTAAAACAAAAAACCGACCTAGTGGTCGGTTTTTAATACCTGTGGTTTTTTAAGATAGCTATTTAGTAACCCAGCTTTTCCCGAACTCTTTCTAGTACTCCATCTGCTACTTTTCTGGCTTTTTCGGCGCCTAAGGCAAGAGCGTCATCTAATTCATTTAGGTGATTCATGTAATAATCGAACTTTTCGCGTGGCTCTTCAAACTTGTTTATGATTACTTCATAAAGAGCTTGTTTTGCATGACCATACCCGTAATTTCCGGCAAGGTAATTAGCACTCATTTCTTCTATTTGTGGTTGGGTCGCCAAAATTTTATATAATGCAAAAACATTGTCGTTCGTTGGGTCTTTGGGATCTTCCATAGGGGTGCTATCTGTTTGAATACCCATAATTTGCTTACGCAATTTTTTATCGGTCTGGAACAAACTGATCAAATTTCCCTTACTCTTGCTCATTTTTGCTCCATCTGTACCAGGTATATACATGGTTTCCTCTTGTACTTTTCCTTCCGGTAAAACAAAGGTTTCGCCTAATTGCGCATGAAAACGAGAAGCAACATCTCGAGTCATTTCAAGATGTTGCATTTGGTCTTTACCTACCGGTACTATATTGGCATCATAAAGCAATATGTCGGCGGCCATTAGCATCGGGTAAGTGAAAAGCCCGGCATTTACATCATCTAATCGATCTGCCTTATCCTTAAACGAATGGGCCAAGGTTAAACGTTGGTACGGAAAAAAGCAGCTAAGGTACCATGATAATTCTGCGGTCTGTGGTACATCGCTCTGTCTATAAAAAACGGTGTTCTCAAGATCAAGACCAAAAGCAAGCCAAGTAGCGGCAACGGCATAAGTGTTATGGCGTAATTCTTCGCCATTTTTTATTTGCGTTAACGAATGCATATCTGCAATGAACAGAAAAGACTCGTTTGACGGATCATTCGCCATTTCTATAGCTGGTTTGATCGCTCCTAGAATATTTCCTAAATGTGGTGTTCCTGTACTTTGTATACCTGTTAAAATTCTTGCCATTTTCTTTAATTGTATCAAGCAAAGGTAAAACAATACAAAAAAACTATCCTAAATAACTACTTTTGATTTATGCTTAAAGTCGTTAGACAAATTGGTCAAACCCTGTACCGTATCTGGTTTTATATTCTAGTAGCCATACCCATCATTATATTTTTTCCTGTATTGGTCATTTTTGCCTCTAAAGAACTATGGTATCCCCAATTTTTTTGGATGGCAAGAAATCTTTGGGCCAAACCTATACTGTACGGTATGTTTTGTTTTCCGAAAGTAAAATACGAGCAGCAATTGGTAAAAAAGAAGAGTTATATGTTGGTCGCTAACCATACAAGTATGCTAGACATTATGCTTATGTTGGTGGTTAGTAGAAACCCGTTCGTTTTCGTTGGTAAAAAGGAATTGGTTAAAATTCCGTTGTTCGGGTTTTTCTACAAACGTGTATGTATTATGGTAGATAGAGACAATACCCAAAGTAGAACCGGAGTATACAGAAGGGCGCAGAAAAGGCTACAACAGGGGTTAAGCATTTGTATTTTTCCCGAAGGAGGAGTCCCCGAAGAACACGTAGTTTTAGATGCGTTTAAAGACGGTGCATTTAAAATGGCAATTGCCCATAAAATACCAGTGGTACCTATGACCTTTTATGATAACAAAGAGCGCTTTTCTTTTACCTTTTTTAGTGGAGGACCTGGTAAATGTAGGGCCAGAGTACACTCATTTGTTGATACACATTCCATACGTCCGGAAGATACGGCAGACCTTAGAAATAGTGTTAGAAAAACGATACTTGATGATCTGATTAAGAATAGTTAAAACTTAAAAATTAATCCGCTATATACCCCTACCGAATACGGTCTAAACGTACCATTTACATCAGAAAATGTGTTGAGTTGATATTTAAAAATTGGTTCAACATTTAACCGGACTTTTTGTGAAAAGTTATAGTTAAGTCCTAGTCCCATATTGGCGCTAAAATTTAAATCATTAATGTTATTTGCTTCTCCAATTTCGGTAGTCAAATCACCTGATGTTAACGATACCGCGTTGTCTATTAAAAATAATGAACTGACCCCACCAATAATATTTACCCCGAATTTTTTATCGATTAATGCATAATTCAACTCTACTGGTAGTTCTAAATACCCTAGTTGTTGAGACATAAAACCTTCTTTAGATGCACTTTTTGCTGTAACATCTTGAGCAGTGTTGACGGTGCTATATTTATCTGATGGCACTATTTTGCTTGAAATGGTTAGTGTATTTGATGTTTCGGCATAATCAATGGTGGCAAGTTGGCCATTACCAGAGGCAAAACTTGAAGAAGATGAAAAGGCAACATCTTCTGTGTCGTAGCCATAATCTACTTTATTGATTCCTGAACGTATGGTAAGTTTTTTGCTTACCGCATAGGCAACTGATACCCCATAACTCATATTTACATTACCACTTTTAGTGTTAGGGGTAAAAATTGAATTTACGGGCGAACCTTCTCCAAGTGCATTAAAATATACCGGTGCGACATTTGGTCCTGCAGACCATCTGTTTTGGGCTACCTTTTCTTTTTTTAGCTCTTCTTGTTTATCTATTTCTTCAAAGATTGATTTTTTGTTTGCTAAAGGATCTTCTGTGTTTTCTTCAGTAGAAGTACTTTCAACTATAGCATTTTCGGCATCCTTAGTGGTAGGATTCGAAGCAATTGCGGTTTCTGTATTATTTTTATTATTGGTGTTTATATTTGAATCGATATTGTCTGTCGATGTGTTTTTAGAATCATTTTTAACTAAACCATCCGTAGAAATATTTTCAGCAATCAACCCATTTTGGTTTTGAATACTATCTTCTGAAGAGTTTTTATTGTTTTTGGCAATTGCATCTTCTGTTAAAAGTGTTTCAAGATTTTTCTTACTGTCATTTCTGGTAGATACAGTAATCTTGTTTGCTTCTTTCTGATGACTGGGTAGAATACTGTTATCAACATTACCATGGTCTTCATTAACTGTATTTTGTTCAACTATAGCGTTGGTGGTATTGTTTATAGAGTCAATAAATATTTCATTGTCTGATGTTGCCTGAGAATCCTTTACTGATTCTGATTCGCTATCAGTGTCCACCAATATTTCGTTGGTTTTGTACTCTTCTGTAAACGGATTAAAAACCAATAAACCGATTAATAACGCAGCGGCAACACCACCTAGTGACCACCAAAGTGGTATGACCCGTTTTTTCTTTCTTTTGTCCAATGACGCATCAATCGCACGCCAGACTTTATTGTCCGGTGTTTGTTTGAAGTCCGAGAGCTTATCTCGAAAAAGTTCGTCTATATTTTTCTTCTGCATCGAATATTATTTCAGTCTATAATCATATCAGATTATAAAAAGTGTATTGATATTATGATAAGGACACTAATAATTGACTGTGTTACCTTAGTTTCTATTTTTTCTTTCAATAAAGCCCTTGCCCGTGCTAGATTAGATTTGGAGGTTCCTACCGAGGTTCCTAACATTTCACTGATCTCTTTATGGGTGTATCCGTCCAAAACATATAAATTGAATGTAGCTCTATATTTATTGGGTAATTCTTGTATATAGCCCAAAAGTGTTTGTAAACTGATGTCGCTAAAGGCATTATCTACGGTTACTTCTTCTTCCGTATTTTCCGTAACTACATTTAGGTATTCTTCCTTTCTATACTTTTGTAGTGCCGTATTTACGGTTATTCGCTTCATCCACCCTTCAAAAGATCCTTTGTTCTTGAACTGACCAATTTTGTCGTAAATGGTCATAAAACTGTCGTGTAGGGTGTCTTCTGCTTGAGATTTAGATTTGGAGTATTTTAAGCATATACCAAAGAGGGTAGTAGCGTAGGCTCTATACAGCAGTTCCTGCGCTTTACGGTCTCCTTTTTTACAATTATGTATGAGTTCTTCTAGACTCACAAATGGTTGGTTGTTTTAAGGTTTGTTTACTGGAACTACAATTTCCATATATTCTGCCTCTCCTTCACTATTATTTCCAGTATAAAATTTAAAAGTATACGGGTCACTATAGATTACCTGAAAGTTAAAAGATGCGGTCTCTTGTATTAACTCTTCGGTGCAATCATCGAAATCTGTTCTTACAGAGCCAATGGCAACTATGCTTCTAACCGTTAAAGAATCTTTTACAACATCGAATCCTTCATAATACGTACAACTATCTGGTTTTAGATAATTTACGGATATTTGGTAGGTTTCGTTAAGATCAAACGATTCCGGTACTTCGGCATCAACAATTTCCAATGCTGTAAAATGGAAATTTGCGCCATCATCATCAATAGAACAACCATTGCATATTAATGCTATGACTGTCGCCAGCAGCATTATCTTATTTCTCATCATATAACTATTTTGATTATAAGATGAAAATGAAGTGCAATGGTTGCGTTAAGGTACTTACGTTAATTTATTTTACTGAATTTAAGCATTCAAGGCAGCAATGGCTTCCCTTATTTTGCCATCTAATTCCTCAAATAATTCTGGGTTGTCCAATAAAAGGTTTTTAACGGCATCTCGGCCTTGACCTAATTTGGTGTCACCATAACTAAACCATGAACCGCTCTTCTTTACTATTTCGTATTCAACACCTAAGTCGATTACTTCACCAACTTTAGATATACCTTCGCCATACATAATGTCAAACTCCGTAGTACGGAAAGGAGGTGCTACTTTGTTCTTTACAACCTTAACCCTGGTCTTGTTTCCTTGAACGTTACCATCTGTATCTTTAATTTGTGTAGACCTTCTAATGTCTAAACGAACGGAAGCGTAAAATTTAAGGGCGTTACCACCTGTGGTCGTTTCTGGGTTACCGAACATTACTCCGATTTTTTCACGTAATTGGTTAATGAAAATAACCGTACAGTTTGTTTTACTGATTGATCCGGTCAGTTTTCTAAGTGCCTGTGACATTAAACGTGCATGTAGACCCATTTTAGAATCACCCATTTCACCTTCGATCTCACTTTTCGGAGTCAACGCCGCAACAGAATCGACTACTACAATATCAATTGCCCCCGAACGTATAAGGTTGTCGGCAATTTCCAATGCTTGCTCACCATTGTCTGGTTGAGAAATAATCAAGTTATCTATATCTACACCTAATTTTTGGGCATAAAAACGATCAAAAGCGTGTTCGGCATCAATAAATGCCGCTATACCTCCATTTTTTTGTGCTTCAGCAATGGCATGTAAGGTTAAGGTAGTTTTACCAGAAGATTCCGGTCCGTATATTTCAATAACCCTACCTCTTGGGTAACCGCCAACACCTAACGCAATATCTAAACCTAATGAGCCAGAAGGAATCACTTCAACATCTGCAACAACACTATCCCCCATTTTCATTACAGCGCCCTTACCGTAGGTCTTATCCATTTTGTCAAGGGTCAACTTTAATGCTTTTAATTTTGCTTCTTTTTCAGAACTCATTTTCATAATTTTTTGGAAAGCTAAATTACCAATTCTTTTTTGAATTGAATAATAATGAAACCGTTTACGCAACCAATTTATGTATTTGCCATCTATTTAAAAATAGAAGTTGCTTTATTGGTTATAGATCGCTGTTTAGTGTTGGCGATTATTGGTGGCTATTTCCTTTTGTACTCTCTAAGAATGTTATGAAAAAGAAAAAAATGGGATAGCCTTTAAAGAGCCTTGTTGTAAAACAGGGCTCTTTTTAATTTCTATAAGGTGTTAAACCCTAATTAAATAGGAGTTTTTTAAGAATAATAGCTATTTTTGCACCTCAAAAATTTTTCTATAACCTTCTGCCACAAGGCGGGCTTAAATTATTAGTATAGCATGCAACTGTACAATACATTAAGTGCAATAGAAAGAGCAGCTTTAATTGAAGAAGCGGGCAAAGAGCGCCTTACGATCTCTTTCTATACCTATGCACACATTGGTAATACCACTATCTTTAGAAATCACCTTTTTATTCATTGGAACGAAATGGATGTTCTTGGGCGAATATATGTAGCTCATGAAGGTATTAATGCCCAACTTTCTGTTCCAGCTGAAAATTTCAATGTCTTCAAAGCTCATTTAGATAGTATATCTTTTCTGGAGAACGTTAGGCTGAATATTGCTATTGAACAAGACAACCTTTCATTTCTGAAGTTAAAAGTAAAGGTTCGTAGTAAAATCGTGGCAGACGGATTAAATGATCACACTTTCGACGTAACCAATAAAGGAATTCATGTAGATGCCGAAAAATTCAATGAACTCATTGAGGATCCAGATACGGTTTTGGTAGATATGCGAAACCATTATGAAAGCGAAATAGGTCATTTTAAAAATGCCATAACTCCTGATGTCGATACCTTTAGAGATTCACTGGACATTATTGAAAAAGATTTAGCTGATCATAAAAAAGATAAAAAACTTGTTATGTACTGTACTGGTGGTATTCGTTGTGAAAAGGCAAGTGCTTATTACAAGCATAAAGGTTTTGAACAAGTTTACCAGTTAGAAGGGGGTATAATTGAGTACACAAGGCAAGTAGAACAAAAGAAACTTGAAAATAAGTTTAGAGGTAAGAATTTTGTTTTTGATCATAGAAGGGGTGAACGTATAAGCGACGATGTCATTGCAAATTGTCATCAGTGCGGTGAACCTTGTGACGATCATGTTAATTGCGCAAATGAAGCTTGCCATTTGTTGTTTATACAATGTAAATCTTGTGCAGAAAAGATGAATAACTGCTGTTCAGATGCTTGTAAAGAGGTGCATGAGCTACCTTATGAAGAACAAAAAGCGTTGAGAAAAGGTAAGGTTGTAAGCAACAAAATATTCAAAAAAGGACGTTCAGAAGTGCTCAAGTTTAAAAAATAAGTATTCGTAAACGTAGTAAATTACAGTAACAAGGCTATTTTTTCAGTTACCAGAAATGAGTGCTTGCTTAAGTTTAATATGGTTTGGAGCCTTTTACTGTGGGGTAAGTATAGTTGCTAATTATAACGGTTAGCATGAACTTAGCTTTTATTTCACATTAAAAAAACTGTATCTTTACCTATAAGTTTTTTATGAACCTTTTTTGGTGAATTTTAAAGAATTCGACCAAATCAATATATATAATATGGGTTGTAGTAGTTGTTCTACCGGTAAGGATGGACAACCAAAGGGATGCAAGAATAACGGTACTTGCGGTACAGATGGTTGCAATAAACTGACAGTTTTTGACTGGCTTTCTAATATGTCGCTCCCAAATGGGGAACGACCATTCGATTTTGTTGAAGTAAGATTTAAAAATAGTAGAAAAGAGTTTTTTAGAAATACTGAAAATCTCTCACTTTCCATTGGCGATATTGTTGCTACACAGGCACAATCTGGTCATGATATAGGTATGGTTACCTTAACTGGGGAGCTTGTACGTGTACAAATGAAGCGAAAAAAAGAGTCCTTTAAAGAGGAAGACGCTTCTAAAATTTACAGGAAAGCTAGCCAGAAAGACATAGATATTTGGCAAAAATGTAGGGATAGAGAAGAAGAAATTAAGAAAAGAGCACGTGAAATTGCTATTATCTTAAAGCTTCAAATGAAAATTTCTGATGTTGAGTTTCAAGGAGATGGTTCTAAAGCTACATTTTACTATACTGCAGACGAACGTGTAGATTTTCGCCAGCTGATAAAAGATATGGCAAAGGCATTTGGTATTCGTATCGAAATGCGTCAAATTGGGTATCGTCAAGAAGCACAACGCCTTGGCGGTATCGGGTCTTGTGGTAGAGAATTATGTTGTTCTACATGGCTGACCGATTTTAGGTCTGTTAGTACTTCTGCTGCTCGATATCAACAGTTGTCCTTAAATCCGCAAAAACTTGCGGGTCAATGTGGTAAACTTAAGTGTTGCTTAAATTATGAGCTAGATGTGTATTTAGATGCACTAAAGGATTTTCCATCACAAGACACTAAGCTATTCACCGAAAAAGGACTCGCTTTTTGTCAAAAAACAGATATTTTTAAAGAAATGCTCTGGTTCTCTTACAAAGATGATCCGGGTAATTGGCATGTACTTTCTAAAGATCAGGTAAATGAGATTCTTCTAAAGAACAAAAAGAAAGAAAAGGTACCGAGCTTAGAAATGTACGCAATGGAAATTGTCGTAGAGGAAAAAGTTGTTTTTGAAAATGTTGTTGGCCAAGATAGCCTTACCCGTTTCGATAAACCTAAGGGTAATAGAAACAAGAATAGAAACAAGAACAAGAATAGAAATAGAAATAAGAACAAGAACAGAAATCGTAAAAGAAATCAGAAGAATGCGTAGTTTATCTTGTTGCTTTTTAGCCTTGGTGCTATTTGCTTCCTGCGATAGTAATATTATAAAATCTGAATACAGAACATTGGAAGATGGTGTTTGGAACAAAGATAATATCTTGGAGTTTTCTCTATCAGAGATGGATACCGTTAACCAGCATGATGTCTTTATCAATGTGAGGAACGACAATACATTTCCATACAGTAATTTATTTATCATTGCGGCTTTAACAACACCCGAGGGTGAAGTAACCAAAGATACCTTGGAGTACGCCATGTCTCTACCAGATGGTACTTGGCTCGGTAAAGGTAGCGGCAGTATTAAAGAAAATAAATTATGGTATAAGGAAAACATCGTTTTTCCGTCTTCCGGCGTATATACTATTGAGATATCACACGCAATGCGTAAAAATGGTAATGTTTCTGGTATTATTAATCTCGAAGGTATTACCGATGTAGGTATAGAAGTAACAAAAAGCACCCCTTAAACAATGGCAAAAGCGGTAAAGAAGAAAACAACCAACAATTTTTCCAAATTCATCTTGTGGTTTTGGATCTTATTTGCATCTGGTATTGCCTTAGTGGCATTAATATTTTTATCAGCCTCTTGGGGGTTGTTCGGTGAGTTGCCACCCTATGAGTATTTAGAGAATCCACAAACCAATTTAGCATCGCAGATTATCTCTTCAGACGGTAAGCTTCTGGGTAAATTCTATTTAGACGATAACCGTACAGATGTAAAATTTGAAGAGCTTCCCGATAATTTGGTAAATGCATTGATCGCGACAGAAGATGCTCGTTTTAAAGATCATTCCGGTATCGATGCCCGTGGTACAGTTAGGGCTTTTGCATATTTAGGTAGTAAAGGTGGTGCCAGTACCATTTCGCAGCAGTTGGCTCGTCAGCTTTTTGTTGGTGTGCGTTCTAGAAGTAAATTCGATGCGATAAAACAAAAAATTAAAGAATGGGTTCTTGCCATTAGATTAGAGCGTAGCTATACCAAAGAAGAAATTATAAGTATGTACTTCAATATTTACGATTTTGGAAATAATGCCGATGGTATTAGATCTGCTGCCCGTATATATTTTGGTAAGGAGCCTAAAGATTTAAAGATTGAGGAATCTGCAATGCTGGTGGGTATGTTCAAAAACTCTTCGCTTTTTAACCCTTTGCGTAGGGAAGAAATGGTAAAGACCCGTAGAGATGTTGTGCTTGCGCAAATGGCAAAATACGATTACATAACCGAAGCGGAAAAAGATTCTTTACAGGCGATGAAAATGGATATCAATTATAATCCTGAAACGCATAGTGTAGGTCTGGCAACTTATTTTAGAATGTATTTGCAGCGTTTTATGAAAGATTGGATCGATAAAAATCCGAAGCCGGCCATTGGTGATGAATCCGATCGGTATAATCTTTATTTGGACGGACTTAAAATCTACACAACAATAGATTCTAAGATGCAGGCTAATGCAGAGGAAGCTGTAAATGAGCATATGACTAAACTGCAAGCCGAATTTTTTCATCAGAACACTCCAGATAGAAATAAGACTGCTCCGTTTTTAGACATTACGCCAGAAGAAACAAAGTCGATCATGGAACGTGCAATGAAGAATTCAGATCGTTGGAAAATCATGAAAAGTGAGGGCAAATCTGAAAAAGAGATTCGAGAGTCTTTTGATAAAAAGACCGAGATGACAGTGTTCGATTGGGAAAGTCCGACCAAAGAGAAAGACACTATTCTTACCCCAAGAGATTCCATACGTTATTATAAAGCATTTCTAAGAACTGCTATGATGTCAATGGAACCTCAAACGGGTCATGTAAAAGCATGGGTTGGCGGTATCAATTATAAGCATTTTCAATATGACAATGTTATTCAAGGAGCTAGGCAAGCGGGATCAACTTTTAAACCTTTTGTATACGCAGCCGCGATTGATCAATTAAGGCTATCCCCATGTGAAACTCGCCCAGATACCCAGTATTGTATAGAGGCTGGCAAACATGGTAATATGGAGCCTTGGTGCCCAAGAAACTCCAACCTTAAATATTCTGGTAACAGTTACTCCTTAAAGAAGGCTTTGGCAAATTCGGTGAATACGGTTACCGCCCAGTTAATTGATGAGGTGGGTCCTAAATCGGTTGTGAGCATGGTGCGTAATCTTGGACTTACGGGTGATATTTTAGAAGTACCTTCCATAGCTTTGGGTACATTAGATGTTAATGTATATGAAATGGTTGGGGCGTATGGCGCCTTTGCAAACCAGGGTGTTTATGTAAAACCTGTTATGGTTACACGTATTGAAAATAAAGATGGTACCGTACTTTATGAATACGTTCCGGAAACCAAGGATGTATTAAGTAAAGATGTATCCTATGCTATTTTAGATTTAATGAAAGGTGTTACCCAAGGTGGTTCAGGTACACGTTTACGTACTACTGGTGCAAATAAATGGAGACCTGAGTATGATGAAATTATAACTGGTTATCCATATAAATTAACTAACCCAATTGCGGGTAAAACGGGTACTACTCAGAATAATAGTGATGGTTGGTTTATGGGTATGGTTCCTAATCTGGTTACCGGAGTATGGGTAGGTGGTGAAGAAAGATCCGTTCACTTTAAAAGTATTACATATGGTCAAGGCGCATCTATGGCTTTACCTATTTGGGGACTATATATGACAAAGAACTATGCTGACGAAGAATTGGGTATTTCAAAAGAGGACTTTGTAAAACCTGAAAATATGTCCATTGAAATAGATTGTGAGAAGTTTCAAGAGGCTTCGGATAGCGATACCGATACGGATGATGATTTAGATGATCTTGATTTTTAGGTTATAAAATATGATATTGAAAAAGGTCTTGGTATTCGCCAAGACCTTTTTTTATTTTATCCCATTTATATTCGGTATTTTAGTAACAAGTTAATTAATGACAAAATGATACGTAAAACTGTAAATAATGTTACCGATGCGTTAGCGGGTGTTAAAGATGGAATGACCTTTATGCTAGGTGGATTTGGTCTTTGTGGCATACCTGAAAATGCAATTACCGAATTAGTAAGATTGGGTGTAAAGGATATTACCTGTATATCCAATAACGCGGGAGTTGATGATTTTGGCTTGGGATTATTGTTGCATCAACATCAAATTAAAAAAATGGTTTCTTCTTATGTTGGAGAAAATGATGAGTTTGAACGACAAATGCTTAGTGGAGAGTTGGAAGTTGAGTTAACTCCACAAGGTACGCTTGCTGAGAAGTGTAGAGCGGCCCAAGCAGGGTTTCCGGCATTTTATACCCCTGCAGGTTATGGCACAGAAGTAGCCGAAGGTAAAGAGGTTAGAGAGTTTAATGGTAAGAAATACATTTTAGAAGAAGCTTTTGAGGCAGATTATGCCTTTGTTAAGGCATGGAAGGGTGATGCTGCCGGAAATTTAATTTTTAAGGGTACGGCAAGGAATTTTAACCCTTGTATGTGTGGTGCCGCTAAAATAACCGTTGCCGAAGTTGAAGAATTGGTACCTGAAGGTCAACTTGATCCAAACCAAATTCATATTCCCGGTATTTTTGTGCAACGCATTTTTCAGGGAAAAGATTATGAGAAAAGAATAGAACAAAGAACTGTACGTCAAAAATAAGCCCATGTTAGATAAAAACGGAATTGCAAAACGAATTGCACAAGAAGTGGAAGACGGTTACTATGTTAACCTTGGTATAGGTATACCTACCTTGGTGGCAAATTATGTACGTGATGATATTAGTGTAGAGTTTCAAAGCGAAAATGGAATTTTGGGTATGGGACCTTTTCCAATCGATGGTGAAGAAGATGCCGATTTGATCAATGCAGGTAAACAAACCATTACTGCGTTACCCGGTGCTTCCTTTTTTGATTCGGCTACAAGTTTTGCCATGATTAGGGGAAAGCATGTAGACCTAACTATTTTAGGTGCTATGGAAGTCGCAGAGAATGGCGATATTGCCAATTGGAAAATACCTGGTAAAATGGTAAAAGGTATGGGGGGGGCAATGGACTTAGTTGCTTCAGCTGAGAATATCATTGTAGCTATGATGCATACCAATAGGGCTGGTGAATCTAAATTATTAAAACGTTGTAGTTTGCCTTTAACAGGTGTGGGCTGCGTTAAGAAGATAGTTACCAATTTAGCGGTATTGGAAGTTACAGAAGAAGGTTTTTTGCTTTTAGAAAGGGCTCCAGGCGTTAGTATTGAAGAGATTAAAATGGCTACAGAAGGTAAGTTGGTGGTATCTGATGGAGTAAAGGAAATGTCTGTCTAAGAAGGTATTGTATTCATCGGTTAAATATGTTTTTTAATTTTTTCACAACATATTATATTCCGTACACAACAAATTTTAGTTAAATTCAAGGTAACAAATGTATTTTTAGGTCGTTATTAAATCCTTAATCTATAAATTACTTAACCACCATGAATTCTCAAACAAACAACATTACACCAGAACATAAGGTACAAGTCTATAGAAATGACTTTTTTAGCGGATTTCTACGACTTACTAAAAAGCTATTTATGTTGTAAATAGTCTTTGAAAAAATAACGAAAAGAGCGACTTCAAGTCGCTCTTTTTTTTTGCCCTATATCCACATTTAAGATTACGGTTTGTGATAACTCGTAACTTCATTAACAAGGTGCTCTAAGTTCACAACACTTTTTATAAGTTTTACCACAAATATTATTTTGTAAGAAAAAGACTACATATATTTGAATCGTAATTAAGAGTGAATCCCAAATCGCTTTTTAAACTTAACCTATTATGAAGTATGTTTTACACTACCTGGTATTGATGGTAATTATTACCTCATGCTCTAAGATCGAAGAGAATTATGACCCTATTATTGGTATATGGCAACATACGGTGAAAACTGCTACCAATGAAAATAAAATGGTAGTAGATAATGAAGAATGGATTTTTAATGATGTCTATTTAGGTAGGTTTCATGGTTATAAAAATGATCAAGTGGTCTACTTAACAGATTTTAGCTGGAGTGTTCATGATGGAGTATACATAGTAAGTTACCCAGGTACAGATTTCCCCGACGATTTTGTGAAAATGGAAAAAACCGACGACGGTGTTATTCTCATGAGAACAGAAGGAAAATTATTTGCAGAAAAACAATAAAAGTTCGCATATGAAAAATGCCCGCGAATTATAATACCGCTTTCATAGAGCGGTATTTAAAACAGATAAGTTATCAAATCAACCTTTTTATAGAATTTCCCCCGATTAGGAGCAAAGTAATTTGCTCCTTTTTCTATTTTAGTAGTATGGAACTCACATATACCAAATGTTCTCTTCAGAATGTAGAACAATTAAGATTGATTTCTGAGCAGACCTTCGTAAATGCTTTTGAGAAAGATAATGATCCTTCCGATTTTAAAGATTATATAGAAAAAGCTTTTGCCCTCAACAAAATCAAAGCTGAACTTTTAAACCCTGATAGTGATTTCTACTTTGTATATAGAAATGATGAATTGGTCGGCTATTTTAAGCTCAACGTGCTTTCTGCGCAATCAGACGTTAAAAGAGATGATAGCATAGAGTTAGAACGCATCTATGTTTTAAAAGCGTATCAAAATTTAGGTTTAGGCAAACAAATATTAGATCACATCAAAAGTTTAGCTCAAGAAAAAAACAAGAAAATGCTTTGGTTAGGGGTGTGGGAAGAAAATACTCGTGCAATTCAATTTTATCAACGCAACGGATTTCAAAAATTTGATACTCATCCATATTTCATTGGTACTGATGAGCAGACCGATTGGCTAATGCGCTTTGATTTAAGTACCTTGTAACTATAAACAAACTATATGAAATTACACTTTCTCGCTATCATTTCGCTAATCGCTTTTACTGATTTATATGCACAGGAATATTACTTTCCAGATTTAAACGCTAATTGGGAACAACGCGCTGCAAAATCCTTTAAAATAAATGATGCTTCGTTACAGGAGGCTGTAGCCTTTGCCGAGGCAAATGAATATTCCGGGTCTAGAGATTTACGAATAGCAATTCTAAAGGGGTTTGAAAAAGAACCATTTCATAAAATTCTTGGACCAACCAAAAAACGTGGTGGTCCGGCTGGTATGATCCTTAAAAACGGTTATATCATTGCACAGTGGGGCGATACCAAAAGAGTGGATATGACCTTCAGTGTTACAAAAAGTTTCTTAAGCACAATGGCAGGTCTTGCAGAAGACGAAGGTTTAATTACCGACACAAAAGATGTAGTAGGAGATTATATTTGGGATGGTACATTTGACGGTGCCCATAATGCTAAAATTACTTGGGAACATTTATTACAACAAAACTCTGCTTGGTCTGGAGAATTATGGGGTGGAAAAGATTGGGCAGACAGACCGCCTAGCAAAGGTGGTATTGACGATTGGAAGTTAGCCACACCTAAAGAACCGGGTACGGTTATGGAATATAATGATGTTCGTGTAAATGTTTTGGCGTATTCGCTAACCCATGTATGGCGTAAACCAATGCCTATGGTCTTGAAAGAAAAGATAATGGACAAAATCGGCGCTTCTTCTACATGGCGTTGGTTTGGTTATGATGATGCTTGGACAGTAATTGACGGACTGAAAATGAAATCCGTTACGGGCGGTGGACATTCCGGTGCTGGAATATTTATTAGTGCTGAAGATATGGCTCGTTTTGGTCTTTTGTTCCTGAATAATGGAACATGGAAAAATGAGCAGTTGATTTCTGATGCCTGGATACAAAAAGCTACCACACCATCAAAACCCAATGTGAACTATGGTTATATGTGGTGGTTGAATAAAAAGGGCGACAGACATTGGGAAGGTCTTTCTGAAAACATTTATTATGCTGCAGGTTTTGGCGGTAATTTTATAGTCATTGATAAAGAAAATGATGTAGTGGTTGTTACACGTTGGCTAGAGCCTAGTAAAATTGGTGAATTTATGACTAAGGTAAACGCGGCTTTTTAGTAAGTAGGTGTTAGAGCTTGCATAGAATTTCAACAGCTTTTTCTAAAGTTTCCTGTTTTTTGGCAAAGCAGAATCTCAACATATAATCATTTCTGTTATCGACATTGAACGATGAAATAGGGATTGATGCTATCTTATTTTCTATGATTAAACGTTTACCGATTGCTTCATCTACTTCCTTAGTTAGGTTGGTATAATCCAATAATTGAAAATAGGTACCTTGGGAAGGTTTACACTTAAATTTGGATGATTTTATCCCATCTAGAAAGAAATCACGTTTTTTCTGGTAAAAATCATTCAATTTTAAATAGTGAGAGGCATTTTTTAAATAGCAAGCCAAAGCGCGTTGTACAGGATGGTCTACGCAGAACACATTGAATTGATGCACCTTTCTAAATTCTGACATCAGCTCAGCTGGGGCTACACAGTATCCTACTTTCCAACCGGTAACATGAAATGTTTTTCCAAAGGATGCGCAAATAATACTTCTATTAACCAAATCTGAAAAGCGCGATGCACTTTCATGTTTCTGTCCATCAAAAACAATATGTTCATACACCTCGTCACTTAATAGAATAATGTTGGTAGGTTTCAAAATAGCTTCTAACTGTTGCATATCCCATTTGGTAAGAAGGGTTCCACTGGGGTTATGCGGTGTGTTGATAATCACCATTTTGGTTTTGTCGGTTATCTTCTTTTTAAAAGTGGTCCAGTCAATTTTATAATCTGGAGCATCAAGTTGAAGATAAACCGGAACACCACCATTTAAGACAATAGCGGGCTCATAACAATCGTAAGCCGGTTTTATAACAATTACCTCGTCACCTTTGCCAACAAAGGCTGTAATGGCCGTAAATATAGCTTCAGTGGCACCTACGGTGATGGTTACTTCATTTTCTGGATGATAGGTATGTTGATGTAACGATGCGACTTTGTGTGAAATGATTTCCCTTAAACCATAATAGCCTTGCATAGGTGCGTATTGGTTATGTCCGTTATTTAACGCTTGGCTTACCAACGAGGTTAATTTTGGATCGGCTTCAAAATTAGGAAAGCCTTGAGATAGGTCAATAGCATTGTTCTTTCTTGCTAGATTACCAATGGTGGTGAATATGGTAGTTTTTACATCTGGCAGTTTAGATGCATCTATAAGTGATTTGTAATCCATACTAGTAAATGTATGCATTTTACAGAAAGACATAAAAAAAGCCCAACCGTTAGGGTGGGCTTCTCAATTCCACTAAAATGAATTATGCATGTTGCATTTCATGTTTTCCTTCTTTTATCTCTTCAATTAATTTAGAATTAAAAGCAGGTAAATCATCCGGATTTCTACTTGTCACAAATCCTTCGTCAACAACAACTTCTTGGTCTACCCAATCGGCTCCGGCATTAATTACATCATCTTTAATGGAATGAAATGAAGTCATTTTTCTTCCTTTTACCACTCCGGCACTAATCAGCGTCCAAGGTGCGTGGCAAATTGCCGCTACTGGCTTTTTCAATTTAAAAAAGTCACGTACAAAATCCAGTGCCTTTTCTTCTCTTCTTAGTAAATCTGGATTAATTACACCACCTGGTAATACCAAAGCGTTATAATCTTCAGCTCTTACTTCGTTTAAGGTTTTATCTACAGTGTAACTGTTAGACCAATTACCTTCTGCCCAACCTTTTATTTCATCTTTTTCCAAGCTTACGATATCGACGTTAAAGCCTTCTTTTTCCATCGCTTCCTTTGGAGATTTTAATTCACTTTCTTCAAATCCATTAGTAGCTAATATTGCTATCCTCTTCATAATATATAGTTTTTAACGATTAATAATTTCTTTGATACTAAGTTACATATCAAAGAAGGTAATGTCCGTTAAAGCCTTATTAATAAAGGGTTTGCAAGGGTTAAACATTTATTAAATGAACTTTATAAAATTTATTTTGCGCTTTTTTCAACGGTGTTTAAGTGGGCAATGGTTTTTGAGATGCAATCATCAAGGTTTTTTTTCACTTCGGTTTCCCAAAATCTAAAAACGGTATATCCTAAACGTTTAAGTTCTTGGTCAACTTCTTCATCACGTTGCATGTTTCGTTCTATTTTGGCAATCCAAAATTCTCGATTTGTCTTTATTTTTGGTTTTCTTTCTTCCCAATTTTTACCGTGCCAATATTCACCATCAATAAATATTACAGTTTTATATTTGGGTAGGGCAATGTCTGGTTTACCTATTAACTTTTTATAATCAATGCGATATCTATAGCCAGCTGCATATAAGGCTTTTCTAAAGGCTAGTTCTGGCTTTGTGTTCTTACCACGTATTTTACTCATGATCTTAGAGCGCTGTGGAGTTGTGTAAAAACCAGATTCTTCATTAAACCTTGGTACTTTAATTCGCTCTTGCTTGTAGTCTTTTGACATATCTTAAAATTAAAAAATCCCGAACCTTAATGGCCGGGATTTTTAAAACTTTATGATTTTTAAGTCTAACTTTTAACGTTGGCACTTAAATATTCGCGGTTCATTCTTGCGATATTCTCCAAAGAAATTCCTTTAGGACATTCAATTTCACAAGCCCCGGTATTGGTACAGTTACCAAAACCTTCCAAATCCATTTGTGCTACCATGTTTTTAACACGGTCAACGGCTTCTACTTGTCCTTGTGGCAATAGTGCGTATTGAGATACTTTTGCGCCAACAAATAACATTGCAGAGGCATTTTTACAACTTGCTACACATGCTCCACAACCAATACAGGTAGCGGCGTCCATAGCTTCATCGGCAGCATGTTTAGATATTGGTAATGCATTTGCATCTTGTGTATTACCAGAGGTATTTACAGAAATATATCCACCTGCATGTTGAATACGGTCAAAAGAACTTCTGTCTACAACTAAATCCTTTATTACAGGAAATGCCTTAGCTCTAAACGGTTCAATAGTTATAGTATCACCATCTTTGAACATACGCATGTGCAATTGGCATGTAGTAACACCGCGATCAGGACCATGGGCCTCACCGTTTATGTACATTGAACACATACCACAAATACCTTCGCGACAATCGTGATCAAAGGCAACTGGCTCTTCTCCTTGGTTGATCAATTGCTCGTTCAGAACATCCATCATTTCCAAAAAGGACATATGCTCAGAAATATCCGTTACTTTATAGTCGACCATAGAACCTTTATCTTTTGGTCCCTTTTGTCTCCAGATTTTTAATGTAAGATTCATAATATTTCGTTTTTGGTTGTTCGTTGTTCGTTGTTGGTACATTACCAGCAACTAGCAACCATCAACTACTTATAACTTCTTTGTTTTAACTCAATTTCGTTGAACTCTAATTGCTCTTTATGTAAAACAGCATCACCAGGTTCTCCTTTATATTCCCAAGCGGAAACAAATGCGAATTCTTCATCGTTACGCTTTGCTTCACCAGCTTGTTCACCACCAATTTCAACAGATTCTTCCCTAAAGTGACCTCCACAAGATTCTTCTCTAACTAAGGCATCTTTGGCAAATAGTTCACCTAACTCCAAGAAATCTGCTACACGACCGGCTTTTTCCAGTTCAGGGTTCATTTCGTTTGCTGAGCCAGGTACGTTAACTTCTTTCCAGAAACTTTCTCTTAATTCTTTAATTTCCTTAGCCGCTTCTTTTAAGCCTTCTGCATTACGGGACATACCACATTTTTCCCACATAATTTTACCTAAACGCTTGTGGTAATAATCAACGGAATGTTGTCCTTTATTATTGATAAAGAAATCAATTCTATCTTTTACAGACTTTTCTGCTTCATCAAATTCAGGAGAATCAGTAGCGATCTTACCTGTTCTAATTTCATGCGATAAATAATCACCTATAGTATATGGTAATACAAAATAACCATCTGCCAATCCTTGCATTAACGCAGAGGCTCCAAGTCTGTTTGCACCATGATCACTAAAGTTTGCTTCACCTATACAGTAAAGTCCTTCAACAGTTGTCATTAAATTGTAATCTACCCAAACACCACCCATAGTATAGTGTACCGCTGGGTAAATCATCATTGGTGTTTTGTATGGATCTTGATCAACGATTTTCTCATACATCTGAAATAAGTTACCGTATTTCGCTTTTACGATAGCAGCACCTAATTCATAAGTTTTGTCGGCAGAAGGATTGTTTATACCGTGAATTTTTGCCTGTTCTATTCCGTATCTCTGAATTGCGGATGCAAAATCCAAGTATACGGCTTCACCTGTTGCATTTACACCGTAACCGGCATCACAACGTTCTTTTGCAGCTCTAGAGGCAACATCACGTGGTACAAGGTTACCAAAAGCAGGATATCTTCTCTCTAAGTAATAATCTCTTTCGTCTTCAGATAAATCGGTAGGTTTCTTTTTGCCCTCACGAATGGCTTTTACATCTTCTAAATTCTTTGGAACCCAAATACGTCCATCGTTACGTAAAGACTCAGACATCAAAGTCAGTTTTGACTGATAATCTCCTGAACGTGGAATACATGTTGGGTGGATCTGTGTGTAACAAGGGTTAGCAAAGAAAGCTCCCTTTTTATGTATTTTCCAAGCAGCGGTTGCGTTAGATCCCATTGCATTTGTCGATAGGAAATAAACATTACCATAACCACCAGATGCTATAACTACAGCATGTGCAGAATGGCGCTCAATTTCACCGGTAACCAAGTTACGGGCAATAATACCACGGGCTTTACCGTCTACTTTGACAACATCTAACATTTCATGACGGTTGAACGGGGTAATTTTACCACGAGCAATTTGTCTGTTCATTGCAGAATAGGCACCTAACAATAATTGTTGCCCTGTTTGTCCTTTGGCATAAAAAGTTCTTGAAACCAATACACCACCAAAAGAACGGTTATCTAAAAGACCACCATAATCACGTGCAAAAGGAACACCTTGTGCAACACACTGGTCAATAATATTCGCAGAAACTTCTGCTAATCTATATACGTTTGCTTCTCTAGAACGGTAATCTCCACCTTTTACGGTATCATAAAATAAGCGGTAGGTAGAATCACCATCACCTTGGTAATTTTTTGCTGCGTTAATACCACCTTGTGCAGCAATAGAGTGTGCTCTTCTTGGAGAATCTTGGTAGCAAAATGTTTTTACATTATAGCCTAATTCTGCTAAAGTTGCAGCAGCAGAACCACCTGCCAATCCTGTTCCAACTACAATAACATCAATATTACGTTTGTTGGCAGGGTTTACCAAATTAATATGGTTCTTATAATCGGTCCACTTCGTTTTCAACGGACCTTTAGGTACTTTTGAGTCTAATACAGACATAAGTAATAGGTATTAATGATGATTAAAATGATGAAAAAGTGCAATGAAAATAAATCCTAACGGAATTATTATGGCATACGCTTTACCAAACAATTGTAATTTCTCTTTTCTCATGCTAGTTGCACCGGCAGACTGAAATGCAGAACTAAAGCCGTGCATAAGGTGTAACGATAAGAATATGAAGGCGATTACATATGCGCCTACACGTAATGGACTTTCAAATTTATGGGCAAGTTCCTCATAATAACGAAAGCCTTCACCATTACCCAATAATCCAGACATGTCGCCTTGAATATATTTAGTATTGATTTCTGGAATCCAGAAATCAATAAAGTGAAGTACTAAAAATGCCAAAATACACAAACCGCTATAGATCATATTACGGCTCATCCATGATGAATTGGCAGCACCATTGTTTTTTGCATATTTTTTTACTCTGGCACTTCTGTTTCTAGCTTCTAAAATGAACCCCATAACAAAGTGGTACACTACGCCAAAAATTAAGACAGGTTGCAACACATACTGCACGGCCCAAAATGTACCCATAAAATGTGAAGCCTCGTTGAAGGCATCTGGACTGAAAACCGATAAAATGTTAATTGCAAAATGCTGAAGTAGAAAAAACATTAAAAAGAAAGCAGAAAGTGCCATTGCGTACTTTCTACCAATCGAAGATTTAAAAAATCCGCTCATTAGTTGATAATTTTATATGCGAATTTACATCACACGCCAGTTATTAACAAGAATTAACAGGTTTTAGTATGTCTATTTAGATTGATTATAAAATCAATTTTGATGATGTTTAAGATTTTTTTGTAAATCAGGCTTTCAAATAATCAATCTTTCAACAAAAGTTGAAATGTTATTTTACTAATTCTGCAGATTTTTCAGAAATTTCGATGGCCCAAGCGACAGCTTTGTCCAAATCTGTAAAGTTTTTGATCCTTTTTGGAAAGATTAATTTTTTAATGAATAAGCTTAAAGCATGACCTTTTAACGGTCCAACGGCGGCGATATGTTGCATATCGAAACGATTTTTATAAAACTTGAACCAATCGAATGGAGCTACATGATATCTATTGATCCTATTGGCGATATAAATTAAAGGAATGTGGTCATCATAGATTTCTTGAGCGGCATAGACAGCTTTTTTTGCGTTGTCCCATTTAAATAGAACACCTTCGTGCATTTCAGATATTACAATACCCCCTTTAAAGAAATAGAATACACCAAATTCAAATTCCCTTATTTCCCGGATCTGATTAATTAATTCGAGATCTCGAATTTTTTTCATGCCTATTGATTATCGGACGGCAAAGATACTGGATATTACTTAAATAGCTAATAAAAACATCGATGAACGGTAAGGTAATTAGTTGGGAGTTCTTGTGCGGTTAAGGTCTACGATTTCTCCATATCCTTTAACTGAATTTCCAATGCTTTTGTCGATAACTGAACCTCGATTAATGATAAGACCAAAGACACCATTAACGCAAACAAGCTAATGCTAAATATTAAATTAGCCCAAAATGAAAGTTCTACATAGATTAGGGTCATAGTAATTACGGCCAATAAAAAACTGAAGATCGCCGTGGCCTGCATATTCTTGATTATCGTAAGTCTTTTGCGCAATTTTTGCACTTGTAGGCCAATAGATTCAGAGGAGGTTTCTTGGTACTTTTGATGTAATTGTCTAATTAAAGCGGCAATAGCCAAATACCGGGCATTGTACGCTAGCATGGTTAACGAAATAGCAGGAAATAATAAAGCGGGTATACCTAAGGTCAGTTCCATAATTTTTAAAGCTTAGTCTGTAGCAATACCAAAATAGGTCCAAGTGACATCATTGTTAAACGGGTTATGTTGACCATGTATTTCTCCAGGGGCAATGGTGATACATTTTCCTGGACCAACTTGATATTCTTTCCCGGAAATAGTAAACACGGCTTTACCGGTCTGTATATGAAACACCTCGTACATGGTATCATGTTTATGAAGCTCTACTTTTTGACCTGGTTTAAACACTGCGGTACCGTACATCATTAGTTGAGGGATTTCACCACGAGCGATCAGTGTCCTTTTCTTTATTTCAGGATTATGACTTACGCCTAAATCTGGCAGTTCGTTCCAGTCGGTTATTTTTATTTTGTTATTCTATATCAAAAGTTACCTTTTCAACAGTACCATTTCCTTTAATTTCAACGGTATATGTTCCTTTAGGTAGATAGGTACTGCCATTATCGGCTTGCTTTAAATCGGTCTTGTGCTTTTTAAGATAATTCATCTTCCCTATTTTAGAAAAAGCTACATTATATGATAAGATGTTTAAGCCTTTATTGGCAATGATTTCAGTTTCGCTTACTACAATATCATCAGATGAAATAATTTTGGCTTGGTACACATCATCACTGTCAGAATAAAAAGTGATGTCCAAACCAGGTGTTCTTGGTTTTGACCATGAACTCCATGAATTGCCCCATCGGGAGGAATGCTTTATATTTTCTAAGGCGTATACATGTAGATCTTTATTCAGGACATCTTCGGTCAGTTTTTGAAGCGCAGAAATATCAGCTTTGTATAGACTTCTACCATGCGTACCAACAATGAGGTCCTTGGCGTCTTTTTGTATTACCAAATCATGAACGGCTACATAGGGCATCCCATTTTGAAAAGATTGCCAAGTTGCTCCTCTATCCAATGTCACATACAATCCATTATCCGTACCAACGAATAAAAGGTTTTCATTTTCGGGGTCTTCGGTAATTACATTGACAGCGGAGGTGGGTATGTTATTGGAGATACTTTTCCAAGTTGTTCCTTTGTCCTCACTTACATATACATACGGTGTAAAATCATCTGAACGGTAACCGTTCAATGTGGCATACACTCTGTTTTTATTATGTTGTGAAGCGATAACCCTACTTACCCATAAATTTTGGGGCAGATTTTTTGACAATGCTACCCAATTGCCGCCACCGTTATCCGTTCGTTGAATTAAACCATCATCGCTACCGGTATACATCAATCCGAATTTAAACGGGGATTCAGAAATAGTGGTAAGTGTACCGTACGCTACATTACCGGACTTACCGCCTTGGGTTAAATCGCCAGAAATAGTTTCCCAAGTATCTCCTTTATTTAAGGAGCGATGCAGTTTGTTGCTTCCCATGTAAAGTATGTCTTGATTATGGGGAGAAAGCAGAATGGGGCTTTGCCAATTAAAACGATAAGGAGCTTCGCCTAACTCATGTTTTGGCTGAATATACTTTCGTTTATCCTTTTCTAAATCTATTCTAAAATAATTTCCAAATTGATAACCGGTATAAACAATGTTGGCATTGCGGTTATCAATTTCTACCTGCATACCATCTCCACCTAAAATAGATGTCCAAGGGTATTGACCTGTTTGGTGCCACTCGCTATTTTCTTCGGCATTATGAGGTCCCATCCATACCCCGTTATCCTGTAATCCGCCATAAACGTTATATGGTTTTTCATTATCTACGGCAATGGCATAGAATTGACCAACAGTGGGCGAGTTGTTCTTGAACCAATTTTTACCATCATCATAACTAGTATTGACACCACCGTCGTTTCCATTGATAAGATGACCTGGTAATTTAGGATTGATCCATAACGCATGGTGGTCGGCATGTACATTATCCCCATGGATAGAGGTGTAGGTTTTACCACCATCTTTAGAAGCAATTATAGGTACACCTGCCAAATAAATGGCATCAACATTATTCGGGTCTACATTAATTTGGGCAAAATAATATCCGTAGCTATAGAAAAGGTCATCTATATAATCTTCATTTTGCTTTGTCCAACTTTTTCCGCCATCATTACTACGGTAGACCTCTGCACCAATAACGGGCGTGTCAAATAGCATGCTGTTAGCGTCCTCTAAATATAAGGCTAGATCTGTGGGCTGTACTACATTGCTACGAACCATTTGTTTTACATTGGCAGCTCTATATTTTTCATGAAAATTATTGGTCTTTAAAAACTCGTTCAGGTCTTTATCGTTCAAGTCTAAAAACTGTTCTTTAGAGAGTGATTTAAAGTCGTCTTTTGTTAAGCCCGATTGTTGGTCTTTCTTTTCTTTGGATTTCTCTCGTCTAAACTGATTGTCATGAACGGCATATAGTGTATTATCGTCAAAAACGGCTAAACCAATTCTACCTACTCCATCTCCAGTAGGAAAACCACTGGTTGGAGTGGAGATTTTTGTCCAGGTTGTACCCGCATCGGTACTTTTGTAAATGCCAGAACCTTCACCATTACCGCTAAAATTCCAAGCCTTTCTATCTTTTTGCCAAGCAGCTGCATATTGAATGTCAAAATTATTTGGAGAAACGGCAACGTCTATAATACCAGTATTTTCATCAATGTATAAAGTGTTTTTCCATGTTTTACCACCGTCTGTAGTTTTGTAAATACCACGTTCTTTATTTGTAGAATATAAATGACCCGTTACGCCAACCGTTACTTCGTTTGCATTATCCGGATTTACGATAATACGCCCAATATGGTGGGAGTCTGGCAAGCCCATATGCTGCCATGTTTTTCCTTTATCCGTAGATTTTAAAATACCGATACCGGCATAAGAAGAACGGGATGAGTTATTTTCTCCTGTACCCACCCAAATAGTACCGCTTTGCCAATGTACTGCAATGTCACCTAGGTTTTGGGTTTCGGTGTCATCCATTACTGGAGTAAAAGAATTACCGTTATTATTGGTATACCATAAACCACCGGAAGCATATGCTACGTAATATTCCGTTGGGTTATCTTCATTGACCGCTAAATCTACTACACGACCACTCATTACAGACGGACCAATATTCTTTAATGGAATGTTCTTTACCAAAGAATTGGCATCCATTGCTTTTTTCGCTTTTAACGACGCATCAATTTGTTGTGATGAGGTAGGCTGTATTTGTGCCGATGCTATTGAAATACTAGCGAGTAATAGAAAAAAGAAATGTTTCATTTTGAAAGGTTATTTGTAAAGTGAAAGTTAATAATAAGTTTAACCGAGTACAAATAATCATAATATGACTTCAGTATTACGTCACTAAGCTAGTCTTTAAGCGAAAAATTTGTAATAAATTATTTATATCATAAAATAAATGTTAAATTATTGCCAAATAATCAATAAATATTTTAAAAATGGAAGAGTATTTACCTTTAATTATTCAATTAGTATCTGGTGCAATAGGTGGAAATGTTGCAGGGAAATTATTGCCAAAACTTAATTTAGGAACCTTGGGGAATAGTATAGCCGGAATTCTAGGTGGCGGCTTAGGAGGATCCTTACTTGGTATGCTAGGTTTAGCTACCGATGGTGGTATGGATGTATCAGGAATTATATCTAGTTTAGCTGGTGGCGGTGTAGGTGGAGGTGTGATTATGGTAGTTATTGGTGTTATAAAAAACGCTATGGCCAAAAGCTAAATTGTTTATCAGTTAAAATGTATTTAGGACTCTAGAAATGGAGTCCTATTTTTTTATATAAGTATTTCATTGGTTTTATTATTGCAATAAATTTTTTTTGAATAAAAAGGTTTGAATTATCATTTCTAGTGTTCAATCGTTAAGAAATTTTGTTTGTTTTTCATATTCGATGCTCATTTCACTCAGAGCTTTTTTAATGGCTTTTTGTACTGTTTTGTTTTCTTTTGGCACAACATCATTTAAAGAGAGGAGGGCTTTTATATACCATTCTTTCCAAGCAGTGATAATTTGCTTTTCTTCATCGATGGTGCTTCCCTTTGTAAGTGCTAACAGGCTTAATTTTGCTTCCTCCTCTAAACGTAGATTTGCACGTTCTTTTAATTTTTTTATCTGATCATATACAAAGGCATCAGATGCATTCACCAATTCCAATCCGCTTACCAATGCTGCCGTACCTACATTTTTCATGGTTTCTTGAGATACTTTGTCTATACGGTCATTATCGGTATGGTAAAACTGGTCTGTAAAATGCCAAAGTAAAAGTCCGGGTATATCAGCCTGTAAAAACGGAGTATGATCACTGCCACCTTCAAAAGGATTGGTTTCTACCACCCAATTGGCATATTCCCCTTGTTTTTTAAAGTTTGAAATAATAAAATCATTGAGATAGTGGGGTTTCATATCCGCTACTTTTAAAACCTCACCGCCCCATTCACTGTGCTTATCTTTTCCGCGGGTCCAAATGGCACTTGGGTCTGGCATTTTTTCAATCAAGAAAGTTCCGCCAGTTATTGCGGTGTTTTCACCTACCATATCGAGGCTAATTCCCCATTTGATTCCATTGGCACGTTGGGCGTCTTCTTGAATATACCGTCTGGTAGAAATAATTTCATCGCCCCATAAAAAGGTCATTGTTCGTTTAAAATCAATTTTACCTTCAGCAAATAATCTGGCTGCAGTTCTAGCCATTTCCAATTGTGTACCAACCCCTGTGGCATTGTCATTTGCACCTGGCTCTTGAACATGTGCACTGTATACCAAACGCTCATTAGGTAGTTCATTACCCTTTATTTCTGCAACAATTGTTAGTTCTTCGGATGGATATCTTTTCGTTTGAATATTTACTAGAATTTCGGTAGTACCTTTGTTAAGTGCTGCTACCAATTTTTCTTTTGCTTCGTAGGATAGCGCAATGCCCCAAAAATTGCCATCATCTTGAGATGGAAGACTTCTAAACTGAATAGAAGTGGTGTTTTTTCCTGGCTGTAAATATGCAGGATTGTCATAGGTCAGAATGCCAATGGCACCTTTGCCAATTGCCGTTTTATACAATTTACGGGCACTCATTTCTGCAAATACAACTTTTCCTTTTAAAGAAACGGACTCTAAGTCTTTTAAGGATTTTATCCAAATCACCTCGGCTTTTATTCCGTTTTTAGGTGTAGAAACCGAATTTAAATAGGTCATGTTATGATTGGTGTCAGAAAGCAACAAAGGTTTGTCGGCACCGACAATTTGTAAAAAGGCAGATACAGGTTCCCAGGTTTGGTGGGTCATAGACCTTTTTTCAATACGATAGGTAAATCGGTCGTTTTCTTTCGCTTTTTCCTCTAAAATATAACCCGAAGCTTCTAAACTATCGGCAATGAGGTAAATGGTTTTATTGAACCCGGTGTTGCCAACAACGCGCCAATAGTCTTCTACAAAATCTGTGGTCTCGTATGCCAGTTTGCCCGTAAATTCAGGTCTTACAATAGTAAAATAATCTACTGGTTCTTCGTTGGGTTGCTGAGAGCATCCTGTTATAAATGAGAAGCAGAGTAATGAGAGTAAAATACCCTGCCTCTTTAGTATTTTTTTTAACGGAATTATTCTTCCCATTTCCATTCGTTACCAATGATCAACTTCTCTTTTAAATTATTTTTGATCATAAATTCTTTTGTGGTTTCGCTATCCATTTTAGTGGCAGGTAAGGTATCGGCATTTGCAAGGGCATATAACATCATAGTGCCAAAACGAGCCGTGTTTTTCATGTGGTCTTCATTTACCAAATGAAAATCGTCACAATCAGAATGGTAGCATCCATAAATTGAACGGTCTAGATTACTGTGTACCGATAAAATGGGAACACCTTCTAACATAAATGGTTGGTGATCACTGTGCAAGCCTGATCTATTTGAAAATTTATTCTCATAAATAGTGTCTTGTTGCTGAATGGCTGCGCCCAAATCTTTAAAGAACTGCTCGTTATCTAACTGTCCGCCAGCGTTCATGCCAATAGGGTTGCCAGACATATCTAAATTCATCATGTATTTGATGTTGTCTATCGTGTTGTTTTCAATAGCCTGTTCCACTAAATATTTTGAACCAAGCAGTCCTTGTTCTTCTCCCATGAACATGACAAACTTTACGGTACGTTTTGGGTGAAGGTTATTTGCTTTGAACGCTCTTGCAATATCTATAACGGCAAAAGAACCAATACCATTATCAATAGCGCCAGTTGCTAGATCCCATGAATCTAAATGTCCGCCAATTACAATTTCTTCTTGTGGAATTTCTGAACCAGGTAATGTGGCTACAACGTTTCTTGCCTTAATAATATCGCTCGTATTGGTCATATCGATTTTGGCAGTAGCTTTTTTGGTTTTTAAAGTTTCCTTCAATGCCATACCGTCTTCTTTTCCAATACATACCGCAGGAATTGGAATCAATTCTCCGGTAACGGATGCCGTACCCGTTAACAAAACACCATTATCCACCTGGTTAATAATAATGATGCCAATTGCACCATATTTTATGGCTAAAGCAGTTTTTTCACTACGATGCAAATTGGTAAGTCCTTCTTCACTTCCTGGTAAAATATTAATATATACTAGTGAAATCTTTCCTTTTACGGCGCCTGGGTTTGTGGCATAGTCAGCATCAAGACCATTGCCCATATCTACAATTTCTCCGGTAACATGTGCTTCTACAGGTGCATGACCCAAAGTCACTACCTTAACATCTTCATTGTTGATAGTTAAAGAGACATCACCTCTTGCCCAAGCTTCAACTTCAAAGGTTTGATATACAACGTCCTCAAAACCGTATTCCTTAAATTTGTTGTAGGTGTACTCTTCTGCCTTGGCACCATTAGTTGATCCCGTTAATCTGTGACCAATGGTTTCCGTAGCTTCTTTTAGTGTGCTATAGCCTTTGGAGTTTTGCTTAATTTCAGTGTCAATTCTTGCAAAGAGCTCGGCTTGCGATTCTTCTTTTTTAGCTTCTGAGCATGCCTGTAGGCAAAGTGCACCTATGATGAGGTAAGCGATTTTTTTCATGAGTTGTACGTAGTTTGGTTTAGGTATACAAGTTAGCTAATTTGTTGCTAAGTAAGAACCGTTGCTGACTTGTAAATTTTATAATTCCATGCCCTATTTTTTAAGGAAACAACACATAATGCGTAATTTTATGGCAAAATAGAAATTCATGAAATACGATCAAATACCTAACTCCCTCTTTATTAAGAACCGCAAGAAGTTTATGGACCGCATGCAACCTAAAAGTATTGCCGTTTTTAATTCAAATGATATTTACCCAATAGGAGCGGATAGCGTTTTACCTTTTGAGCAACATAGAGATATCTTTTACCTTTCTGGGGCAGATCAGGAAGAAACCATATTAGTTTTGTTTCCCGATGCCATCAACAAAAAGCATCGCGAAATTCTGTTTGTTCGTGAAACAAACGAACATATTGCTATTTGGGAAGGAGAAAAATTGACAAAGGAAAAGGCTACCGAAGTATCTGGTATTGAAACTATTTGCTGGTTACAAGATTTCGATAAGATTTTCTTTGACCTTATGACCGAGGCAGAAACGATATACTTTAATACCAACGAACATTATAGACAAGCGGTAGAAACGCAAACACGCGAAGATCGTTTTATTGAAAAGTGTAAGCGAGAATATCCTGCTCATAAAGTTGCCAAGAGTAACCCAATTCTTCAAGAAATCAGAGGAATTAAAGAACCAGAGGAAATTGCTATTATGCAAACCGCATGTAATATTACCGAAAAAGGTTTCCGTAGATTACTTGGTTTTGTGAAACCGGGAGTAATGGAGTATGAAATTGAAGCCGAATTACTGCATGAATTTGTACGTAACAAATCTAAAGGGTTTGCTTATCAACCAATTATAGCGTCTGGTAACAATGCCAATGTGTTGCATTATTTAGAGAACAATAAGCCGTGTAATGCGGGCGATTTAATTTTGATGGATACTGCTGCCGAATATGCAAACTATTCAAGTGACCTTACAAGAACTATTCCTGTAAGCGGTACATTCACTAAAAGACAAAAAGAAGTTTATAATGCCGTATTGCGAGTAAAGGACGAGGCTACCAAAATGTTGGTACCGGGAACGCTTTGGGCAGAATATCATAAAGAATGTGGTAAACTAATGACTTCTGAATTGTTAGGACTTGGGTTATTGGATAAGGCAGATGTGCAGAATGAGAACCCAGAATGGCCAGCATACAAAAAGTACTTTATGCACGGAACCAGTCACCACATTGGTTTAAATACGCATGATTACGGAGCATTGAAAACACCTATGAAAGCAAATATGGTATTTACCGTAGAACCGGGTATTTATATTCCTGCAGAAAATATGGGAATCCGTTTAGAAGACGATGTGGTTATTCAAGAAAATGGAGAACCTTTTAACTTGATGGCAAATATACCCATCAAGGCAGATGAAATTGAAGAACTAATGAACAAATAAGAGCTGGCATGAAATTAGTATCGTGGAATGTGAATGGTATACGGGCATCCGTAAAAAAGGGTTTTGAAGATATTGTAAAAGATTTTGATGCCGATGTGTTTTGTGTGCAAGAGACAAAGGCTCAAGATGATCAGGTTGCCGAAGCTTTAAAAGATGTTTCGGGGTATGAACTGTTTAGCAATAGTGCCGAAAGAAAAGGCTACTCAGGTACAGGTATTCTATCAAAAGAAAAACCGGTTGCCTTTAATAAGAACATGGGTGTAGAACTTCATGATTTGGAAGGAAGAATTACACATGCGGAATATGAGCACTTCCATTTAGTAAATGTGTATATTCCTAATAGTGGTAGCGGATTAAAAAGATTGGATTACCGTGCAGGATGGGACAAAGACTTTACCAATTACCTAAAAGAATTGTCGAAGACTAAACCATTGATCATTACCGGCGATTTTAACGTAGCACATACCGAGAACGATTTGGCGAACCCAAAAAGCAATTACAATAAAACATCAGGATTTACACAAGTGGAGATTGATGGGTTTGACAACATGTTGAAGGAAGTCAATTTAATAGATAGCTTTAGAACCCTACACCCTACAACATTTGATAAATATACCTTCTGGAGCATGAGAGGTGGTGCACGTGGTAGAAATGTAGGTTGGCGTTTAGACTACTTTTTGGTAAGTGAATCTATTTGGGACAAGGTGAAATCTTCCGAAATTCATGATCAGATCATGGGCAGTGATCATTGCCCCATTAGTTTAGAAATAGAATTTTAGAATATCACTTTAATTAGTATTTGTTCTGGCTAAGAGATTGGTCAGAACAAATACCAATAGTGCTGGCAATACCCATCCCAAACTATATTGCTGAAGCGGAATCCACGAAAAAGTGTTTGCTGCAGGTGCCAAAGCACTTATACTTCCTAAAAAGTCGGGTATACTAAATAATATGGTGGTAATCGTAACCGCTCTGAAAACAAAAACTGATGCATATTTATCTGGAACTACATTCAATAAAATAAGGATAATCGTTATGGGGTAAATAAACATTAGAGAGGGTATAGCTACCGCAATGATGTAAGCTACATTAAATTGACCCATTAATACACCCAATAAACTACCTATAACTGCCATTAGGGTATATACTTTTTTAGATTCATGAAATCTCGATGCAACAAAATCTGCCGTACCGGTAACAATACCTACTGCGGTGGTAAAGCATGCCAACCCTACTAGAATACTTAAAAACAAATTGCCTATGTTGCCCAAACTCTGTTTTGCCAAGCCAGATAATATTTCTGTTCTAGTGGTATCTGTATTAAAAGCTATGTGAGACAATGCGCCTGAAAGAATTAAGCCCATATAAATTAAGAACAACGCTAAACCAGCAAACCAAGCAGCGTTTCTGATCATTGTTTTCTTGTCATCATATGATGCATTAACATATTTTAGATTGATAGAGATGATAATTACTCCGCCTACGACCACAGCGCCTATGGCATCGAATGTTTGGTACCCTTCTAATATTCCGTTGGTGAACGGACTTGCGATTGTCGTGTTTCCAAAATCGAAAGGAAAAGAGAAAACGGTTATGCCAATGATCAATAGCAGTATAACGATGATAGCAGGAGTTAAAATCTTCCCTAGTATATTTAATATTTTAGAACGGTTTAATGCGAACAATAAAACCAATGCAAAATAAACGCTGCTAGTAAACCAAGATGATATGTCCCAATACGGTTGAATTGCCATTTCGTGGGTTACCGAAGCTGTTCTAGGGCTTGGTAAAGCTATGGCAATGGCATAAATAAAAAACGCATAGATGAGACTAAATGTCGGTGAAACCTTATTTCCAAAATCGATTAGGGTGCCTTGTAGTTTTGCATGTGCCAAAATACCAAGAACGGGAATGGCTACGGCAGACAACCCAAAACCAATTGTAACGATTAACCATTGATTTCCAGAATTAAAACCTAATAATGGAGGTAGAATAAGGTTGCCCGCTCCAAAAAAAAGAGAGAATAAGGCAAAGGCGGTTACTAGGGTTTCCTTCTTTTTAAACATAGATACAAATTACGTGAAAGATTATTAAAAAACAGGCAAGCCAAGGTTTTTCATTTTCTGAAACAGCAAAAAAAAGCGCATTGACAACAGGTTAGGTAAAACTCACAACAATTAGTGGTTCAGTCTGTTAATATACAGTACTTTAACAATAGGAAAATAAGCGTATGCTAATTTCCTTGAGTTTCAACCTAATATATTAACCGCATTTTCTCGATTACCCAAATCGGAATTCTTGCAATAAAACCTACAGCATGAAAAAAATATTCTGCAGCATCTTCGGCCATCACTACACAATCTCCAAAAAAGTGACATCTCACATTAAAGAATACAAATGTATTCACTGTCAAAAAGAAGTTACTACCGATGTAAGTGGCAACTTATCAATTTTAACTCCCGAGTTACAAGATATCAATAGAACGTTAGAACATATTTATCAAAGAAGACATACAGCTACACAGCAACAGGTAGCATAAATTTGGGTATTTGTTAGTCAAATGAATTCCAACCCTGTGCGGTTAGCGGAATCTTAGTATTATTCCTAGAAATTAAGTAAGCCCCTTCGTCTTTTCCCGTGGTATGCCCTATGACGGTAAGGTTAGGATTGCCTTTAATTTTTGGGAATTCTTTTTGGTCAATAGTGAACAATAATTCATAATCCTCACCACCACTTAACGCTACAAGCGTACTGTCTATCTTGAATTCTTCACAAGCAGATATTACTGTTGGGTCTAACGGAATTTTATCTTCGTACAGATCTATACCCAGTCCGCTACTCTTGCTTAAATGTAGAATTTCAGATGAAAGTCCGTCACTAATATCTATCATTGATGTTGGGTGAACTTCCAATTGTTTTAATAACTCTGGAATGTCTTTTCTCGCTTCTGGCTTCAACTGTCGCTCAACGATGTACGAATATGGTTCTAAATCGGGTTGACTGTTCGGGTTTACTTTAAATACCTCTTTTTCGCGCTCCAATACTTGTAGCCCCATATATGCGGCACCTAAATCACCTGTTACTACCAGTAGGTCGTTTGGTTTTGCACCTGATCGGTATGCTATATCTTCTTCATTGGCGATACCTAAAGCAGTAACGCTGATCATTAATCCGGTCTTGGAAGATGTGGTGTCACCACCTACCAAGTCAACATTGTACGTTTTACAGGCTGTTGCCACACCTGCATACAATTCTTCAAGTGCTTCCAAAGGAAACCTATTGGAAACTGCAATGGAAATGGTTACCTGTGTAGCTGTAGCGTTCATGGCGTAGATGTCCGATAAGTTGACCATAATGGCCTTATAACCCAAGTGCTTTAATGGCATATAGGCAAGATCAAAATGAATGCCTTCAATTAAAAGGTCGGTACTTACTATAGTCTTTTTATCCTTGAAGTCTAAAACTGTGGCATCGTCACCTATTCCTTTAAGTGTAGATTTTTGTTTTATTTCAAAACCTTTGGTGAGATGTTCTATGAGTCCGAATTCACCCAGTTTTTCCAATGATGTTCTTTCTTGTTCTTTATCTTCTAGCATGTTGCAAAAATAAGAAGTAAAATAAGATGTATGGCATAAAAAAGACCGAAGCTGAAAACATCGGTCTTAGTGTTGATATTATAAGGTAATTGAAGACTTATCCTAAAGAATACCCGTCTCTGTATGTACGTCTTACATACTTGTTTGCAGGTTCAAAATTTGTAATCTTCATATTGGCGGCATCCCATTGTAGACGTTTTCTACCGTGGTATTGTTTTCCGCCACCCCAGAAGCTTTGATTTTCTACCGTTGGATCTACTTCAAAGTAAGATTTTAATGCCAAGTTTCCAATTAGGATACTTTCTGTAAACGGACCGGCATAATCAAAAGAAGAACTCGTTTCTGCATTACCGTAGCCGGCCATACATGCATTTACCCATTGTAGGTAGTGACCTTCCGGTACACGCGCAATGGTTTGTTCAACTTCAAATTGTTCGTTTAAAGACAATGGAAGTAAACGCGGATTTGCACCATAGCAATCTGCCATTAATTTTCCTTTTGTACCAATGAAAAGTACGCCACCATCCCAGTTTCCTAAGGCTTCATCATCACCTAGTTCTTCTGGTCTTTCGGGTAATAATCCACCATCCATCCAAGTAACTTTTATTTTCCCTTTGCCATCCGTTCTTGGGTAGCTTAAATGTATTTTACTGGAGTTCGGGAAACTCTTAGGGTAATCTTTGTATTGGAAATTACCACTGAAGGAATCAGAAACACTACATTCAACCGTATCAGGATATAAAATTGGTAAGATTCTATATACCGGATCCATTATATGGCATGCCATGTCGCCTAAAGCACCTGTTCCAAAATCTGACCAACCTCTCCAATCAAACGGAAGATATGCGTCATTATAATCTCGCATTGCGGCAGTTCCTAACCAAAGATCCCAATTCAAGCCTTTTGGTATCCGGTCTTTCTTGGTGGGAGTTTGTAATGCTTGAGGCCAAATAGCTCTATTTGTCCAACATTTTACGGTATGTACCTCTCCAATGATACCTGTATCATAAATTTCTTTCATGGTACGTACACCATCGCCAGAACCACCTTGGTTGCCCATTTGCGTAACTACCTTGAATTTTTTTGCAGCTTCGGTCAGCATTCTTGCTTCCCAAATGTCATGTGTCAACGGTTTTTGTACATACACATGCTTGCCCATAGACATTGCCTGGTAAGCTGCAACGGCATGGTTATGGTCGGGAGTAGAGACAGATACCGCATCTATATTTTTCCCTTCCTTCTCTAGCATTTCCCTAAAATCATTGTAATAACTTGCTTTTGGGAAAGCTTCTCTTGAGGCAACTGCCTGTCTGTCGTCTACATCACACAGCGAAACAATATTTACGTTTGGGCTCTCGGCAAAAGAGGCAATATCACTTTGGCCTTTACCGCCTGCCCCAATGCCGGCAATGTTTAATTTATCGCTTGGAGCAATATAACCCGTACCTCCAAGTACATGTCTTGGTACGATCATAAAACCGGCTGCCGCCATACCGGTATTCTTCATAAATTTTCGGCGGGTGTTCTTTTTGTCGTTGATTTTTTTCTGTGACATAAGTTGTTGTTGTTTGATTTGGTAATGAAGATACTTGAATTCTTTTAAATTTTAAATGCTTGGCAGTTTTAATACCTTCTGTATGAATGCATTTAGTATCTTTAAGTATTGACTGTAAATTGATTGCATGAAAAAACTGGTTTGGGTTTTAACATTTTATTTGCTTTTAGGTTGTTCTTCAGATAATACTATTGATGCTGATCTGGAAAATGAATTAGAAGAAGAAACACCTACCAATTTGCCAGATGAGGTTGGAACTGTGCCATGTGAAAACGGATTAGCAGGTATATACCCATGCAACGGTTATGATTTGGTAGCGCATATGTCTTTGGATATTTTTTCTGCGGATGAGGCTAATGATATTTGGGGTTGGACCGATACCGAAACCGGTAAGGAATACGCAATAATGGGATTGGACAACGGAACTGTTTTTATTGATGTTTCTAACGCAGAAAACCCTGTTTATTTAGGAAAATTGCCAACGGCAACAAGTGCCAGTTCATGGAGAGATGTAAAGGTTTTTGAAGATTATGCTTATGTGGTCTCTGAAGCTAACGATCATGGAGTTCAGGTTTTTGATCTAAAGCGGTTGCGAAATATTGCAGACGTGCCCCAAGAGTTTACGGCAGATGGGCGTTATACCGGACTTGGAAATGCGCATAACATTGTAATCAATGAAACCACTGCTTTTGCTTATCCGGTTGGTACCGATAGAGATGATGAGTTTAATGGCGGAGTGCATTTTTTAAATCTTCAAAACCCTGTAGAGCCATCACTAGCAGGTGGTTGGGGCTTAAACGGGTATACACACGATGCCCAGGTAATTACATACAATGGTCCTGATGCTGATTTTCAAGGCGCCGAAATATTTGTGGGTGCTAATGAAGATTTGGTAGTGGTGGTAGATATTTCAGATAAGAATGCACCCGTAACCCTGGCCACGTTGCCATACCCAAATATTGGTTATACACACCAAGGTTGGTTTACAGATGACCATCGTTATTTTATTCTTGGTGATGAATTAGATGAGGTTAGGCAAGGCTTTCAAACGCGTACCTTGATTTTTGATATGGCAGATTTACAGAATCCTGTACTGCATCATACATATTTAGGACCTACGAGTGCCATTGATCATAATGGTTATGTTTTGCAAGATGATTTTTTCTTGGCCAATTATACTGCCGGGGTAAGAATTTTAGATATTTCCGATATTGAGAATAGCGTAGTTGTTGAAACGGGGTATTTTGATACCTATCCTGAAAATGACAATACGCAGTTTGCAGGCGTTTGGAGTGTTTACCCTTATTTTGAAAGTGCTAATATTATTGTAAGCGATATTAATAGCGGTTTCTTTATTATCAAAAAATCCAACTAATGATAAGACCAATGCTGTTGTGTGTAGTGCTATGTATCTTATTTTCTTGTGCTAAAGAAGATGCGGAGGTTACATTTCAGGGTCTCAATACTGAATTTGAGGGAGAGTTGGCTTGGGTCAAAACTTTTGGCGGTAGTGGTAATGAAAGCGCACAGAGCATTATTAAAACAATAGATGGCGGTTTTGCCGTTTTAGGGTATACCGGCAGTATTGATGGCGATATTGCTTCAAAGTTTGAAGAGGAGAACGATTATTGGTTTTTAAAATTTGATGGCAACGGAGTATTGCAATGGAACAAAACTTATGGTGGTAGTATGGACGATATCGGTCAAAGTTTAGTTCAAACAAGTGACGGTGGTTATGCTTTAACGGGTTATGCCATGAGTAGTGATGGTGATGCTAGTAATAATGAGGGGTTTCATGACAACTGGATTTTAAAGTTAGATGCGCAAGGCAGTTTGGAGTGGGAAAGTAGTTATGGTTTTTCCGGACACGATCATTCGTACGATATTCTAGAAGCATCACAAGGTGGATACTTTTTTACGGGTTTTTTAGATATTACCTCTGCCAGGGCAGATGGCAATACAGAAAAAGGAAACTCTTTAACAAGTCATGGTGTTGGTGAATTTTGGGGTACTAAAATAGATGAAAACGGTAGTATTCAGTGGCGAGGTTATTTTGGAGGTACTAATAATGATCGTGCTCATAGTGTGGTTCAAAGTGATGATGGTGGCTTTGTAATGGCAGGTTTTACTGAAAGTGATGATTACGATGTTAGTAGTACCAATGGTAGTTATGAGTTCTGGGTGGTAAAAGTAGATTCATTTGGCAATTTAATTTGGGAGCATTCTTTTGGTGGTGATGGTATTGAGGTTGCTTATGATATAGCAAAAACCGCAGATGATGGTTTTGTTGTGGTAGGTAATACTTTTAGTGACAATGGAGATATATTGATCAACCATGGTGAGTCTGACATGTGGATGATAAAAATTGATGCGGAAGGAAATCTAATTTGGGAGCAGACCTATGGCGGAACCAAGTTTGATCTGGCACAAGCCGTGGTTCAAAGTGTAGATGGTGGGTTCTATATTACCGGTAATACTAAAAGCGATGACAAGGACAGCTCGTTTAATTATGGCGAGAATGATATTTGGGTGGTTGAAACGAACAGTTTTGGAGCGTTGGTCTGGGAAAAATCATTTGGCGGATCCGGACTCGATTTTGCATATGATATTCTTGAAAACGAGGACGGAAGTGTAATGGTGGTGGGTGAAACGGCAAGTGCCGATTTCAATTCTTTGACCACTAAAGGAAATACAGATCTGGTACTTCTTAAAATTAAATAACCTGCTATAGTCAATCATAGTATTTCTCTATCTACTTATACGTTATAATAATGTAAGGTTCTATGGTAAAAACCTACTTATAACGTATATTTGTGAACTATTTTTAGATTAAATCGAGATATTATGATTCAAGTATCAGAAACGGCTAAACAGAAAGTCATCACCCTTATGACAGAAGAGGGTTTTGATGCTTCTAAAGATTTTGTGCGTGTTGGTGTTAAGAGTGGTGGGTGCAGTGGATTATCTTACGAATTAAACTTCGATAATAAGAAGGATGATGCTGATAAAGTATTCGAAGACAATAATGTACGAATTATCGTTGATAAAAAAAGCTTTTTATATTTAGTAGGAACTGTGTTGGAATACTCAGGTGGTCTAAACGGAAAAGGTTTTGTTTTTAACAACCCAAACGCACAAAGAACGTGTGGTTGTGGCGAAAGTTTTTCATTATAGAATGAAGTGATGTTTTAAATATGTAAAAAAGCAGTGCGGTTAGTTTTAACTCATTAACTTTTTACTTATTAACTATGAATATATGGCATATACAGAAGAAGAATTAAAGAAAGAATTGGAAACCAAAGAGTATGAGTATGGTTTCTATACAGATATTGAGTCCGAAACGTTTCCCAATGGTTTAAACGAAGAAATCGTTATTGCCATTTCAAAGAAAAAGGGAGAGCCGGAATGGATGACGCTATGGAGATTGGAGGCTTTCAAGTATTGGAAGGAAATGGAAGAGCCAGAATGGGCTAATGTACATTACCAGAAACCAGATTTTCAAGCGATATCTTACTATTCTGCACCAAAGAAAGCGGATCCGAACAAAACATTGGATGATGTTGATCCAGAGTTATTAGAAATGTACAAGAAATTGGGTATTTCTGTAGATGAGCAAAAGAAACTTCAAAATGTAGCTGTTGATATTGTGATGGATTCCGTATCCGTAGCAACTACATTTAAAAAGACCTTGGCAGAAAAAGGTATTATTTTCTGTTCGATCTCAGAAGCTATTAAGGATCATCCGGAATTGGTGAAGAAATATATTGGCTCTGTAGTTCCTAAAAAAGATAATTTTTACGCGGCATTAAATTCCGCTGTATTCTCTGATGGTAGTTTCTGTTATATTCCTAAAGGGGTACGTTGCCCAATGGAGCTATCAACTTATTTTAGAATTAACCAAGCAGGTACAGGTCAGTTTGAACGTACATTGGTAATCGCAGACGAAGAAAGTTATGTAAGTTACCTTGAAGGCTGTACAGCACCTTCTAGAGATGAGAACCAATTACACGCTGCCGTGGTAGAGCTTATCGCTTTGGACGGAGCGGAGATTAAATACTCAACGGTACAAAACTGGTTCCCAGGTGGAAAAGATGGTAAAGGTGGGGTGTTCAACTTTGTAACCAAAAGAGCTATGGTTGAAAAGAACGCCAAAGTATCTTGGACTCAGGTAGAGACAGGATCTGCCGTTACCTGGAAATACCCTTCTTGTATATTGAAAGGGGATAATTCGATTGGAGAATTCTACTCGATTGCCGTTACCAATAATTACCAACAAGCCGATACGGGTACTAAAATGGTTCATATTGGTAAAAACACAAAGAGTACCATAATCTCTAAAGGTATTTCTGCAGGTAAATCGCAAAATAGTTACCGTGGTCTAGTACAAGTGAATAGCCGTGCTGAAGGGGCGCGTAATTTCTCTCAGTGCGATTCGCTCTTAATGGGTAACGAATGTGGCGCACACACTTTTCCTTACATTGAGGCAAAGAATAAAAGCGCGATGATAGAGCACGAAGCTACAACGAGTAAAATTGGTGAAGATCAAATTTTTTACTGTAACCAAAGAGGTATAGATACGGAAAAAGCAATTGCTTTGATCGTAAACGGTTTTAGTAAAGAGGTCTTGAACAAACTACCGATGGAGTTTGCAGTAGAAGCACAAAAACTATTAGAAATTAGTTTAGAAGGTTCTGTAGGATAAAGAATAGTCAATAGTATAAAATAAGCCGTAGGCACCAGAATATTTAAAGTAACATATTATGTTGAAAATTAAAGATCTACATGCTAGTGTAGAGGATAAAGAGATATTAAAAGGGATTAACTTAGAAGTAAAAGCAGGTGAAGTACATGCTATTATGGGACCAAATGGTTCTGGTAAAAGTACATTGGCTTCAGTAATTGCAGGTAATGAGAACTTTGAAGTTACCCAAGGGTCAATTGAATTAAGTGGTGAAGATTTAGAAGAGGTATCGCCAGAAGAAAGAGCGCACAAAGGTGTTTTTCTTTCTTTTCAATATCCAGTTGAAATTCCAGGTGTTTCTGTTACCAACTTTATGAAAACTGCCATTAACGAATCTCGTAAGGCAAAGGGTCTAGAAGATATGCCTGCAAAGGATATGCTAAAATTAATTCGTGAGAAATCTGAATTATTGGAGATTGACCGCAAATTTTTATCTAGATCATTGAACGAAGGTTTTTCCGGTGGTGAGAAAAAGAGAAACGAGATTTTTCAAATGGCAATGTTAGAGCCTAAAGTGGCAATCTTAGATGAAACCGATTCTGGATTGGATATTGATGCCCTAAGAATTGTTGCTAGTGGTGTAAACAAGTTAAAGAGCAAAGACAATGCAGTAATATTGATTACGCACTACCAACGTTTGTTAGAATATATCGTACCTGACTATGTACATGTTTTACATAATGGTAAAATTGTAAAATCTGGTGGTAAAGAACTTGCGTTAGAGCTAGAGGAAAAAGGATACGACTGGTTAAAGCAAGAAACAGCGGTGTAATTAAGTATACAGTATTTAGTGGTGGTAATCAGGGAGTATAACTGCCAACTGCTACTGTAAACTGGCAACTGAAAAAATATGGATTTAAAAGATAAATTGATTTCCTCTTTTATGGCGTTTGAGAACAATGTGGATGTTGAACATCCCGTACATGATGTTCGTATGGCGGCCATAAAGAACTTTGAGGATAAAGGGTTTCCTTCCAAAAAGGAGGAAGCATGGAAATATACATCACTAAATAGCTTACAGAAAATTGATTTTAGCATTTTTCCAAAGGAAGACAATGCGTTGGAATACAAAGATGTAAAGCGTTATTTTTTACACGAGATCGATTCTTATAAAATTGTTTTCGTTGACGGTATATATAGCTCTTACCTTTCTGAAACTACACATGATGGGGTAGACATTTGCTTAATGAGTGCAGCGCTTACAAAGCCAATGTACAAACCGGTTATTGATGTGTATTTTAATAAAATTGCATCTAAAGATGAGTCTTTGACATCTTTGAATACGGCATTTAGTAGAGAAGGGGCATATATCTATATTCCTAAGAACAAGATGCCTAAAAAACCTATTGAAATTTTACATTTCTCCACAGGTAATGAGGCTTCACTAATGTTGCAACCACGTAATTTGATCGTTGTTGAAGAAAATGCCGAGGTACAAATAATTGAACGTCACCAGAGTTTAACCTCAAACGAGGTACTTACCAATGCGGTTACGGAAATTTTTGCCGCTAAAAGTGCTATCGTAGATTTTTATAAGATTCAGAACGATGTTGAATCTGCGTCATTAATAGACAATACCTATATCGATCAAAAAGATAAGAGTGTCGTTAAGGTTCATACCTTCTCCTTTGGGGGTAAACTAACTCGTAACAACCTTAATTTTTATCAGAATGGGGAGTATATAGATTCTACTATGAAAGGTGTTACTATATTAGGTGAAAAGCAACATGTAGATCACCATACCTTAGTGCATCATATTGAGCCTAATTGTGAAAGCCACCAAGACTACAAAGGTATTTATGGTGATAGTTCAACTGGGGTGTTTAATGGTAAAATTATCGTAGATAAAATAGCTCAGAAAACAAACGCTTTTCAGCAGAACAATAATATTTTGATCAGTGATAAAGCAAGTATCAATACAAAACCTCAATTAGAGATTTTTGCCGATGATGTAAAATGCTCTCATGGTTGTACTATTGGGCAGTTAGATGAAGATGCATTGTTCTACCTTCAATCTAGGGGGATTCCACAGAAAGAGGCGAGAGCATTATTAATGTATGCATTTGCAAACAATGTACTGTCTTCTGTTCGTATTCCTGAATTAAAGACGAGAATAAATAAACTGATTGCTAAAAAGCTAGGGGTAAACCTTGGGTTTGATTTATAAGATATTATACATAAGTATCATATATAAAGGATAGTTATTTAGTTAGCTATCCTTTTTTATTTTAATCTGATGTTGAACTAAATCATATTTCAATAATATATGTTTTCATTATCGGGTATCTTTGTATATAAGAAGATTGACTATGTTAGATATTAAAAAAATAAGAGAAGATTTTCCAATTCTTAAGCGAGAAGTAAATGGTAAGCCATTGGTCTATTTAGACAATGCCGCTACATCGCAAACTCCGCAGCAGGTGATAGATGCCATTGTAGATTACTATCAGAACTACAACGCAAATATTCACCGTGGGGTACATACGCTTTCGCAAGAAGCAACAGATAAGTATGAGCAAGCTAGGTTAAAGATTCAAAAGCATTTTAATGCTGCTAAATCTTATGAGATAATTTTTACTTCGGGTACAACGCACAGTATAAATCTGGTTGCAAACGGATTCTCATCGCTTATAAAAAAAGGAGATGAGATTTTAGTATCAGCAATGGAGCATCATTCTAACATTGTGCCATGGCAAATGTTATGTGAACGAACCGGTGCAATATTGAAAGTAATTCCTATGAACCAAGAAGGGGAATTACGAATGGATGTGTATGATGATTTACTTTCAGATAAAACAAAATTGGTTTTCTGTAACCATATCTCAAATGCTTTAGGAACTATCAATCCTATTGAGGAAATCATTGAAAAAGCTCATAAAGTTGGAGCAGCGGTATTAATTGATGGGGCACAGGCAGCTCCGCATTTAGTTGCTGATGTACAAGTTTTAGATGTTGACTTTTATACCTGCTCCGCTCATAAAATATGTGGACCAACGGGAGTTGGTATGTTATACGGTAAAGAAGAGTGGTTGAATAAGTTACCTCCGTACCAAGGTGGTGGCGAAATGATCGCCGAGGTTACTTTTGAGAAAACTACCTATGCCGATCTACCCCATAAGTTTGAAGCCGGTACGCCCAATATATGTGGCGGTATTGCTTTTGGTGCTGCATTGGACTATATGAACAGTGTTGGTTTTGAAGAAGTTGCCAAGTATGAGCACGAATTACTGGAATATGCTACGCAAGAATTATTAAAGATAGACGGACTCAAAATTTATGGAACGGCAAAGAACAAGACTTCTGTAATTTCATTTAATATAGAAGGTATTCACCCTTATGATATGGGCAGTATTTTAGATAAATTGGGTATTGCGGTACGTACGGGTCATCATTGTGCACAACCTATTATGGATTTCTTTAAAATACCGGGTACCGTTCGTGCCAGTTTTGCATTTTACAATACCAGGGAAGAAGTAGACGTATTGATTGCCGGTGTCTTAAAAGCTAAAAGTATGTTGTTGTAGAACGAAGTGTTATAGATACTGTTAAGGTTTGATATGCTTCAATTGTTATCGTATTTTTGTATAAAATAAAGCAATGGAAATTAAAGAGATACAAGAGGAGATTATAGACGAATTTTCCATGTTCGATGATTGGATGCAGCGGTATGAATATATGATAGAATTGGGTAAATCCCTGCCGTTGATCAAGGAAGAATATAAAACTGAAGACAATATCATTAAGGGTTGCCAAAGTAAGGTGTGGGTGCATGCTGAATTGGAAGACAACAAATTGGTTTTTACGGCAGATAGCGATGCCATTATAACAAAAGGTATAATAGCTATTTTAATAAGGGCATTCAGCAACCAAAAACCACAAGATATTTTAGATGCCGATACGCAATTTATTGATGAAATTGGTTTAAAAGAGCATTTGTCGCCTACACGGGCAAACGGTTTGGTGAGTATGATCAAACAATTAAAGTTATACGCAGTTGCGTATCAAACACAAATTGAAGAATAGAAATTATGAGTGACGAAAATATAGCAGAGGATAGTGCAGAATTAGGAGAAAAAATTGTTCGTATTTTAAAGACTATTTATGATCCGGAAATTCCTGTTGATATCTACGAGTTAGGGTTAATCTATGACGTTTTGGTAAACGAAGATAATGAGGTGAAAATACTAATGACCCTTACCTCTCCAAATTGCCCTGTGGCTGAAAGTTTACCGGCGGAAGTTGAAGAAAAAGTAAAGTCTTTAGATGCTATTAAAGATGCTGAGGTAGAAATTACTTTTGATCCACCTTGGACACAAGATTTAATGAGCGAAGAGGCAAAATTAGAACTAGGTCTGCTTTAAAGAGATTGTTGTTCTATTTTAAAAGATGCCATTATGCAAGATGAGATAATAAATAAAGTTGCTCAAAGTAAGCTTATTACTTTTAACCTTGAGGATTACTATCCTATAGGCGAAAGAATGGTATTGGACATAACAGATTGGTTGTATGAAGGCTTTATTCTTAAAGAAAAAGAATTTAGAGCCTTTGTTGAAGAACATGATTGGTCTCAATATAAAGATGCCTATGTTGCTATGTATTGTTCTACAGATGCAATAATACCGGGTTGGGCTTACCTGCTATTAAGTGTTAAGCTTAGCGGTATTGCCAAAAAAGCGGTGCAAGGCTCACTGGTAGATCTAGAGACGAGTATCTATCAATCTATAATTGAAAATATCGATGTTTCTGAATATCAAGATAAATTGATGATTATTAAAGGATGCAGTAAAAAACCTGTGCCAGCTAACGCTTATGTGTTTCTAGCCGAGCGGTTGAAACCGGTCGCAAAGTCAATTATGTATGGCGAAGCATGCTCTTCGGTACCATTATACAAGAGAAAATAACAATTTCCTGTTTAAAGAAGTTGCGAAGTATTCTTACATTTGCGCAACTATAAATTATAAACATTAATTATTATGAAAAAAATTGTATTAACCCTAGTTCTTGCTTTTGTTGCAACCGTTGGTTTCTCTCAAACGGAAGAAGAATTAAAAACACAGTTAGGTGCAGCTAAAGATTCTATTGCAGCTATACAAGGTAGAGCTGATGCTATTCAAGGTAAAATAGATGCCTTACCAGGTTGGAAAAAAGGTGCTTTTGGTACTATTGGTGCTAACTTGAGCAGCTTCAATAATTGGTACGGTCAAGGTACACCAGATTTAGCTTCTGGTAACATTGGTGTAACAGTAAATGCTTTTGCCAATTTAAAGGAAGAAAAATTCTTTTGGAGAAACTCTGCAAACGTAAACCTTGGATGGGTAAAGTTCGACGATAAGAACGACGATACCGATGATGATAGCTTCCAAAAAGGAACGGATGTTTTCAACATCACATCTCTTTATGGTAGAAACATTAGTGAGAAGTGGGCTATTTCAGGTTTGGCTGAATACCGAACTACTATTTTAGATAATTTCAATGATCCTGGGTACCTTGATTTAGGTGTTGGTGCCACTTGGAACCCAATTACCGACTTGGTCGTTGTTATTCACCCTTTAAACTACAACTTTGTATTTAGTGATAACGATGCAGTTTTTGAATCTTCTTTAGGTGCTAAGATTGTTGCCGATTATACTAAAAAGATTGGTGCTGTAAACTTTAAATCTAACCTATCTATGTTTCAAAGCTATAAGAGCGGTGACCTTTCGAACTTAACTTGGATCAACTCTTTCGGGTACACGTTATGGAACGGTATTGGTTTAGGTTTTGAATTCGGTTTACGTGACAACAAGCAAGAAGCTTTAAACTTTGCATTAGCTGACAATCCTGCAGAGACATTCGATACTGTTGACAACAAGTTACAGACCTATTTCTTAGTAGGTCTTAACTACGCGTTTTAAGTATTAAAAACGTATAAGTGTATAAATTAAAAAGCCCTCTGTTTAGAGGGCTTTTTTCGGTTAAGTAATTATCGTAAAATTTGGGATTTTACTTTTTGTTATCATAAGTAAAATATCGATTTGGGGTCAATACCTTTGCTTAAGTACACTGTAAAATTAATACATATGGTCTTGCTGAAAACAATTTTTGTTGTGAATTGAACGCATTGTGTGGTGAGATTTATCATCGGTTTAATTTCATCGATGAACTACACTTATTTGATTAAAATTGGTCATTAATACTCGTCTAAATGTTCTGGGTATAAGAAATTGTTATACGGAAAACGGGTAACATGTATATCTCTTACTTCGTCGTAGACTCGTTTTCTAAACTCATCAAGATTTTCTTTGTTCAATGCAGAAATGAAAATGGCACGGTCACCTACTTTTTCCATCCAGGTATGTTTCCAATCATTGATGGTAAAATGTCTTCCGGTGCGTTCTGTAATTAAATCATCGTCATCTATAGTTTCATGCTCGTACTGATCTATTTTATTGAAGACCATAATTGTTTTTTTATCCGAACTTTTAATATCCGACAAAATATTATTTACAGAATCTATATGTTCTTCAAACTGCGGATGCGAAATGTCAACAACGTGCAATAACAAATCTGCTTCACGAACTTCATCTAAAGTACTTTTAAAGCTTTCTACCAGTTGGGTGGGTAATTTTCTAATAAATCCTACCGTGTCACTTAAAAGAAAAGGTAAATTACCTAAAACGACCTTTCTAACCGTAGTATCTAATGTAGCGAACAGTTTATTCTCCGCAAATACATCACTCTTACTTATAACGTTCATTAGGGTAGATTTACCCACGTTGGTATACCCAACTAATGCAACCCTTACCAAGGCACCACGGTTACCTCTTTGGGTTTCCATTTGGCGGTCAATTTTGTTCAGTTTCTTTTTCAATAAAGTAATACGGTCACGAACAATACGTCTATCGGTTTCAATTTCCGTTTCCCCGGGTCCGCGCATACCAATACCCCCTTTTTGTCGCTCAAGGTGTGTCCAAAGTCCGGTTAGTCTAGGCAATAGATATTCATATTGTGCCAGCTCTACTTGGGTACGGGCGTAACTAGTCTGTGCACGCTGTGCAAAAATATCTAAGATCAAACTTGTTCTATCAATGATCTTACAACGTAGTATTTTTTCAATGTTTCGTTGCTGAGCAGGCGTAAGCTCATCATCAAAAATAACGGAGCCTATTTTGTTCTCCTCAACATATTGCTGTACCTCTTCCATTTTACCGCTACCAATTAGGGTTTTTGGGTTGGGTACGTCCATACGTTGTATAAACCGTTTTGTTACTTCGCCACCAGCGGTATAGGTAAGGAACTCTAACTCATCTAAATACTCAGATACCTTTTCTTCACTCTGTTCCCTATTGATAATACCAATAAGAACCGCTTTTTCATAATCTATACTCTTCTTTTCTATCATAATAACGTAAAGTGCAAAATTAAGCAATTACCCATAAGCTATTTCGTATTTTTATTGACTCGATACTCAAGAGTACGTGCTCTGAAGTAGTTTATACCTTAATTAGATACATGCGATTACCATTTTTTAAGAAAAAGACTAAAAAACAGCGCTATACGGTCGCTTTCTACAATTTAGAAAATCTATTTGATCCAGAACGTAATGTGAACATATTGGATAAGGATTTTACCCCTAACGGAGTTAAAAAGTGGACGGTAGAAAAATACCAGCGTAAACTACAGAAACTTGCCAAAACAATTTATAGAATAGGAGATGAAGAACATCCTTATCCTCCTGCTTTAATTGGTGTAGCAGAAGCAGAGAATAATAGTGTGCTTAAAGCATTGTTAGATACCGATCCCTTAGATGATGTGGATTATGGTTTTGTACATTTCGATTCTCCAGATGAACGTGGTATCGATACGGGACTTATTTATCGTAAACGATTTTTTAAGTTGCTGCATGCAGAACCTTTGGCACTCTTGGTAGATAATGCCGGTGGCGTTAGAGATACCACGAGAGATATCTTATATGTAAAAGGAGAATTAAATAAAGAATTGGTACACGTCTTTGTAAATCATTGGCCATCTAGAAGAGATGGTGGTGTTGAGACGGAATACAAACGTGTTATTGCGGCAAAAGAGATAGTTCAACGTATAGAAGGTATTAAAACGGAAGAATTGGACCCTAACATTATTGTTATGGGAGATTTTAATGATGATCCCTCATCGTTGAGCATACAGACCTTAAAAGAAGAGGCGGGTCTTTTCAACCCAATGGAGACTTTGCACATACCCAACAGTAGGGGATCATCTGTTTATGGAAACAAGTGGAATATGTTCGATCAAATTTTGGTCTCCGACTCTTTTTTCAATTATGAAAAGAACACCCATAGTTTTGATAAGGCAGATATTTATGATCACAAATCGCTAAGGGAAAAGAAAGGGAAATATAAAGGTACACCCTATCGAACCTTTGTTTCTGACAAATATCTTGGTGGATACAGCGATCACTTTCCGGTCTATGCTATGCTTACTTTCAATTCATAATCCTAAAATTAATAGAAAGAAAAATCCTACACATCAAAAAATGGGGTTTTCACAACAGGTTCATCTTTATCTCTAGGTAATTCATCGAATAAAAGTGTTCATTCACCGAACACTCAGCAGGGTTCATATATTTGTAGTCCAAATCTTACAATTGCAACCTACTATGAATTCCTACAAACCAACCTACCGCACAAATAGTATTCTTTTAATACTGTTCTTTATTGTGTTAGTCGCAAATTTCGCAACTGCACAAACTTCTCAACAACGTTTAAAAATAGCTGACAATAATAAGAAGACCGCATTGGCGAATTTTAGGTCTAACTTGGTATCTGAATATGCTCTTGAAAGAACCCAATTACAGGAAGCGGCGAAATTGAACAATTGGAAAATCAAGGAAACACTTGCCAATGGTAAAAAAATAGAGTTACAGGGTATAGGTGCAGATGGTAGCCCTTTGTATTATGAGACATATGCAGATGAAGCTGGGTTGGTTTCAAGAGCTAGTACTTTAAATACCGATGGTTTAATGGGATTGGATTTGGATGGTAATGGAATGAACGTTGGTGTTTGGGATGCTGGTATAGCACTTCAAAATCATGTGGAATATACATCAAGAATTGCTGTTGGAGATGAAAACGCTGAAGTGGATACCCATGCCACTCATGTTACAGGAAGTATTATTTCAACCGGACTTAAAAAAGATGCTAGGGGAGTTGCCAATATGGCGAATGTTATTTCCCATGATTGGACAAGGGATAAGATAGAGGTTACCGAAGCCGCTGCAGATGGTCTTTTGCTTTCTAACCATTCTTACGGTATAAAAGCAGATCGTGTACCAGACTGGTATTTTGGTGCATATACCAAAGTAGCGCAAGATTGGGACAAGATCATGTACAATGCTCCTTATTACTTAATGGTTACCGCTGCAGGTAATGCTCAAAAAAGTAGCGATAACGATACCCCTACTTACGGTAAAACCGCTGATGGTTTTGACGTGCTTTTGGGTTTCACCATTTCTAAAAACAATATTACGGTTGCCGGTGCCAATTCTAAAATAGATAACCACGGAAACTTAAAAAGTGCCGAAGTTTCTGCCTATAGTAGTTTTGGTCCTGTTGATGATGGTAGAATTAAGCCCGATTTAGCAGGTAACGGCGGTACGGTATTATCAACGGATGCCGCTAGCAATACAAGCTATGATACTTCTTCGGGAACTTCTATGGCTACGCCTGGGGTTACGGGTTCTTTATTATTGTTACAACAATATCATGAAGAGCTTTATGGTGAGTATATGAAAGCTGCTACTTTAAAAGGCTTGGCTTTACATACTGCAGATGACATTGATGCCGAAGGTCCTGATTATAAAATGGGATGGGGAATCATGAACTCCAAAACTGCGGCAGAATTATTGAACAATAAAGATTTTACAAGTCACGTAGCGGAAGAATCGTTAGAAAATGGTGCGTCTTTTTCATTTGAAGTTACCGCTGAAGGTAATGAGCCATTGATCGCTTCTATTTCTTGGACAGATGTACAGTCGAGTTTTGTAAATACTGGTGAACTTAACAATACTACGGCTGCCTTGGTAAACGATCTTGATATTAGAATTACACAGAACGGAAAAACATTTTTACCTTGGAAATTAAATCCTGCTCAAGCCAGTAGTGCTGCTACTAGAGGTGATAATAAGGTTGATCCTTTTGAAAAAGTTGAAATAGCCAATGCCAGTGGTTCATATACCATTACGGTAACCCATAAAGGGGAATTGGTAAACGATATGCAAGATTTTTCATTGATCGTTTCTGGTGTGGCTATGACCAGCTGCTCCATTAACGCTCCAGAAGTTGCCCTTGATGCAACAGAAACTTCTAGTGTTGAATTAACTTGGGATGCTTCTGAAGACGGACTATATGAAATTCAGTACAAAGAAGTACACCAACAAGAATGGACTACCGAGTATATTTCAATCAATACATTTAGCTGGAAAGAATTGTTATTGGATCAAACCTATTCTTTTAGATTAAGAACGTTCTGCTCACAAAACATCGCATCTGAGTTTAGTGAAGTGGCTACTTTTACCTTTAACGGTGAAGAGACCGAACTGGAAACGTTAAACGCCTTAAGTGCAGATTCTCAAATTCCTTTTAATGTATACCCGAACCCTGCGGTCGATGAAATTCAGTTGAACGTAAAAACATCGGATACTGCGGTATATAGAATTATGAGCACCAGTGGTGTGGAGTTAAAAATGGATGCCGCTACAAATTCAAGAATCAACGTTTCTGACCTGCCTTCTGGTCTTTATGTATTACAGATTCAAGATTTCGATGTAAACAAGAGTACTAAGTTTTATAAGTACTAAATCGGGTTTAATTGATCCTTCTTGATTGTGTGGTAAATGATAGCCCTTGTTGCCCAACGGTGGAGTTCATTATACCTTCAAATAAAGGCTCCGGACTTTTTTTGGGTGCATGCCATTCAAATATGAAATTTGAGCCCGTACCACCTTCAACATCCATCTCATCGATGATAATTTCAACGGTTTCCAATGGTGCCAAATAGATAGGGTGGTTAAAGTAATTTCTTAACGATACACCATGCGTATCAAAATACTCTGCTTTTGTCAAATAAATGGTATCGACATCACTGGTGTTGCGTAAACTCACCATTGCCGTTAAATTATGGGTCTTATGCTCAGAACTGCTGTAAATTTGAGAATAGATAGATAGGTAAGATTTACCATGCTCTAACGAATCCATAGCATTTATGGTCGTTTTTCTCTTTGACCAGTTTTCAGGGTTTATAGAGCTTATTTCCTTTTCTTCCACACAGCTTGCTACTAAAACGATTACCGAAAATAATAAGATGCATTTTTTCATAAATAAGACTCTTTTACATAATGATGGTACAAACAAAATTACATCATTCGTTATGTTTTTATATCGTTGGATGCTTTTTTTAACTCAAATCTATTATTTGGCTACTTTCTTGACTTCGTTATCATTTAATAATGCCTCGTTTCTTAGTCGTAAATATACCTGTGCGGTGGTCAATACATCTAATTCGCAATATTTAATAATACGCTTTAGATCATTTTGTTCATAGTAGACGCTGCGTACCATACTGCCATCAATATCCTCTTTTGGTGATGGTATACCCAGTACATGCGCCATTAATTTTAAGGACGTATAATGCTTGTAATCGCCAAATTTCCAAAGCTCCATGGTATCTATATGTGGTACTTCCCAGGGTTTTTTACCGAACAGGTCCAGTTTTTGGGGTAATGATATGCCGTGAATAATCATACGGCGTGCTATGTAAGGGAAATCGAACTCTTTACCATTATGAGCACACAGCACATGCTTTGCATGGTTAAAGTGCTCGTCTAACATATCTTTAAAATCTTGTAAAAGTTTGACTTCTTCACCGTAAAATGTGGTAATTCTAAAATTTCTACGGTCACCTTGAACAATAAAATAACCTACCGAAATACAAATGATTTTACCGAACTCAGCCCAAATACCGGCACGGTCATAAAATTCCTCTGCGGTGATATCGTCTTTACGTTGGTATTGAGATTTATGTGCCCACAGTTCTTTGGTAGTATCGTCTAACTGGTCAAAAGAGCTCTTTTCTGGTACGGTCTCAATATCTAAAAACAAGATATGTTCAAGATGTATTTTGTTAGGCATAGAAAGGTAAGATACTAATAAGTAGGAAATTATGGTAATTTCGTTATTGTCATTTGTATAAACCACGCTTCATTACTCGATAAGCACTTCTGTTACGTACCAAAAATTGACGTTCAGCTTCTAACAGGCTAAAAATAGCTCATTAAAGAGGCTTATATCGATAGTAATTATCTCTAATTATTGGCTTGTGCTACGGTTACCGTTGTTAAGCAACGTTTTTATTGGTTCATAAAATGTTTTAATTCAGTTTTTTGTCCATTGTAGAATTTGAAAAATTCTGTCGGATTCTTTGCAATTTCCAATATTCTATTATCACTGTCATGATTCCAACGGTAAATTGCTCCATTTTTGTCAACTGCTATACAATTCCCGTCTTCCATATCAATTATTGAATACAATAATTTACCATCATCTTCGAATTCAAAAGTGTATTTTAATTCTAATTGTTCTAACTGGTTTTTATTTAGTTCACTTAAAATTTTCTCAACAATTTCTTTATCAGGGTTTGGTCCAATAGGTAACTCTTCTATTTTTAAAGTGTCAAGTTTTATTTTATTCAAATCGAAATTACTGTGAAACTTTTCAGGTTTTTCAACATCAATTCCTTGAACGCTATCATTTGAACAGTGCAATCGAATTTTTTTGAATTCATTACTTTTTTTATGCCAAACAGCTAATCCATAAATAAAGAAATGTGATTGGTGATTTTGTTTTACTGTATTATAAGCATCATTATTTATATACCTGTGCAATAATGTAATCCCAGATGGAATTCCGTTATTGTAATGTGTGCATATGCTGACCAATTCTTTGAGTTTCGATACCTCATAAATTTTCGGTAAATCATTCTTAATAATTTCGAGAAAATTATTTTCAAACCTTTTAATGTGTCTAACTTTTATATGTCGATTAAAGATGTTCATCAAATGTCACGTCCTAAAATACGGCTACAGATTAATATTAGTTTTAAGCGGCATATTGATGCACGTAATTAGGTGTTTTATAATCTAAAGATAAATGCAATCTTTTAGAGTTGTATAGTTTGATTGCATT